>FTKT01002444.1_pt4 | contig 17841 bp, 17 predicted proteins | sample 1658271 | NCBI WGS metagenome assembly FTKT01 (sample SAMEA3914811, study PRJEB12502) | metagenome | biome: forest; material: soil | place: Canada | collected 2011-08-04 | depth 0.3 m | reverse complement strand
AGCTTGCTGCCGTGGGCCACGCGGCCGCTCACCGAATAGGGGCGGCCCAGCAGCGCGGCCGCCCTGGCCAGGTCGCCGGTGGCCAGCGCCTCGCGCACCGCGGAGCTGGACACCCGCAGGCCGTGCACCTCGTAGCTCATCATCCGCGCCACGTCGAAGCCCAGCGCGCCGCCGGCGTCGTCCAGCATCGCGTAGTCGCCGGCGCGCTTCGCGCCGAAGCGGAAGTCGTCGCCCACCAGCACGTAGCGCACGCCCAGGCCCTTCACCAGCACGTTGGCGATGAACTCGTCGGGCGACAGCGATGCGAGATGCTCGTCGAAGCGCAGCAGGATCACGTGATCGATGCCGCAGCGCTCCAGCTCCACCACCTGGTCGCGCAGCGTGGCGATGCGGGCCGGCGCCAGCTGCGGCTTGCCGGCGCGGCGCGCGAAGAAGTCGCGTGGGTGGGGCTCGAAGGTGAGCACGCAGGCCGGGACGCCGCGATGGTTCGCCTCGTTGCGCAGCAGGGCGAGCATGGCCTGGTGGCCGCGGTGCACGCCGTCGAAGTTGCCGATGGTCAGCGCCGTGCCGCCGCGCGCGAGCGCAAGCGTGGCGAGGGAGCTGAGGCCGCGATGGATCTGCATGGCGGGATTATCGGCCGCGCCGTCGACGCGCCTTGTCGCCGTGGGGCCGGCGCGACGGCAAACCTTGTTGTATTTGGTGGAGTATTGAAACTACAAGCTTGATTTGTCATCTGACCCCGTGATTCTGTAATTACAAAATCGCCGTGCATTGATGAGATACCAGAAAAATGGGCGTAATCATCCTTGTGGGTTGAAATTCGAAGTACTAAAACTACTTCGTGTTCAAAAAATGGCGCCCGGCTCAGACCGGACGCCCAACGAGACAAACCACCATGCGATTCCCTCTCCCCGCCAACCGGTGCGCCAGCGCGCTCGCCGCCTCCCTCGCCGTCGCCCTCTGCGGCCCCGCCCACGCGCTCAATCCGAGCGACACCTCCGTCCAGATGTTCGAATGGAGCTGGAACGACCTCGCCACCGAGTGCACCCAGTTCCTCGGCCCGCAGGGCTACGGCGGCATCCAGATCTCGCCGCCGCAGGCGTCCAAGATCACCGGCAACTGGTGGGACGTCTACCAGTCGGTCAACTACGTCAACCTCACCAGCAAGTTCGGCACGCCGGCGCAGCTGCAGGCCATGATCGACACGTGCCACGCGGCGGGCGTGCGCGTCTACGCCGACGTGGTCGTCAACCAGATGGCCGGCGACTCCGGCACCGCCACCGACGGCTCCACCTGGAACGCGGCCACGCTCGCCTACCCGTACTTCTCCGCGAGCGACTTCCACGCGGCCTGCGACATCCAGGCGTCCGACTACAACTCCGCCGCCGGCCGCTCCAACGTGCAGACCTGCCGCCTGGTGGGCCTGCCCGACCTGAACTCCGAGAGCACCTACGTGCGCGGCCAGGTCGTCAACTACCTCGATGCGCTGCTGACGCTGGGCATCGACGGCTTCCGCATCGACGCGGCCAAGCACCAGGCCGCGGCCTCGCTGCAGGCGATCATGTCCAGCGTGAAGTCCACGCATCCCGCCACCAACCAGGGCGAGGCGATCTGGGTGACGCAGGAGATCGTGCCCGACGGCGAGGTGCTCCGCTCCGACTACTTCCCCATCGGCACCATCAACGAGTTCCAGTTCACGTACGCGATGCACGACGCCTGGCGCAACGCCAACGGCTCCAGCCCGTCGACGATCCCCACGATGATGGGCACCTGGAACAACTGGGGCGGCACGTGGGGCTTCGTGCAGCCCGCCAGCGCCACGGTGTTCGTCAACAACTGGGACACGGAGCGCAACGGCAGCTCGCTGGACGCGAGCAACTACACCGGCTCGGTCACCAACGACACGCAGGGTTCGCACCGCTACGACCTGGCCAACATCTTCATGCTGGCGCAGGGCTACGGCGAGGCGCAGCTGCACTCGGGCTTTCGCTTCACCAACCAGGACCAGGATCGGCCCGGTGCCAGCCCGTACTCGGGCGGCGTCGCGCAGATCAACGTGAACTGGGACTTCATCCATCGCTGGGGCGACATCTACCCGATGGTCAAGTTCCGCTCGGCGGCGCGCGGCCAGGCGCAGCAGAACTGGGTCGCGGGCAACGCCAACCAGATCGCGTTCGGGCGCGGCAACGTCGGCTTCGTGGCGCTGAACAACACCACGTCGGCATGGACGCGGACCTTCTACACGGGCCTGCCGGCGGGCACCTACTGCAACATCGTGCACGGCGTGGCGAACTCGGGCGCGACCGCCTGCGCGAGCGATTCGGTGACGGTGAACTCCAGCGGCTACGCCACCGTCACCGTGGCCGCCGACGGCGGATCCACCGTGCCCGCGGTGGCGATCTACACGGGGCAGACGATCACGGGATCGGGCAGCACGGGCGGCGGCACGACCACCACGACGTGCGCGGTGACCTTCACGATCGCCAACGCGAACACCACCTACGGCCAGAACCTCTACGTCGTCGGCAACCAGACGGCGCTGGGCAACTGGACGCCGGCCTCGGGCTTCGCGCTGGCCATCCAAGGCTCGGGCGCCAACGTCCCCTGGACCGGCACCGTGGCCCTGCCGGCCAGCACCGCGATGCAATACAAGTACGCGAAGTGGAACGGCTCGACGGCGGTCTGGGAAAGCAACCAGTCCACGTCCAGCGGCAACCGCGAGTTCACGTCGTGCGCCGCGGGCGCGTCGATCGCGCGCAGCGACGGCAGCTTCAAGAACTGACGTCGGCGCTCGTCATCCTGCGACTTCGCGCAGGATGACGGGGCAGGGTGTCAGGCCGGCGCGAGGTAGCGGTCGACCAGGTCGCCCAGCGCCTCGCGCGAGAACGGCTTGCTGAGGTAGTCGTCCATGCCCGCCTCCAGGCAGCGCTCGCGCTCGCCGGCGGCGGCGCTGGCGGTGAGGGCGACGATGGGCACGCGCTGGTTCTGGCGCAGGCGCGTCTCGCGCGCGCGCCAGATGCGGGTGGCTTCCCAGCCGTCGAGGACGGGCATCTGGCAGTCCATCAGCACCAGGTCGTAGGTCGTCCGGTTCATGCACGCGAGCGCCTTCTGGCCGTCGATCGCCAGCTCGGCGTTGACGCCCATCTGCTCCAGCATCCCGCGCACCACCAGCGCGTTGACCTCGTTGTCCTCCACCACCAGCACGCGCCCGGTCCGGACGACGGGCGGCCCGGCCGTCTCGCCGGCGGCGGCCAGCTCCTCGGCCAGCGAAGGCCGCGGCGTGGGCGTCTTCGGCGTGGGCCGGAAGGCGATCGTGAACTCGAAGGTGGTGCCCTTGCCGGGGATCGAGCGGCAGGTGACGTCGCCGCCCATCGCGCGCGCGAGCCGGCGCGAGATCGTCAGGCCCAGGCCGGCACCCGAGCGCGAGGGCGCGGTGCTGGACGGGCCCTGCTCGAATGCGTCGAAGATGCGCTCGATCGCTTCCGGCGGAATGCCCTCGCCGCTGTCGCTGACGCAAAATCGCAGCAGCCCGTCGCTCATGCCCACCGCCAGGCCCACGTGGCCCCGGGCGGTGAACTTCAGCGCGTTGCCGATGAGGTTGTGCAGCACCTGCTTGACGCGCGACGCGTCCATCAGCGCGGCGGCCGGCAGGCCCAGGTCGAACAGCACCTCGAACGCGAGCCTGCGATCCTCGGCCACCGGCTGCAGCAGGTCGGTGACGTCGCGCACGGTCTGCGCGATGAGCGTGGGCTGGGCGTTCAGCTCGATGCGGTCGAACTCGATGCGCGAGAGGTCGAGCAGGTCGCCGATGACGGTGACCAGGTGCTCCGCGGAGTGGCGCAGCACGTCGAGCCGCTGGCGCTGCAGCGTGGACAACGGTTCCACACCCACCAGCTGGGTCATGCCGATGATGCCGTTCAGCGGCGTGCGCAGCTCGTGGCTCACCGAGGCGAGGAAGCGCGTCTTCGCGGCGTTGGAATGCTCGGCGTAGAGCAGGGCGCGGTGGCGTTCGTCGGCGATGGCGGCGTTCTCGAAGCGCAGGCGCATCGAGTCGGTGAAGCGGCGATGGCTGTAGCGCGACTCCAGGAACAGGATCGTGCCGTAGACCAGCAGCGACGCCGCGGTGTAGTGCTCCACGGCCGTGGCGGCCAGTGCCTGTTGCTCGATCAGCGGGCCCAGCACCAGGATCAGCGCCGCGCCGGAGGCGATGCGGTGGGCCGACAACGCCAGCACGCCGGCGGAGGCGACGCCCACCACGCCGGCCACCATCACGCCGTTGATGGCGGCGTCGGTGGTGGGCAGGAACAGCACCGTGAGCAGGCCCCAGGTGACGGAGTCGAGGATGGTGCCGGCGAAGAAGCGGTTGCGCCAGGCGGCCTGGCGCAGCAGGCGATGGCGATCGCGCAGGAACAGCCGCCCGTCGACGATGCGCACCGCCTGCACCAGGATCTTCAGTACCAGCCAGGCGGCCAGCAGCGGCGCCGGCACGCAGGGGCCGAGCAGCAGCCCGAGGAGGATGCTGAACGCGATGCCGCCCACCAGCATCGGCTGGCCGATCGCGTAGAGCGTGCTGATGCGCTCGAACTCGATCTGCCGCTCGATCGCGGCGGGGCCGGCGCGCGTGTCGGTGACCGGCGCGGTGGTCGGACTGGAATGAATACCCACTGAGGTATCCGTCAAGCGACGGCGGCGGACGTCATCCGACGCAGTCTACCGACATTCGGCTTGTCACGACCCTGTCATCTTGTGAAGAAGGGTCGTCAGGCGAACACGCCCGCCGTCTCCAGCATGCGGGCACTCACCTCACCGATGTGGTGCATCGTGTCGCCGAACTGCATCTCCATCGTCGTCAGGCGCTTGAAGTAGTGGCTGCCGATGTACTCGTCGGTCATGCCGATGCCGCCGTGCAGCTGGATCGCCTGCTGCCCGAGATAGCGCGCGCTCTGGCCCAGCTGCACCTTGGCCTGGGCGACGGCGCGTCGGCGCACCGCGGGCTCGTCGCCCAGCTTCAGCGTGGCGTAGTAGCTCATCGAGCGCGCCAGCTCCAGCTGCATCTTCATGTCGGCGATGCGGTGGCGCAGCGCCTGGAAGGTGCCGATGGGCACGCCGAACTGCTTGCGGGTGTTCAGGTAGTCGGCGGTCAGCTCGAACAGCTTGTCCATCGCCCCCACGGCCTCGGCCGCCAGCGCGGCGATGCCGGTGTCGACGGCCAGCTCCAGCGCGGCGAAGGCCGGGCCCGCAGCCACCAGCAGCGTGGCGGGCGCGTTTTCCAGCGTGAGCTCGGCGGCGCGCGAGCCGTCCTGCAGCGCGTAGCCCCGCGTCTTCACGCCGGCCGCCGCGCGTTCGACGAGGAACAGCGCGATGCCGGCCGGGTCGTCGGCGTTGCCGCTGACGCGGGCGCTGACGATGAACGCGTCGGCCTGGTCGCCGATGGGCACCAGGCTCTTGGCGCCGGACAGCGTCCAGGCGTCGCCCTTCCTCCTGGCCTTCGTGTCGACCCGTTGGAGCTTGTAGCGCGCGGCGCGCTCCTGGCAGGCGAGCACCACGCGGGCCTCGCCCGAGGCCACGCGCGGCGCCCAGTTCGATCGCATGTCCGCGGGCGCCTGCGCGAGCACCGATGCGGCCACCAGCGCCACGGCCGCCACGGGCTCCAGCACCAGCCCGCGGCCGAGCGCCTCCAGCGCCAGCATCGCGGCGACCGGGCCCATGGCCATTCCGCCGTCCTCTTCCGACGTGCCCAGGCCCAGCAGGCCCAGCTCGGCGATCTCGCCCCAGGCCTCGGCGCTGAAGCCGCCGGCCTTGGCGATGGCGGTGCGGCGCTCGAAGGTGTAGCCGCGCTCGACGAAGCGCTGGACGGCCTCGCGGAGTTGTTGTTCGTCGTCGCTGAATTCGAAATTCATCTCAAACCCCCAGCACCGTCTGCGCGACGATGTTGCGTTGCACTTCGTTGGAGCCACCGTAGATCGTCGTCTTGCGGTAGTTGAAGTAGTTGGCCGCCAGCGGCGCGAACTGCGGGCCGCCGATGTAGTCGCCCTGCCAGCCGGCCTCCATCGCCTCCCAGACGAAGGGCAGGCTGAACGGGCCGCCGGCCAGCATCAGCAGCTCGGTGTAGCGCTGCTGGATCTCGCTGCCCCTGATCTTCAGCAGGCCCGCGATGTCCAGCGCCTTCTTGCCGCCCGCCTGGGCGCTCAGCACGCGCAGCACCATCATCTCGAGCGCCACGATGTCCACTTCGAGCAGCGCCACCTGGTCGCGGAAGCGCTGGTCGTCCATCAGGCCTTCCGACTGCGCGAGCCGCTTCAGGCGTTCGAGCTCGCGCTTGGCGCGGTTGACGTCGGCGATGTTGGTGCGCTCGTGCGCCAGCAGGTACTTCGCGTACGTCCAGCCCTTGTTCTCCTCGCCCACGAGGTTCTCCACGGGCACCTCGACGTTGTCGAAGAACACCTCGTTGACCTCGGGCTCGCCGTCCATCAGCACGATGGGCCGCACGGTGACGCCGGGCGACTTCATGTCGATCAGCAGGAAGGAGATGCCCGTCTGCGGCTTGCCCTCGGTGGACGTGCGCACCAGACAGAAGATCCACTCGCCGTACTGGCCCAGCGTCGTCCAGGTCTTCTGGCCGTTGACGATGTACTTGTCGCCCTCGCGGATGGCGCGGGTCTTGACGGAGGCGAGGTCGGAGCCGGAGCCCGGCTCGCTGTAGCCCTGGCTCCACCACACGTCGCCCGACGCGATGCCGGGCAGGAACTTCTTCTGCTGCTCGGGCGAGCCGAACGCCATGATCACCGGCGCCACCATCACCGGCCCGAACGGCACGATGCGCGGCGCGCCGGCCAGCGCGCATTCCTCCTCGAACAGGTGGCGCTCGATGGCGTCCCAACCCGGGCCGCCGAACTCCTTGGGCCAGCCGTAGCCCAGCCAGCCCTTGGCGCCCAGGATCTTCGCCCAGCGCTGCAGGTCGTCGCGCGACTGGCGCAGGCCGTTGTGCACCTTGTGGGCGATGTCCGCGGGCAGGTTGGCCGCTACCCAAGACCGGATGTCGGCTCGGAAGGCCTGTTGTTCCGGGGTGAAATCGAGATCCATGGACGCTGTCTCCTGCGCCTATTGGTGGCGCAGGGTGCGTTTTAGCACGAGCGTGCGATTTTTGGTGTCTTCGGGGCGACAGGATGCGCATGGCTTGGGGCCGTGCGCCGATCAACGCTCAGCGGGGCGATGCGGATGCGCCGGGACCCTGCCGCGCCCGCAGCGATTCGTAGAGCTGCGCCGGTCCGAGCAGGATGTCTCGCAAGCCCTCGCGGACTCGCTCCGAGCCCAGTGCCTGGGTGCTCATCGTCGTATGGGCGTCCAGCGCATCCATGATGGCGTGCATCAGCGCGTCCTTGAGGTCGGGCGAATTCGCGAACTGCTCCTTGGTGTTGCTCGCGGCCTGCTGCAGCAGTGTCGTGTTCTCCAGCAGCTTTCCCTTCAGGACGCCATTGACGTAGACGAGTTGATCGTCGTCCGTCAGTTCGCCTTCGAACAGGCCGTTCACCTTCTGGATGATCTCGACCAGGTAGGCCTGCTGCTTCTCCTGGACGGTGCCGCTGCCCACGGCATCCATCGGCGGCAGCTTGTACTGGCTGCCCTCTCCGAGGCTGAGGGGTTGCTTGACCTACGCTGAGCGCGAAACGATCGAGGCGTTCCTCCGCCTTCCGACCAAGCAGAGACTGCTCGTGCGGGATGTCATCACGACGTTCGCAAAGGTGTACGGCGCCGTCGAGCCGGGCAAGGAGTAGCAGCGCCTCCCGGCGCTTGCCCGTCGCGAATCAGGGTAGTGCTGGATCAATCCCGGCGCCGCGACCCTCGCCGTTGAATCGCATGACCAGACCGGCCGCGAATTCCTTTGTCATGCTTGAATGCAAAACTGTAGAATGCATGCATCGAATGCATTCGAGGTGATTGCCATGGCGATGCTGACAGTTCGCAACCTTTCCGAGGAGGTGCACCGTGCGCTGCGTGTTCGTGCCGCCCGTCACGGCCAGAGCATGGAGGCCGAGGTGCGGGCGATCCTGGAGGCAGCGATCAGCCCTCAGGGAAGTGTGAGACTGGGTTCGCTCCTGGCGGACGTGGGCCGCCAGGCGAAGCTGAGCGATGAGGAATTCGCCGTGTTCGAACAGGCGCGCGACAAGTCGCCTTCGCGCACGGTGAGCTTCGAATGATCCTGCTCGACACCAACGTGATGTCGGAGCCGCTGCGCCATGCGCCGGAGCGGCGGGTGATCGATTGGCTCGACGCCCAGCCGATGGAGACGCTGTTTCTGTCTGCCATCACGGTGGCGGAGTTGCGCGCAGGGGTGGCCCTGTTGCCCGCCGGCAAGAGACGCGCGGGGCTGCAGGACAACCTGGAGAGGCGCGTGCTGCCCTTGTTTGCCGGCCGCGTGTTGCCCTTCGATCTGGCCTGCACGCAGGCCTATGCCGCCTTGATGGCTGAAGCCCGCAGCTCGGGTCGGGCCATCGCCGCGGCGGATGGCTACATCGCCGCCATCGCCATGGCCAACGGGTTTGTCGTCGCCACGAGGGACATCGGTCCCTTCGAGGCCGCGGGCGCTGCCGTCATCGACCCTTGGCAGGCGTGACCTCTTGCGAGGCTAATCCCGGAAGTTCTCGTACTTCAGCGGCTGGTCGGGAAACTCCTTGCGCAGCAACGCGATGCCCACCTGCAGGTCGTCGCGGTTCTTGCCGTTGACCCGCACCGTGTCGCCCTGGATCGAGCCCTGAACCTTCAGCTTGGCTTCCTTGATCGCCGTGACGATCTTCTTGGCGAGCGTGGCGTCGATGCCGGCCTTGATCTTGTAGGTCTGGCGCACCTTGTCGCCGCCGATCTTCTCGATCTTGGCGTCCATGTCGAGGAAGCTGACCGGCACGTTCTGCTTGGTGAGCTTGCCCAGCAGCACCGTGCTGATCTGCTCGATCTGGAAGTCGCTGTCGCCGATCAGCTGGATTTCCTTCTCCTTTTCCTTGAGCTCGACGGCGGCGCTGGTGCCCTTGAAGTCGAAGCGCGTGCCGATCTCCTTCTTGGTGGTATCGACCGCGTTCTTGATGGCGGGCATCTCGGGTTCGAGGAGGACGTCGAAGCTGGGCATGAGGAATTCCGGGGTGCGAAAACGTGAGTGAAGCAGGACCTGCGAAAATTCTGCCATGTCCTCAGCCCCTTGGCTCGAATCCGATGTTTCACTGAAGGCCTTGAACACCTTCGGCCTGCCCGCCTGCGCGCGCCGCCTGGCGCGCATCCGCGGCGACGCCGACGTGCGGCGCGTGCTCGACTCGCCCGAGGTGGGCCGGGCCGCCAAGCTGGTGCTGGGCGGCGGCAGCAACCTCGTCCTCACGCGCGATGTCGACGAACTGGTGCTCAAGGTGGAGGTGGACGGCCTGCGCCTGGTGGAGACGCGCGACGACGCCTTCATCGTCGAGGCCGGCGCCGGCCTCGCTTGGCACGACGTGGTCACGGCCACGCTGGAGCGCGGCTGGCCGGGGCTGGAGAACCTGGCGCTCATCCCCGGCACCGTGGGCGCCGCGCCGGTGCAGAACATCGGCGCGTACGGCCTGGAGGTGGCCGACCGCTTCGACTCGCTCGACGGCGTCGACCTCGTCACCGGCCTGGGCATCACGCTCAACCGGGCACAGTGCCTGTTCGGCTACCGCGACAGCGTGTTCAAGAACGTGCTGGCCGGCAAGGCCATCATCACGCGCGTGCGCTTCCGCCTGCCGCGCCCATGGCAACCCGTGCTGGGCTACCTCGAGCTGGAGCGCAAGATGGCCGAGACGGGCATCGCCGAGCCGACGCCGCGCCAGGTCTACGACTGGATCTGCGCCATCCGCCGCGCCAAGCTGCCCGACCCGGCGGTGATCGGCAATGCCGGCAGCTTCTTCAAGAACCCGATCGTCACCGAGGACCAGTGCCGCGACATCATCGGCCGCGATCCGCACGTGGTGCACTACCCGATGGCCGACGGCACGTTCAAGCTGGCCGCCGGCTGGCTCATCGACGCCTGCGGCTGGAAGGGCAAGTCCATCGGGCGCGCCGGGGTCTACGAGAAGCAGGCGCTGGTGCTGGTCAACCGCGGCGACGCGATCGGCGCCGAGGTGGTGACGCTGGCCAAGGCGATCCAGGAAAGCGTCTATGGCCGCTTCGGCATCCGGCTGGAGCCCGAGCCGGTGGTTCTCTGACACGCGGCGAAGCGCGCCCGGCCGGCCTGCGTTAGAGTGCACGCGCGGCGTGCGCAGACGGCGACGCCCGCTTCGAACAACACTGGAGACCCATCGATGACGCTCGCGGCCCCTCGCAAACCCTCCCTGTCGGCCGGCGCCCGCGTCGTCTTCGGCTCCGCCGTGCTGCTGGGCGCGCTCGCCGCGCCGACCGCGCCGGCCCTCGCCGCCGAGTCCCCCACGGCCGTTTCGAGCACCGCGCCGGTCGTCAAGGGCACCACCGGGCGCCAGCTGTGGCGCATCTCCGACTACACCACCGTCGAGCTCGTGGCGCGCGAGCCCGGCGCGCCCGACAACCAGCATCCGTTCGTGCTGGAGCCCAACACGCTGCACGCGTGGCTGCAGCAGGTGCAGCTGCTGCGCGACGGGGCCGCCAAGCCGCTGTTCGCCATCGACGAGCTGCACAGCATCGTGCCGGCGCTCATCGACGCGCTGGCCCACGCGCGCGCCGACCAGGACGTGGCGCTGGTGACCTCGGCCCGCCACGAGGACAACTCGTTCTACAGCATCACCGCGGTCACTGCACGCCTGTTCGCGGTGGACGGCCACCTGAACCTGATCGTGCACGACGCGCGCAACGACTTCTACGACGCCGCCCGCGGCAGCGGCATGGCGCCGCACTTCACCGTGGGCTCGCGCACGGCGCCCGGCTCGGCCCAGATCCAGAGCCCAGTCGCCACCAACAAGCGGGCCGACTGGCTGGTGCTCGACACGGTGCAGACCGCGCCCGCGGCGCCGGCCGTGGCGCCCCGCGCGCCGACGCCGCCGGCCGTGGTCGCGCCCGCCGCGCCCGTGCCCCCGGCGGCCGTGCCGCCCGCGCCGCCGGCCCCGCCCGCGCCCGCCGCGGCACCGGTGGCGCCTGCCGCTCCCGTGGTGGCGCCCGTTCCGGCGGCCCCGCCCGCGGCCAGCGATGCCGAGCAGCGGCTGCTCAACATCAAGCGCCTCTACGACAAGGGCCTGATCACCAAGCCGGAGTACGAGAAGAAGCGCGCGGAAATCATCAAGTCGCTGTGATCGCCGGCGCCGCGGCGGCGCAGAGCGACTGCAGCGCGAGCGCGTTGCCGGTCGCCGCGCCGGCGGCCGTGTTGTCGAAGATGACCCACGGAACGCTGCCGGCGGGCCAGCCCGAGAGCTCGGCGGCCCGCCGCGCCAGCCAGGCTTCGTCGTAGGCCGACCAGTACATCCGCGGCGAGCCGTGCCAGCGGTAGTAGAGCAGGGCGCCGACCCCGTCGCCGTCCGGCCCGAGCCAGCCGCCGGGGCGTGCCGCCTCGGGCCGGCGTGCCGGATCGGCCGCCACGCGGCTGATGCGCATGCGTGCCAGCGCGCGGTCGGCCGCCGGCGTGAACCAGGTCGTGTGGCGTGGCTCGCAGGCCACCGGCCCGGCCCAGGAATCGCGCAGCAGGTCGAAGAAGGCGGTCGCGACCCGGGCTTCCCACGGCAGCGAGGGCGGCAATTGCACCAGCAGCACGCCCATCCGGTCGCCGAGGCCGGCAATCTGGGCCAGAAATTCCTGCAGGAGCTTGTGGACGCCGCGCAGTCGAGCGTCGTGCGTGATCGCGCGCGGCAGCTTGACCGCGAAGCGGAAATGCGGCTGCGTCATCGCGGCCCAGCGCGCGTAGGTCTCGACGCGATGCGGCCGGTAGAAGGAGGAGTTGATCTCGACGCAGGGGAAGCGGCGCGCGTAGCGCTCGAGGTGTTCGCCTTCGCCTGGAAATTCGTTCGCGAGCGCGCGCGGGAGGCTGCAGGCTGCCGTGCCGATGTACATGGGAGGTCTGCGGGGTGGTTTTCGACCCGCCCGGGCGGCAAGCGCCGCGCCCGTGCCGCGCATCGTGAGGTAAAGCCCGAAAGAAAGACGCCCCCGACCGAGGTCGGAGGCGCGCAAGGACGGACGACGTGCTTGACGGCGTCATCCGTCGCGACGCCCGGCGTTGGGGCCGGGAAGCGTCACTCGGGGCGGCCGCCTGGTCGAGGGTTCGACCGGCGGCGCGCAGGCGAAGCAGGCGTCCGCGTGATGGCCGGGTCGGCATCCGCTCGCTGCATCCGGTGGTTCGCGTTGCAAGACGATGTGCCTTCCCGGGCCGGTGAGGGCCTGGGAAGGCATGGCGCGCCAGCGCGCACCGCGCCTGTTCATCGGCCGATCCGCTGGACAGTTGAATCCGGAAGGCCCTGGCGATACACACTGATACGACTACGCGCCGCGCGGATCGACGTGCACCGCCAAATGCCCGATTTCGGGGACGGTCGGCGCGGGCGGAAACCGGGGATCCGGCGCAACATCGAGGCAACGAGTCCCGTCGCCCAAAGCGTCCGCCATGACCGCCACGCCTCTCCCCATCGCCCACCGGTGTTCCGGCGTGGCTGCCTTGCCCGGGCAGGGCGCGGCCGCGCGGAGGCTGGCCGCGACGCTGGCGGGTGGTGTGGCAGGACTGGTGGTCGGGTTGACGCTCGCCGCCATCGGCCCGGACTCGCGTGTCGCAGGGAGGGGTGTCGCCGCGCAGGGTCCGGTCTCGCGAGACACCTCGTCGAGGCTAGGCTCGATCCCGAACGGGTCTCCCGTCGGCGATGGCGCGCCGACATCCGTCGCCCCGGCGATCACGCCAGCCATGGGACTGCCGGTACGCGACGCCCGCGAATCGGGCGGTGGCCGGCGATGACGCCGCTGGATCTCGACCTCACGCCCGAGCCGGCGCCGGCCTCTCCCGCCGTGCTGGCCGCTCGACATCGCCGGGCCCTGGTGGTGGGCCTCGGCGGCGGTCGTGATACCGACTCGCCGATGGCCAAGTCCTCGTTCGCCGAGCGCCGTCTCCGGTCGACGGACACGGCCGCCAGCCGGTTCGTCGATGCCCTGCCGGCGAGCGCTGCGTCCTCCGCCGCGGCCCTGTCCGATGCCGCGGCTTCGGCCGTCACGCGCGCATTGCCACCGCCGGTCGCGCGCCTGCAGCTGCAAGACGCGCTGGTGGTGCCGGCGGGCGCGCTCATACGGGGCTACCTGCGCTGTGGCGCGCTGCTGCTGGTGGGCGACGTCGTCGGCAACATCCACTGCACCGGCGGTCCGGTGGTCATCCGTTCCGGCGCCAGCCTCAAGGGTCGGCTCGTGGCCGCGGGCGACGTCTACGTGTGCGGCACCGTGGGCGAGAGCGGCGGCGGCGCCGTCATCACCACGCGCGGCAAGCTCACGCTCGCGCCGAGCGCGCGCGTCGACGGCGATGTGCGCAGCGGGCGGCTGGAGGTGCACGAAGGAGCGGTGCTGCGGGGCGTGGCGAAGCGGTGCGAGGACTGACATTCACGAGGAGCGCGAGGACTGACGTTCGCGAGGGGCCTGGCGTCTCGCCGGACGTACCGGAAGGGCTTCGCAAGCCGCGATGAGTGCCTGATGCGTGCCTGATGCGTGCCTGACGCGTGGTGCCATTCGTTGAGGAGCCTGGCCCTGGCGGCGACCTTGCCCAACCTTCCCCAACTTTCCGCGACCTTCCGCGACCTTCCGCGACCTTGGCCGCGCACACCGATGATCGGTGCAGGCCCCGCCTGCATCCGCGAACGACGCCTTCGCGGTGTCCGGCGTCTTGACGCGGACGCAGGCGGCGCCGGACCCCTGACATGGCAATGGAGGCGCGCCGGGCGCACTGAACGGGGCTCGCCGGAATGATCTCGGCGGATCGACGCGGGCGGCGTCAGACCCTCGGCGATCTTCCGGCCGTCGGCTTGGCTGCTCGCGGTCGGTACCTGGTGCGGGCGTATGGCTTCCGGGTGGGCGCGTCCGCAAGCCCTGATCATCCATCACCACCCGCCGCCGCCCGTTTGCGCCGTGCGTTGATCTCCCGCACGTGATCGCCGACGTCCGCCCGGCGATCGCAGGCGAGATCCTTGTAGCCATGCAGCGCGCGTCGGCAATCGGCGGTGAACGCCGTGCGGGTGGCCGGATCGACCACGCCCAGGAGCCAGGCCCGTTCGAGCTGGGCCAGCGTGGCGTCGGCGTGCATCAGCAACGCGAGGTAGCGGTGGGCCGTGGGACTGACCACCGTCGCCAGGAAGCGGGCCGGGCGCGCGAACGTGATCTGCGTGCCCGAGGGTGCCCGCGCGGCGACTCGCGCCTCCAGGTCGGCCTGGAGGCGATGCAGCAGCGCCTGCACTTCGTCGGCGCGGCGCTGGAGCGCGGCGAACGCATCGGCCAGGCGCGCGCGATCCAGCCCCTGCACGCGGCGGCTGGCCTCCAGCGCGTGCAGCAACCGCGAGACATAGACGAAGTCGCGCCGGAAGGCCTGGCGCACGAGCGCTGTGCGCAGTTCGAGGTCGACCTGCAGTGCGGCGCCGCGCGCGCGCCTGGCGAGCAGCCAGAGCTCGGCGTCGCGCAAGGGGCGCAGGGGCGGCTCGTCGGGCATGTCCAGAGGCAGCTCGACGTGCTCGCGGCTTTCGGAGCCGACCGGGCGCTGGCGCCAGCGGGCGCCGCAGCCCGGATCCCGCGGATCGCCCTGGCCCGGAGGGTGGGGCGCCGGGGAAGGTTCGAAGCTGTTGGGGGTGTCCACGTCGGCCTCCTTTGAAGGCTTCCACGGTAACGCCGCGGGGCCGGAGCCGCCCCGGTCAAACCGGTCGATAAACGCTGCGTTTTACGCGGCGTGCGCGCGAGGGACGGACACCCGCTCATCGAGGCCGTGCCGCGCCGAATGCCGCATTTCGGGCCTTCCCGCCACCGGCGGTGTTTCGAGGCTGACGCCCAGGTTTCGGCCGCCACCGCATGCCCGACCCCACCCGTATGATCGTTGTCGAACCTTTGCCGCATCGCTGTCGATGCGGCTGCCGGAGCCGCCCCTGTCCACCAAGCCCGCCATCGTCACCGCGGACGCCGCCCCCCCGCCGCCGCCGGCGGCCGCGCTGCGTCCGCACGCCATCGCCTCGCGGCCACCGGCCACGCCGTGGCTGATGGGCCTGGTCGTGCTGTCGTCGGCCTGCCTGGCCTGGTTCGCGGCCGGCCTGCTGCAGTACCGCCCGCACGAGTCCAGTCGACTGCTGATCGCCTGCTCGCTCATCGCGCCGATGCTCGCGCTGGTGGGGGTGCTGGGCACGCTATGGGTGCTGGCGGCGCGGCGCGAGCGCGCCATCCGCCGGTACGCCGAGCACCTGGCCGAAGAGGCCCAGGCCGAACGGACGCGCGCCGAGGCCGTGTCGCGCGACGCGGCCCGCTTCGTGGGCATGGTGAGCCACGAGCTCCTAACGCCGCTGCAGTCCATCTGGAGCACGGTGGACGTCATCGAATCGCGCGGCCGGGTCGACGCGTCCGACCCGGCGTTCACGCGCCTGAAGGAGTCCACGCGCTCGCTGCGCGGGCGCATCAGCGACCTGGTCGACTTCGCCAAGATTTCCTCGGGTCGGCTCGAGATGCGCATCCGCGGCTTCCAGCTGGACAAGCTCGTCGACACCTCGCTTCGCGACGTCGAGGAGGCCCTGGCCTTGCGCAACCTCGACGTGCACTGGGAGGCCGGCCCCGAACTGGCCCGGCGCATCTACTCCGATCCGGGGCGCCTGCGCCAGGTCATCGACAACCTGCTCGCCAACGCCATCAAGTACACCGAGCGCGGCGGCATCACCATCCACGCCGAGCTGCATCACGGCCGGGGCATGCTCAGCGTGGAGATCACCGACACCGGCGTCGGCATCGACCCCGACGAGGTGTCGCGCCTGTTCGAGCCGTTCTATCGCTCGCCTCGGACCGCGGGCATGGCGGACGGCAGCGGCCTGGGCCTGGCGGTGGTGCGCAGCATGGTCGACATGATGGGCGGCAGCATCCGCTTCGATTCGCGGCTGGGGCAGGGCACGTCGGTCACCGTCGAGGTGCCCTTCACCGAAGGCGTCGATGGCCCGGCCGAATCGTCGCCGCGCATCGAGACGGAGCGGCCCGTGCTGGTGGTGGACGACTCGCGCGACGCCCGGCACGCCCTCGCCGAGGTCATCCGGGCGCTGGGCGTCGAGGTGGTGGAGGCGATGGATGGCGCCACCGGGCTGGCCGCCGCCGCCGAGCGCGACTACCAGGCCATCTTCCTCGACATGCAGATGCCCGGCCTCACCGGCTACGAGGTGGCGTGCCGGCTGCGTACGCCGGGCGACCGTCACGAGAAGACCTTTCTCGTGCTGATCTCGGCCTACATGGAGCTCGACGACGCCATCATCGCCAGCGTGTTCGACGCCCGCATCGACAAGCCGGCGAGCCTCGACGACCTGGTGGCGGCGCTGGGCCGAGCGGCGCAGGCGCGGGCCTGAAGCGCGTCTGACGCGCACCTGAAGCGCGGCGACGGCGGCGTCGCGGTGGCGCGCGGGACGCCCGCTCAGGCGCGCGCCAGCCCAGGCGCGTCCGAGCCGTTCTGCATCACCCTGGCCACGCTCAGCTGCAGCACGCGGGCATCGCTGCTCGCGCGATGCCGACGCAGCTGCAGGTTGCGGGCGACCATCTCGCGCGTGTCGTCGAAGTGCTCGGCGGCGTGCTCGCTCATCAGCTCGCGCAGGTGGCGCAGCCGGAAGCTGGGCGAGATGTCGGCCGACTCGAACAGGCGCGCGAGCCACGCGAAGTCGTGGGCCCAGTTGTCGCAGTAGACGGTGCGGCCGGCCAGCCGATGGTTGAGCTCCTGCGCCACCTCGTGGGCGCTGCGGCCGTGGCGATGCAGCAGCGAGCGCGAGATGCCGTGCACGCGCTCGGCGTCGCCGTCCCAGTGCGTCCAGCTCTCGTCGGGGACGATCAGCGTGCAGTAGGCAGTGCCGTCGGGCAGCACGAAGCCGATCTCGATCGGATAGCTGCCGCGGCCGAAGCCGGAGGCCTCGATGTCGAGCACGCAGGGCAGGGCGGCGTGCGCGTGCCGGGCATCGGTGGCGGGATCGTGGTCGGCGGGGAGGGCCATGAAGAAGGCGTGGGCGCGGGACGCGCGGCACAAGCAATATCCGGACAATACCGGACAAATTCGAATTGTCCCCTCTGTGACAACCCTGCTCGGGGCTCGCACTATGGTGTCGCCGCCGCCCGCGAAGTAGGCTGGACACCCAGCGCGTGCGCCGGCGTCCAGCGTGCGCTCCGGCGCCCCATCGCGCGCGGACGACTCCGCCCAGCGCTGAAACGGATGCGCGACTCCGTCGCCGCCCAAAGGAACCCGATGCCCTTGTCTGAAGTGCTTTCCAGCCGCCACTCCCCGATCGACACGTCCCTGGTGGACACCAACGACGGCAGCGTCCCCGCCGACCGGCCCCATTTCGCGTTCTGGCCGCGGCGGCTCGCGCGCACCGTGACGCCGCCGGAGACCTCGCTGTGGCACAACCTCGAGGTGTCCGCGAGGCGCTATCCGCACAAGCCCGCCACGCTCTATTTCGGCCGCGCCAAGAGCTTCGCCACGCTGCATGCCGAGGCGCAGGCCATCGCCGGCTGGCTGCAGGCCCAGGGCGTGCGGCGCGGCGACCGCGTGGCGCTGTTCATGCAGAACTGCCCGCAGTACCTCGTCGCGTACCACGGCATCCTGCGCGCCGATGCGGTGGTGGTGCCGGTCAACGCGATGAACAAGGCCGAGGAATTCGGGCACTACATCGTCGATCCGGGCACCCGGGTGGTGATCTGCGGCGCCGA
>FTKT01454665.1_pt1 | contig 17885 bp, 20 predicted proteins | sample 1658271 | NCBI WGS metagenome assembly FTKT01 (sample SAMEA3914811, study PRJEB12502) | metagenome | biome: forest; material: soil | place: Canada | collected 2011-08-04 | depth 0.3 m | reverse complement strand
CAAGACCTATGACGGATCAGCCTCGGTGGGTGTCGATCTGTCGTCGAGCGGTCTCGTCGCCGGCGATGCCGTGACCTTTGCCGGTAGCGGTACGGCATCCGACAAGAATGCCGGCCAGGGCAAGACGGTCGCCGTCTCCGGTATTACCGCCAATGGCGCCGATGCCGGCAACTACGCTTTTGCCTCGACGGCTGCGACCACTGTGGACATTGCCACCAAGGCGATCAACGTCACCCTGCAGGGACCGATTTCCAAGACGGGTGACGGTTCGACCTCGGTGACCTTGAGCAGCGTCAATTACCAGGTCGCGGGCCTGGTCAGCGGCGACACGATGACGGTCAACCAGACCGTGGGCACATTTGCCGATGCCACCGCCGGCAAGGGCAAGACGGTGACGGCGCTGATCGGCGCGACCAACTACGTCGCCGGCGCGAACACCAGCCTGGGCAATTACACCCTGGCCTCGTTCACCCTGACAAGCACTGTCGGTGAAATCACCAGCCCGACCTCGCCCGGATACAACAGCGCCTTGAGCTCTGTTACCCCGCCGGTCGTGGTCACGCCGCCGCCGGCCATCAGCACCGGCGACAGCGGCAATTCGGTTGCGACATCCAGCAGTTCCAGCACAAGCAGCGGTACGTCGAGCCAGACGGCCTCCATCACGCCGGTGGACTCGCATGAAACCCTGACCTTCCGGCGCGCCTTCTCCGTGGTCGACGGCGGCATCCATCTGCCGGACGGCGTCAGTGACGGCGAAAGCGATACCAGCAAAGGCCAATAGGCCAGCCAGGAACGGCGCCCGGCAACGGGCGCCGTTTTACTTTTCGCGGCCGTCGATGATGCGGAATTCGCCGCCGGCATGCATCAGGCTCATCAGGTAGACCATGCCGTCGAAATAGCGTTGCTCGCCTGACGGGACGGGCGTGTCCCAAAGCGCCTTCAGCAGGGCGTCGGCATTCGGGCCGGGCCCGGCGGCCAGCCCGCCGACCGCCGCGGCCGAAACCATGCCCACCGAGTGCCGCGTCGATAGCGGCTGGCCGTCCAGCGTATAACGATCGGGGAAGGTATCGACGCCCTGGCCGACCAGGAAGCCTTGCAGGCGCTGGCTCAATGCGGGTTCACGGTCGTCCTTGCCCCACCAGCTGTAATCGACCGACCAGTTGCTGATGGTGCGCCAGCTGTCATAGCCGAACGATCCGGGCTTGCCGTCCCAGGACGGCTGCGGCGCGCCGTCGAAGCCGGAGCGATCGGGCATCAGCCCGGTCTTCGCGTCGGTGACCGTGCTGAACAGGTCGCGGCTGACGTCCGCCGCCCGGGCCCAGAAGGCGCGATCCTCGCGCGGGCCCCATCGCGCCCACAGCTCATAGAAGCCCGGCAGGTGATAAGACGCGTCGGTGCCGGGCAGGGCGGTTTCCGGCACGAAACGGATCATGGCGTGCGCCTCGTCGACCATCGGTCCGACCGTGACCTCACGCGGATGCCGGTCGGGGCGATAGGGCGGCCACGCCTTGCCGGCCGCGGCCGCTTCCGCCGCGGCGGCGCGGTTATTGGGGCTGGGCCATGGCGTATCCGGCTGGACGAAAGGGGTATCGCCGGCATGGATACGGAAAGGCGGCGTGCCGGTCGTGAGCGGGTGGTGGCGCATGCCGCTGAGGATCCGGTCGGCCTCGGCCTGGTAATTATAGATGCCCTTGCCGTTGCCCCAGCGCCGGGCCGCGAACAGCAGCGCCATGGCGTAATATTCCTCGCCGTCGGGCGCGGCGCTGACCGAACGCGGGGTGCCGTCGGTGTTCATCGACCAGGCAAAATAACCGCGCGATGGATTTTGCGGATCGGTCATCAGCATATAGGTCTTGGACCAGTTCCACAGCGCGTCGAACTCGCGCTTCTTGCCCAGTTGCACGGCGATCATCATGCCGTAGCTCATGCCTTCGGTGCGGGCGTCGTTATTGGCCCAGTCGGTGATATAGGCCAGCGTGCCATTGGCATTGGCGCCGGTCTCGAAATAGACGCGCTGATCCTGGCCGTCGCCGTGGAACAGCTGCTGGAAGGTCGCTTCGATCCGGGCGTGGGTCTCCGCCGGTGTGCGGCCCAGCCGCTCGACGAACAGGTTGCGGTAATGGTGCGTCGCATAGGCGCCCGCGCCATTGCCGGGATGCGGTGTCGGCGCCGCGACTCCGGCCAGGGCGGGCGTCGCCATCAGCAATATGATAGCGCTAACATTGGCGATGATGTGAGGGCGAGGCATGGGCGGTCCTACACTGTAAGGGAATAACGACTGTGCGTTCTTGCGGATAGTCTTTTCCGGGGAATGGCCGGTCTGTCAAGCCTGTGGCCAATTAACCACACTTATGTGGCGAGGGCGCACACCGGCTTGCGCCTGGTTTCGGAATTAACTATAGGGGCCCTGTGCCGCATAATGCCGGCCAAATGGAGAGTATGGATTGTTAGGATCGAACAGCTGCCGGGGCTCAAAGCCCGCCGCGATCCTGCCTTTCGTCTGACGCCTTTTCGGCGTTGCGGCGGGGCGGGAAGCCCGCGCCGCACCCTGGTTCCCTGAAAAACAAACGGAACATCGCGAGATGTGCGTCCGCGCGCGTCCGCCGAAAGAACAAGACAATGACCGAGCATTTTATCGTCCGGAGCCTGGTGCTCCGGATCGCGCGCGACATCGCGCCGAAATCCCTTCCCGCGCAACGGCTTCTGGCCTGGGCGGGTGTCAACGGCGAATGGCTGTTGGGCGCGGCGTGGACCGCCGAAGAGAAACCTGACTGGGCGCATTTCCTGGCCTGCCTGAAAGGCGCGGCGGACGTCGAAGAGCCGCGCCCGCCGATCCTCGACCTGGCTGACGAACTTGGGCGTTTGCTGCGCCTGGAGGTCTTCGATGCCCGCCTGCTGACGCTGATGATCGCCTGCGATCGCCTGCCGCGCCTGGCCGACCTGCTTGACGGCCTTGCCGACCATATCCGCGATCTTCCGGCCGTGCTGGGCGAACTGGCGGGGGCCGCGGTCCTGGATGCCGCGGCCCAGGTCCGGCGCAGCGACGTCCTGAAGCTGGGGCTGATTTCGTTCGGGATCCGGCAGCGGCACGACGATCCGGTGGAGATCCGCTGGCCGCTGCGCCGCGTGCTGGATCGCGGACCCGCGCCCGAAGACCTGGCCGAGGCTTTGGCCGGCCCGCGCCAGGCGGCAAGCCTCGACCTGGCTGACTTCGCCCACGTCGGCGACGCCGATTTCCTGGTGCGGCTGATTGCCGGGGCGGTGCGTGACAAGGCGCATGGCGTCAATATCCTGATCCATGGCCCGCCCGGCACCGGCAAGACGGAGCTGGCGCGGACCCTGGCCGCGGCGGCGGGATGCCCGTTGCACGGTATAGGCGAGGCCGACGACGACGGCGAAGAACCGTCGCGCCAGGAGCGTGTCCTGGCCCTGCTCATGGCGCAGCGGGTGGTCGGCGATCGTGGCGGCGCTGTCCTGTTGTTCGACGAGATGGAGGACCTGATCGGCGGCGCCCAGCGTTCGGGCGGCGACTGGTTCGCCAAGCGCGAAGGCAGCAAGGTCTTCGTCAACCGCCTGCTGGAAAGCAACGCGGCGCCGGTCATCTGGCTGACCAATGCCGTCGGCAATATCGACGACGCCATCCTGCGGCGGATGAGCTTCGTGCTCAAGCTCGACTTCGCGCCGCGCCGGGCCGCGCATCGTATGCTGGACCGCGTCATCAGGGATGAAGGCGGCGAAGCGAACGAAGCCATGGGCCGCCTGATCGATCAGGCACCGGAAACGGCAACCGTGCTGCGTGTCGCCGTGCAGGCGGCCAGGCTGGCCGGAGAGGGTGATGGCGGGGCGCGGGCGGCGACGTCGCTGGTGCGCGCGTTGCGTGGCGGGGATTTGCCGACGCACGGGTTCGAAGGGCTCGATTTTGCGCTCTACGAAGCCGACCGGCCGCTCGACGTCCTGTTCGACGGGATCCGTGATCTGGGCGCGTTGGACGTCTCCCTGCTGCTGACCGGACCGCCCGGCACCGGCAAGACGGCGTTGGCGCACCATCTGGCGCGGGTGCTCGACCGGCCGCTGCTGGTGCGCCGGGCGTCGGACCTGTTGTCGAAATGGGTCGGCGAGACCGAGCAGCAGATCGCCCAGGCCTTCGAAGAGGCGCGGCGCCAGGAAGGGGTGTTGCTGTTCGACGAGGCGGACTCCCTGCTGTTCGACCGCACGCGGGCGCGCACCTCGTGGGAGGTCGGCCAGGTCAACGAGATGCTGACCTGGCTCGACCGCCATCCCTTGCCGGTGGTGGCCGCGACCAACCATCCGGGCGCGCTCGATCCGGCGACGCTGCGCCGCTTCGTGTTCAAGCTGGACCTGAAGCCATTGGGACCGGAACGCTTGAGGCGCGCCTTCGAACGGTTCTTCGGCATGGAGGCGCCGGCGGACCTGTTGGCCTTGCTCAACCTGACGCCCGGCGATTTCGCCGTGGTCAAGCGCCAGTTGCGTCATGCGCCGGCATCGGACGTCCACGCCGTCGTCGAGCGGCTGCGCGACGAAAGCCGGGTCAAGCCGGAGACGGGGGTCAGGATCGGATTCTGATCCCGTCAGGCGGGTTCGTAGACCAGGCGCAATGTCTCGTCATCCAGCCGGTCGCTGGAGACCAGGCGCAATGGCGGCCGGGCCGTGTGGAAGAACGGCTTGCCCTGGCCCAGGACGTAGGGGCGAAGGACAAGCTGGTACCGGTCGATCAGGCCAAGCCGGGTCATCAGGCCGGCGATTTCCGGGCCGGAGACGGAGATCGTGCCGTCGATGCGCGCCTTGATATCGCGGACCGCGGTCTCGATATCGCCGTCGATCAGCGAGGCGTTCGGGCCGACGGTCTTCAGGGTGCGGGAGACGACCCATTTGGGCAGCTTGCGCCAGGCTTCGGCGAAGTCACGCCGGGCGTCGTCCCACTCCGCATGGTCGTCGTCCCAGTAGCGCATGACCTCGTACATGCGCCGGCCGTAGATCGTGCCCGAATGGCCGGCGACCTCGTCGATCCAGTAACGAAACAGCTGCGGGCTGGGCGGCGGCATGTCGAGCTTGCCATCGAGGCCGTCGACATAGCCGTCGAGCGAGACATTCATGCTCAGGATCAATGTGCCCATGCCGGTGCGCCCTCCGTCGTGCCCTTGTGATGGCTCAGCACCGAAAAGACCTCAAAGCCGTTCGCTGCGTAACGCAACTGGCTGATGCGGACGTCGGCCGGTGTGAATTCGAGCAGATTGAAGCCGTTGGGCTGTTTGCGCAAGCGGGTCGAGGTCGCCGTCGACGCATTGACGAAAACGGTGGTGTGGCCGCCGCGCAGGACGGGATCGGCGAAGGCATGGTGCTGGTGGCCGGCCAGGACCAGGTCGACGCGTTGCCGGGCCAGGGTGTCCAGCGCGCGTTGCCGGCCGAACACCGCCGTGTCGAGCGGCAGTTCGGGCGAGGTGACCAGGGGATGGTGCAGCACGACCATGCGCCACGGCGCGGTCGAGGCCGCGAAGAAGCTTTCGATGTCATCGCATTGCCGGGCGCTGACCGCCCCGTTGGCCCAGTTGGGATGCGGCAGGATCATCCGCGCCGAGTTCAGGCCCTTGATGTCGACCAGGCCGGTTCGGCGATCGGGTTCGAGATCGGTGGCGATGGCGCGACGATAGCGGGCGAACGGATCGATGAAGCGTCTCAGGTCCATGCCGGGCAGGTCGTGATTGCCGGGGATGGCTAGGATCGGCGGGTTCAGGCTGTCGAAAAAGGCACGCGCCTCGGCGAACTCGGCGGCGGTCCCGTCCTGCGTCAGGTCACCGCTGGCGATGACCAGGTCGACGCCAAGCGTGTGCAGGGCATCGCGCAAGGCCGTCACGACGTCGGGCGCCGTGCAGCCGAAATGCAGGTCCGAGATCTGGGCAATCTTCATGGGTGGGTCCCGGGCAAGGCATAGAGGTGAAGATCGCCTGTGTGGTTAAATCCGATATTGGCGCCGGCGCAAACCGCCAGGGCGACGGCGGCGGTCAGCACCAGGCCGAGCGCACCGATATCGGGTAGCGGGTACGCCCGGTAGGATCGAAACAGCAAACCCAGCCACAACGAAGCGAAGATCAGGCCGCCGATGACGTCCGACAGCCAGTGCGCCCCGAGATAGAGGCGCGAAAAACAGATGGCGGCGACCAGAAGGGCGCAGGCCGCGGCCGTGATCCGCCAGCGGCCGGACGGCATCTGCCGCCACAGCAGGATCAGCAGGAAACCATAGAGGACGGCATTGGTCGTGCTGTGGCCGCTGGGGAAGGAATAGAGGCTGGCGCCGGTGAAGTGCAGATCGGTCGGCCGGGCGCGCTGGACGGCCAGCTTGATCGCCGTATTGATCAGCGAACCGCCGCCGACCGCCGCCATGCCGTAGGCCAGCGGCCGCCAGGCACGGCGCCAGGCCAGCCAGCCGCCGGCGGCCAGGGCGACGCCCCAGACGACCACGGCGTCGCCGCATTCGGTCAGGGTGATCATGACCTGGTCGACCGCCGGCGTCCGGTGCGCGCGCAACGAGGTGAAGGTCCACTGGTCGGCGGCCAGCAGCGGGCGGCCCGGCAACAGGTGTTCGGCGGCTTCCGCCAGGACCCAGGCGCCGGCGATCAGCACGGTGGCCAGCAGCAAAAGGCGCCAGACCTCCGGGGATCCGAAAGGGACGGGTCGCATCAGACGGCGCCCTGCGTCGACGACTCCGGCACCAGGACGGGCACCCAGCCGGGTTTCAGCGTGAATTCCAGCGGCGAAGGCAGCTTGGTCACTTCTCCGTCGATCGAGACCAGCGGACGGTGATGTTTGCTCCACAGGCGGATCTTGTGGCCGATCGTTTCGGTCAGGTCGGGGTCCTTGAGCCAGTGGCCGAAGATCAGGCGCCAGATGAAGCGAATGTGTGTGGCGTGGCCGCGGGCGACGAAGACATAGGCCGCCAGTTCATGGGCATCGAGCGAGGCGCGTTTGAAATTGCTTTCGGTCAGTTTCTGGCTGTCGGCGAAGCGGTTGGCGGAAATGACGATGGCCGGCGTGCGCACCTTCGTCATCTGGCCGTCGATCTCCAGCACGGCGCGGTCGCGGCTGTGCATCTTGAAATGCTTGAGCACGAACAGGAAGAGCTTGGGGATCAGCACGGCCTTGTTGACCAGGCGGTTCTTTTCGCGAAAGACCGAGGCGTGCGGCATGGTGCCGATACTGGCGCAGCAGAGAAAAATATTGCCGTTGACGAAGCCGGCGTCCATGCGCACCTCGCGCGTGCCGGCGGCATAGGCCTTCAGTGCCTGGGCCAGCGACGTGATGCCCAGATCGGTGGCCAGCAGGTTCATGGTGCCGAACGGCAGGACGCCAAAGGCTTTTTTATGTTTGGCCAGGACCTCGGCGCAGTCACGGATGGTGCCGTCGCCGCCGCCGATCAGCAGGGGGGCGTCGAGCGCCGCCAGCCGTTCCAGCTCGGCATGGATGTCGCCGGGCTCGGCGAACAGCCGCTCGGCGACCGAAAGGCCGGCTTGTTCAATGGCGGTGGCGATCGCGTCCTCGCCCATGGCCAGGACCGTGCCGGCGCGTTTGTTGATAAGGATATTGAAGGCTTGCGTCATCTGATGGCCCCGGAACAGGCGGCAATCAGGCGTCAGGCCTCACAAAGATTCAATGTGGCTATGTGGGTCGCGGTTTACCGTTCCACCCGCCGGGAAATTACCGGCGATAATGGCGCAGGGCGAAGATGGCCAGGCCGACGACAAAGGCCAGCGGCGCCACCAGGATGGCCGCGGCCAGCAACAGGACTTCGACCCAACGCGGAACCTTGACGCCGCGCGGCAAGGCCGGCGCAACGTTCAATGTCAAAGCGGTCTCCGCCGAAACCGATACGGTCATAGCAATACACCCCGGCCTAAATACTCTTAACCCGGAATAAACCCTACGCCTTATCCGTGGTTTACACAATTGACATTTGCTGACGGCTGAAACCAGCAAAGCTTATACATCAAGCCTGGTCGAAACGCTGCCGCGCCGCTTCGACCCTGGGCAGGTAATCGACGGTCCAGGCGTAAAGCGCGCGAAACGGGGGTTGCAGGGTGCGGCCCAGTTCGGTGATCTCGTATTCGACGCCGACCGGCGAGGACGGTATGACGCGGCGCTCGACCAGCCCGTTACGCTCAAGGCGGCGCAGGCATTGGGTCAGCGCCTTTTGCGTGATGCCTTCCAGGCCGCGCTTGATGGCGTTGAAACGAAGGGGACCCTCGTCCAAGACCGTCAGTACCATCATGGACCATTTATCGGCGATCTGGTCGAACAGAAGCCGGCTGGGACAGGTGGAGGCGAAGAACTGCCCTTCGCATTCCCTGGTAAAAGGCCTGGCCTTCATGAAAGGTTTGATCATGGTATCTCCGGATATACCTGAGTTCTTTCCGGTGCCTTCTTGACACCAGGTTTACAGAATATACCTATCCGGGCACGACCTCAATGGAGTAGCGCTATGTCGACCGATATCCTGTTCAAGCCCTTCGAGTTGGGCACGCTCAAACTGAAAAACCGCATCGTCATGGCGCCGATGACGCGCAACCGCGCGCCGGACGGCGTACCGGGCCAGCCCAATATCGACTACTACCGCCGCCGCGCCGAAGGCCAGGTCGGGCTGATCCTGTCCGAGGGCACGGTGATCGACCGTCCGGCGTCGCGTAACGAACAGCATATTCCGTTTTTCCACGGTGACGCGGCCCTGGCCGGCTGGAAAGGCGTGATCGACGCCGTGCATGCCGCCGGCGGCGCCATGGGACCGCAGATCTGGCACACCGCCTCGACCAAGGGCAATTCGGGCTGGGAGCCCGGCCACCCGGTCGAAAGTCCGTCGGGCCTGCTGTCGCCGGAAGAGCCGCGCGGCCAGGCGATGAGCGAGGAAGACATCGCCGACGCGGTGGCGGCCTTTGCCAGCGCGACGGCCGACGCCAAGCGCCTGGGTTTCGACACGGCCGAGCTGCACGGGGCGCACGGCTACCTGATCGACCAGTTTTTCTGGCCGGGCACCAATACGCGCGAAGACCGTTTCGGTGGCGCGACGATCAAGGAACGCTCGCGGTTCGCCGCCGAGGTCGTCGCCGCGGTGCGCGCGGCGGTCGGGCCGGACTTCCCGCTCATCCTGCGTCTCAGCCAATGGAAACAACAGGATTACAAGGCGCGTCTGGCCCATACGCCGGATGAGATGGGCGACTGGCTGCTGCCGCTCGTCGAAGCGGGCGTCAGCATCCTGCACTGTTCGCAACGCCGCTTCTGGGAGCCGGAATTCCCTGACATCGACGGCGACGACGGCCTGAACTTCGCCGGCTGGGCCAAGAAGGTGACCGGCGCGCCGACGATCAGCGTCGGCTCGGTGGGCCTGTCGGGCGACTTCCTGGGCGCCTTCGGCGGCCAGAGCTCCGAAACCGTCGGCATCGACCAACTGGTGCATCGCATGGAGCGCGGCGACTTCGACCTGATCGCGGTCGGCCGGGCCCTGCTGCGCGACCCGAACTGGGTGGTGAAGATCAAGGACGGCCGCCACGACGACCTGCTGGGCTTCGAACCGTCAGCCTTCGGCGAGTTCGTCTAAACCTGGAGGGCCCGATGTCACGGCATCGGGCCCTGTTCGTCTGCGAAGGCCGCAAGAAGCTCGAGCAGGCGGTCGAGATCGTTGGTCGTACTCGGCAGGCCGACGGACATGCGGATCGCGCCGACGGCATGGCCGGCGCCGACGCAGGCTTGCAAGGCGGGGACGCTGAACCGGCCGCGCAGGGCCTTCAGGCAACCCGGGATGTCGAGCTGCGAAAAACCAAAGGCGGCTTCGGCGGCGCCGGGATTGCAGAAACAGCCGCCGCGTACAGCGACCTTCTGCGCGAAGGCCCGCTTTTCGACCTCGGCATAGGCGATCGGCTGGCCGTCGTGCCCGATCAGGTTCAGCGCCACCGTGCCGCCGCGCCGGTCCAGGTCCTTGGGGCCGTAAAGGCGCACCAGCGGCGTGCCGTCGCGATGGCGCAAGGCAGCCGCGCGTTCGAGAAAATAGCCGGTGAGAAAGCGCATCCGCGCCGCAAGCGACAAACGGTCGACCTGGGCCAGGAAGGTAAAACCGCTCTCGACGGCGGCCATATTCAGGAAATTCGGCGTGCCGTCCTCGAAACCGTGCGCCCCGGCCGACAACTGATGACGGTCGTGTTCGACCGACACGAAATCGACCGTGCCGCCGGCGAACCAGGGCCGGCGCAGGCGCGCCAGGGCATCGCGGCGGACGATGAGGGCGCCGAGGCCCGTCGGCAGGCCAAACAGTTTGTAGAACGAAAAGACCAGGAAGTCCGCCGGGTATTCAGCTAGGCTGACGCCGCCGGCGGCGCCGCAACCGGCGGCGTCGAGCAGCACGTCGAAGCCGAGGTTTTGTGCCGCGCCAGCCAGGTGGAGGTCGTGGCGGACGCCGGAAAAGTTGGACTGGACCGGGAAGGCCAGCAGGCCCGCCCCCATGCGCCGGGCGCTGATCGCCAGGCGCTCGGCTGGTGCGTCCAGGCGCAGATCGTCACCCAGCGGCAGGATGTGCACGGGCGCCGGAGCGCGTCGGGCATATTCGCGCATGCCGTTGACCGAGTTGTGGTTGTCGGCCGACAGCACAAGCCCGCGCTCCGGCCCGAAGGCATAGCTTTCCGCCACCAGCTTGATCGCCGCGCTGGTATTGGCGGTGAAGATGACCTCATAGGCATCGGGATCGGCGCCGAAGAAGGCGAGGGTCAGCCGTCGCGCCGCGTCCATGTCGCGGGCGCTGGCCTGGGACGGCGCGTGCTCGGAGTGGGGATTGCCATAGAGCCCATCGTTAAGGCGCTGGGCGTAGTCGGTCACCTGCGAGGCGCCGTAAAGCGCACTGGCGGCGAAGTCGAGATAGGCCATGCCCCGGGCGTCCAGGCGGGCGAACTCCCGGGCGCGCAAGGCGTCGAAATCGACGGGGAGGGGACCGTCTAGCATCCGCGCCTCCGTCCATTGGGTGCCGTGACGGCCGGTGCCGCGCAGGGGTGGTCACCGACCGACGGTTGGCCGCCGAAATAGCGGCTGAGGTCCGCGGCTTGGTCGAAGGCCTGTTTGTCCTGCGGCGTGGCGTTGGGCGACAGCATGGGGGCCATGACCTCGTCGCGCCAGTCGGCGAGGCCACCGGCAATGAAAAAGGCGTTGAACACGCCCCGCGCGCGCAGCAGGACCCAGGCCTGGCCGGCATGGGCGCCGCCTTCGGAATAGAGCACCACGGTTTCGTGCGGCTGGAAGGTCGCCTGCATCAAGGCCGCCAGCGGGCGGTTTTCGGCGGTCGGGATGGCATAGGCGGCGAATTCGGCGGCCGAGCGGACATCGATCACGCGCAGCCCGGGTTTACGCTCGCGAATCCACGCCGCCAGCTCCAGGGCGGTTACGTGATCCTCCCCGGTGTCGATGGCCTGGATCGCGCGGTCGATGTCGATCTGTCCGGCGCGGTGGCGGTAGGGGCTGCCGACGAAGGCGGCGGCCAGGCCGAGGCCCAGGGTGCCAAATCCCAGGGCGCCGAAGCCGAAGCGGCGGGTGACGGTCATGCGGACCTCCCTGAAGACGCTTCGAAGCGTTCGATGGCAAAGAAGACGGCGATGCCGAGGCCGGTAATGCCCGCCACGACCACGCCATAGGGCATGCCCATCAGTTGCGGCAGGGTGAAGGCGCCATGCGCCGTGCTGTCGGCAAACCCTTCGATCCATGGCCAGGTCAGGCCCGTCAGCAGGACGCCGGCGAACAGGCCGAAGACCGTGGCCAGGCCGTCGCCGCGGCCGCTGGCGGCGGCGACGCAGGACGTGCCGGGGCACAGGCCGCTGAGGACGAAGCCGGCGCCGAAAACCAGGCCGCCGGCGATCTGGGGCATAACCCAGGTTTCCGGCACATAGATCGTAGCCAGGTCGACCTGGCCCAGCCGGCCCAGCCAGAACAGGCCGAGCATGGCGGTCAGCAGGGCGCTGAACATGACCTTCACGACGGTGAAGTCGCGCAGATAGAACTGTCCCGCCAGCTTTGGGGCGTCGCCGAGGCCGGCGCGCTCCAGGCTCCAGCCGAAGGCGGCGCCGATCAGGACGGCGATGATCATCGGTTCGCTCATGACCATAGCCTCTTGACGAACGGGGCCGTCGCGAAGCCACCGGCGAAGACGGCGATCATGAAGGCCCAGGCGCCGACGCTGAGCAGGGCGCCGCCGGTCAGGGCCTGGCCGCTGGTGCAGCCCCGCGCCAGCACCGCCCCGATACCCATGATCAAGCCGCCCGCCGCCGCTGCCAGCAGGCGCGATGTCACGCCGGTGGCGGGACCGCGCGCGACCTGGACGCGGAAGCGCCCGGCCAGGATGGCCGACAGGGCGCCGCCCGCAATGACGCCCGCCACTTCGAGCACGATCCACGCCGTCCACGGCGCGCCGCCGGACAGATAGGACTGGAGCCAGGTATTGCTGCCGGCCGCGTTCGGCGCGACGGCCGCGACCGTGGCGCTGGCGGTCCGGGCGAAGGCGCCCGAAGCGCCCAGGCCCTGGCCGGTCAGCCCGAAGGCGGCCAGCAGGACGAGCCCGAGGCCGGCCCCGGCCAGATAGGGATTGGCGTAGGCGCGCATCCTATTTCTCCCGCGTCACCGGTTGATTGTGGATCGCCCAGTCCTCGAACGAACCGTCGTAAAGGACGGCGTCGATTCCGGCTTCACGAGCAGCGAACAGCACCTCGGTCGCTTGCTGGCCGATATGGCAATAGGCGACCAGGTGGTCACCGGGCTTGATGCCCGCGGCGGCAAAAAGGGTTCGGGCCTCGTCCTGTGTTTTCAGCGTCTGGTCGGTGTTGCTGAAGGTGGAATAGGGGAGGCTGCGGGCGCCGGGAATATGACCCAGCTTCATGTGCATCATCGGTCCGCCGGGCTGGACGCCGTCGTAAAAGACCCGGGCGCGGGCATCGACGATGGCATAGCCCGGGGCATCGAGGTGCGCCTTGACGAAGGCCTGGTCGACGATGACCGGCAGCATGTGAAGGTCAGAGAGGTGGCCGGTCATGGCCGGCGGCGCCTTGTCGCTGAGCGGTCCGGTCCACTTGCCGTCGAGCAGGGACACGCGATCGCCGAGGCCCGCGGCATAGAGGGTAAAGACGACGCGCGTGGCCGGCGACACATCCTTGTCGCTGGAATAAACAACGATGCGCGACGTGTCGGACAGGCCGAGCTTTTCCAGCCGGGCCTTGAGGTCGGCCGGCGCCGGCATTTGCAGGCTCAGCCCGTCGCTGTCGACCGCGATGTCGTCCAGCGACACATAACGCGCGCCGGGGATGTGCTTGTGGGCGTAGCCGCCACCGACATGCAGCACGACCAGGTCGGGATCGTCGAGATGCGCCGCCAGCCATTGCGGCGTGACGGTGAGATCGCCGGCATGAGCGGTTCCGGCGAGGGCGGTTGCCGCCAGTGCGGCGGCGATAAGGTGAAAACGGATCATGGAGAGCTCCCTTGGCTTCACCAAAGATAGCCGTCCGGCGCCTGCCAAAAGCGCCGCGCGACGAAAGGCGCCCTGGGGCCGACGAAAGTGCGGAATCGGCGGATGGGTGGAGGTGAAAGGCGCCGCCATACCGGCTATGATGGGGGATGAACCCTGTTTCCGATCTCGACCGGCCGATCCCGCGCGAAGCGTTTTCCGGTAGCTGGTGGCGCAGCCACAATATCTATCCGACCTTCAGCTGGTCGTGGTGGCTGCGGCGCGGCTGGCTGTACTGGCCGGTGGCGCTGGTCTACGGGATGATCTTCGCCTCGTACCACGCCTTCGGCATGAACGCGCTGGGCGACTGGCCGTCCCTGGCCGTGGTCGCCTGCGCCGGCGGCCTGGTCATGGTCAGCGCCGGCCCGCTGCTGGCCACCGGCGTGCGTTATCTTCGCCTGCCCCTGTGGCTGGAGCGGATCATGGTCGTCGTCGCCGTCGCGGCGGGCCTGGTCGCCGCGATCCTGGCCGAGAACGGGATCAGCGACTATCACGACCATCTGATGGCGCGGCTGCGCGATCCGGCGCGGCCGCCGATCCCGTGGCTGTTCCACGGCATTTCCAACGTCCTGCACTTCAGCCTCGACGGCGGCACGCTGGTGCTGTTCTCGGTCGGTGGTGGGTTCGCCGCCCTGCAATATCTTGGCGAGCGCCGGCGTCTGGCCGCCTGGGCCAGCCGCCAGGAGGTCGAGGCCCTGCGCGGCGAGCGCGACGCCGCCGACCTGCGCCTGGCCGTGCTCCAGGCCCAGGTCGAGCCACACTTCCTGTTCAATACCCTGGCATCGGTGCGGTCGCTGGTCGCCACCGATCCGGCGCGCGCCGCCGCGACGATCGACGCGCTGTGCGACTATCTGCGCTCGACCCTGCCCAGTTTTCGCGAGCCTGGACGGGAAGACGCGACGCTGGGCAAGCAGATCGACATTTGTCGCCGTTATCTGGAGCTGATGAATGTGCGCATGGACGGGCGTATCGCGATCGTGGTCGACGCACCCGAGGCCGTTCGCGCCCAGTCCTTTCCGCCCCTGACCTTGATCTCGCTGGTCGAGAACGCCGTCAAGCATGGCCTGGAGCCCAAGCCCGGCCCGGGGACGATCGCCATTCGCGCCGGCATCGCGGACGGCATCTTGCGGGTCTCGGTCGAAGACGACGGCGCCGGTCTGACGGTGGGTGAGACGAGCCATGGCCTGGGCCTGGCCAATGTCCGCGGCCAGTTGCGCAACCGCTTCGGCGACGGCGCGGCGCTCGACATCGCGGCGCGGCCCGAGGGGGGCACGAGCGCGATCATTATCCTGACGCTTGCCGGGGTGGTGTCATGACGCCGACCGCCATCATTGCCGAGGACGAGGGCGCCCAGCGCCTGGAGCTGAAGGCCCTGCTGGGCGAGCTGTGGCCCGGGCTCGAAATCGTGGCGGAATGCGAGGACGGCCTGGCGGCGATGGAAGCCCTGCACGACTTCAAGCCCGACGTCGCCTTCCTCGACATCCGCATGCCGGGCGTCTCTGGTCTGGAAGTCGCCCAGGCGGCGGGCGACACCCATGTCGTCCTGATCACCGCCTATGACGAATTCGCCATACGCGCCTTCGAGGCCGGCGCGGCGGACTATTTGCTGAAGCCGGTGCGCCGCGACCGGCTGGCCGCCACGATCGCGCGCCTGACCAGGCGTCTGGCCGACGGCCAGCGCGCGGCGCCGCTCGACCTGGTCGGTTTGCTGGAAGCGCGCCTGACGCCGGAACGGCGCTGGATGAGCTGGGTCTCGGCCTCGGCCGGCGACACCATCCGCATGATCCCGATCGACGAGGTGCTGGCCTTCTTTTCCGAGGATAAATACACCTGCGTCCTGACGAAGCAGGGCTCGACGCATATCCGCACACCGCTGAAGGACCTGATCGGGCAGTTGAATCCGGAATTTTTCTGGCAGGTCCATCGCGGCGCCATCGTCCGGGTCGCGGCCATTCGCGCCGTCCGCCGCGACGAGGACGGCCGCATGCGCATTCATCTGAATGGAAGCGCCGAAACCCTGCCGGTCAGCGCGGCGTTCCAGGATCGCTTCAAGCCGATGTAAATGGGCGCACGCCGCCGAGGCGATTTAGCTCTGTTTATCTGATTGATTTGCCTGGGGGATTTTCATCAACCCCAAGATGGTGCCAGGAAAGGACTCACATCGGAAGAGGGCTTTTCAGTGCGTTTCATGGCAGCAGCCTTGGATGGGATTTTCGGCAGGATACCTCATCCCATCCCCCGATATACGGGTCGCCGCAAGCCGGTTATAGCGTCGGGAGAAACGGCTCCCGCGATGCCTGAAGTTCGCCGCATTGGCTGCGGAACTGCATGCGGAAGCTCGTCGCATCGAGCACGTTGTCGAAGTGGAAAACGACCTCTTCATCAACGGTCTCGACGAAGAGCCCGCCCCGTAGCATTGCGTGGCACCAGTTCTCCGCACACCAGCGCTGATGGTCGTCGCCATCAAACACGACCGCGTAGTGGGCCTGAGGCATCTGGAACACGTGCATGATCACCGCCCCTCCAACAGATCGACCAGGAGCTTGGCGGCGAGTTCGTATTGCTCCTCGTCCTTGAGGCCGCGATGCAGGACCAGGGCGTCGGCTGGACTGAGATCGGCCTCCCTATTTTGCGACAGGTAGTTGTGTCCGCGCTCAAGCCAGACCGAGCTAAAGTGACGAGCACTGTCGGTCAGACCGTGCCGCTCCATGGTCAGATAGATTTCGTTGATTTTCAAAGGGATACCTCGGATATTTCTCAGAGGTATTTAGCGCCCTGGTCTGGGGAGATAACGGCGGCCTTAATGCACGACCGGCCGGATAGCGACCACGGTTCGCATGGCGACGCGCACCGGACCGTCGCCGATCTCTGGCCTGTATGACAGAAGATGCAGGCAATGCCGGATAGTGATCACCTCGTATGGGGTCAGACGATCGAGGTGCTGGAAGTGCTGATCATGCGTCTTGGTCAGCTTGTGCAACAGGACTTGGGTCAGGGGCGGAAAGCCCTGGGTCGTGATGGCGACCACCAAGGCGCTTTGAAGATAATAGAGGAACGCCTCAACCCCAAAGTCATGCAGTGCGGTCTCACGCCCAGCCCAATCTTGGGCGGTCAGGTCATCGGCCGCTTTACCAAGGAACCACTTGGCCTCGGCCGACGCGCCGACATACGTCGGTATCGATCGATGGCTGAAGGCTGCTGCGATCTGGGCTTCAGTCCGCTCCGCGTATTCTTCTTCCGTCATCATGCAGCTTCGGACTCGGTCATCGTCGAATGAGCTTCATGCTTGACCCGCATAATGGTCGCGGTGGAGACCTTGTGCTTCTTCGCCACCTTGCGGATCGACAGGCCCTTACCCAGGCTTTCCCTGATCTGCTTGACCTCGATTGGCGCTAAGCCTGGGCGGCCGAGCTTGGTTCCCTTGGCCTTGGTCCTTTCGAGCCCAGCCTTGATGCGGCTCTGGATAATCGAACGCTCGAACTCGGCAAAGACGCCGAGGAGTTGGAACAGCATCTTCCCCGAGGGCGTCGAGGTATCGACCGCCTGCTGATGCAAATACAGATCACAGCCCTTGGCTTGGAGATCGCCAAGAAAGCCGACCAGATCGACCAGGGAACGGCCCAGGCGATCGACTGACCAGGAGAGCACGATGTTGATCTCTCGTCGTGCGACCTTGTTCAACAGTTCGTTGAACCCAGGCCGTTTGTCTCGGCCCTTGGCTCCGCTGATGCCTTCGTCGGCCAGTATGCAGACGATCTGCCAGCCATGCCGGGCAGCGACCTCTTCCAAGACCATCTTCTGATTTTCCGTGGTCTGCTGGTCGGTCGATACCCTCAGATACAGGGCGGCGCGTTTTTCCAAGTCAATGACCCTCCGTTTTCACAGGGTCATTGTCTCATGGGTTCCCCGCACGTCAACGAAACGGCTGTGACTCAATCGAATGATTCCCAGCACGATTTTCGAGGGCGGCGAGTTCCGCCGATTCTAACGGCTTTTCGATCGGCAAATTCGAGGGGGTTTTTGTCTCACCGTTCGACGTCACCCTGACCCAATCTGGTCGAAAACCTTGCCATTGGTGCCAATGGCCGAAAGTCGGATGCGGAACTCGCGACCCGTGCCCGGTCACCATTGGCACCAATGGCGGCGCGGGAACGCGATGAGCGCTGTTATCTCACTATATAACAATGACCGGATGAATAGTTTGCTCTCTCAGTTTTCAAACGAAAGTCCCCACCACAGAGTCTTAGATGGAACGTCAGAGTTTTTCTGAATTAAGAGAATTGGGGAAGGCGTAGAAAGGACCACATCTCTGGTTAAAAAATATATTGGCCTACATAATAAAAATATACACATT
>FTKT01000736.1_pt3 | contig 17892 bp, 15 predicted proteins | sample 1658271 | NCBI WGS metagenome assembly FTKT01 (sample SAMEA3914811, study PRJEB12502) | metagenome | biome: forest; material: soil | place: Canada | collected 2011-08-04 | depth 0.3 m | reverse complement strand
GGCCGCCGACCTCGGCCGGGAGCTGCTCGAAGTCCCGGTCGGCTTCAAGTGGTTCGTCGACGGGCTGCTCGGCGGCGGGATCGGCTTCGGCGGCGAGGAGTCCGCCGGGGCCTCGTTCCTGCGCCGCGACGGCCAGGTGTGGACCACCGACAAGGACGGCATCCTGCTGGCGCTGCTCGCCGCCGAGATCACCGCGGTCACCGAACGCACCCCCTCCCAGCACTACGCGGACCTCACCGCCCGCTTCGGCGCCCCCGCCTACGCGCGGGTGGACGCCCCGGCCGACCGCGAGCAGAAGGCCCTGCTGGCCAAGCTCAGCGCCGACCAGGTCAAGGCCGACACGCTGGCCGGCGAGCCGATCACCGCCGTCCTGACCGAGGCGCCCGGCAACGGCGCGGCCATCGGCGGCCTCAAGGTCTGCACCGAGAACGCCTGGTTCGCGGCCCGGCCGTCCGGGACCGAGGACGTCTACAAGATCTACGCCGAGAGCTTCCACGGCGCCGAGCACCTGGCCCTGGTCCAGGAGGAGGCGCGGGCGCTGGTCGGGCAGGTGCTGGGCGGGTGAGCCGGGCCGGGTCCGGCGGGCTGCCGGGAGGGGACAGCTGACCTTCCGTCAGCCGCCCCCTCCCGGCAGCCCGGGTCAGGCCGCCTTGGCCAGCAGGGTCCAGGGCTCGGGGCGGGCCAGCGCCAGGCGCGGTTTGCGGGCCGCCCAGTGGCGGACGGAGGTCGCCATCACGGCGGCCGGGTCCGTCACCGTCCAGGTGGGCTCGAAGGGCTGGGTCATGCTGGTGTAGCTCTGGAACATCGCGAGCAGTTTCACCGCCTGACTCTGGAAGGGCGACAGGTACTGCTCGGAGAGCGGCAGGAAGAAGCGGTCCCAGCTGTCGCCCGAGACCAGCGGCGGGCGCTGGATCGGGTCCACGCCGTGCTCGGTCCGGAACTCGTTGAGGGTCCCGCAGACCACGTCGAGCAGGCGGTCCAGGGTCAGGCTGTCGGGGCCGCCGGCCAGCACCTCGGTGCGCGGCGCGGGCGGCGGCGCGGCCAGCGCCGCGCGGGCGATGACGTGGGCGACCTCGTCGACCGGGCTGATCTCGGCGTAGCCCCCGGGGTCCCCCACGACCACCGCGGCCAGGCCCGAGACGAGGGCCTGCAGCAGCGTGTAGGGGCCGGAGAAGCGCGCGATCGCGCCGTCCTCGCGGCGTCCGACGACCAGCGGCGGGCGGACCAGGGTCAGCGGGCCCGGGTGCTCCTCGCGGGCCACCTGCTCGCAGACCGCCTTGGACCACTCGTAGCCGTTGCGGTACCCCTCGAACTCGGCGCCCCGCAGGTCGGTGGCGTTGCGCACACCGCCGACGTAGGCGGTGGAGACCTGGACCAGGTGGGTGTCGCGGTCCGCGAGGCGCAGCACGGCGCGCAGCGGGTCGACATTGGCCGTCACCGCCTCCTGGCGGCCCAGCGTCCAGCGGGTGGAGGCCGCGCAGTGCACGATCACGTCCCAGTGGCCGGCGAGCGCCACCGGCGCGGGCTCGGCGCCGATCCGCCAGCTCAGCACGGAGTCGTCGGCGGCCCGGCGGGCCACCCGGGTGACGGTCCGTCCGCTCGCCGGGTCGGTGCGCAGCCGGTCCACGACCTCGGCGCCGACTACGCCGGTCGCACCGGTGACAAGGATTCGCATGGGTTGGTTCCTGTCGATGAGCGGGTGGCGGTCAGGGTGCCGGGAGGAGTACCAGGCAGGCGTTCTGGCCGCCGAATCCGAAGGAGTTGGAGAGCACCGGGGCGGGGGCGACGGTGCGCGGGGTGCCGGTCACCAGGTCCACCAGCCCGGCCTCGGGGCTGCTGACCAGGTTGGCGATCGGCGGCACCGTGCCGCGGGCGGCGCAGAGCAGCGCCAGCGCCGCCTCCAACGCCCCCGAGCCGCCGATCAGGTGGCCGGTGACGCCCTTGACGGCGGTGACCGGCGGTGACTGGCCCTCGAAGGCGCGGTCGATCGCCCGGGCCTCCGCGCGGTCGTTGAGCACGGTGGAGGTCCCGTGCGCGTTGACGTGGCCGATCTGACCGGGCGTCAGCCCGGCGTCGGCGATCGCCCGGCTCATGCAGCGGGCGGCGATCGCGCCGTCCTCGTGCGGGGCCACGATGTGGAAGGCGTCGCAGTTCTCGGCGTAGCCGGCGATCTCGCCGTGGATCCGCGCGCCGCGGGCGAGCGCGTGGTCCATCCGCTCCAGGACCAGGACGGCCGCGCCCTCCGCCATCACGAAGCCGTCCCGCTCGGCGTCGAACGGGCGGCTGGCCAGCTCCGGGTCGGTGTTCCTGGTGGACATCGCGCGCATCCGGGCGAAGGCGCCCATCACGACCGTGCTGACGGCCGAGTCGACGCCGCCGGCCACCGCCACGTCCAGCTCCCCGTGGCGGATCTTCCGGGCGGCCTCGCCGAGTGCGGTGGTCCCGCTGGCGCAGGCGCTGGAGTAGGTGGTGCAGGAGCCCTGGAACCCGTAGCGCATGGCGAGCCGGCAGGCCGGCGAGTTGGCCATGGTCCGGGGCACCGTGTGCACCGGCATGTCCCTGGGGCGGTCCGCGTGGCTGATGGTGACGGCCTCCATGCTCGGCAGGCCGCCGATCCCGGTGCCGATCTGCACGCCCACCCGGTCCGCCGGCAGGCCGGGCGGCAGTGCGGCCGCCGTCACGGCGTCCGCGGCCGCGCAGAGCAGCAGTTGGGTGGTGCGGTCGATCTGCCGCGACTCGCGGCGGGTCAGGTAGGCGTCGAGGTCGAAGGGCGGGACCAGGCAGGCGAAGTGCACCGGCAGGTCGCGCTCGATCAGCCGGCTGAGCTCGGTGGCGGTGGACCGGGCCTTGAGCACCGCGGTGTACGCCTCCTCGACCTCGTTGCCCGCGGGCGACTTGAGGCCGATCCCGGTGACCGCGACGCGGTGCCCGCCCGAGGGGTGCCGGCCGGTCATACGAGCCCGGCCGTGCGGCTCTGGAGCAGGTCGATGGCCTGGCCGACGTCGGCCGCGGCGGTCAGGTCCTCGACCTCGATCCGCAGCTTGAGCGTGCGCTCCAGCCGGGCGCCGATCTCCATCAGCTCCAGGCTGTCGATGTCGTAGTCGGCCAGCAGGCTGGTCCGCTCGTGCACCTGCTCCACCTCGGTGCCGAGCACATCCGAGATGGCCGTCCTGACCACCAGGGCCAGTTCCTCACGTGTGGGCATCTGGGTCCTTCCTTCCACTACAGGGGCTCTGCCGGATCAACTGGCCCGCCCCGCCGGTGCGGTGCGGGCCGCCACGGTGATCGCGGCGTCCAGGATCGCGAACGCCTCGGCCAGGTCCGCCGGGGTGCTGACGATGGGGGGCAGCAGGCGCACGGTGGTGGGCCGGCCCAGGCACGGCGAGACGAGCAGCCCGGCGCCGGCCAGTTCGACCACCACGGTGCCCGCGACCTGCGGGGTGGTGAAGTCGATCCCGCGCAGCAGGCCGCGGCCGCGCACCTCGCTCACCGCCTGCGGATGCCGCTGCCGCAGGCCGTCCAGTCCGAGGTCCAGCAGTGCGGCCAACTCACGTCCGTGCGAGGCCAGTTCTTCGATCGCGTCGAGGGCGGCGGGCAGCACCGCGCAGCTCAGCGGGTGGCCGCCGAAGGTGGCCGAGTGGAGGAAGGGGTCGGCCGCGAGCGGGGCGTACAACCGTTCGGAGCAGAGCAGCGCGGCCAGCGGCAGCACCCCGCCGCCGAGCGGCTTGCCGAACAGCACCGCGTCCACCGGCAGGCCGTCGGCGAGCGCGACCGAGCGCTCCCCGCAGCGGCGCAGCCCGCACTGGATCTCGTCGGCGATCACGAAGGCGCCGTGCCGTACGGCGTCCTCGCACCACTGCCGGAGCACCTCGGCGGGCAGCGGCACGGCGCCGTTCTCGCCCTGCACCGGCTCCAGGACGAGGGCGGCCACCTCGCCGGTGGCCAGCTCGCGGCCCACCGCCTGCGGGTCGTCCGGGTCCACGTGGACCACGTCGGCCACGCAGCCGAGCAGTCCGACCCGGTAGAGCGGACTGTGCGTCAGGGCGAGTGCGCCGAGCGACTTGCCGTGGAAGCCGCCGCGCACCGCCAGCACCCGGCCGCGACCGGTGGCGAGGCGGGCCAGCTTGACCGCCACCTCCACCACGTCGGCGCCGTTGAGGCCGAAGTAGACCTTCGGCAGCACGTTGCCGAGGTACCCGGCCAGCTGGGCGGCGGCGCCGGCCGCGACCGGGTTGGCCAGGCTGCGGGTGGAGGTCGGCATGATGTCGAGCTGCCGGTGCGCCGCCGCCACCACGGCCGGGTGGCGGTGGCCGAGCAGGGTGACGGCGTACGAGCCGAAGTCCAGCACCGAGCGGCCGTCGGAGAGCGTCACCCGGCACCCCTCGGCCGATTCCTCGACCGCGCCGCGGCCGGCGAAGCTGCCGGTCAGGGCGAGCTTCGGGGAGAGGTGACGGCGCAGTTGGTCGAAGACCTCCGGGGCGCGGGTGGCCGCGGCGGGCGGTGCGGTGGTCACCGGGCCACCTCCCGGACCAGCCGGCCCTGCGGGAGCTGGACGGCGCAGGGCGCCAGCAGCCGCTGTTCGAGGGCGGCGAGCATCTGCGCGGCGTTCTCCTCGAAGGCCTCGGCGGCCACCGTGTTGAGCATCTCGGCGAGCAGCGGGATGCCGATGTCGAAGTCGACGTGCAGCGAGACCAGGCTGGAGCCCTGCGGCGCCGGGCGCACGGCCCAGTGGCCGACGAACTCCCCGAGGTCGCCGCTCACCTGCTCGAAGTCGAAGCGGCGCGCCTCGGCGTCGATCACCTCCGTCTCGGTCCAGCGCAGCACCGATCCCTTGAGGCGCACCGACCAGGCGGTGGTCCGGTGCCGCGCGTCGGGCTGTTCGAGGACCTCGACCGCCTCGACGCTCTCCATGCAGTCCGGGTAGCTCTCCACGTCCACCACGGCGGCCCAGGCGGCCTCGGGCGGGACCGCGATCCGCAGATCCACTTCAACTCGTGGCATGGGCAGGCCTTTCCTTGTCGGGGTCGTGGGGGCCGCCGGCTCCGGCGCGCCCGGCGTGCGGGCCGAGCGCCGCGGCCAGCGCGGCGCCCAGGGCCGGCGGCAGCAGCCGGCGCAGCAGCGCGCGCGGCAGCGGGCGCAGGTGGGTCATCGCGTACCACTGCTCGACGAGTTCGCAGCCGAGTTCGAGCTTGGGCTGGTAGGCGGTCTGGGCGAAGCGGATCCGGTCGCAGCCCGAGGCGATGGCCAGCCGGATCGCCGCGTAGTGCACGGCGTGGTAGAGCCGGGCCTCGTGGGCGAGGCGGTAGTCCAGGCCGATCCGCGCGCCGGTCGCGCCCGAGCCGGCGAAGAGGCAGAGCAGGAAGGCGACCGGCCGCTCGCCCTGGAAGCAGACCACCAGACGGCGCCGCGGGTCGCCGCCCTCGTGCAGCGCGGCCAGGAACGCGGCGTCCAGGACGTCCAGCCGCTGGTCGGCACGGTCCATCACCTGCCGGTACAGGGACAGGAGTTGGGGCAGCAGGTGGCCGAACTCGTCGAGCACCTCGATCCGCAGGTCGGTCCGGGCCTCGAAGGCGCGGATCTTGCTGCGCGCGTTGCGCCGCGGGCGGGCCGGCAGTCCGGCCAGATACTCCTCGAACGAGCCCTGTCCCAGGGTGAGTTCGGTGTCGGGCAGGCTGCGGACGTAGAAGAAGCCGGAGCGTTCCAGCGCCGCGCGCAGCGGGTCCAGCCCGGCCGAGGTGAAGTCCTTGAAGACCACCGTGCCCAGCCGCTCGCGCCGCGCGAAGTCGGTCACCGCCGCCACCAGCAGCCGGCCGGCCTCCTCGTCCAGCGGGGCCGCGCCCAGCACGTGGCCCTGCCCGAGCAGGTTGCCGCAGAAGAGCATCGGCACCCGCAGCAGCCGCGGCAGGAACCGGCGCAGCGGCGCGAGCAGCCGCCGCTCGCGCGGGCCGACCACCTCGTCCAGCCGCAGGTTCCGGAAGAGGCAGAGCGGCAGGACGGCCGTCACCTCGCCGGCCCGGCGCAGCACCAGGTAGGCGTAGCCGTCCGGTCCGACCGAGGACTGTTCGAGGGCGGCGAAGACGCCCCGGGACCACATCGGGTCGTCGCCGGGCGCGAGCGCCTGCCACACCTCGCGGGGCAGCTCGTCGATCCCGGCCAGCACCTCGACACGGTAGCCGGGCAGGCGGGCGGTGTCTGGCAAGGTCACCTGCTCACGGGTGGTAGGGACAGAGGGGTCTGAGAGGGGGTCAGCCGATCCGCAGCGGACGCCCGTCCAGGAACTCGCGCAGCGGGCCGGCCATCCGGTTGCGGGCCGGCGGGTGGAAGGTCAGGCCGGCGGCGGCCGAGGCCAGGTACGAGCCGTCCGGCGAGCCGATGAACGCCATGCCGCCCAGCGCGGCCAGGCAGCCGCGGCTGGTCCGGGCGATGGCGTCCTGCGCCGCGTACCGCGCGGTCAGGGCCTGGACCAGGAGGGTGTCGCTCCACTCCTCGCCCTCCATCGCGCGGGCCACCGCCTCGACGGCGAGCATCGCCGCCTCCACCGGTACCAGGTACTGCGCCGGGTCGTCGCCGCCCGCGCGCTTCAGCACCCGCTCCACCAGCGCGCTGGCCACCCCGAGGTAACCGGCCGTCAGCAGCAGCTCGAACCAGAGGAACCCGGCCACGTTCAGCGAGTCCGGCACCGCGTCGGCGGTCACCTCGGTGGCCACCACCATCTGCGGGTCCAGCTCGACCTCGGTGAGGACGATCTGCTCGCTCTCGGCGCCCGCCAGGATCGGGGTGCGCCAGAACGGCCGCACCTCCAGCCCCGGGGACTTGGCCGGGATGAGGGCCACCGCCAGCCGGTCGATCCCGTCCTCGCCGGTCATCACCACGGAGGCCGTCAGCAGGTCCATCGAACGCGAGAGGCTGCAGGGCATCTTGCTGCCGTTCAGCACGATCCGGTCGCCGCGCCGCTCGGCGGTGATGTGCGGGCGCAGGATGTTCTGGCCGGCGTTGCCCTCGGCGAAGCCGGAGGCGAGCAGCATCCGGTCCTTCGCGATGCTCTCCAGCAGCATCCCCTCCAGGCCGTCGCCGTACTTGGCGGCCTCGACCAGGCCCGCGACCGAGAAGTGGTGCATGGTGGTGGCCACCGCCAGGGACGGGCAGCGCGCCCCGACGGCCCGCTGCACCCGGACGGCCTGCAGCGGCGTCGCCCCCGAGCCGGCGTGCTGCGCCGGCACCAGCAGGCCGGGGCCGCCGGCGTCCCGGAACTCCTGGATCGCCGGGCTGGGCGCGCGCTCCAGCTCCTCCAGCGGGTACCGGGCGAGCGCCTGGTCCAGCCCGGGCATGAACGCCTCCAGGGTCGCGCGTTCGGCGTGCAGGAAGTTCACGGGAGGGTCCTTCGGGGAGCGGGTGTGCGGGGGAGCCCGCGCGGCGGATGGCGGCGGGACGGAGCCGGGCCGGGCGGCTAGCCGGTGGTGGCCAGCGGGAGGTCCTCGAACGTGCGCAGGTTGACGGCCGCCCGCCGCACCGGCGGCCCGGCGAGGGTGAGCGCCGGGAACCGCGCGAGCAGGCGTTCCACCAGCGCGGCCCCCTCCAGCCGGGCCAGCGCCGCGCCGAGGCAGTAGTGCGCCCCGGCGCCGAAGCTGAGCACCTTGCTGTCCTGACGCCGAACCAGGAAGGTGTCCGGATCGGGGTGCCGGGCGGGGTCGCGGTTCGCGGCGGCGAGCACGGTGGTGACACTGGCGCCGGCCGGCACCGCCACGCCGCCCACCAGCAGCGCGCGGTCGGCGATCCGCTCGGTCATCAGCACCGGGGCGTCCCAGCGCAGCGACTCCTCGACGGCGCCGGGGACCAGGCCGGGATCGCGGCGGACCTCGGCCAGCTGCTGCGGGTGGGTCAGCAGGGCGAAGACGGTGAGACCGAGCAGGCCGGTGGTGGTCTCGAAGCCGGCGACGAAGACCAGCAGCAGCAGGTCGACCAGCTCACGCTCCGTCAGTGGCAGCTCTCCGGCGCCGAGTTCTTCGAGCAGGGTGGAGGCGAGGTCCTCGGCCGGCCGGGACCGGCGCCGGCGCAGCAGGTCCGTGAAGTACTCCCGCAGCGCCACCACGGCTTGGTCCGCGCGGGCCCAGTCCTCGGCGGTGCGGATCGGCTCCAGCAGCCGGCTGGCGCCCTCGCCCAGCCGGCGGAACTGGGCCTGCTCCTCGCGCGGCACGCCGATCAGGTCGCCCACGACCGCGACGGGGAGCGGATAGCCCACCAGCTCCTGGAAGTTGGCCGCGCCGCCGTCCGAGGTCGCGTCGGCGAACCGGTCCAGCGACTCCTCGGTGATCTTCTCCACGGTGGCCAGCAGCGCGGCCGTCCGCCGGGCGCTGAACGCCCGGGCCACCGGGCGGCGCAGCCGTTCGTGGCCGACGGTGTTGGCGCCGAGCATCGAGGAGTAGAAGAAGTCGGCGGCGGGGTGGTCGCGCCCGTCGTGCTCCTGGCGGACGAACCAGTCGAGATCCGGCACCAGGAAGTCGGGGTTCACCAGGACGGCCTGGCAGTCGGCGAACCGCGTCAGGAAATGCGTGCCGAATGCCTCGCTGTAATAGACCGGCTCGACTCTCCTGAGTTCCGCCAGGGGCTGGTAGGGATTCTCCCAGCCCTCCGGGGTGAAAACCGACAGCAGGGTCGTCTCTGTGTTCACCGGGCTCGCCTTCGACTGCCGCCGTACCTGCTGATGCCGCTGTATCTGCTGAACGTCGAGCCGAGGCCGATGAGTTCGTCAACGCTCGATGTGGAGAGTACCGGAAACGGCGGGCGCGCACCATGGCATGAATGCTCGAATACAAAAGGGGCGTTATCGTATCGTGATATCGTTGTTCCTTGTTGGAATTACGATGAATTCGATGGGCCGAGGGGTGCGCGGGGGTGCCGCCGGGGGTGGCTGCCGGGTGCGCCTTCGTTTCTGAGGCACCGTCAGAAACGGCCGGGCGGCCCGCCTCGCGCGAGCCGCCCGGCCGCTGCCGGGGCATACGGGGTCACATCCGCCTCACGCCTGGGCGGCCGCCGCGTGGCGGATGGCGGCGTGGGCCAGCCGTCCCGGTTCGAAGACCGCCGCCGCCACCCGGAACTCCGGGGCCAGCGCACCCCACACCTCCTCCAGGAACTCGCCCTGGTCGGCCGCCTCGGTCCGCGCCTCCAGGAACGGCTCGCCGGTCGCGACGTGCTGTCCGTCGGAGCGGTAGGTGGTCATCAGGACGGCGTCGCCCGGGGCCAGGTCGCGGACCGCGAGCGTCATGACGTCGGTCGTGGCCCGCCCGCCCCGGCTGCGGCGGGCGGCGCCGAACCAGGTCTCCCGTCCCGCCCGCAGATCGGCGGCCACGGTGATCCGGGGCGTGAAGATCGGCGGGTCGGGCTCGTACTCCAGGCTCCCGAACGCCTCGGCCGGGGTCCGCCCCGCGTCCAGGAGGTCCGAGACCACGGCGACCTGCTCACCGTTGCCGAAGACGAGCCGGCCGTCCCGCTCCCGGGCCGCCACGTAATGGCGCAGCGGATCGTGCGCGGACTCGCCGGTCGGCGAGACGATCAGCTCGCCCTCGGCCCGGCGCAGGACACGGGCCTTCGAGGCGGCGCTGCGACCGGTGAGGAAGTATCCACCGCACAGCGCACCGCTCAGCGTCCTGGCCCACAGCACTCCCCGTCCTGGATAGCGGTTCCCCGCCACGACCTCATGCACCTTGTCCACCGGGCCGCACACTCCTCTGCTGTCGAGAGCGCAGCCCGGACGGCTGCGCGCCGCCATCCAATCGCAGCCCGGGCAACCGGTGATCGCCACCTCTCCCGGGGCCCTTCTGACGGTCACTCGGATGACCGACCGCGGGCGGCGAGCGGCGCCGGGCCGGTCCGGCGGGCGCCGGCGTGTCGGGTCGGCCGGGGGTCGGGTCGGGGGTCAGGTCGGCGGCGCCGGTCGGGTGGGGCGGGGGTCACCTCTAGACTCGCGGTATGTTCCTTGGACTGACGATGGCCCTCGCCGCCGCACTCTTCTTCGGCATCGCCATGGTCCTGCAGGCGCTCGGCGCCCAGCGCCACGCCGCCACACCGGGGGAGGGCCTGCTCGGTACGGCGAAGGCGATGCTCAACCTGCCGTTCGCCTGCGGCCTGGTGCTCGACTGCCTCGGGTTCGTCGCCCAGCTGATCGCGCTGCGGCAACTGCCCCTCTATGTGGTGCAGGCCGCGCTCGCGGGGGCGCTGGCGGTGACGGCGGTGCTCGGCGCGATGGTGCTGGGGCTGCGCCTGGGCCGCGGGGAGTGGCTGGGCGTCGCCGGGGTGTGCGCGGGCCTGTCGGTGCTCGGCATCACGGCCGGCGCCGAGGGGCACCGGCAGCCCGCGCAGGCCTTCCACTGGGTGCTGCTGCTGGCGGTCCTGGTGATCGCGGTCCTCGGCGCGCTCGCCTGGCGGCTGGCCGAGCCGCGCCGGGCCGCCGCACTGGGCGGCCTCTGCGGCCTGGGCTTCGGCGTGGTCGGCCTGGCCGTCCGGCTGCTCCCGCCGGTGCACGGCCTGGACCTCGTTCCGCTGCTCCGCGATCCGGCGACCTTCGCGCTGCTCGGCGGCGGCGCGGTGGCCTTTGTCTTCATGACCGAGGGGGTGCGCGGCGGCAAGGTCACCACGGCCACCGCCAGCATGGTGCTGGGGGAGACGGCGCTGCCCGCCGTCCTGGGGGTGGTGCTGCTCGGCGACGGGACCCGGCCCGGCATGCTGCCGCTGGCCGTCCTGGGGTTCGCCGTCGCGGTGGCCGGGGCGCTGGCGCTGGCCCGCTTCGGCGAGGTGGCCCCGCCCGCAGACGCCGACGCCGAGCCCGAGCCTGCCGACCCCGAGCCTGCCGACCTCGCACCTGCCGCTGACCCCGACGCCGCCGACCCCGCGCCTGCCGCCGGGACACGCCCGACCCGGGTCGGCTGACCCGGCCCCGACCCGGCCCCGGCGCGCCGACGCGGGTGCGCCGGGCAGTGGACGGCCGCGGCGGTTCTCGCCAGGATCGGGGGACGGGGTTTCCCGCCGACGGCGAACCGAGGGGCAGCACGATGAGCGGTGGCGCAGGGCAGCCCAAGGACTGGGCGTCCTTCCAGTACGAGGTCTACCTCAACGGCATGACCGGCGCGGTGCCCCGGCTGCCGACCGACCTGACCCGGCTGGAGGAGCTGGCTGACCCCGGGACGCCTCCACAGCTGGCTGACTTGCCATCACATGGCCGCTGACGAGCGGGTTCAGCGGGTTTCGGGTTGTCCGAAAATGGGTCTAGACCTAATGGACTAGACCTAATTGGTCCAGACCCTTGACGGCGATATCCGGCGGATGTAAACGTACAGCTCAGCCCTCAGCGGGGTGTCCCCAGAAGCACCGTCTCCGCGCGTTCCCCCACGGTTCCGAGGCGGCGCACCAGCAAGGTACTTCGAAGCGGCGTGCACCGCCGCTGCGGCGGTGCCTCCTGCGGGCATGCGGCAGAACCCGTTGCGGGTCATCCGCTCGTTCGTGATCGAAAGGATCGATCCACCATGCATGCAGCCTCCACCAGGCGGGGGTTGGGCGCGAGCCTAGCCACCGTCCTGCTGCTCGCGGGTATCGCGGCGTTCGGCAGCGGAAACGCAGCCGTCGCCGACCCGAACACCACCAGTGCGGTCAGCGCCGGACCCGCCGCCTTCACCCAGGCGGTCCCCACCGGAGACCCGTCGCAGTACAACCTCCCGCTGGAGCGGTGCGCCAACGGCGTCAACTTCCCGCTCAGCGGCGCCAACCCGGTGCTCAGCGAGCCGGTGACCACCCAGTTCGCCAGCAACGTGGCGCTGTCGCAGTACGTGAACTTCAGCGGCAACCAGTACTACGGCAACTGGCAGTTCGTCTTCACCAACACCTCCTCCCAGGTGCTCTCGACGGACTGCGCGGTGCTGGTCTTCCGGGCGCCGTCCGGCTCCGACAACCACGGCTACACCAGCACCCAGCAGTACGGCCACCCCCAGCAGGACTACCTGGAGGTGCCGCGCGGCGACGGGACGTCCTTCTACATCGCCAGGATCGACTTCCACGACGTGCCGCTGGTCCAGCGCCAGGTCTCGCCGGGGCAGTCCTTCACCTACTCGCTCGGCGGCATCCCGAACAGCGCGATCACGCTCTCCCAGATCCGTGACTCGCTGAAGTTCACCGCCGACCTCGACCTGAAGGCCAACCAGTCGCTGGTGGTGCACTACGGCACCAACCGGCTGACCAACTAGGCCTCAGCGGTCAGGCCCAGGGCGGGCGCTGACGTGGCGTCCGCTCCGGGCGCCGGGCCGGTGCCCGCCTCCCGAGCAGCGCTCCCGAGTAGAGCCCCCCGAATAGCAGCGCTCCCTTGAGTAGTAGCGCTCCCCCAGGTAGCGCTTCCCCCCACCTGCGACGAGAAGAATGGAGCCGGCGTTGCGCCGCGAACCGAATCGGCCGGCCGCCGCGGGGGTGACGGCCCTGGCCCTGCTCGCGGTGGCCGCGACGGCCGCGGGCTGTTCCAGCGCGCCCGCCCAGGGCGCCGGTCGGCCCACGCCGCCCCAGCCCCAGTCCCTGCAAGCCGACGCGGTCGCCTCCCAGGAGTTCGGGCAGCTGGCCGGCGGCGGCTGGGCGCAGGCCTGGAGCCTGTGGGCCGACAGTGCCCAGCAGGCCATCTCCCAGGCCGAGTTCGTCCGGCTCAACACCGAATGCCGCCCGCTGACCGGCGCCCCCTACGTGATCGACCGGAGCACCACCGTCGACCCGGCCACGGTGCGGGTCGACTGGCACCGCTCCGGCAGCACCGGCAGCAACACCCTGGTCTACCAGGCGGGAACCTGGCGGTTCACCCCCGAGGCGAGCGCGCTGGCGGAGTACCGGCTCGGCGTCGACGAACTGGTCCGGCAGCGAAAGGCGGCGGGCTCGTGCCACTGACCCTGGTACCCACGATGACCAGAGCGATCCGGCGGGCGGCCGTGGCCTGCGCGCTGGCGGTCGGAGCGCTGCTCGCCCTGGCCGGTCCGGCGGCGGCGCACGCGGAACTCGTCTCCTCCTCGCCGTCGAACGGCGCGGTGGTCAGCAGCGAGCCGCAGCAGGTGACGCTGCTCTTCTCCGAGAAACTGACGCTGAGTCTGAGCACCGTCAAGGTGATCGGACCGGACGGGCACCGGGTCGACAGCGGGGCGCCGCGGGCGGCGGGCGCCGAGGAGGACGGCCTCACCGTCGACCTGGCCGCCGGCGCGCCGCAGGGCACCTTCATCCTCGACTGGCTGGCCACCGCGGACGACGACGGGCACAGCACCTCCGGCGTCATCACCTTCTCGGTGGGCGCGCCGAGCCGCACCACGGCGGCCGCCGGCTTCGGCGCCCGCGACCGGTGGACCGACGCCGTCCTCGACCTGTCGGTCTGGCTGGGCTTCGCGGGGCTCGCCCTGCTGGTCGGGCTGGCGGCGATCCGCCTGCACTGCGCGCCACGCGCTGTCGGTGGCACCGGCGTGGCCGGCCTGCGCTGGCCCGCCACCCTCGGCTGGGCCACCGTGCTGGCCGGGACGCTGGTCCAGCTCTTCGTCTACGGGCCGTCCACGCAAGGGCAGTCGCTGGCGCACACCTTCGACCGGTCGCTGCTCTCCGCGACGCTCGCCACCCACCAGGGGCATCTGCTGGAGGCGCGGATCGTCCTGCTGGCCCTGGTCGCGGCGGTCGGCGAAGTGGTCCTGCGGCGCGCCAGGGGCGAGGTCGCGGGAGCGGTGCTCGCGCTGGCCCTGGCCGCCACCTGGAGCGGGATCAGCCACGCGTCGAGCGGCACCCAGGTGCCGCTCGCGCTGGTGGTCACCACACTGCACGTCACCGCGATGGCGCTGTGGGCGGGCGGCCTGTTCACCATGGGCGTCCTGCTGACCCGCGAGGCCGGCGCGGAGCTGGGGGCCACCACCGCGCGGTTCTCCCGGCTCGCCCTGACGGCGGTGACGGCGCTGGTGGTCACCGGCCTGTACCAGGCCTGGCGGGAGGTGGGCAGCCTGTCCGCCCTGACCGGCACCTCCTACGGCAGGCTCCTGCTGGTCAAGGCGGGTGTCTTCCTGCTGGTGATCGCCGTCGCGGCCGGCACCCGCGCCCGGGTCGCCCGACAGCGCGAGCACGGCGCCCTGGCGCTGCGGCGCGGCGTGCTGCTCGAACTCGCCGGAGTCACCGCCGTGCTGGTCGTCACGGTCCTGCTGATCAGCAACGCCCCGGGCCGCACCGTGCAGCAGTCCCACCTGACGGGCGACGCACGCGGCTACTCGAAGGCGGCGGCCGCCGCGCGCAGCGCCTCCACCACCGTCTCGGGGTCGTACGGCGCCGGTTCGCCCGGCAGGTAGCTGACCGAGCGGAGCCCGCCGGTGTAGCGGAAGGAGCGGTGGCGTTCGAAGAGCGGCCAGGAGACCGGGGACTTGCGGTCGATGCCGACGCTGATGCCCTGGAACGGGGCCATGCCGATCAGTTGGTGGACCGGGTCGAGCCGGCCGGCCGGTTCGCCGTCCACCAGCAGGCTGAACTCCCACTTGAGGTCGGCCACGGCGGCGGCCCGCACCGTGATGGTGTGCGCGCCCGGCGCCAGTGCGCCGCCGTCCGCCTCGTAGAGCTCGCCGTACTCGTTGTAGGCGAAGCGCAGCCGGCCGTCCTCGACGTAGAGGCTGTACCCGCCGCCCTGGTCGCCGTGCGAGACCAGGACGCCCTGGTCGGTGGCGCGGTGCTCGGCCAGCTCGACCTCGATGTCGAAGGAGCGGAAGGAGATCAGCCGTGAGGAGCGGTAGCGCTCCAGCTCGGGGGTGCCGGCCAGCAGGGTCAGCGGGCGGCGGAGCAGGGCCTCCTGCGGGTGGCGCAGGGCGAGCGCGCCGCTGCCGTCGGCCAGCGGGAAGACGCCGTTGCGCCAGGCCGCCCGCTCCCAGGCCTCGGAGAGCTCCTTGACGATCTCGGGATGCCGGCCGGAGAGGTCGTCGATCTCGGTCGGGTCGGTCCGCAGGTCGTAGAGCGCCCACTCGCCGTCCTCGTAGGGCGCGCCCGGGCGGTGCAGGGTGACCAGCTTCCAGCCGTCCCGGTAGTAGCTGCGGTTGCCGGTCATCTCGCAGTACTGCTCGCGGTGGGTGCTCTCGGCCCCGGCCTCGCGCAGTACCGAGGCGAAGCTGATCCCGTCGAGCTCCTCCACCGCCTGCCCCGCGCGCTCCTGCGGCCTTGGCACGCCGGCGAGTTCGAGCAGGGTGGGGAGCAGGTCGGTGACGTACTGGTACTGGGTGCGCACCCCGCTGTCGCCCTGGGCGCGCGGCAGTCCGGCCGGCCAGGAGAGTACGAAGGGGACCCGGACGCCGCCCGCGTAGGTCTGGCCCTTGTAGAAGCGGAAGGGGGTGTTGGAGGCCATGCCCCAGCCGCGCGGGTAGTGCACCAGGCTCTGCGGCCCGCCGATCAGGTCGATCTCCCGGGCCACGTCCGGGTTCCAGTCGGCGGGGAGGTTCGGGTGGTGGACGAAGCGGCTGAAGTAGCTGCGGGTGCCCTCCGGACCGCCCTCGCCGGTGCCGCCGTTGTCGGAGGTGAAGAGGATGATGGTGTTGTCGAGTTCGCCGAGCGCGGCGAGCGTGTCGGTGAGCCGGCCGAGGTTCTGGTCGACGTTGTCGACCATCGCCGCGTAGACCTCCATGTAGCGGGCGTAGAGCCGCTGCTGAACCTCCGTCAGCTCTGCCCAGGGCTCCACGTCGTAGCCCGCCTCGGAGTTGCGCTCCGGCAGCCTGGTGCCCTCGGGGAAGTGTCCGGCGGCCAGTTGGCGGGCGAAGCGCTCGCGGCGCAGCTCGTCCCAGCCCTGCTCGTAGCGGCCCCGGTGCCGGGCCAGGTCGGCGGGCTTGGCCTGCAGCGGGCCGTGCACGGCGTTGTGCGCGAGGTAGAGGAAGAACGGCTTCTCGGCGTCGTGCGCGCGCAGCGACTTGACCATCGCGATCGCCTGGTCGGTGATGTCGTCGGTGTAGTAGTAGTCGTCGTCGAACTCGTCGATGTCCAGCGGGCTGTTGTCGCGGACCAGTTGGTGCGGGTGGAAGAGGCTGGTGAGGCCCTCCAGGACGCCGTAGTACTGGTCGAAGCCCTTCTGCAGCGGCCAGTTGGCGCGGTTGTCGGCCGGGTTGGAGGCCGAGTCGCGGGTCAGGTGCCACTTGCCGACGGCGTAGGTGGCGTAGCCCTGGTCGTGCAGCAGCTCGGCCAGGGTGGGGATGTCGGAGGCCACCTCCATGCCGTAGCCGGGGAAGCCGGGATCGGCGTTGGCCACGAAGGAGTAGCCGACCCGGTGCGGGTTGAGGCCGGTGAGCAGCGCGGCCCGGGCCGGCGAGCAGAGCGGCATGGTGTGGTAGTTGGCCAGGCGCACGCCGTCCGCGGCCAGCCGGTCCAGGGTCGGGGTGGGGATCTCGGCGCCGAAGGGTCCGATGTCGCTGTATCCCATGTCGTCGATCAGCACGACGACGATGTTGGGCGCGCCCTCGCGCGGCCGGGTGCGGGTGGGCCAGGCGGGGGTGGACTCGCGGAAGGTACGGCCGACGGTGCCGGCGAAGCCCTGGTACGGGTCGCGGCGGGGGTGCTCGGCGGGGGTGCTCATACGGTGCTCCGGGTGGTGATCTGCGGGACGGCGGCGAGGAGTTCGGCCGTGTAGGGGTGTTGCGGACCGGTGGCCACCTGGTCGGCCGGGCCGGTCTCGACGATCCGGCCCCGGTGCATCACCGCGATCCGGTGGCTGACCTGCCGCACCACGGCCAGGTCGTGGGCGATGAAGAGGATGGCGAGGCCGAGTTCGCGCTGCAGCCCGGCCAGCAGCTCGACCACCTGGGCCTGGACCGAGACGTCCAGCGCGGAGACCGGCTCGTCGCAGATCAGCACGCTCGGTTCGGGGGCCAGCGCTCGGGCGATGCCGATCCGCTGGCGCTGGCCGCCGGAGAACTCGCGCGGGTACCGGTCGGCCACGGCCGGGTCCAGGCCGACCTGGCCCAGCAGCTCGGCCACCCGGGCCGGACGCGAGGCGCGGTCGCCGAGCCGGTGGGCGATCAGCGGCTCGGCGATGATCCGACCCACCGTCATCCGGGGGTTGAGCGAGGCGTACGGGTCCTGGAAGACCATCTGGATCTCGCGCCGCCCGCGCCCGCCGCCCCACTGGACGCGCTCGCCGCGGAAGTGGATGCTGCCCGCCGAGGGGGCGTGCACCTGGGCGAGCGCCTTGGCCAGGGTGGACTTGCCGGAGCCGGACTCGCCGACCAGGCCGAGCGTCTCGCCCGGGTGCAGCACCAGGTCCACCCCGTCCAGCGCGGTCACCGGCCGCCGGCCGCGGCCGTAGGTCTTGCGCAGGCCGCTGACGGTCAGCACCGGTTCGTCCCCCGGGGTGCTGTTCGCCGCCGCCCCGGACGGTGCCTCCAACCGGGGGACGGCGGCCAGCAGCCGCTGGGTGTACGGGTGTTGCGGGGCGTGCAGGATCTCCTCGGTGCGGCCCTGCTCGACCACCCGGCCCTCGTGCATCACCAGGATCCGGCGGCAGCTCTGCGCGATCACGCCCAGGTCGTGGCTGATCAGCACCAGGGCGGTGCCGGTCTCGCGGTTGATCCGGTCCAGCAGGCGGAGGATCTGCTGCTGGACGGTCGGGTCCAGGGCGGTGGTCGGCTCGTCGGCGACCAGCACCTCGGGCCGGTTCGCCAGCGCCAGCGCGATCATGACGCGCTGGCGCTGGCCGCCGGAGAACTGGTGCGGGTGGTCGCCCAGCCGGCCGGCCGGGTCCGGGATGCCGACCAGGTCGAGCAGTTCGCCCGCCCGTGCCCGGCGGGCGGCCCGGCCCTCGTCGCCGTGTGCCCGCAGCGCCTCGTCCAGCTGCCGGCCGACGGTCAGCACCGGGTTGAGCGAGGACATCGGGTCCTGGAAGATCAT
>FTKT01000360.1_pt3 | contig 17908 bp, 15 predicted proteins | sample 1658271 | NCBI WGS metagenome assembly FTKT01 (sample SAMEA3914811, study PRJEB12502) | metagenome | biome: forest; material: soil | place: Canada | collected 2011-08-04 | depth 0.3 m | reverse complement strand
CCGCCCGCCGAGGCCGGCCCGACGGCCGCCGCGGTCAGGCCGTCCGCGCAGCCGTCCGGTCCGCTGCCCGCCCCGGTGCGGTCCTGATGAGCGCCGCGGTGCCCGGCACCCCGCGGATCCTGCTGGTCGAGGACGACGAGGTGATCCGCGAGGCGACCCGGATGGCGCTGGAGCGCTACGGCTTCCCGGTCGACACCGCCGCCGACGGCCTGGAGGGGCTGGAGCGGTTCCGCGCCGAGCCGCCGGACCTGCTGCTGCTGGACGTGATGCTGCCGCTGCTGGACGGGGTAGGGCTCTGCCGCCGGATCCGGGAGACCAGCCGGCTGCCGATCCTGATGATGTCGGCCCGCACCGAGCCGATCGACGTGATCTCGGGCCTGGAGGCCGGGGCCGACGACTACGTCGTCAAGCCCTTCGAGATCGCGGTCCTGGTGGCCCGGATCCGGACCGTGCTGCGGCGCACCGGCCCGGTCGGCCCGGCCGAGGCGCCGGGCGGGCCCGCGCCGCGCGCGGTGCGCGAGATCGACGGGCTGCGGGTCGACACCGACGCCCTGGAGGTGCACGTCGACGGCCGCCAGATCCCGCTCACCCCGACCGAGTTGCGGCTGCTGCTGGAGTTCACCGCGGCCCCCGGCATCCTGCTGGAGCGGCAGACGCTGCTGGAGCGGGTCTGGGACTACGCCTGGGGCGCGGACACCCGGGTGGTCGACGTGCACGTGCAGCGGCTGCGGGCCAAGATCGGGGCGGACCGGATCGAGACGGTCCGCGGGTTCGGCTACAAGCTGCGGCGGCTGCGATGACGCTGCGCCGGCAGATCGCCGCCACGGTGGCCGTGGTCTCCTTCCTGGTCGCGCTCACCGTCGGCCTGCTGGTCCATCAGGCTTCGGTGCGCCAGCACGCCGACCAGGCCCGCCGGACCGCGCTGACGGCGCTGGGCGCGGCGATCGACCGCTACAACTCCACCGGGGAGCTGGTCGGGTGGCACTCCCGGCTCGACGACCCGCAACTGCCGGCCGCGCTGCGCGCCCTGGCCGGGCGCCGGCACCAAGGCTCGATGCTCGGACCGGGCCCGCAGGGCCCCGCGATGTGGGCCGCCTCCGGCAGCGGTGACCAGGTCGTCTCCGTCTGGGTCGACTACACCCAGGACGAACGGGCGATCGCCGACCTGGACCGGACGATCACGGTCTCCGCGCTGCTCTCGGTGGCGGTCACCGTGCTCGCCGGGGTGCTGGTCGCCAGCCGGATCAGCAGCCGCCTGCGCACCGCCGCCCGGACGGCGCGCACCATCGCCCAGGGTGATCTGGAGGCCCGGATCGGCCCGCTCGGCGGCCCCCGCGACGAGGTGGCCGAACTCGCCGCCGCGGTGGACTCGATGTCGGCGGCGCTGCGCGGCAAGCTGGCGGGCGAGCAGCGCTTCACGGCCGACGTGGCCCACGAGCTGCGCACCCCGCTGACCGGCCTGCTGACCGCGGCCGAACTGCTGCCGCCGGGCCGGCCGACCGAGCTGGTGCGCGGCCGGGTCCGGGTGCTCTGCAGTCTCACCGAGGACCTGCTGGAGGTCTCCCGGCTGGATGCCCGGGCCGAGGCGCTGGACCTGACGGTGCTGTCGCTGGGGCCGCTGGTGGCCCGGATCCTGGCCGTCGCCGGGCCCTCGGCCGAGCTGCGGATCGAGGCGGACGCGCAGGTCACCACCGACCCGCGCCGACTCGACCGGATCGTCTCCAACCTGGTCGTGAACGCGGGCCGGCACGGCGCCGGACCGGTGCTGGTCCGGGTCGACGGCAGCACGCTGACGGTGCGCGACCACGGCCCGGGCTTCCCCGAGGACGTCCTGCGGGAGGGGCCGCAGCGGTTCCGCACCGGCGCGCGCGAGCGCGGGCGCGGGCACGGCCTGGGCCTGACCATCGCCCAGGGGCACGCCGAGGCGATCGGCGCCACCCTGCGGCTGCGCAACGATCCGGCGGGCGGGGCACTGGCCGAGCTGGTGCTGCCGGCCGGGCAATCCGCTGACGAATCGTCAGAAGCCGGTCCGGTGACGGGCTCCGGCGGTGGCGTCCGGTTGTTCGGATAGGGTGGGCCGCCCGGGCGAGCGGGTCCCCGGTCGAGGGGGCTGTGGTGACGTCAATCTGTACCGCGTGCGGAGCGGCCTCGGCGGCGGGCGCGCGCACCTGCGCGGCCTGCGGGCAGGTCTTCGCGGCGCAGGTCGCCGGGCGGCCCGGACCGGCCTTGCCGCCGCGGCCAGCGGTGCTGCCGGAGGGGGACGAATCCGTTCCGGCGCAAGGGAGTTGGGGCACCGGTGTGCCCTACAGCCCGACCCGGGCGTTCGGCCGGGCCGACTGGCGTCCCGCGCTGCGGGCGGTGCTCGCGCCGACCGCCCTGCTCTTCCTGGCCGCCTTCCTGCCGGCCCTCACGGACTACCGGCCGGGCGGCACCGACCCGTCGTTCACGAGCCGGTACGGCGGCTCGCTCGCGCTGGTGCTCACCGCCCTCGGCGCGCCCTGGCGGCTGCTGCGGGCCGAGGGCGCCACGGCCGACCCCTACTCCGTCGAGCAGGTCTTCCACCTCCTGCCGATGACCGTCACCGCGGCCTGGGCCGCACTGCTCGGGCTCGGACTGTGGAGCGGGCTGCGGGCCCGGCAGGCCCGCGGCCCGCTGCCGCAGTGGGCGGAGGTCTTCGCCGAGGCGACCCGGGTGGCGCTGGTTGCGGGCGCGGTCACGCTGCTGACCGGCCTGCTGTCCGGCGCCGACTGGACCGAGCCGTCCGCCGTCCCGCTCGTCCAGGGCGGCGCCGGACAGGCGCTGGGCACCCGGATCAGCGCGGAGGCGAGCTGGCCCTGGGCGGTGGGCGGCGCGGTGCTGCTCGCCTGGACGGTGGCGGCGGCCGTGCAGGCGGTGGCGGCGCTGCGCTCGGGAGCCCGGTTCGGAGCCGTCCCGCACGGCTGGCTGACCGCCGGGCAGGTGGCGGGCCGGGCCCTGCTGGTGACCGTCGGGACGCTCTCGGCGGCCGCCTTCATGCTGGTGGCCGTGCTCGGCAACGCCTCGCTGAGCACGGCCTCCCTGCTGGTGCTGCCCAACCTCGGGCTGCTGCTGCTCGGCTTCGGTTCGGGCGCCACCCTGGCGGCGGGCTCGCACGCCGGCGGCGCCAGCGCCGGCGACCTGACCACCGACGGGCTCAGCCAGGCCTCGCTGCTCGACCTCGGCGAGTTCGGCGGAGCCTGGCGGTTCGCGGTTCTGGCCGGGCTGTTCGGCGTGCTGGTGCTGGCCCGGTGCGCCCACCGGCGCGGGCTCGACCTGGCCGGCCGGCTGCGGCTGACGGCGGTGTACACCGCGGTGGTGGGCGCGCTGTCGGCGGTCAGCGGGCTGGCGGTCGAGGCGACCTTCGGCACCGCGCCGGACGGCTCCGGCGCGGCCGACCCGCTGGCTGGCAGCTCGCAGCAGATCTCGCTCTCGCTCGGGTGGAGCGTGCTGCCCGCGACGCTGGCCGCCGCGCTGCTCGGCGCGCTGGTGCTGCCCACGCTGCTCGCCCGGGGCGGCGGGCCGCGGGTGCCCGCCCCCGACACGGCTGTGGGCGGGGAACCGGAGCCGGCCTCGGAGCCGGCGCCGGTCGCCGATGCGGCGCCGGCCGGGTTCCTGCCGCCGCCGACTGAGGTGCTCGACTCGGACCGCCGGTCGGGCTGATCCGGAGAACCCCGGAGCTGGTCGGAGGAGCTTCGGGAATGGCAAAGGGCCCCGCGGGGGAACGGGGCCCTTTGTCGCTCAGCACACGGCGTCAGGGCCGCACCGGTGCTGGGTCGACGGCGCCGGGGGAAGAGCGCCGTCTCTATTCGGTTGGTCTCTCTTCGGCACGCGGGCGCCGGCGCCGCTCGGCCGCCCCCCTGCCGGTGGGACGGGCGCACCGGCGGTGCGCGGTCGTGCGCGGGCCGACGGGGTGCGGTCGACGGCGCTCGTACCCGGGGCGCGGCCCGACGGGGCGCCGGGGATGGCCGGGCCGTCGGCGAGCTGCCTCATGCTCACTGAGTGTGAGGTGATAATCGTTGTCACCACCGATGGGTCATGACGCCGAAACCAGTCGATCCGCCGACCGGCTACCGCCTCCGGCGAACCCCTCCTGAGCATCGTGCTGGACAGAGGCCGTGCTCTGCAACCGATTCGGCCGAGTTGGGCACAGTCCATTTTCGGACGGACCACTTCGGACGGGCCGTCGGCCCCGCTCCGGACGGTCCGCCGAGGCGCCAGCAAATGATCACGGTGCGTAGCAGAGGGGATCGCGCGCCGGGCGGCGCGACGGTGGTCCGGGCGTCCCCGGAACCCGCCGTCGCGCCCCCTGGCGCAGTCGTGAGCCGGCCGCTGTCCCCTGCCACCGGTCCACCACACCCGAGCGCGGTCCCACGGCACGCCGTCCCCGGGAAGAGTCCGGGGGCGGTGCGCCACGCGCGCGAGTGGACTGGAAACTTCCACGCGTGGTCCTGCCGAGCCGTACGCGATGCGGGCCCAGGCGCCGGGCTGTGCGGCGCACCTGGCGGGTGCGGCGCGGGTCGTACGGTCCGGGCGGTGCAACGAGCGGCCGGGGCGGGCGGACACGGTCGTGCGGCATGTGGGTGAACCAGGGGGTTCCGCCACGGCCGGTAGACTCGGGGGCGACACCCCCCCACTTGCGCCGGAAGGCTGTCCGTGTCCTCAGCTACCCCCGACCACTCCGTACCGCCGGTCGACACCGTCCTGGTGGTCGACTTCGGCGCCCAGTACGCCCAGCTCATCGCCCGCCGGGTGCGTGAGGCGCGGGTCTACAGCGAGATCGTGCCGAGCACCATGCCGGTCGCCGAGATGCTCGCCAAGAACCCGAAGGCGATCATCCTCTCCGGCGGCCCCTCCTCGGTCTACGAGCCGGGCGCGCCGCGGCTCGACCGCGCGATCTTCGAGGCCGGCGTCCCGGTCTTCGGCATGTGCTACGGCTTCCAGCTGATGGCGATCACGCTCGGCGGGACCGTCGACAACAGCGGTGCGCGCGAGTACGGCCGCACCCAGCTGCACGTCTCCAAGAACGGCTCCACCCTCTTCGAGGGCACCCCGGCCGAGCAGTCGGTGTGGATGTCGCACGGCGACGCCTGCTCCGCGGCCCCCGAGGGCTTCGCCGTCACCGGCTCCACCGACGTGGTCCCGGTCGCCGCCTTCGAGAACGACGAGGCCCGGCTCTACGGCGTCCAGTACCACCCCGAGGTGCTGCACTCCACGCACGGCCAGCAGATCCTGGAGCACTTCCTCTACCGCGGCGCGGGCATCGCCCCGACCTGGACCACCCACAACGTGGTCGACGAGCAGGTCGCGCTGATCAAGGAGCAGGTCGGCGACAAGCGCGCCATCTGCGGCCTCTCCGGCGGCGTGGACTCCGCGGTCGCGGCGGCGCTGGTCGCCAAGGCCATCGGCGACCAGCTGACCTGCGTGTACGTCGACCACGGTCTGATGCGCCAGGGCGAGACCGAGCAGGTCGAGAAGGACTTCGTGGCCGCGACGGGCGTCAAGCTCAAGGTCGTGGACGCCGAGCAGCGCTTCCTCGACGCGCTGAAGGGCGTCAGCGACCCCGAGGAGAAGCGCAAGATCATCGGCCGGGAGTTCATCCGGGTCTTCGAGCAGGCGCAGGCCGAGATCGTGGCCGAGGCCGGCGAGCACGGCCAGTCCGTCGACTTCCTGGTCCAGGGCACCCTGTACCCGGACGTGGTGGAGTCCGGTGGCGGCACCGGCACCGCGAACATCAAGTCCCACCACAACGTGGGCGGCCTCCCCGAGGACCTGCAGTTCAAGCTCATCGAGCCGCTGCGCAAGCTCTTCAAGGACGAGGTCCGGATGGTCGGCCAGGAGCTGGGCCTGCCCGAGGAGATCGTCCAGCGCCAGCCGTTCCCCGGCCCCGGCCTCGGGATCCGGATCGTCGGCGAGGTCACCAAGGAGCGCCTGGACCTGCTGCGCCAGGCCGACGCCATCGCCCGCGAGGAGCTGACCCTGGCCGGCCTGGACCGCGAGATCTGGCAGTGCCCGGTGGTGCTGCTGGCCGACGTCCGCAGCGTCGGCGTGCAGGGTGACGGCCGCACCTACGGCCACCCGATCGTGCTGCGCCCGGTCTCCTCCGAGGACGCCATGACGGCCGACTGGTCGCGGCTGCCCTACGAGGTGCTGGCGAAGATCTCGACCCGGATCACCAACGAGGTGGCCGAGGTGAACCGCGTGGTGCTGGACATCACCAGCAAGCCGCCGGGCACCATCGAGTGGGAGTAGTCCTCCCCTGGAGGATTGAACGGCCGCACCGCCATCCGCGTATCCGTGGGTGGCGGTGCGGCCGTTCGCGGTGGATCAGGGCACGGATCTGACGCGGAGTGATCGGGATGCCGTCGAAATCGCTTCGGAACGGGCAGAATGCGGAACCGGACCTGTCAGAAACTGACGGGCCGTACGGGAGGTGGCGCCATGATGGAGGGGACCAGGGACGCGGTCGGGGCAGAGGACCCCGGACCGGCCCAGCCGCCGGCGCCCTCGCGCGCGGACGGCTGGACGGCGCGGGCGGCAGCGCTGCGCGCCCTCGCCACGCGCTACGCGCTGTTGCCGCTGCGGCTCTTCCTGGGCATCACCTTCAGCTACGCGGCGCTGGACAAGCTGGCCGACAGCCACTACCTGGCCGGCCGCGGCGATCCCCAGTCCTTCTACGCGCAGACGCTGGCCGCCAAGCCGCACAGCCCCGTCGGCTGGCTGCTGGAGCCCGCGCTGCACGCGCCGACCTTCTTCTCGCTGCTGATCGCCTTCGGTGAGCTCGCGGTCGGCCTCGGCACCCTCTTCGGCCTCTGGGGCCGGCTGGCCGCGCTCGGCGGCGCCGGGCTCAGCCTGACCCTCTTCCTCACCATCAGCTGGAACGTCTCGCCCTACTACCTGGGCAACGACCTGCCCTACCTGATGGGCTGGACGGCGCTGCTGCTGGCCGGTACGCCGTACTTCTCGGTCGACGGCTACCTGGCCCGGCGCGCCGAACGCGACCGGGCGCGCGGGCTCACCGAGGACGCGGTGCGCCGGCGGATCTTCCTGGACGGCGGGATCGCGGCGGTCGCCCTCGGCGGCGCCGGCCTGCTCGCCGGCTCGCTGACGGCCACCTTCGTGCGGAAGAAGCCCGAGCCGGCGGCCGGGGCGGCGCTGACACCGGGTCAGCCGAGCGGCGCGGCTTCGGGCGGCGCCGCGGCGGGCGGTGGGACGGCCGGTGGCGCGGGGAAGGTCTCGGTGGCCGTGGCCGACGTCCCGGTCGGCGGCTCGGCCACCGTCAAGGACCCGGCCAGCGGCGACGCGGTCTACATCGTCCAGCCGAAGGCCGGCCAGTACTGCGGCTTCTCCTCGATCTGCACCCACGCCGGCTGCACCGTCGACCCGCCGAAGGGCGGGCAGTTCTCCTGCCCCTGCCACGGCTCGAAGTTCGACGCGGCGACCGGCGCGGTGCTGACCGGCCCGGCCGTCAAGCCGCTGCCCAAGTACACCGTCAGCAAGGACGGCGACCGCCTCGACCTGGGCGCCGTCCAGTCCTGACGGCGGGAGCCGGCGGCTCACTCCACCCGTTCGCGCTCCCGTTCGCGCGGCTCCGGCTCCGGGGCGCGGCCGCGGCGGGACATCGCGGCGACCGCGCCGGCCAGGCCCGCGACGCCCAGCACGATGAAGGTGACCGGGATGACGATCCGTCCGTTCACCGAGAGGTTGTTCAGCGAGGCCACCAGGTAGAGCACGGCGATCGCCGTGAAGAGCGTGCCTCCGAGCAGCGAGAAGAAGTCGAGCCGATGCCGCTTCACCCTTGCACCACCTTTACGTTGCCGAGGCCGATCTCGATGGTGAGGTCGATGGTTCCCTTGGACGGCGGCGCCTGGGGCGCGCTCAGCCGCACGCTCTGCTCGGTGCCCAGGCCGCCGCGGTGGCTGCCGTCCGGCAGGGTGAGGTCGCCGGCGCCGCTGCGCACGGTGAGCTGGATGTCCACGTCCGTGGGCAGGGTCACCTGGACGCTGCCGGCGCCCACCTCGACCCGGGTGGCCACCATGCCGCCGCCCGGATTGACCGAGCTGAGGTCGAGCTGGACCTTGCCGGCCCCCAGGCCGTACTGCTGCTGGACCGAGGCCGCGTCGGCCGGCGCCCAGAAGCGGTCGCCGAAGGCCGAGTGGATCGAGGCGGGCGAGTTGCCGAGCGCGGCCAGCGCCAGGGTGAGCACCAGGGCCGGCACGGCCAGCACCCGGGCCCGGCCGAACTTGGCGCCGAGCATCATGGTCAGGCCCAGGCCCAGCAGCGCGGTGGCCAGCACGGTGGAGACGAGCACGGTGGTGCGCGCGTGCCCGCCGGTCGCGCCGACCGCCGACGCCGCGCCGAGCGAGAGCAGCAGGCCGAGCGGGGCCAGGAAGGAGCGGTGGCGCCGGACCGCCGGGCGGACCGGGGCGGGCGGGCCGGCCGGTGCCTTGCGCATCGGGTCGCCCGCGGGCAGGTCGGCGCGCTGCCACCAGGGCTGGGTGGGCGCGCCCGGCGGCGCGGTGGCGCCGGGACCGTTGTAGGGGTTGCGGTCCGGGTGGCGCGGGTCCCAGAGGTAGCCGCTCGGGCCGGCCGGCGGCAGGTCCTCGGGGACGCTGCCGGCCGCCCGCGCCTCGGCGTGCTGCTCCTTGGCCCGCCGGGCGGCGGCCGTGCGCTCGGCGGCCTGGCTGAAGTCCTCCTTCGCCAGGCTGACCGCCTCCTGGAACTCGGCGCGGCGGGCCGTCCACTCGCTGTGGAACCCCTCCCGCCAGGTCTTCCAGTCCGCCAGCGGCGAGGCCTCGGGCCGCGTCCCGTCCAGCGGCGCGGCGAACCCGGAGGCGCCCTGCGGCCGGTCGTACGGGCCGCCGGGCCGGGGCGGGGAGCCGAGGCCGCGGGCCCGGCGGCGGCGCTCCGGGTCGTAGCGCACCGCGAAGAAGATCATGGCGCCGAGCAGCAGCAGCGGGAAGAGCGAGTCGCCGCTGCCCATCCAGGAGAAGAAGACCCCGGTACCGATCACGGTGAGCAGCACCGCGCCGATCGACTGCCCGTCCACCCGTCCGGTCAGCACCCGTTGCAGCTCGGTCCGGTCGTTCTTGCCGGCCGGCCGCTCGGTGGGGACGATCAGCCAGGCCAGCCCGTACAGGAAGAGGCCCAGGCCGCCGGTCAGGCAGAGCACCGCGACCACCACCCGGAAGACCACCGGGTCGATGTCCAGGTGGCGGCCGAGTCCTCCGCAGACGCCGGCCACCACGCGGTGCTCTTCGGCCCGGGTCAGCGGCGGCCGGTTCTCCTCGCCGTCCTCCCGGGTCTCGTCCTGGACGGCCTCGGCCGCCCTCTGCTCCTGGGTCATACCCCTATCCTGCGGGCTCGCGGCCCGGCGCGGCACCGTCGGCGGCCCTGCCCCGACCCTGATTCCCCCCTGAGAGGCGATCAGGGACCGACCCTGATGCGCGCGGGCCCGCACCCGTGTGACCATCGGTGGCGTGGCAGCCCCCGGTACCGAGCAGCACGTAGCGCCCCCCGCCCCCGACGGTCCGTCGACCGGGGGCGCCGAGCCGAGCCCGGTGCCCGGCCGCCCGCCGTACCGCAAGCTCTACCGCACCCCGCACGGGCGGATCCTGGGCGGCGTCGCACACGGCCTCGCCATCCACCTCGGGCTGCCGGTGGCCTGGGTACGGGCCGCCTTCGTGCTCCTCTTCTTCGCCAACGGGATAGGCGTCCTGCTCTACGCGGCCTTCTGGTTCGTGGTGCCGATCGGGATCGGCGAGCCGGCCCGGGGCGGCTCACTGGGCGTCACCTATGTCTGGGCGAACGGCGCGTTCGTCCCGGTGGGCGCCTCCGGGGTGAGCTCCGACCACCTGCGCAAGGGCCGCCGGGGCCGGCTCGGCCGGCTGCGGGACCTGCTGCAGCGCACCTTCCAGGGCGAACCGGCCCCGGCCGCGCCGGCGGGCGGGCCCGAGCGCAGCGCCGGCGCCGCCAGCCGGCAGAACATCGGGCAGCTGGCCGCGCTGCTGATGCTCGTGGTCGGCGTGGTGGCGCTGCTGAACGTGCTGAACATCCAGTCCACCCGCCCCTACGAGTGGCCGCTGCTGGCGATCGGCGTCGGGGTGGCGCTGGTCTGGCGGCAGGCCGACGACTCGCGCTGGCAGCGCTGGTTCGGCCTGGAGGCGGGCTCGCGGCGCAGCAGCGCCTTCGCCCGGGTCGGTGCCGGCGTGCTGCTGGTGACCGTCGGCATCATCGGCTTCCTGGTCCTGCAGGGCGCCGGCTCCACGCTGGCCTCGGTGGTGGAGGCCTCGCTCGCGGTGCTGGCCGGCGTGCTGGTGCTGACCGGCCCGTACGCGCTGCGGATGTGGCAGGACCTGGGCGCCGAGCGGACCGCCCGGATCCGCGCCCAGGAGCGCGCCGAGATCGCCGCGCACGTGCACGACTCGGTGCTGCACACCCTCACCCTGATCCAGCGCAACGCCGAGGACTCCAAGGAGGTGCTGCGCCTGGCCCGCGCCCAGGAGCGCGAACTGCGGCTCTGGCTCTACCGCCCGGAGGCCGCCGCCGAGGCCGCCCCCGACACCCTGGCCGAGCGGATCCGCGAGGTGGTCGCCGAGGTCGAGGACCGGCACGGGGTGCCGGTCGAGCTGGTCTGCGTCGGCGACTGCCCGATGGACGAGAAGATCTCGGCGCAGATGCAGGCCGCCAGGGAGGCCATGGTCAACGCGGCCAAGTACGGTGGCCCAGGACCCGTGCAGGTCTACGCCGAGGTGGAGGGGAGGACGGTGTCGGTGTTCGTACGCGACCACGGGCCCGGCTTCGACCCGGACACCGTGCCGGAGGACCGGATGGGCGTCCGCGAGTCGATCATCGGCCGGATGAAGCGCAACGGGGGCACCGCGCGGGTGCGTCCGGCGCCGGACGGCGGGACCGAGGTCGAGTTGGAGATGGAGAGAGCAGATGACTGACGCCGCGCCCGAGAGGGTCGCACGGGTCGTCCTGGTGGACGACCACCGGATGTTCCGCACCGGGGTGCGGGCCGAGATCGGGCGGACCGAGACCACCGGCATCGACGTGGTCGGCGAGGCCGACGACGTGGAGTCGGCGGTCAAGGTGGTCGCCGAGACCCGCCCCGACGTGGTGCTGCTCGACGTCCACCTGCCCGGCGGCGGCGGCGTCGAGGTGCTGCGCCGCTCGGCCGCGGTGATGGGGGAGCCCGGCGGGGTGAAGTTCCTCGCGCTCTCGGTCTCCGACGCCGCCGAGGACGTGATCGGCGTGATCCGCGGCGGTGCCCGCGGCTACGTCACCAAGACGATCACCGGCACCGACCTGGTCAACGCGATCTTCCGGATCGGCGACGGCGACGCGGTCTTCTCGCCCCGGCTGGCCGGCTTCGTGCTGGACGCCTTCGCCGCCACCGACACCCCGCCGGTCGACGAGGACCTGGACCGCCTCACCCAGCGCGAGCGCGAGGTGCTGCGGCTGATCGCGCGCGGCTACGCGTACAAGGAGATCGCCAAGCAGCTCTTCATCTCGGTGAAGACCGTGGAGAGCCACGTCTCCGCGGTGCTGCGTAAGCTCCAGCTGAGCAACCGTCACGAGCTGACCCGCTGGGCCACGGCGCGCCGGCTCGTCTGAGGCCGGGTCAGGTCCGCGTTCCGCGCTCTGGCGGGACGGGCGGGTGAGGGAACGAGGCGGCGTGTCCTTTGGTCGGGTGGAACGTTGACGAGGCGTGAGAGCGGTGGAATCGGCGGGGCCGGTGGCCTCCGCCTCGGGTCGGCCCGGGTGAGTACCCGGCCGGCCGGCGCCTCGGAGGCCGGTGGCGACGCCGGGACGGTGACCGGCGCGCGTCCGGCCGGCCCGCGCCCCGGCGGCGGTGCGTCCGGCCGGGGGCCGGGCAGGGCGCTGCGGCGGGTGCCGGGACGGCTGGTGGGGCGGCTGGTGGCGGCCGGACGGTACGCGGCTCCGGCGCTGCTGGGCTACGCCGCCGTGCGGGCCGTCGGCGTCCTGGCGGTGGTCTTCTGGCAGCACCGGCACGGCGTCTCGGGGATGCACCGGCTCGGCACCATGTGGGACGCCGGCTGGTACCAGCACATCGTCGAACACGGCTACGGCTACAGCGAGCCCGGACCACTGGGCCGGTACCAGGCCTACGCGTTCTTCCCCGCCTACCCCTGGCTGATCGAGGCGGTCCGCTGGGTGCTGCCGGTCTCGCCGGACGTGGCCGCGCTGGTCGTCTCCTGGACCGCCGCGCCGGCGGCCGCCTGGGGCGTCTTCGCGGTCGCCGCCCGGCTCTACGGCCGCCGGACCGGCGTGATCGCCGCGGTGCTCTGGGGCGTGACCCCGTACGCGCTGGTGGAGAGCCTGGCCTACTCGGAGCAGCTGTTCACCGCCTTCGCCGCCTGGGCGATGTACGCGGCCGTCACCCGGCGGTGGATCTGGGCCGGGGTGCTCGCCAGTGCGGCCGGACTGACCCGTCCGACCGCGGTGGCGGTGGTCGCCGCGGTCTGCCTCGGCGCGGCCTGGACGGTTGCGGCCCAGTGGTGGCGGGGGCGGGCCGGCGGCGTTGACGGGGAGCGGGTCGACTGGTGGCGCCCGCTGCTCGGCGCGCTGATCGCGCCGGTCGGCTTCGTCTCCTTCGTGCTCTGGGTCGGCGTCCGCAAGGGCAGCCCCGGCGCCTACTTCCAGGTCCAGCGGGCCTGGGACTCGCACCTCGACTTCGGCCGGTCCACCTACCGGTCGCTCAGGGGCCTGCTGACCGCCGGCGACACGGTCTGGCTGGCCGACGCGGTGGTGGCCGCCACGCTGGCCGCCTCCGTCCTGCTCCTGCTGCTCTCGGTGCTCCAGCGCCAGCCCCTGCCGCTGCTGGTGTTCAGCGCGGTGGTCCTGCTGATCGCGCTGGGGGACGCGGCCTACTTCAACTCCCGGGCCCGGTTCCTGCTGCCGGCCTTCGCGCTGCTCTTCCCGGTGGCCGGCGCGCTGGCCCGGGTCCGCACCCGGGGCGCGGTGGCGACGGTGCTGGGGTTCGCCGCGCTCTGCTCCGCCGGCTACGGCGGGTACCTGGCGTTCGTGTACCCCAACTCACCGTAGCCGAGGCCCCCGTTCGGTCGTTCGGACGCCTCCCGATTGCCGCCGCGGGCCGCGGGAACGCCGTGTCCGGGTGCCCGCTCTCATGGCGGACAGATAGGGTCCAGGTGCCAGTTCCGCATCCGGCCGTGCCCCTCCCAGCCGGTGGACGCGGCGTGCCGCCGAGCGCGGCGCGGTGGGCGAGGTGCGGCGGGCGCGGGGGACGCGGAGCCCGGGTCGGTCCGCTCCGGGGCGTCCCGCGCGGCACGGGAGGGTGAATCCATGGTCGAGCGCGTCAACCGCGCCGGACGGAACCGGACAAGGGCGGGTATGGGAAAGAGACCGGCGGCCACCGCGGACATCGGGGCGTGGCTGCGCGCGCGGGCCTCGCTCCCCGCCCTGGGCGCCGCGGTGCTGATGTTCTGCCTCACCGTGTACAACGGCCGCCACAGCGGCATCGACATGATGGACAACAGCTTCGTGGTCAAGGCCGCCCAGGCCTTCCGCGACGGCGGCTCGCCCTACGCCGACAAGCGGTTCCTCTACTTCCCCAGCTCGGTGCTCCTCGCCGTCCCGCAGACCTACCTGCCGGTCCGCCTGCTCAGATGGCTGGTCCCGGCCGCCACCGCCGCGATGGTGGTGGCCGGCTGGTTCCTCGCCCTGCGGATCTTCCGGGTCTCCGCGCTCAGCCGGCTCTCCGTCCTCGGGGTCCTGCTGTTCTGCTTCCTGTCGCCGTTCCGGAACCTGGTCCAACTCGGCAACTGGACCGCCTACTCCGCGCTCGCGCTGCCCGCCGCCCTGCTGCTCGCCCACCGCTCGCGGTGGGTCTGGGCCGGGGTGGTGGTGGGTCTGGCCATCGCGACCAAGCCGATGCTGGTCCCGCTGGCCCTGCTCTTCCTGATCGCGCGCCGACCCAGGGCCTTCCTGGCCGCGGCCGCCGTCCCGCTCGTGCTGGCCGGCGCCGCGGCCGCGGTGATGCCGGACCCGGGCCTCTTCTTCACCCGGACGCTGCCGTTCCTGCTGCACGGCCAGGACGAGTTCGCCCGCCCGTACGACGCCTCGCTGGGCACCCTGCTGCCCCGGCTCGGGGTGCCGGACGGCCTGGCGACGGCCTGCGCGGTGGCGCTCGCCGTGGCCCTGCTGGCCGGCGCCTGGCGGCGCTGGCGGCTGGACGGGGACGGGGCTGACGCGTCCGGTGCGGGCGGGGGTGAGGCGCTTCGGCTGGTGGAGAGCGGCTCGATGCTGATGCTGGCGGCGCTGGTGGTCAGCAAGCCCTCCTTCGACCACTACCTCTTCGTCTTCCTGCCGGTCCTGCTCGCCTCGGTGGTACTGCCGGGCGCCGCGGCGCGCAGCGGGTGGCTGGCGGTCGTGCTGGTGCCGAGGCTGGCCGGCTTCAGCTACGTGAGGCTCGATCCGGTGCAGAACTGGGCCTTCTCGGTGGCCGCGGTCAACGTGGTGTTCTCGCTGGTGCTGCTGCACCGCACGTTCTTCGGGGGCCGGCAGCGGCGGGAGGAGGACGGGAGCGTCGACGACCGGGCCGTTCGGGCCGGTGGCGGTGCGGAGCAGCGGGTGGGGCTCTGAGGCCCGTTGGCTGTGATCCGTTGGCTGTGACCTGTTGGTTGTGACCCCTTAGCTGTGACTCGACACCTGTGCCGTCAGCCTCGACGCCCGAGACCCGGAAGGTTCCCACGCATGAGCACAACCACTGCGGCCAACGACGCCGCAGTCGGCCCGGACGGGCCCGGTGGACCGGCCTCCCGGTCCACCGCCGGCCTGCCCGCCAGGGTGCTGGCGGCGCTGCTCCGGACGGACTGGCTGTGGGTGGCCCTGCTGACCGTCTGCGTCGGCGGGTACCGCGCGGGCACACCGCAGTTGTGGCGCGACGAGATGGCCAGCTGGAGCGCCGCCACCCGCGGCACCGGCGAACTGCTGGCGATGCTGCAGAACGTGGACGCCGTCTCGGGGGCCTACTACCTGCTGCTGCACGGCTGGATCTCGGTCTTCGGCGACTCGCCGCTGTCCATGCGGATGCCCTCGGTGCTCGCCATGGCGGGGGCCGCGGCCTGTGTGGTGCTGATCGGCCGCGAGCTCTTCGACCGGCGGACGGCGCTGATGGCCGGACTGCTCTTCGCCTCCTTCGCGCCGATCTCCCGCTACGCGCAGGAGGCCCGCTCGTACGCCATCGTGGTGTTCGCCGCCGCCGCCGCGACGCTGCTGCTCCTGCGGGCGCTGCGGGAACGAACCTGGTGGCGCTGGCTCCCGTACGCCCTGGCGGTGTCGGTGGCCGGGCTCTTCCACATCGTCTCGCTGCTCCTGCTGGTCCCGCACGCACTGCTGGTGCTGCTGCGTCGGCGGCGGCCCTGGTCCTGGCAGCCGCCGCTGATGTTCCTGGCCGCCGTGACGGCCGCGCTGCTCCCGCTGGTCCCGCTGGTGATCCTGGGCCGGCAGCAGGTGGGCCGGCAGATCGGCTGGCTGCACCGGCCGGCCCTGCACGACATCCCGGACATCTGGAGCCTGCTCTTCGCCCCGATCTGGGTGAGCCGGCTCGTTCCGCTGCTGGGCCTGCTGGCCCTGGTCGTGCGGCCCGCGAGCCGGGCCCGCGGGCGCCGTCCGGCCGTCGAGATCGCACTGGTCGCGGCGCTGCCGTTCCTGTTCGACTGGGTCCTCTCGCAGGGCGGTACCTCCTACTTCTCGGACCGGTACCTGCTCTTCACGGTGCCGGGCTGGGCGGTCCTGATCGCCTCCGGCCTCGCCGCGCTGCGGCCGCGCCTGCTGGGGGTGCTGGGCCTGGCCGGCACGATCCTGCTGAGCGTCCCGTACCAGGGGGTGGTCCGGCGGGTCGGCTCGCACGAGTGGCGGGACACGAACGGCGCCGCCGCGATCATCGCGGCCGGATACCGGCCGGGCGACGGGCTGGTCCCGCTGCGCGGCGACTCGGCCTGGCTGATGCTGGACGACGAGATGACGTACGACCTGCGGCACCGGATCGACCTCAAGGACGTGTTCACCGCCCGCACCGCGGCGCAGAGCGACGACCTGTTCGACGTGGAGTGCTCCGATCCGGTCGCCTGTCTCGGCAGTGTCCCCCGGATCTGGGTGGTGACCATCACGGAGGGGGCGGGCCCGTACGCGAGCCTGCCGAAGGCGGAGGCGGACGCGCTGGCGGCGGCCTACAAGCCGACCCGGATCGAGACGCTGAAGGGCCTGCGGGTCTCGCTGCTGGAGCGGGTGGGGTAGCGGGGGGTTGACGGTCGGTCAGCTGACGGGTGGGTAGGAGCCCGCCGGGCCGTACCGGTCGAGCGCCTGCTGCTCGGCCGCGGCCGCAGCGGCCAGCGTGCCGGTGCGGCGCAGGAACTGCTGCGGATCGTCGGCGTAGGCGAGCCGGGTGGCGGGGGAGTGGTCGTCGGAGCTGCTCCGGGCCGCCGCCGCGCTTCGTGCGGCGCTCGTGGCCGTATTGGCTGCGGCGGCCTGCCGGGCTGAGCCCGCCGGCGTGCTGCGGCTGCGCGTGGCCCCGGTCGGGGGCGCAGTGGTCCGGAGCGCTGTGGTCCGCGTGTCGGCGAGCTGCCCCGGCGGGGCGCCCTGGTCGGCCTCGGCGGAGAGCTGGTCCGCCCGGCTGGGTAGCGGGGCGAGGTCGGCCTGGGTGGCGGCCGGGGGAGAGGGGGCCGGCGCGGGGTCGGCGTGGCCGGCGGTGGTGAGGGCGGTCAGCGAGACGGCCCCCGCGACGGTGACGCCGGCCACGTTCGCCGCCGTACGGGCCGCGCGGGAGGCGCGGGGCGGGAAGAGGGCTGGCCGGGGGCGGGGTTTTCGGTGCGAGGCCATGCTCATGACGCTAGCCCCGCGAGCCCGTGGGCGGGCCCGAGTTACCGGTCCGACCGGAACTGACAGTTCCGGATGGCAGAAGTTCGTCCACTGCCCGCTTCGGGGACCGGATCCGATCGCCTGGGCGGGAGGTCCGAGCGGAGCCGGTCTGTCAGCGGCGGGTCATAGACTCGGAGGGCCATGAGTAGCCTCTTTGACGACCTCCCGCTCCCCGGCTTCGAGTCCCCCGTGACGAAGCCGTCCGACGCGACGCCCGTGGACTTTGCCGAGGAGCCTCCGCCGGAGGACCACTACGGCCACGAGGGCGGATACGAGGAGGAGATCCCGAGCGATCTCTTCCAGACCGACTACGCCGCGGCCGCCGCCCGCGACGCCTACCACCGCAACGGCGCGCACCGCACGGTCGTCGACCCGGCCCAGTTGCTGGTGGGGATGAACGACCCGCAGCGCGAGGCCGTGCTGCACGCGGGCTCCCCGCTGCTCATCGTGGCCGGCGCCGGTTCGGGCAAGACCCGGGTGCTGACCCACCGGATCGCCTACCTGCTGGGCGCCCGCCAGGTGCAGCCCGGCGAGATCCTGGCGATCACCTTCACCAACAAGGCGGCCGGCGAGATGCGCGAGCGCGTCGAGCAGCTGGTCGGCCCGCGGGCCCGGGCGATGTGGGTCTCGACCTTCCACAGCGCCTGCGTGCGGATCCTGCGCCGGGAGAGCAAGCGGCTCGGCTTCACCTCCAGCTTCTCGATCTACGACTCGGCGGACTCCCAACGGCTGATGAGCCTGGTCTGCCGCGATCTGGACCTGGACCCGAAGCAGTTCCCGCCGAAGTCCTTCACCGCCAAGGTCTCCAACCTCAAGAACGAGCTGATCGACGAGGAGACCTACGCGGCCCAGGCCGCGAACCCGATGGAGCGCAAGCTCGCCGAGGCGTACGCGCTCTACCAGCGCCGCCTGCGCGAGGCCAACGCGCTCGACTTCGACGACATCATCATGACCACCGTCCACCTGCTGCAGGCCTTCCCGGACGCGG
>FTKT01001543.1_pt3 | contig 17953 bp, 19 predicted proteins | sample 1658271 | NCBI WGS metagenome assembly FTKT01 (sample SAMEA3914811, study PRJEB12502) | metagenome | biome: forest; material: soil | place: Canada | collected 2011-08-04 | depth 0.3 m | reverse complement strand
ACCTGGTAGACGTAGGTGGGCATGCGGAACTCGTCCTTCACGCGGCGCACGATGTCGAGGTACGGCATGCCGGGCTTGACCATCACCATGTCGGCGCCCTCGGCGATGTCCAGCGCCACCTCGCGCAGGGCCTCGTCGGAGTTGGCCGGGTCCATCTGGTAGACCTTCTTGTTGCTCTTGCCGAGGTTGGCGGCGGAGCCGACCGCGTCGCGGAACGGGCCGTAGAAGGCGCTGGCGTACTTGGCGCTGTAGGCCATGATGCGCGCGTGCAGGTGGCCCTCGGCCTCCAGCATGGTGCGGATCGCGCCGATGCGGCCGTCCATCATGTCGCTGGGGGCGACGATGTCCACGCCGGCCTCGGCCTGCACGCGGGCCTGCCGGGTGAGCTGGGCCACGGTGGAGTCGTTGACGATGTAGCCGGTCTCGTCGAGCAGGCCGTCCTGGCCGTGCGAGGTGAACGGATCGAGTGCCACGTCGGTCATCACGCCCAGCTCGGGGAAGCGCTTCTTCAGCGCCCGCACGGTGCGCGGGATCAGGCCGTCGGGGTTCAGCGCCTCGGCGCCGTCGGGTGTCTTCAGGGACGGTTCGATGGCCGGGAACAGGGCCAGCGCGGGCACGCCCAGCGCCACGCATTCCTCGGCCACGCCCAGCAGGCGGTCGATGGTCATGCGCTGCACGCCTGGCATGCTGGGGATGTCCTGGACAAGATCGACCCCGTCGATGACGAATACGGGCAGGATGAAATTGCCGGCGCTCAGGCGGTGCTCGCGCATCAGCTCGCGGCTGAATGCATCGCGGCGCATGCGGCGCGGACGGCTGGCGGGAAACGGGGGCAGGAGAGACACGGGAGATAGCCTTCTGACGGAAAAAGCGAGTATTTCGCCTCTGCGGATGCGCAGTTTTGCTGTCGCGCAAGCCACATCATCTGATACATTCCGAAGTGGATGGTGTCCGTGAGGACATTGTCCCCTGCTTTTCCTCCCTGAGCAGGTGCCTTGCGTGATGACAGCGTCAAGGCTTTGCAGCCTCGGTCGTCCACTCGTGGATACCGGGGCTCTTTCTTTTCGGCCGCCTGCCCAGGTATGTATCCCGCGGCCTCGCGCAGGATGACCGCATCGGGCCCACTCATAATGGGTTCCCATGAGCGGATATCTCTGGGTCAAGGCCCTGCACATCGTCTTCGTGTCCAGCTGGTTCGCGGGGCTGTTCTACCTCCCGCGACTGTTCGTCAACCTGACGCAGGTGCCCAGCGACAGCCATGCCGAGCGCGAGCGCCTGCTGCTGATGGCACGCAAGCTCTACCGTTTCGCCAGCTTCCTCATGGTGGGCGCGATCGCGCTGGGCGTGGTCCTCGTCGTCATGCAGCCCGCGTGGCTGCACATGGGCTGGCTGCACGCCAAGCTGCTGCTGGTGGTCGTGGCCATCGGCTACCACCACATGTGCCGCGGCATGCTGCGCAGCTTCGAGAAGCTGGAGAACCGCCGCCGCGAGCGCTGGTTCCGCGTGTTCAACGAGATGGCCGTGCTGCTGTTCGCGGCCATCGTCGTCCTCGTGGTCGTCAAGCCCTTCTGAACTTCGCCGCATGGCCTCGCCCGCCCGCGCTCCCGCGCGCATCCCGCGCCTGCCCGCGATCGTGCCGGCGCGCCCGCGCGAGAGCTCGGCGCTCACGCTGACCATCGTCTTCACCGGGCTCGTGGTCTACGCGAGCCTGTACCCGTTCAGCGGGTGGTTCTGGCCGGCCGGCCAGCCGCTGTCGGCACTGCTGGTGCTGCCGTGGCCGCGCTATCACGGGGGCTTCGACGACTGGTCCAACTTCGTGGGCTACATGCCGCTCGGCGCCCTGGTCTACGCCAGCGCGCTGCGGCTTGGGCGCAGCGCGCTCTTCGCGGGCGTGGTCGCCTGCGTCTTCCCGTCGGCGCTGTCGTGGGCGATGGAGTTCACCCAGCACTTCCTGCCCACCCGTTACTCGTCGGCGATGGACTGGATGCTCAATTCGCTCGGCGCCGCCGCGGGCCTGAGCCTGGCGATCGCGGTGCATTCGGCCGGCGCCGGGGTGCGCTGGTCCACGTTGCGCGAACGCTGGTTCCTGCCGCACAGCGGCGCCGCGATCGCGCTGCTGGTGCTGTGGCCGGTGGGCTTCCTGTATCCCAGCACGGTGCCGTTCGGGCAGGGCGTCTCGTGGGAGCGATTGCAGGAGGCCGCATACGACCTGCTCAACGACCATCCGCTCGCGTCGTGGTTCGACTGGCTGTGGGCCAGCCTGGGCGAGAACTCCGGGCCGATGTCCAAGGCGGCGGAAGGCTTCGCCGTCGCGCTGGGGCTGCTGGGCCCCTGCATGGTGGCGTTCGCGATCACGCGGCCGGGCTGGCGGCGCGCCGTGCTGGTGGCGGCGGCCGTGGTCGTGGGCCTGGCGGCCAACACGTTGTCGGCGGCGCTGAACTTCGGGCCGGTGCACGCGCTGGGCTGGGTCACGTCCACCGTGCCCGCCGGCCTGGCGCTGGGCAGCGTGGTGGCGCTGGCGCTCGTGTTCATCGGGCAGCGTCCGGCGGCGGCGCTGGGGCTGGTCGCGCTGTCGGTGAGCGTGGCGCTGGTAGCCCAGGCGCCGTCCGACCCGTACTACGCCGACAGCCTGCAGCAGTGGGAGCAGGGCCGGTTCATCCACTTCCACGGCCTCGCCCAGTGGGTGGGCTGGATGTGGCCGTTCGCCGCCGGTGCCGCGCTGTTCAGGCGCCTGGCGCGCAGCGACCGTCCGGCCTGAAGCGGGAATCCGGCAGCTCGGCGGCCGGGGCTTCCTACAATGCGCGGATGTACTACAAGCATCACATCTTCTTTTGCCTCAACGAGCGCAAGCCCGGCGAGGACAGCTGCGCGCTGGTCGGTGCCCAGGCCGGCTTCGACCATTGCAAGTCGCGCGTCAAGCAGGCCGGACTCGCCGGCCCGGGCGGCATCCGCGTGAACAAGGCCGGCTGCCTCGACCGCTGCGCCGGCGGCCCGGTGGCCGTCGTCTACCCCGACGAGACCTGGTACACCTTCGTGGACAAGGCCGACATCGACGAGATCGTCGACTCGCACCTCGTCGACGGCAAGCCGGTCGAACGACTGCTGCTGCCCCCCGACGTCGGCCGCTGAGCGATGAACACCTTCACCAAGCGTGGCGAGATCGCCGGGCCGGCGGGCACGTTGAGCGTCGCGGTCGACACCACCAGCGACCTGCCGCAGCGCGGCCTCGCGGTGATCTGCCATCCGCATCCGCTGCAGGGCGGCACGATGGACAACAAGGTCGTCACGACGGTGGCGCGCGCGCTGGTGCAGCGCGGCTGGCGCGTGGTGCGCTTCGACTACCGCGGCGTGCGCCAGTCGGCCGGCGCCTGGGACGAGGGCCGCGGCGAGGTCGACGACGCGCTGGCGGTGATCGCGGCGCACCGCGCGCCCGGCGAGCCGCTGGTGCTGGGCGGCTTCTCGTTCGGCGGCTACGTGGCGGCGAGCGCGGCCGCGAAACTTCCCGAGGGCGAGAAGGCTCAGAGGATGGTGCTCATCGCCCCGTCCACCGTCAAGCACGATGCCCCGCCCGTGATCGAGGACACCCTGCTGATCCACGGCGAGGCCGACGACGTCGTCCCGCTGTCCGCCTCCATGGACTGGGCGCGCCCGCAGGCGCTGCCGGTGGTCGTCGTGCCCGGCGCGGGGCATTTCTTCCATGGCCAGCTGGTGCTCCTGAAGGCGCTGGTCCTCCGCAATTTCGCCGAGTGACATCGGCAGCCCCGTGAAACGACTCCTCGCCCTCCTGAGCCTGGCCGCCGCCGGCGTCGCCGCGTCCGCCCAGGCGTTGCCGCCCCCGGAGATCTCGGCCCGCGAATACCTGCTGGTCGACATGAACGCGGGCCAGGTGCTCGCCGAGCGCGCCGCCGACGCCGCGGCCGACCCGGCCTCGCTCACCAAGCTGATGACGGCCTACCTGGTCTTCGTGGCGCTCAGGGAACACAAGCTCGCGCCGGACCAGAAGATGCCCGTGTCGACGCGCGCCTGGACCGAGCGCAAGGGCGGCGGCTCGCTGATGTTCATCGACACCACGATGACGCCCACGGTCGACGAACTGCTGCAGGGCCTCATCGTGGATTCGGGCAACGACGCGGCCGTGGCGCTGGCCGAAGGCGTGGGCGGCAGCGTCGACGCGTTCGTGGCGATGATGAACCGCCAGGCCCAGGCCTGGGGCCTGAAGAACACCACGTTCAAGAACGCGGCGGGCCTCACCGAGGCCGGCCACCGAAGCACGCCGCGCGACCTCGCGGCGATCGCGCAGCACATCATTCGCGACTTCCCCGAGTACTACCACTACTACTCGCAACGCGACTTCAAGTTCAACAACATCCGGCAGGACAACCGCAACATCCTGCTGTGGCGCGATCCGAGCGTCGACGGCCTGAACACCGGCTTCACCGAGGCGGCCGGCTATTGCCTGCTCGCCAGCGCGCAGCGCGACTTCCCGAACGGCAAGCGCCGCCTCCTCGCCATCGTGATGGGTGCCGCGGCCAGGGAGGCACGTGCCGACGAGGCCCAGAAGCTGCTGAACTGGGGCTACACGGCCTTCGACGACGTGCGCCTGGTGGAGGCCGGCAAGCCGGTGGGCGCGCCGGTGCCCGTATGGAAGGGCGCGCAGGCGCAGGTGGGGCTCGGCAGCGCCGAGGCCATCTTCGTGGCCGTGCCCAAGGGCGAGGGCGATCGCCTGAAGACCGTGGTGGAGCGCACCGACCCGCTGGTGGCGCCGCTCGCCAAGGGCCAGCGCGTCGGTTCCCTGAAGGTGACCACGGCCTCGGGTACCGCAATTGCAACGATTCCGCTCACGGTTCTCGAAGATGTGCCCCAGGCGGGGCTGTTCGGACGCGCGTGGGATGCCATCCGCCTCTGGATCAAGTAGTCTTGTGACCTGAGCGAGGCACGGTCCGCATCGATGCCGCCCCCCCGCTTGGGTTTCCAGTGCCCCGGCGCCACGCGCGCCGCGCCTCGCCCAGGAGCTTCCAATCATGAATGCCTTGCCCGACACGCTGTGCTACCTCGACGGGGAGTTCCTCCCGTTGAACCAGGCCAAGGTCTCGGTGATGGATCGCGGCTTCCTGTTCGGCGACGGCGCTTACGAGTCCATCCCGGTCTACCAGGGCCGGCTGTTCAGGTTCGACGACCACCTGGCGCGCTTCGAGCGCAGCCTGGCCAAGCTGGAGATCGAGGTCGACCTCGATCGCGAGACCTGGCTGGCCCGCCTGCGCAGGGTGATCGAAGCGTTCCCCTCGGGGGACCAGCTGGTGTACCTGCAGGTCACGCGCGGCGTCGCGCTCCGTTCCCACATCGCGCCGGTCGGGCTCACACCCACGGTGTTCGTCACCACGAGTGAGCGGTTGCTTCCCACGCCGGCGCAGCGGCTGCAGGGGCTGGCCTGCGTCACGGCGCGCGATTTCCGCTGGCAGCGGGGCGACATCAAGAGCACGTCGCTGCTCGGTAACGTGCTGGCACGCAAGATATCCGCCGACCAGTCCGCCGACGAAACCATCCTGCTGCGCGACGACGAGGCCGGCGGCCCCTGGTTGACGGAGGGCGCGTCCAGCAACGTGTGGGTGGTGCACGAGGGCGCGCTGCTCGGGCCGGCGCCGGACGGCCGCGTGCTGGCCGGCGTGCGCATCGAGCTGCTGCGCGAGCTGTGCGAAGAGACCGGGACGGCGTTCAACCTGCGCCCGGTGAGCGAGGCCGACGTCCGGTCGGCCGACGAGGTGCTCCTGAGCTCCGCCTCGAAGGAAGTCATCGCCGTCACCCGCCTGGACGGCGAGCACGTTGGCCACGGTGCGCTGCGCGGGCGCCCGGGTCCGGTTTATGCCCGTCTGCACGAGGCTTACCAACGTGCGATTCAATCCCAATCCATCTGAACCCATTGGTCCGCCATGCACGAAATTCCTCCCGAACAATCGCTGATCAAGTACCCCAGCGCATTTCCCATCAAGGTGATGGGCCCGCACGCGGAGGGGTTCGTCGACGCGATCGTGCAGGTGGCCAGGCAGTTCGATCCGGATTTCGATCACACCACGGTGGAGACCAGACCCAGCAAGGGGGGTAATTACCTGGGCATCACGATCACGGTCACAGCCACCAGCCGTCCGCAGCTGGATGAGTTGTACCGGACATTGACCGCGCATCCGATGGTCAAGATCGTTCTGTGATGGACAGGTGGGGGAAGCGACTCTCAGAGGCTTCATGCATCTCACCAGAAACGAGACCGAAAAGTGCGTGATGGCGCGCATCGTTCGGCAGAAAAAGCTGCACCAGAAGAACTTCACGCTGAAACAGTTCGGCACCTGGACCAAGGCCGAGACCGCGGCCCGCAAGTGGGTCAAGGCCACCCTGGCCGAGCTGCCGCCGCCCATCGGCATGAAGAACCGCATGACCACTCGCAACACTTCGGGCGTGGTGGGCGTGCGGCTCGTGCATGCCGTGCGGCGGCGCGAGGAGAAGGAATATCCGGACTGGCGCTGGATCGCCTTCTGGCCCGGATGCCCGAACTCGGGCGGCATCGGCTGGTCGGTGAACAAGTACGGCGACGAGCACGCGTTCGTGCTGGCCTGTCTCGCGCGCAAGCTCGAGACGGTCGACCGCGACGCCATCGATGCCGAGTTCGAATCCTTCAAGGCGACGCGCGACTACAAGCGCCTGCTCAAGCTCAAGCAGATCACCCCGTCCTGAGCGGCGTCCGCCCCAGCGCTCTAAAATCGGGCATCCGGCGCGTCGACCTCGCTGTCATCCTGCGCGAAGTCGCAGGATCCACGCTGGCAACAGGCACCGTCGTCAGCGTGGATTCCGCGACTGCGCGCGGAACGACAGGCACTGCGAAGACTCCCGCTCAATGACCTCCCCGGCGCTCGACGCCTCCCGCCTTTCCCCCGTACTGCGCGACCTCGGCCACGCGCCCTACGAACCGACCGTGGACGCGATGAAGGCGTTCACGGCCGGCCGCACGGCCGACACCCCCGACGAGATCTGGCTCGTCGAACACGCGCCCGTCTTCACGCAAGGCCTGGCCGGCAAGGCCGAGCACGTGCTCGACGCCGGCGACGTGCCCGTCGTCCAGACCAACCGCGGCGGCCAAGTCACGTACCACGGGCCCGGCCAAGTGGTGGCCTACCCGCTGGTCGACCTGCGGCGCCTGGGCATCTACGTCAAGGAATACGTGTTCCGGCTCGAGGAGGCCGTGCTGCGCACGCTGGCAGACTTCGACGTCACCGGGCACCGCATCCCCGGCGCGCCGGGCATCTACGTGAAGCTGGCCGACCCGTTCGGCCATGCCGCGCTCGGCGACGACCGGCCGGCGCAGGACCCGTTCCGGGGGCTTGGAAAGATCGCCGCGCTGGGTGTGAAAGTAAGCAGCCACTGCACGTATCACGGCGTCGCACTCAACGTCGCCATGGATCTGCATCCCTTCGATCGAATCAACCCCTGCGGTTATGCCGGGCTGAAGACGGTCGCTCTCGCTACACTGGGCGTCGATGCCGACCCGGCAACCGTGGCCGCCGCGCTGGGCCGCCGCCTTCGCGTGCAGTTCACGCGCTGACCTCTTCCCAGCCGATTTTCGAGTCTCTCGCCTGCACCCCATGTCCTCCGAAGCCAACTCCCCCGACGTCGCCACGCCCGCCTACGACGCCAGCGCCAAGCAGAAGGCGCAGGCCAAGACGTCGCGCATCCCGATCAAGATCGTGCCGGCGGAGCAGCTGAAGAAGCCCGACTGGATCCGCGTGCGCGCGGCGCTTCCCAGCAGCCGCTTCTACGAGATCAAGCAGATCCTGCGCGAGCACAACCTGCACACGGTGTGCGAGGAGGCGTCGTGCCCCAACATCGGCGAGTGCTTCGGCAAGGGCACGGCCACGTTCATGATCATGGGCGACAAGTGCACGCGGCGCTGCCCGTTCTGCGACGTCGGCCACGGCCGCCCCGATCCGCTCGACGTCGACGAGCCGAAGAACCTCGCGCGCACCATCGCCGCGCTGAAGCTGAAGTACGTGGTCATCACCAGCGTCGACCGCGACGACCTGCGCGACGGCGGCGCCGGCCACTTCGTCGAATGCATCCACCAGATCCGCGAGCTGTCGCCCGAGACGCGCATCGAGGTGCTGGTGCCCGACTTCCGCGGCCGCGACGACCGCGCGCTGGAGATCCTCAAGGCCGCGCCGCCCGACGTGATGAACCACAACCTCGAGACGGCGCCGCGCCTGTACAAGCAGGCCCGTCCCGGCAGCGACTACCAGTTCAGCCTGAACCTGCTCAAGAAGTTCAAGGCGATGCATCCCGACGTGCCCACCAAGAGCGGCATCATGGTGGGCCTGGGCGAGACCGACGAGGAGATCCTGCAGGTGATGGCCGACATGCGCGCGCACGACATCGACATGATCACCATCGGCCAATACCTCGCACCGTCCGGGCACCACCTGCCGGTGGCGCGCTACGTGCACCCCGACACCTTCCGCATGTTCGAGCTGAAGGCCATCGAGATGGGCTTCAGCCACGCGGCGGTCGGCGCGATGGTGCGTTCCAGCTACCACGCGGACAAGCAGGCCGAGCACGCGGGCCTCGACATGGGCCCGGCCAACTAGGGCTGCGGGCCGGGAAACGTCGTCATCCTGCGCGGAGTCGCAGATCCACGCCGGCGAATGGCTGCTCAGGATTCGTCCTGGAGCTGGTCGATCAACGGCCCGATCGTCGCGAAGTCGGTCTTGCCGACCCAGCGCCGCACGATCTCGCCGCGCTTGTTGATGAGCAGCGACGTTGGCGTGAACTGCACGTTGCCCAGCCGTTGCGCGATCTCGCCGGTGTTGTCGATGACCACCCCGAACGGCAGCGCCCGGGCCTCGGCGAAGTTGGCCACCAGCGCGGGCGCGTCGTAGCGCATGGACACCGCCAGCGTCTCGAAGCCTCGGGGCGAATGGCGCTGCCAGTTGGCCACCAGCGCGGGCATTTCCTCCACGCAGGGCGCGCAGTCGGTGGCCCAGAAATTCACCAGCACCACGTGGCCGCGCAGGGCGGCGAGGTCGCCCTTGCGGCCGTCGAGCAGCGTGTACGACAGCGCGGGCGCCTGTTCGGCCCGGCTGCAACCCGTTAGCATGGGCAGGGCCAGCCCGACGCCTGACGCGAGCGCCGCCACGGCGAGCAGGGCGAGCGGGCGAACGGATCTCATGAGGTTCCACATGCAACGACGTCAGTTTACGCCGGCCCTGGCCACGCTCTTCCTGGCGCGTACGGCCTGCCTCGCGCTGCTGGGAGAGGCGGACGACGCCTTCGCGCTCGGCGAGACGGAGGCCGCCTCCGGCGTGCGCGCGGCGCTCGAGCGCGGCGCCGACAGCGCCGTTTCGCTGCTCGGCAGGCCGGGCGGCTTCCTCGACAACCCGCAGGTGCGCATCCCGCTGCCGGGCGCGCTCAAGAGTGCAGAGTCGATGCTGAAGATGCTCGGCCAGCAGCAGAAGGTGGACGACCTCGTCAACTCGATGAACCGCGCTGCCGAGTCGGCGGTGCCCGAGGCCAAGCCGTTGCTGCTGAACGCCGTGCACTCGATGTCCGTCGAGGACGCGGTGAAGATCGTGCGCGGCAGCGACACCTCGGTCACCGATTTCTTCGCCGCCAAGACGCGCGCGCCGCTGGGCGAGAAATTCCTGCCTATCGTGACGGCCGAGACCGAGAAGGTGTCGCTGGCGGCCAAGTACAACGCGGTGGCGAGCAAGGGCTCGTCGCTGGGCCTGGTCAGGCCCGAGGACGCGAACGTGGAACAGTACGTCACGCGCAAGGCGCTCGACGGCCTGTTCTTCATGATCGGCCAGGAAGAGAAGAAGATCCGCGCCGATCCGGTGGGCACCGGCAGCGCGATCCTGAAGGCCGTCTTCGGCGGGCACTGAACCGCGGTCCAGGCCCCGGGGTTCAGATCGTTCGAGACAGCTCGAAGATCAGCGCCGACGGCAGCGACTGCATCACCGCGTCGCGGCCGATGCGCGCGCCGTTGTGCGGGCTGTTGGTGGACAGCTGCAGCGCGCCGCCTTCCGGCGCCACTTCGATGAACACGAACGACGGCATCTCGGCCGCGATGCCGTTGCGCAGCTTCTGGAAGCGATCGCCGGCCAGCACCGATTCGTAGATGATCGCGTGCGGCAGCGCGTCGCGGCAGAACTCTTCCGTTTCCTCGACGCTGTTGACGAAGTCCACCAGCAGGCCCATGTGGCGGATCGATTCCTTGATCAGCGAGCGCATCTCGCGCCCGCCGGCCACCACCAGCACGTGGCTGCCGGCCAGCGGCTTGGAGTTGTCGGAGACGCCGAAGCCCTGATCGATCTCGACGACGCTCACGCCCTCGATCTCGTCGTGCACGGTGCGCGGGAATTCGATCGTGAGCGTGGTCTCGGCCTCGGCCTCGGACACCGTGCGGTCCATCACCAGGCCCAGCGTCCACGAGATCTGCTGCACCAGGCGCCACGACATCGAGTCGAGCGACGGCAGCGGCGTGCCCACCGGCGTGAGGCGGTCGGAGGCGTCGGAGCTGGCGTGGACGAAGCGCACGGCCAGGCGCGCGTACGGCGGCCAGGCCTTGACGTCGAGCTTGAATTCGAGCTTGCCCTGGGCGAGATCCAGGCTCCAGTCGACGACGGCCTGCATCAGCGCATAGAGCAAGGTGGCGTCGGCCATCACTTCCACAGGCTTGAGGGCCTGGCTGATCTCGATCTGGCGCGCGCTGGCCTCGCGATTGCGCTGCAGCAGCACCTCGCGAAGCATCTGCGTGGGGCTGATCTGCTCGGGCGACTGGCGGATCCGGCCGGAGGCGAAACGGGCCAGTTGCTGACCGATCATGCCGGCGCGGCGGGCGCGCTCGATCTCCTCGCGCAGCATGCGCAGGCCGGCGCGGTCGATCTTGCCGGTGGTGGCGAGCACGGTGACGCGCTCGAGCGCGGCCGACAGCGGCAGGCCCACCTCGGTGCCGATCTGACCGATGATCTCGCGCCAATGGCCTTCGTCGGGCGCCAGGTGAGGCTTGTCGGACGCCGGGTCGGTCATGGTGGCTCGGCTCGAGGCCAGTGTGATTGTCATGGGAACCCTCCTCCGCGCAGCGTGAGTCACGCCAGACGTTGACCCGAATTGCGCGCCTGCAGTTGCACAGGTTACAAACGGTAGCGAATATGAATGCCCCCATGTTGCCCAGCGTTGGAGCGACATTCCATCCCCCAGGAGGGTGAATCGCGGCCTTCCCTCGCGCCTGTTGATCCATCATGACCAGATGCCTGCAGAAAAACATTCGGATACACCCGTTGATGGGCCCTCGATGACGCTTTTTCGCACGTTCCTCGGCACGGTCGCGCTGGCCGGTACCTGCGCGTGCGCGCCGACCTGGGATTGGCGCAGCGTTCAGCTGCCGGACACCCAACTTGTAACGGAGCTCCCCTGCCGCCCGTCCCGCTTCCAGCGCGACGTGACCGTGGCGGGCGTGCCGCTGAAGCTGTTCATGCTCTCGTGCGAGACCGGCGGCGTCACCTACGGCGTGGCGACCGCCGACGTGGGCGACCCGGCGCGGGTGGACGCCGTGCTGTTCGCGCTGCGCGACAGTGCCGCCGCCGCGATCCGGTCGTCCGATGTGCGCCCTGGCGCGTTGAGCCTGGGCGGGATCACCCCGTTTTCAGGAAACTCCAGTGCCCACCTGCATGGCCAGCGTCCCGACGGCCAGACCGTCGAAGAAGCGGTCCGCGTGTTTGCGCGCGGCACGCGGGTGTTCCAGGCCAGCGCCGTGGGGCACTCGCTGCCCGAGGCGGCCCTCGGGCCGTTCGAGGAGGGTCTGCGGTTCGACCTGGAAAAGCCGGCGGCTGGCCCCAATTGAGGCTTATGTCGATGCGTCCAACGCCGGCAAGCGTGCAAAAGAGCCGCGAAAAAGCGGAGAGTGCCCCTGCCGTCGGACACTACGTATTAGGTTTGCCGAACTTCCCAGTCGATAATCCTGTGTTTGCGTCGTCCCGAGACGCTCGGATTTCCCCCACGTGGCCGCTGTCCTGCTGATCGCTCATGCCCCCCTCGCTTCGGCGCTGTTGTCCGTCGCAGGACACTGCTATGGCGAAAAGGGCCATCTGTTCGAGGCCATCGACGTCGAACCGACGATGTCGGCCGAAGCCGTTGAAGCGCTCGCCCGCGAGGCGCTGGCCCGGCTCAACGCCCCGGAGGTGCTGGTGCTCACCGACGTCTTCGGCGCCACGCCGTGCAACGTCGCGCAGCGGCTGTCCGACGGCGTCAGCGTGCGCGTGGTCGCCGGGGTGAACGTGCCGATGCTGTGGCGTTCGCTGTGCTATCTCGGCGAGCCGCTCGACGCGCTGGTCGCCCGCGCCGTCTCCGGCGCCTCGCAAGGCGTCATGCAGGTGGCGCAGACGCGGCCGCAGAACCAGGTCCAATCCCCGCTCTCGAATGATCCGAACCACTCTCGTCATCAGCAATAAGCTGGGCCTTCACGCCCGCGCCTCCGCCAAGCTCACCAAGCTGGCCAGCAGCTTCAAGTGCGAGGTGTTCATGACCCGCAACAGCCGCCGGGTCAACGCCAAGAGCATCATGGGCATCATGATGCTGGCCGCCGGGCTCGGGGCCGAGGTCGAGCTCGAGACGGAGGGCGCTGACGAACAGCAGGCGACCGACGCCATCACGGCGCTGGTCAACGACAAGTTCGGCGAAGGCCAGTAAGGCCCCCGCGGCCTGTTTCAGGCCAGGAAGTGGCGCTGGTAGCGCGCCGGGATGTCGGCCACGCGCGTGAGCATCGGCAGGTCGGCCGTGTTGAATTCCGGGTCCCAGGCCGGCGCGCCGAGCACCTTCGCGCCCATGCGCAGGTAGCCCTTGATGAGCGCGGGCGGATCCACGTCCAGCGATTGGTCCAGGTCGTCCACCGGCAGCGCCACGCGCGGCCGCACCTGCAGCTCCACCGAGGCCAGGTGGGTCTCGCGCAGGCGCGCCCACAGGCTCGCGGCGCAATGGCCGCCGTCGCGCATCGAGATGCTGGCGCAGCCGATCACCGTCTCCATGGCGTTGTGCTCCATGAACTGGGCCAGCGCGCCCCACAGCGCCAGGATCACGACGCCCGAGCGGTGGTCGGGGTGCACGCAACTGCGGCCCAGCTCCACCATCCGGTCGCGCAGCGGGCGCAGGCGCGTGAGGTCGAACTCGGTATCGCTGTAGAAGCTGCCGGCGCGGCGCGCGGCGCTGGGCGTGAGCACGCGGTAGGTGCCCACCACCTCGCCCGGCTCGTCGTTGCCCGGCACGGTGCGCACGAGCAGGTGCTCGCAGAATTCGTCGAACAGGTCCACGTCGTGGCCGGCGGGCGCGCCGGCGACCGGCGTCGTCTGGGCGCCCATCTCGTCGACGAACACCTGGTGGCGCAGGCGCTGCGCGGCGCGCACGTCGTCGAGGTGCCGGGCCCACACCACCTGCAGCGTCGGCGCGACGTGCGAGCGCTGCGCACGGCCCGCCGGGCGATCGGGGCGGCGCAGGCCTTCCAGCGATGTCAATGTGGCCGCGACGATCGCTTCACTCGATTCGCTCATGGTTTTCTCCCGAACTATATGCAGCGGATGGTGACGACCGGGGATGACGTCGCCATGAATCGTTGGTGACCGCGGCGTGACTCCGCGGAAGGGCGAGTTCCGCTCCCGCGCGGGCGCCCTGCAGGCCTGCAGCCACTCCTAGAATCCTGCAGCGCCGAAGGCGCGGAGGAGGAGACGAGTGGAGCGCAGGCACTTTCTTCGGGTGGGCGGCGGCGGCCTCGCCGCGTTGCTGGCGGGCTGCGGCGGCGGCGGCGGCGGATCGGCGACGGCGTCCCCACCGAGCCCGCCCGGCGGCCTGGTCAGTGGCGGCGTCGATTTCGGCCCGCTCGCCGCGCGCCTGCAAGGCTCGCTGGTGTTGCCCTCCAGCGCCGGCTACGACAGCCTGCGCCGGCTCGCCAACACGCTCTACGACGGCACCAGGCCCACCGCCATCGTGCGCTGCGGCGCCGTCGCCGACATCCAGGCCGCACTTGCCTTCGTGCAGCAGGAGGGCCTGGCCGTCACGGCGCGCTGCGGCGGCCACAGCTGGGCGGGCTATTCGACGACCGCCGGCGTCGTGCTGAACGTCACGGCGCTGAACTCGGTCACCGTCAACGGCGACGGCACCGCCACGATCGGGGCGGGCGCGCGGCTGGCCGAGGTCTACTCGGGGCTGATCGCGCAGGGCGTGTGCATCCCGTCGGGCACCTGTCCCACGGTGGGCATCTCCGGCATCACGATGGGCGGCGGCATCGGCGTGCTGGATCGGAAGTTCGGCCTGACCTGCGACAACCTGGTATCGGCCGACATCGTCACCGTCGACGGCCGGTTGCGCACCTGCAGCGAGACGAGCGAACCCGATCTGTTCTGGGCGATCCGCGGCGGCGGCGGCGGCAACTTCGGCATCGCCACCTCCTTCACGTACGCGACGCACGCGACGCAGGACATCACGGTCGCGCAGGCCACATTCCTGAGCCGGGACTTCGCCACGGTGTTCGACGCCTGGCAGACCTGGCCCCAAGTCCTGCCCGATGGCATCTGGGCGCAGATCTACGTGGACATCTGGCAGGGCAACGGCGTGTTCACCGTGACGGCGTACTGCCTGGGCAGCGCCGCCTACATGGCGCCGTACTGGAACGCCTTTCTCGCGTCCACCGGCGCGACGCCCGCGTCGTCGCCGACGCTCGTGCAGCTGGGCTACCACGACGTCGCGCTGGGCTCCTGCGCCGCCGGATCGATCGCGCAGTGCAGCCTGCAGGACTATTCGGCGACGGGGACGATCCAGCGCTATGCCGAGGTACTCAGCTCCGACTACTTCTCGCAGCCGCTCCCAGGCGCCGGCATCCAGGCGCTCATCGACGCCGCCGCCGCCCTGGCGCAGGCCAACGGCGTGGGGTCGTACATCTTCGACCACATGGGCGGCGCGCTCGGCCGGGTCGCCTCCGACGCGACGGCCTTCCCGCACCGCGACGCGCTGTTCAGCGTCGAGTACGCCGTCGCCGACATCAGCGGCCATCCCTACGACCCGGGCTGGGCCAACGGGATGCGCGCGGCGATGTCGGCCTGGAGCACCGGCGGCGCGTACGTCAACTACCTGGATCCGCTGCTCGCGAACTGGCAGTCCGCCTACTACGGTGCCAACTACGCGCGCCTGCAACAGGTCAAGAAGGCTGTCGACCCGAACCGGGTGCTGAGCATGCCCCAGGGCATCGTTCCTGCAAGCTGAGGCTGCTACATTGCCTGGATGGGCAGGTCGGCCGCCGCGGCGGCGTGCCGCCGCTCCACGAAGGAGTCTCGTGAGCATTCAGGTGTTCGGTCTGCCCGTGTCGCGCGGTGTCGCGATCGGCCGCGCGGTGCTCGTCGCATCGAGCCGGGTCGACGTCGCCCACTATTATGTGGAGCCCTCGATGATCGAGGCGGAGGTGCGCCGCCTGCGCGCCGCCCGCGACCTCGTGGTGGAGGAGCTCACGGCGCTGAAGGGCGACGTGCCGGAGGATGCGCACGACGAGCTGGTGGCGCTGCTCGACGTCCACCTGATGCTGCTGCAGGACGATTCGCTGTCCGAGGCCACGCGGCAATGGATCGTCGATCGCCACTACAACGCCGAGTGGGCCCTGTCGTCGCAGCTGGAGGTGATCGCGCGCCAGTTCGACGAGATGGAGGACGAATACCTGCGCGACCGCAAGGCAGACCTCGAGCAGGTGGTCGAGCGCGTCATCACGGCGCTGGGCCGCCTGGGCGGCGACGCGCTGGACGCCGCGGCACCCCAGGGCCCGCGCGACTTCGCCGGCGAAGACCCGCTGGTGCTGGTGGCCAACGACATCGCCCCGGCGGACATGCTCAAATTCAGGCGCAGCGTGTTCACCGGCTTCGTCACCGACGTCGGCGGCCGCAACTCGCACACGGCGATCGTCGCGCGCAGCATGGACATCCCGGCCGTGGTCGGGGCGCGGGAGGCGAGCCGCATCGTCAACCAGGACGACTGGATCATCATCGACGGCGACGCCGGCGTGGTGATCGTCAACCCTTCTCCCATCGTGCTCGAGGAATATCGCTTCCGCCAACGCCAGGTCGAACTCGAACGGGCGCGCCTGGATCGCCTGCGCCATACGCCGGCGGTCACCCTCGACGGCCACCCCATCGAGCTGCTGGCCAACATCGAGCTGCCCAGCGACGCCCAGGCGGTGCTGGACGCCGGCGCGGTCGGCGTCGGACTGTTCCGCAGCGAGTTCCTGTTCATGAACCGCGCGGGGCGGCTGCCCGGCGAGGAAGAGCAGTACGAGGCCTACAGCAAGGTGGTGAAGTCGCTGGCCGGGCTGCCCGTCACCATCCGCACGGTGGACATCGGCGCCGACAAGCAGCTCGACCGCACGCCCCAGCAGATGGAGCGCATCGACCACAACCTGAACCCGGCGCTGGGGCTGCGGGCCATCCGCTGGAGCCTGTCCGAGCCGGAGATGTTCGGCGAACAGTTGCGCGCGATCCTGCGCGCGAGCGTGCACGGCAAGGTGCGGCTGCTGGTGCCCATGGTGGCGCAGATGCGCGAGGTGCGCCTGTTGCTGGAGGCCATCGAGCGCGCGAAGGCGCAGCTGCGCGCGCGTGGCCAGGCGTACCTGGACGTGGCGATCGGCGCCATGATCGAGGTGCCGGCCGCGGCGCTGATGTTGCCGACGCTGTTGAAGCACTTCGATTTCGTGTCGATCGGCACCAACGACCTGATCCAGTACACGCTGGCCATCGATCGCGCCGACGAGGCGGTGTCGCATCTCTATGACCCTTGGCATCCCGCGGTGCTGCGCCTGATCGCCCAGACCATCGCCAAGGCCGACGAGCTGGGCAAGGATGTCTGCGTGTGCGGCGAGATGGCCGGCGACCCGGCGTTCACCGAGCTGCTGCTGGGCATGGGACTGCGCAGCTTCTCGATGCACCCGACGCAGGTGTCGTCGATCAAGAAGCGCATCCTGCGCGTGGACACCAAGGAGTGGAGCAGGCACGTCGACCTGATCTGCGAGGCGGAGGACCCGCAGGCGATCCATCGACGCCTTCAGACGGCGGTGCCGGGACAGTCTGGCGGCTGAGCCCGCGGGCGTTGTGGTCGAGTAGTGTGCCGAAGGCGTTCCGCGCTGTTCGACCGGACTGTCCGCCAGCCGGTTTGCAGCGCCCTGAAAGTTTTTGCGCAAACCCCTTGCGCGTCCCCAAATCGCTGACATAGAATCGTGGGCTTCGCTGATCACAAGTCAGCTTTGACCGCGACGCAGCGGGGTGGGCCGCAAGGTTCGCTCAAGAGCGGCACGGTGGGTGACCGAGGCGGTCGGCGAAGAAGTCTGAAAATTGTGCTTGACGGTGGGTTTGAATCAAGCATAGAATGGCAGGCTTCGCTGATCGAAAGTCAGTTTGGAATTGCAAGTGCTTCAGGTGCTGCGAATTCGAACCGATAAGTAAACCGGCGAAAACGAAGTGAAATCAGAGTGCTTGACAAGGTTTTAAAAGCATCTCATAATTCCGCTTCTGTGCTGCAAACAGCGCAAAACGCGACAGACAACGGTCTGACCCGCGAAGTTCTTTAAAAATCAACAGCCGATAAGCGTGGGCGTTTGAAGGCGAGTGCCAAGAACCTAGTCTGTCAAAGGACGAAAGTTCAAGGTCTTATGGACTTTAAACGCTCATGAAGATTGAAGATAAACTTGTAACGAGTTTCTTCAATTCCTTTATGAGTAATTCAAGATCGAACTGAAGAGTTTGATCCTGGCTCAGATTGAACGCTGGCGGCATGCCTTACACATGCAAGTCGAACGGTAACAGGTTAAGCTGACGAGTGGCGAACGGGTGAGTAATATATCGGAACGTGCCCAGTAGTGGGGGATAGCCCGGCGAAAGCCGGATTAATACCGCATACG
>FTKT01001056.1_pt1 | contig 17957 bp, 15 predicted proteins | sample 1658271 | NCBI WGS metagenome assembly FTKT01 (sample SAMEA3914811, study PRJEB12502) | metagenome | biome: forest; material: soil | place: Canada | collected 2011-08-04 | depth 0.3 m | reverse complement strand
AAGTACGCGCCGCTGCCGTCGGCGTCGCTGGGCTACCTGTCGCAGCTGATGCAGTACGGCGCGCCGCACCTGCGCGGCGAGACCCGCGCGTTGCTGGCGGAACTGCGCGCCAGCCTGCCGCAGGTGAAGATTGACGGCGTCACCTGGCTGTGGACGCCCGGCGAGGATCCGGCGTCGGGCAAGTGGCGCGTCGACCCGGAGCGCGCGCGCCTGCTGGCGCCGTTCGACCCGGTGGCGTGGGACCGGCGCCGCTTCGAGCTGCTGTGGGGCTGGGCCTACCGGTTCGAGGCCTACACGCCGGCGGCCAGGCGCACGATGGGGCACTACGCGCTGCCGCTGCTGTACGGCGACCGCGCCGTGGGCTGGGCCAACGCCACCCTGGTGGACAAGTCGCGGCTGGAGGCCCACGTGGGCTTCGCCGACAGGGCCTGGGCGCGCGACGAAGGCCTGGCGCGGGCGATCGCGGTCGAGCTGGGTAACATGGCCGAGTTCCTGCAACTCGACCGCGGCGCCGCCGTGCGCCTCAAGCGGTCGCGAAAGTAGTGCGGAAGTTGGCGCGCGAGCCTGTTGCGCGCCCGCCGCAAATCGTCAGCCGTAACAAAAAGCTCGTCAAATGGACGTGCCGGTTCCCGTCGGCGCCGCGCGCTCCGCGGCCGCAGGAACAGCAGGTCACCAGGAAACACATTGCGGGGGTTGCATGGAAGGGTCCGACATTACCTGCTCAGCAAAGCGCAACACGGCACGCGATCCCGCGCGCATCGTCGTCGCCATTCCCAATGACGGCGCGCCGTCGGGTTCGATGACGCCGTCCATGGGCTTCGGCGCCGCCTTCGAGCTCGCCGCCCTGGAAGCCGAACTGGCCTACCGCGGGCCCGAGCGCCGCAACGGCCCCGGCGCCGGCCTGGCCAAGCTGCTCGCGGCCGTGCTCGACGAGGTGGACTACGGCCTCGTGCTGATGGCCGCCGACGGCCATGTCGTGCATGCCAACCACGCCGCGCGCGTGGAACTCGCCGGCGCGAAATCCCTGCAACTGGTCGGACGCCGCCTGAGCGGCCGTTCGGCCAACGACCAGCGTGCGCTCGACGAGGCGCTGGCCGGCGCCCGCGACGGAGGCAAGCGCCGCATGCTGGCGTTCGCGCCGGGCAACACGCTGTCCGAAGGCAAGTCGTGCGACCTGTCCATCGTGCCGCTGCCGGCCGCGCTGACGTCCAACCACGCGGGCCACGCCGTGCTGATCGCGCTGCCGCGCAGCCGCATCGCCGAGACGCTGTCGGTGGACGCCTATGCACGCGAGCTGGGGCTGTCGCGGCGCGAGCAGCAGGTGCTGTCCGCGCTGTGCGAAGGCCTGCGCGTCAAGGAGATCGCCGCCAAGCTGGAGATCGGCGACGAGACCGTGCGCAGCCACGTCAAGCGCCTCAAGGCCAAGACCGGATGCGCGGGCATCGTCGACATCGTCAACCGGGTGTCGCGCCTGCCGCCCATGGTCGGCGCCCTGCGCCAGGCCACGTTCGATCTTCCGCTGGACGACGAACGGGCTTGAGGCCGGCCGGACGCGGTCGATATAATCGGACCTGATTCCGAGGAGCGTTGCGAGGCCCGGTCGTCACCACGACCGCGAGACCCCAGGCTCGGAACCCCATCTTGGCAACCGCGCTCACCCGCTTCGCAGCACGCGAAGGGCCGGGTGAGGGCGCACGAGTTGCCTCCCTTCCGGCCTTCATGGCTGCGACCGCGGGTCATCTACGGAGATCCCGAATGAACGCAGCACTGACTTCCCTTCCCTCCGACGCCTACGCCGTCGCCGACCTCGGCCTGGCCGCCTGGGGCCGCAAGGAAATCGCCATCGCCGAGAGCGAGATGCCCGCGCTGATGGCGATGCGCACCGAGTACGGCAACGCGCTCAAGGGCGCCCGCGTGACCGGCAGCCTGCACATGACGATCCAGACCGCGGTGCTGGTGGAGACGCTGCAGGCCCTCGGTGCCGAGGTGCGCTGGGCCTCGTGCAACATCTACTCGACGCAGGATCACGCGGCCGCCGCGCTGGTGGTGGAGGGCACGCCCGTGTTCGCCTACAAGGGCGAGACGCTGAAGGACTACTGGGACTACACCCACCGCATCTTCGAATTCGGCCCGGCCGGTTCGGCCAACGAAGGCCCGAACATGATCCTGGACGACGGCGGCGACGCCACGCTGCTGATGCACCTGGGCCAGCGCGCCGAGAAGGACATCTCGGTGCTGGCCAACCCCGGCAGCGAGGAAGAGCGCGAGCTGTACGCCGCGATCAAGGCCAAGCTGGCCGTCGACCCGACCTGGTACACGCGCAAGAGCGCCCGGATCATCGGCGTGACCGAGGAGACGACCACGGGCGTGCATCGCCTCAACGAGATGTCGGCCAAGGGCACGCTGCTGTTCCGCGCCATCAACGTCAACGACTCGGTCACCAAGAGCAAGTTCGACAACCTGTACGGCTGCCGCGAGTCGCTGGTGGACGGCATCAAGCGCGCCACCGACGTGATGGTGGCCGGCAAGGTGGCCGTCGTGGCCGGCTACGGCGACGTGGGCAAGGGCTCGGCGCAGGCGCTGCGCGCGCTGTCGGCCCAGGTGTGGGTGACCGAGATCGACCCGATCAACGCGCTGCAGGCCGCCATGGAAGGCTACCGCGTGGTGACGATGGACGACGCCGCGGCGCATGGCGACATCTTCGTGACCGCCACAGGCAACAAGAACGTCATCACGTACGAGCACATGGCGGCGATGAAGGAGCAGGCCATCGTCTGCAACATCGGCCACTTCGACAACGAGATCGACATCGCCTCGCTGGACCACTGCAAGTGGGAAGAGATCAAGCCGCAGGTCGACCACGTGATCTTCCCGAACGGCAAGCGCATCATCATGCTGGCCAAGGGCCGCCTCGTGAACCTGGGCTGCGGCACGGGCCACCCGAGCTACGTGATGTCGTCGTCGTTCGCCAACCAGACCATCGCCCAGGTGGAGCTGTTCACGCGCCCCGACGCCTACGAGGCGGGCAAGGTCTACGTGCTGCCCAAGCACCTGGACGAGAAGGTCGCGCGCCTGCAGCTGTCCAAGCTCAACGCGAAGCTGACCGAGCTGACCGAGGAGCAGGCGGCGTACATCGGCGTGGCGAAGTCGGGCCCTTACAAGCCCGACACCTACAGGTACTGACGGCCCCACGGTCGCTGGCGCTCCCTGCCCCCCAGGGGCCGGCCGCGAGCGGCCCGGCAGAGCCGGTTCCGCCGCTCCCTTGAACTTCTCTTGCGGAGTTCGAGCGGCGGCGCCGCCCGGCAGTCCCCTATCGACGAACGAGAGTTTCAGTGATGATCCAGGTTCCCATCAGCCTCGAGTTCTTCCCCCCGAAGACGCCCGAGGGCATCACCAAGCTGGCCGCGGCGCGGGCCGAGCTGTACGCGCTCAAGCCCGAGTTCTGCTCGGTCACCTACGGCGCGGGCGGCTCCACGCAGATGGGCACGCTGCAGGTGGTGCAGGCGATCCGCGACGAAGGCGTCACGGGGGTGCCGCACTTCACCTGCATCGGCGCCACGCGCGCGAGCGTGGGCGAGACGCTGGACGGCTTCAAGGCTGCGGGCGTCAGGCGCATCGTGGCGCTGCGTGGCGACCTGCCCAGCGGCTCCGGCAGCTTCGGCGAGTTCCGCTACGCCACCGAGCTGATCGAGCAGATCCGCAGGCACTCGGGCGAGCACTTCCACGTCGAGGTGGCCGCGTATCCCGAGACGCACCCGCAGGCGCGTTCGCCCGAGGCCGACCTGAAGGCCTTCGCCTCCAAGGTGGCCGCCGGCGCGAACTCCGCCATCACCCAGATGTTCTTCAACGCCGACGCGTACTTCCGCTTCGTCGACGAGGTCCGCGCGATGGGCCTCTCCATCCCCATCGTGCCGGGCATCATGCCCATCACCAACGCGACCGGCCTGATGCGTTTCGCCGACAACACGGGCTGCGAGATCCCGCGCTGGATGCGGCTGCGCCTGCAGTCGTTCGGCGACGACACGAAGTCGATCAAGGCCTTCGGGCTCGACGTGATGGCCGCGCTGTGCGAGCGCCTGGTGGCGGGCGGCGCGCCGTCGCTGCACTTCTACACGATGAACCAGGCGGCACCGACGCTGGCGCTGGCCGGCGCCATCAAGGGCTGACGAAGGCGCGGGGCCGCGCGGCCCCGCGTCGTGGTCAGCCGCGGTCGTGCAGGCCGTCGGCCTCCACGCGCACCTTCTCGCCCACGGCCGGCGCCGTCGACTCGCGCACCGTGCGGTGCGAGCCGTCCTCCATGCGCACCGTCACGTCGTACATGGTGGCCTTGCGCTCGTGCTTCTCGATGGCGTTGCCCAGCAAGCCGCCGCCGACCGCGCCCACCACGCCGCCCAGCGTGCGGTTGTGGCCGCCCGCGATCTGGCTGCCCACCAGTGCGCCGCCCACGCCGCCGGCCACCGCGCCGACGCCGTTGTTTCGGCCCTGGACCTCGACCGCGTTGACGGCCTCCACCACGCCGCAATTGGCGCACGCGGCCGCGGCCACCGGGTTCTGGTCGCGCCAGCGCTGCTGGTCGACGTCCGCGTCGCGGTCGGCGCGCGGCGGCAATTCGCGCGCACGTTCCGCGTCGCGGCGCGCCTGGTCGCGGCGGCCTTGTTCGTACGAGCGGGTGCCGTTCTGCGCCACGACCACCGGGGCGGGCGCGACCGGCGCGGTGGTGGCCACCGATTCGTTGGTCGGCGCGCTGGCCACCGCGGTGGGCGGCGTGACGTCGGCGCCGGTCTTCGAGCACGCGCCCAGCGCGACGGCCGCGGAGGCGACGAGAGCCAGTTGGAAACTGCGCAGTCGAGTCGTGGTGTTCATGGAAGTCTTCTCCTGTTGCCCGGGCGCTGGCGGGATGGCCGGCCCGTGATCCGACTGATGAGGCGATTCGCGTGCCCGCGAACCCGACCGTGGATACGTCCTGATGCGTTTGCGGCCGGGCAGGAGCAGGCGCGTACATGTCGCATGCCCATTAAAAAGGGCGCTCGCCCTGCGGCGAACGCCCCGTGCATCCTGAAACAGATGCGCTCTACGGATTGGTGCTCGTCTGCGGCACGCCGGCTGCCGGGTAGCCGGTCATGCCGAACAGCTTGCGCACGTCTGGACTGCCGTTGCCGTACACATAGTTGTAGTTGTAGCTCGGGAAGCCGTCGTCCACGACGCCGTTGTAGCCCGGATTGTCGCGATGGAAGAACTGCAGTGCGGCCGGCGCCCTGGTGCCGCCCAGCAGCGTCTGCATGGCGCCCACCGCATACAGGTAGTAGTTCGCGTTGCCGAGGCGATGGTTGCGCTTGCCGAGCTGCTGCTCGAAGACCGCCAGTGCGCCGACGAATTCCGGCGACGCGATCGACGTGCCGATGAGGGCGACGTAGCCGCCGCCGATGCCCACGCCGTAGGCCGTCACCACCGCGCTGTCGTCGTTGCTGCAGGTGACGGCCAGGCCCGGGCAGCCGCCCACGTGCATGCCGACGTCGGGAAGCGTGCGGTACTGCGCCGAGCCGGTCCTGGCCAGGATCTGGTACAGCGGCTTCCTGAAGATCGTGCTGACGCCGCCGCCCGCGCCCCAGGTCCCGCCCGAGACCTGCACGCCGATGCCGTACGGGTCGTACGGAGCCTCCGGATCGCTGTACGCGCTCTCGCGCACGTACGCCGACTTCAGGCTGGTGGTGGAACTCGTCGTGACGAGGTTGCCGCCGCCCACCGCGGTGACGTTCGGATCGGCCGCCGGGGTGCTCACGCCCGGCACGAACGTGGGGTTGGTGCCGCCGGTGAAGTAGTCGGCGGTCGGGCACTCGAGGCCGGCCTCGTCGCCGGAGCTGGCCACGAAGGTGATGCCTTGCGCGTTGCCCTGGAGGTACACCTCGTGCTCGGCCTCGAGGATGTTCGTGTAGTCGACGCCGCCGTTGTACGCGGGGGTGTAGAAAAGCTCGCACTCGCCGAACGACGAGTTGACGATGTCGTACTTGTTGGAGTCGACGATGTACTGGTAGCCGTCGATGACGGACTGGTCGGACAGGTCGGGAATGCTCACCAGCGTGACCTGCGCGCCCGGGGCGCCCCCCAGCACCTGCTGCACGTCCAGGCTCGCCTCGACCGAGCCGTTGCCGTTGTAGGTGCCGCCGCCGTCGATCGGCACGGTGACGACCGACGGCGCGGGCTTGCCGGTGATCGCGGTGAACTTCTCGTGCGTGAACATGGCCGCCACGTCGCCGGGGAACACGAGGTCGGACATCAGCACGGCCACGCTCACGCCGCTGCCGTCGGTGCCGGGTCCGTAGGCCGGGTAGTCGTAGGCCTGCTTCAGGTCCGAGAACCAGTAAGGGCCCGTCGCGCCGTAGCGGTTGTCGCCGGTGGCCGCGGGGGCCGAGCCCAGCACGCGCGCGTGCACCTGGTGGTCGGGCACCTTGGCCAGGCCGACGACGTGCAGCGGAATGGCGGCCAGTTCCACGGGCACCTGCAAGGCGTGGCGCGCCTGGTAGCGCGTGTGCGAGCGCCCGCTGACCTTCTCGATCGGTGTCGCGAACGCCTGCGCCACCGCGTCGGCCGTGCCGCGCACGCGCACGCCGTGGGCGCTGGTGGAGACGATGGTGAGGCCGCGCGCGGTGAGCGCGTCCTTCACGGCGGCGATGTCGGAGGCCTTGGGGCCGTACTGCTGCAGGAAGTCGTCCGGCTTGAGCCACTGGTGGTATTGCGGCGAGCTCGGGTCGTGCATCTGCGCGAGCAGCGAGTCGAGTTCCTTCCTGTGGCGCAGCGGGAGGTACACGCCGAATTCGACGACATCCTGCGCGGACGCGGCGGCGACGCTGGCCTGCGGTTGCGCCTGGGCCTGCGCGAGATCGGCCTGCGGGGTGGCGGCCGCCGACGCGCCGAGTGCGCCCGCGGCACACAGGCCGGCTGCCAGGATCCTGTTGATTCGCATGAAGCTCCTTCGCGGGAGGTGGATGGGGTCGTGTCGAAAAGTCTCGGTGGGGCGGAAGAGTCCGTCAACGCCGAGGGCACCGAGAAACAGGGGACGTGCTATCCCTATCCGGGGAAGCGCGTCTTGCGCGCGGGCGGTTGCAACTGAACTGCAGCGGCCGTCACTCCACCGTGGCCCCGTTTTTCATTGGGGCGCGGGTCGCCCCGCCGGCGCTTGAAAAACCGCGCCCTGGCCCGCAATTGGCGGGCGGGCGACAATACGCGGTTTCCGCCGCCGTGCCGCCGTGCCGGCGCGCGGACGCGGGGCGTCCCCGTCCCCATCCTTCGACCCAGACCAAATCGGGCTTCATTCCATGGAAAAGCAAACTCTCTCGTTCCAGGCCGAGGTCAAGCAGATCCTGCACCTCGTCACGCACTCGCTGTACTCGAACAAGGAAATCTTCCTGCGCGAGCTGGTCTCGAACGCATCGGACGCCTGCGACAAGCTGCGCTTCGAGGCCATCGACCACCCGCAATTCCTGGAAGACGCCCCCAAGCTCGAGCTGCGCATCTTCTTCGACGCCGAGAAGCGCACCCTCACCATCCGCGACAACGGCATCGGCCTGTCCGCGGAGGAGGCCGTGTCGCACCTGGGCACGATCGCCAAGAGCGGCACGAAGGAGTTCATGTCGAAGCTGGAAGGCGACCAGAAGAAGGACGCCGCGCTGATCGGCCAGTTCGGCGTGGGCTTCTATTCCGGCTTCATCGTGGCCGACCGCATCACCGTCGAGTCGCGCCGCGCGGGCCTGCCGGCGGAGCAGGGCGTGCGCTGGAGCTCGGAAGGCACCGGCGACTTCGAGGTGGAGGAGATCACCCGGGCCGAACGCGGCACCGACGTCATCCTGCACCTGCGCGAGGGCGAGGACGAGTTCCTGCGCCCATGGAAGCTCAAGTCCATCATCGCCAAGTACTCCGACCACATCTCGCTGCCCATCCTGATGAAGAAGGAGGAATGGGACGGCGAGAAGGCCGAGTACAAGGCGCTCGACGAGTGGGAGACCGTCAACAAGGCCTCCGCGCTGTGGGCGCGCCCCAAGAGCGACGTGACCGACGCCGAGTACACCGAGTTCTACAAGCAGATCAGCTACGACAGCGATGCGCCGCTGGCCTACACGCACAACCGCGTCGAGGGCCGCAGCGAATACACGCAACTGCTGTACATCCCGGCCAAGGCGCCGTTCGACCTGTGGAACCGCGACAAGCGCGGCGGCGTGAAGCTGTACGTCAAGCGCATCTTCATCATGGACGACGCCGAGGCGCTGATGCCGGTGTACCTGCGCTTCGTCAAGGGCGTGATCGACTCGGCCGACCTGCCGCTGAACGTCTCGCGCGAGCTGCTGCAGGAAAGCCGCGACGTGAAGGCGATCCGCGAGGGCTCCACCAAGCGCGTGCTGTCGATGCTCGAATCGCTGGCCGACAGCGAGGACGTGGGCGAGAAGGACAAGTACCAGGCGTTCTGGGACGAGTTCGGCGCCGTGCTCAAGGAAGGCATCGGCGAGGACCACCAGAACAAGGAACGCCTGGCCAAGCTGTACCGCTTCGCATCCACTCACGCCGACAAGGGCGTGTCGCTGGCCGACTACGTGTCGCGCATGAAGGAAGGCCAGCAGGCCATCTACGTGATCGCGTCCGACTCGCTGGGCGCCGCCAAGGCCAGCCCGCAGCTCGAGATCTTCCGCAAGAAGGGCATCGAGGTGCTGCTGCTCACCGACCGCGTCGACGAGTGGCTGCTGTCGCACCTGCACGAGTTCGAGGGCCATGCGCTGCAGAGCGTCGCCAAGGGTGCGGTCGATCTCGGCACGCTGCAGGACGAGGACGAGAAGAAGGCGGCCGACGCCGCCGCCACCGCGTTCGCGCCGGTGCTCGAGCGCCTGAAGGAGTCGCTGAAGGACCGCGCCAAGGACGTGCGCGCCACGTCGCGCCTGGTCGACTCCGCGGCCTGCATCGTCGTCGAGGAAGGCGAGATGAGCGCCCACCTGGCCCGCCTGCTCAAGCAGTCCGGCCAGGCCGCGCCCGACACCAAGCCCATCCTCGAGGTGAACCCCGAGCACGCGCTGGTGAAGAAGCTCGAGGCCGATCCGCGCTTCGACGACTTCGCCCACCTGCTGTTCGACCAGGCCTGGCTGGCCGAGGGCGGCCAGCTGGACGAGCCCGCCGCGTACGTGCAGCGCGTGAATCGCCTGCTGGTCGGTTGAGACACGGCTGTGCCGGCCGATATTGCGTCATGACCTATAGCGTCAAGGAAATCTTCTACACGCTGCAGGGCGAGGGCGCGAATGCCGGCCGCCCCGCGGTGTTCTGCCGGTTCGCCGGCTGCAACCTGTGGACGGGCCGCGAGGACGATCGCGCGGACGCCGTCTGCAAGTTCTGCGACACCGACTTCGTGGGCACCGACGGCGACGGCGGCGGCAAGTTCAGGACGGCCGATCTCCTCGCCGACGAGATCGCGAAGCACTGGGGCGACACGCCGTCGCACCGCTTCGTGGTGCTGACGGGCGGCGAGCCGCTGCTGCAGGTCGACGCCGCGCTCACCGAGGCCCTGCACGAGCGCGGCTTCACGATCGCGGTGGAGACCAACGGCACCGTCGAGCCGCCGCCCGGGCTCGACTGGATCTGCGTGAGCCCCAAGGCCGATTCGAAGGTCGTGCTCACCGCAGGCGACGAATTGAAGCTCGTGTTCCCGCAGGACGACGTCGATCCGGCGCGCTTCACGGGCCTGGACTTCACGCATTTCTACCTGCAGCCGATGGACAACGTGCTGCAGAAGACCAATCTGCGCCTGGCAATGGACTACTGCCTGGCGCATCCTCAATGGAAACTCGGCCTGCAGACCCACAAGATCCTCGCGATACGTTAGCCCCGCCTCGCTTCGCTCGGCCGCCCCCAAGGGGCTTGCCCGGACTTGCTCCGGAGCGGCCGAGCGCGGCGTCCGGGCCTTCTCCGTTCACGATTTCAGTGCGTCAACAGGTCTCGATCCCATCATGCTCACGATCACCAAACGACTCGAATTCGACGCCGGCCACCGCATCCCGCAGCACAAGAGCCAGTGCCGCAACCTGCATGGCCACCGCTACGCCCTGGAGATCACGCTCGAGGGCGAGCCGATCGACGACCCCGAGTCCAGCGACCACGGCATGCTGATGGACTTTACCGACGTGAAGTCGCTCGCCAAGGAGCACCTGGTCGACCTGTGGGACCACGCGTTCCTGGTGCACGACGGCGATACGCTGATCCGCGGCCTGCTCGCGCAGATCCCCGGCCACAAGACCGTGGTGCTGGATCGCGTGCCCACCGCCGAGAACCTCGTCGCGATCGCGTTCGAGATCCTCGACCCGCTCTACACCGAGCGCTTCGGCAACCACCTCAGGCTGCGCAAGCTGCGCCTGTACGAGACGCCCACCAGCTGGGCGGACTGCGCCGGCTGAGGCCTGCTGCCGGCCCCCTGGCAGCCGTTGTCGCCGTAGCGGTCGCCGTTGGACGGGCCCTGGTAGTCGTCGGCCCGAAGTCCCGGCCGTGCGCGCCATCGTTGCGGAAATTCCCGCTCTCGGTCATGCCGCGATTGCCGTAGTCGTCGTCCGGGGCCTGCCCGCCGAAGCTGCCTTGCCCGCCGCGGCCGGCGTCCCGGTCGCGATCGCGTTCCTCCATGGCCGGACGCCAGCCGCCGGCGGCCGGACCCTGGCGCTCGCGCCAGTTGTCGCCTTGCTGGTTCAGGCGGCCATCGCGCCTGCGCGGGCGACGCGCACGCGCGGCAGCGCGAGCGCGATCGCGCCGGCGCCCAGGCCCACCGCGAGCGAGCCGAGATACATCCACGTGTAGGCGTGGAAGTGGTCGTAGATCCAGCCGCCGAGCGCCGGTCCGAGCGCCATGCCCAGGCCCGACAGCAAGGTCATCGCGCCGAGCACGCTGCCCATGATCTGCGGCGCGAAGTAGTCGCGGGCGAGGACCGAATAGAGCGGCATCACGCCGCCGTAGGCCATGCCGAACACGAACGCGACCACGTAGAAGTCGCCGAGCCCTGTCGCCAGCACGTACGCGCCCGCGGCCAGCGCCTGCGTCACCAGGCCCACGACGATCATGCGCTTGACGCCCACCTTGTCGGCGAGCACGCCGAACAGCAGCCGGCCCACCAGCCCCGCGAAGCCTTCGACGCTGTAGATCGTCACCGCGGTCAACGGCGGCAGGCCGCAGCCGATCGCGTAGCTGATGGTGTGGAAGATCGGGCCGGCGTGCGTCGCGCAGCAGGCGAAGAAGGTCAGCGACAGGACGATGAACGGACGCGAGCGCAGCGCGCGCCGCGCGGCCGCCTTGAGCTCGGGCCCGCCGAGGCCGCCGGCGGCCGTGGCGGGCGGCATGTGCGGCGGCCGGCGGACGCACAGCGCGGCGGGCACCAGCAGCACGATCACCGCGGCGGCGAGGATGAGCTCGGAGGTGCGCCAGCCGTACGCGATCACCAGCCGGGCGGCGATGGGCGACACGGTCATCGGCGCCACCCCCACGCCCGACGACACCAGCGAGACGGCCAGCGCGCGATGCTGGTCGAACCACAGCACGACGGTGGACATCAGCGGCACCATCAGGCTGCCCGCGGCCACGCCGACCAGCAGGCCGTAGACCGCCTGGAACTGCACCAGCGTGGTCGTCCGGCTGGCCAGGGCCAGTCCGGCGGCCAGCAACACGACGCCCGCGAGCAGGATCAGGCGTGGCCCGTAGCGATCGCTGAGGTTGCCCCACACGGCCGAGCCGATCCCCAGCGTGAGGAAGTTCAGCGTCATCGCGAACCCGATGCCGCCGCGCGACCAGCCGGTGTCCGCCGAGATCGGCGCGAGGAACACGGGCAGCGCCAGCAGGGCGCCCATGGCCATCCACGTGATCAGCGCACCTGCGCCGACCACCCCCCAGCCGGGGTGAAGTTTCGTCATGTCCGGATCCTCCTGATCACCAACGACGTTCCGGTGCGCCTGGAATCGACAATGCGCGCCCGCATTTTCGCCGCCGCGCAGAGCCGGTCGGTCATGAGGAGGGCCCGTTGAAGGATGGGATGCGATCGGCAATCGAACACCCGCGGTCCGCGTCGGGCGCGCGCATTGCTGATGATCGTCCATCGGCCTGCCTCGTCCGACATCGTCTCCTCAACACCAGATCGCCTTACGCCATGGACAACACGACCCCCTCCAGTACCGCCACGCCATCCACGCTCTCCGGCTCGACGCCGTTCCCCTCGAGCGACAGCAACAGGCCGGCGGCGTCGACGGCGCCGGCCACATCCGCCGATTCGAGCGCCGATGCCAAGGGCGCCGCATCCGCCGTCGACAGCGTGATCAGGCGCGTGACGCAAAGCGCGCACGACGCCGTCGACAGCGTTGCCGCCAAGGTCTCGTCGGTCACCGACGGCCTGCAAGGCGGCGTCGACAAGGTGGGCGACACGCGCGACGAATGGATAGCAGCCGCGCGCGACGCGATCCGCCAGCACCCGTTCGCGGCGGTCGCCGGCGCACTGGTGATCGGCGCCGCGTTGCTGAGCCTGCGCTCCTCGCGCGACGACTGAACCCGGGCGTGCCCCGGGCGTCCCCGTCGGCGAGCGGTCCCGTGCCGCTCGCCAAGCCTTGCCGCGCTCAGCGGCGCTTCGCTCATCAGGAGGCCTTCGTGCCGAGATCCAGGAAGTCCGACTCCCCCATCGCCGCGTCGCTCGGTTCGGCAGGCAGCACCGTGGGCGGCCCCGCCGCCGGCATCCCGGCCGATCCGGCGTTGAGCGGCACCGGCCCGTCCATCGGCGCGCTCGCGGCGAAGCACGCCGGCACGCAGGCGCTCGCCGGCGCGATGCCCGTCAATCCGTTGAAGGCCGCGGATCATGGGCTGGCTGCGGGGCACGCGCCTGCCGAGGGGCCGTCCTTCAAGCCGGCGGCCGACGCCGTGACGGGCAGCACGCTCAGCGAGACCAACGCGTCGGACAAGGTCGGCAGCGACGGTCCCACGGGCCTCGAGGCCCACGTCGGCTCGCTCGACAGCGCGCGCGTCGACTCCGGCGGTCAGGCCCTGACGACCAACCAGGGCGTGCTGGTCGCCGACAACCAGAACTCGCTGAAGGCCGGGCTGCGCGGGCCGACGCTGCTCGAGGATTTCATCCTGCGCGAGAAGATCACGCACTTCGACCACGAGCGCATCCCCGAGCGCATCGTGCATGCGCGCGGCTCGGCCGCGCACGGCTACTTCGAGTGCGATCGCGCGCTCGGCGAGATCACCCGGGCGGCGCCGTTCGCCGAGGTGGGCAAGCGCACGCCGGTGTTCGTGCGGTTCTCGACGGTGGCCGGGGAGCGCGGTTCCACCGACACCGCGCGCGACGTTCGCGGCTTCGCCGTCAAGTTCTACACCGACGAGGGCAACTGGGACCTGGTGGGCAACAACATCCCCGTCTTCTTCATCCAGGACGCGATGAAGTTCCCCGACCTCATCCACGCCGCCAAGCCGGAGCCGCACCACGGCATGCCGCAGGCCGCGACCGCGCACGACACGTTCTGGGACTTCGCCTCGCTGTCGCCCGAGACGGCGCACATGCTGATGTGGGCGATGTCCGACCGCGCGATCCCGCGCAGCTACCGCATGATGCAGGGCTTCGGCGTGCACACGTTCAGGCTGATCAACGCCGCCGGCGAGTCGCGCTTCGTCAAGTTCCACTGGACGCCGTCGGCCGGCACGCACTCGCTGGTGTGGGACGAGGCGGTCAAGCTGTCGGGCTGCGACTCCGACTTCCACCGGCGCGACCTGTGGGAGGCCATCGAGGCCGGCAACTACCCCGAGTGGACGCTGGGGCTGCAGGTCTTCACGCAGGAGCAGGCCGATGCGTTCAGCTTCGACGTGCTCGACCCGACCAAGCTGGTACCGGAGGAACTGGTGCCCGTGGTGCCGGTCGGGCGCATGGTGCTCGACCGCAATCCCGACAACTTCTTCGCCGAGACCGAGCAGGTCGCGTTCTGCACGGCCCACGTGGTGCCGGGCATAGATTTCACCAACGACCCGCTGCTGCAGGGGCGCATCCATTCCTACGTGGACACCCAGATCAGCCGGCTGGGCGGCGCGAATTTCCACGAGTTGCCCATCAACGCGCCGCTCGTCGAGGTGCACAACAACCAGCGCGACGGGATGCACCGTCGTGCGATACCGCGCGGCCGGGTGAACTACGAACCGAACTCGCTGGGCGGCGGCTGCCCGTACCAGGCCGGAGCGCGCGGCTTCGTCCCCTTCCCCGAACCGCTGCTCGAGGACAAGGTGCGCGGCAAGCCCGAGAAGTTCGCCGACCACTACTCGCAGGCCACGCTGTTCTTCGACAGCCAGTCCGAGGTCGAGAAGAACCACATCGTCGCGGCCTTCCGCTTCGAGCTCACGCGCGTGCAGACGCCCGCGGTGCGCCAGCGCGTGGTCTCCCTGCTGCGCAACGTCGACGAGACGCTTGCCGCGCGCGTGGCCGAAGGACTGGGCATGGAGCTGCCTCGCGCGCAGGAGCGCGCGCTCGAGCCGCCGGTGAAGTCGGAGGTGGGCTCGTCGGCCGCGTTGTCGCTCTTCAATTTCCCGGGCGACGGCTCGATCGCCGGCCGGCGCATCGCGCTGCTCGTGGCCGACGGCGCCGACGCGGCCGCGCTGCAAGTCCTCTACGACGCGCTCATCGACGCCGGCGCGTCACCACGCTACATCGGCGGCAAGCTCGGCAAGGTGCGGGCGAAGCGCGGCGCTTCGATCGAGATCGAGGCCACGCTGGAGACCATGCCGTCGCCGATGTGGGACGCGCTGGTGATCGACGCGTCCGCCGACCCGCTCGCCAAGGTCGGACCCGCGGTGGAGTTCGTGAAGGAGCAGTTCCGGCACTGCAAGAGCATCCTGGTCGCGGGCGCGGCGCCGGCGCTGCTCGCCGCGGCGGGCATCGAGGCGCCGGACGATCCCGGCTTCATCGACGCACCGGAGGGCGCGGCTGAGGCCGCCGTGGACCGCTTCATCGCGGCGGTCGGCCGGCACAGGCACTACGAGCGCGAGAAGGATCCGTCGCCGGTCTGACGCCGCTCAGCCTTCGTACGCCGCCAGCCGCCGCTGCTCCTCCGGCGTGAAGAGGCGATTGCGCAGCTCGCTGATCGCCGTCGCGTGGTCCGCATCGCTGCCCGGCGCGGCGAGCACGCTGCTGCGCTGGGCCCGGTAGGCGGCGATGCGCGCCTTCCACGCGGCCTCGTCGCGATCGAGGTCGGCCAGCCGGTTCGCGGCCTCGGGCGACGTGGCGGCGGCGCGCATGCGGTAGACGTCGTCCTCGCTGCCGCCGTCGGCGCGGATCTTCTGCGCGGCCTCGTCCAGGCGCGTGACGAGCAGGGACGCCTCGCGGTCCGCGCGCACGCCCGCGGGCAGGCGCGCGTCGAGCGCGGCCAGGCGTTCGCGGCGCTGCGCGTCGCCCAGCGACGGATCCTGCTCGATGGCCATGCGGGTCAGCGCCAGGGAGGCCTCGGCGTCCTGCGCGGCGAACAGGGCCTGCGATTCGGCGTCGGTGAAGAAGGTGGCGCGCAGGGCCAGCATGCGGCGCAGGCCGTCGCGCAGCATGTCGACGCTGGAGCCCGTGAGCTTGGCGGGACGCTGGTCCTTCAGCGCGGCCTTGAAGCGCACGTAGCGGTCGAACAGCTCCTTGGCCTGGCGGGCGGCGCGCGGGTTGAGTCGGCCGTCGAGGTCGCTCGCCACCTGCGCGCGGATCGCATCCAGGGGGCGCTCGCCCACGGTGGTCAGGTAGTAGTCGAACAGGCGGATCAGCGCGGGGGCCAGCACCAGCGACTGGTCGGCCGCGGCGGAGGCCGCGCCGTCGGGGGTGGTGCCGGCGAGCGACGACTTGGCGGCGGGCCGCGCCTCGGCCGCCGGCACCGGGCCGACGACGTGCGACGCCGGGGTCGGCAGCCCTTGCAGGCCGACGACCACCAGCGCCGCGGTCGCGACCGCGCCGGCCACCCAGGTCATGGGGAGCTGGCGGCGCGACATCTCAGAGCCCCAGGTTCTTCAGGCGGTTGGCCTGGTTGCGGTAGAGGCTCTTGGGATCGACCTCGAACCAGTTGACGATGCCCGCGGTCTGGTTCACCTCGTCGAGGTGGTTCATGCCGTAGTCGTCGCGGATCACGGTGCCCAGGTGGCTGCTGCACGATCCCACCAGGCCGTCGTTCTTCGCGCCGTTGTAGACGAGCGAGGTGATGGCCAGCGCCGGATCCAGCGGATCGAGCGCGTTGGTGTAGGGCTGCGCGCCGCTCCACGAGTAGTAGCGCACGCCGTTGGACGCGAGCTCGGGGCCGCTGCCGCATGAGCTCGTCGGCAGGCCTTCCGGATGCGCGGCGTTGAACTTGGCCATGCCGGCGCTGGACAGCGAGTTGAGCGCGGCCGACGAGTTCTGCGACGCGTTGTTCCCGGAGATGAGCCCGATCAGCGACGCGAAGCCGTTGACCACGCTGGCGACGACCGTGCGCGACAGCGAACCCGCAGGCAGCGTGCCGTTGAGCGCGTCGGCCAGCGCCGCGCCCTGGTTCGGGCCGGCGACGCTGGTGACCGAGGCGACGAGGTTGGGCGCCACCGAGGCGACGTAGCGCACGGTGGGGCCGCCATGGCTGTGCCCGATGAGGTTGACCTTGCTGGCGCCGGTGACGGCCAGCACCTGCTTGACGTAGGTGAGCAGCTGCTCGCCGCGCACCTCGGTGGAATTGGCCGCCGCCACCTGCGCGACGTAGACCTGGGCGCCGTTGGAGCGCAGGTCTTCGGGGATGCCGTAGAAGTACTCGAGCGGTCCGATGTTGTCGAAGCCGAACAGGCCGTGGACCAGGATGATGGGGTACCTGGTCTGCGCGTACCCGGTGGCCCAGGATGGGAGCGCGCAGAGCGCGAGCATGGCCGCGGTGAGCCACTTCATGAGTGTCTTGTTCATTGCGATTGTCTCCGTCGGTGTGAGTTGGCGGACGCCCGTGCGAGGCGGCCGTTCAGGTGGCCTGCGGGCGGGCGCGGACGCACGCCTCCAGGCCGAACCCTCCAGGTTCGATCTATGTCGAAACGGTCTCACTGAGGTGCTGGATGCCGGGCCCGCGCGGCAGTGGCGCGGGCGAAGGGCGTCGTGGCATGGGTAGCACTGCGGATAGGCAGCGGGCGCAGACGAGTCGAACATCGCGTTCGAACCCCGCAACCTCAGTAAATCCATCCTACTGAGCGACGCGGCGCAGCGTCTGTCATCGATTTGCAATTCAAAAAGGGAAGACCCTATGGCACGCCTCACGGCCGCGCAACGGCAGACGATGCTCGACAGCCCGTGGTTCGGCAAGCTGCCGGCGGCCCCGCGTGACGAGGCCCTCGACGTGGCCACGCTGCGCCACCTCAACGAGGGCGACGTGATCTACGCGAAGGATCGGCCGGCCGACGCCTGGTACGGGATCCTGGGCGGCGCCATCCGGCTCGGCGCCAGCGGCCCCGATGGCCGCCAGGGCCTGCTCACGTTCCTGCAGCCCGGCGCCTGGTTCGGTGACACCTCGCTGTTCGACCAGCTGCCGCGCCCGCACGACGCCATCGCCCATTGCGCCACCACGCTGCTGGCGGTGTCGGCGGCGCAGTTCGAGGGGCTGATGGAGCGCTACCCCGTGATGTATCGCCACTTCATCGAACTCTATTGCCAGCGCGCGCGGCTGATGTTCCTGGCGCTGGAGGCCTGGACCGCGTTCTCGCTGGACGAGCGCCTCGCGATGCACCTCGTGCACCTGGCCAACGGCCACGGCCTGCGCGACGGCGCCGACGTGGCGATCAACCTGCACCTGCCGCAGGAGCAGCTGGCGCAGCTGCTGGGTGTCACGCGCCAGCGCATCAGCCAGATCCTGCACGAGTGGGAGCGCCTCGGGCGCGTGCACGTGCGCTACGGGCGCGTGGTGCTCGACGGCCTGTGGTTCGCGGGCAATCCCACCGGGCCGCACCTGCAG
>FTKT01000333.1_pt1 | contig 17980 bp, 13 predicted proteins | sample 1658271 | NCBI WGS metagenome assembly FTKT01 (sample SAMEA3914811, study PRJEB12502) | metagenome | biome: forest; material: soil | place: Canada | collected 2011-08-04 | depth 0.3 m | reverse complement strand
GCTGTTCGGCATCAACTTCGTGCTCGGCGTCGCGACCGGCCTGACCATGGAGTTCCAGTTCGGCACCAACTGGTCGTACTTCTCGCACTATGTGGGCGACATCTTCGGCGCCCCGCTGGCCATCGAGGGACTGATGGCCTTCTTCCTCGAGGCGACGATGGTGGGCGTGATGTTCTTCGCGTGGGATCGCCTGTCCAAGATCGGCCATCTGGCCGTCACCTTCTTAGTCGCGCTGGGAACCAACCTGTCGGCGCTGTGGATCCTCGTGGCCAACGGCTGGATGCAGAACCCAACCGGTGCGACGTTCAATCCGGAGACGATGCGCATGGAGGTGAGCGATTTCGGTGCCGTGCTGATGAACCCGATCGCCCAGGCCAAGTTCGTCCACACCGTCAGCGCCGGCTACGTCATCGCCTCGGTGTTCGTGCTGGGCATCTCGGCGTGGTACTTGCTCCGCGGTCGCTTCGTGCCGATCGCGACGCGCTCGATGACCGTTGCCGCGGCGTTCGGACTTGCGGCCTCGCTGTCGGTGGTGGTGCTGGGCGACGAGAGCGGCTACGCGCTCACCGACAACCAGAAGATGAAGCTGGCCGCGATCGAGGCCGCCTGGCACACCGCGCCCGCGCCCGCCGGCATCACGCTGATCGGCGTGCCCGACACCGACGCGCGCGAGACGCACTACAAGGTGGAGATCCCCTGGGTACTGGGCCTGATCGCGACGCGCAGCCTCGACAAGGAGGTCGAAGGCATGTCCGAGCTGGTGCTCAAGGCGCAGGAGCGCATCACCTCCGGCGTGCTTGCCTACGACGCTGTCGAGCAGTTGAAGGTGACGCCCGCCGACCTGCCCGCCCGCGCGAAGTTCGAGGCCCACAAGCGCGATCTCGGCTATGCGCTGCTGCTCAAGCGAGTGGTCGCCGACCCGCGACAGGCGACACCGCAGCAGATCGCCGCCACCGCCTGGGATACCGTGCCCGACGTGCCGCTGATGTTCTGGGCCTTCCGCGCGATGGCGTTGATCGGCTTCGCGATGATCGCGCTGTTCGCCACCGCTTTCGTACTCTGCTCGCTGCGCAGGCACGCGCGCTCACGCTGGTTCTGGCGCCTCGCCGTGCTCGCCCTGCCGCTGCCGTGGCTCGCCGCGGAACTGGGCTGGGTGGTGGCGGAAATGGGTCGCCAGCCGTGGGCCATCGACGGCGTGCTGCCGACCTTCCTCGCGACCTCATCCCTGAGTCGCGCCGAGCTCTGGACGACGCTCGTCGGATTCACCGCGCTTTACGGCAGCCTGGCCGTGATCGAGGTGCGCCTGATGATCGCCGCCATCGCCCAAGGCCCGTACGGCCACGTCGATCCGCAGCCCGCACCCGGTCCGTTGCCCGCGACGCCGCTGGCCGCATGAACGACTCCAAGGACTCATCATGAACTTCCTCGACCTCGAGACGCTGCGCATCATCTGGTGGCTGCTGCTGGGCGTGTTGCTCATCGCGTTTGCACTGACCGACGGCTACGACCTGGGCGTGACCGCCCTGCTCCCCTTCGTCGCACGCACCGATCTCGAACGCCGCGTCGTCATCAATGCCGTCGCGCCCAACTGGGAGGGCCACCAGGTGTGGTTCATCCTCGGCGGCGGCGCGATCTTCGCGGCATGGCCGTTCGTCTACGCGGTGAGCTTCTCCGGCTTCTACCTGGCGATGTTCCTCGTGCTGTCGGCGCTGATCCTGCGGCCGGTCGGATTCAAGTACCGCTCGAAGCGGCCCGATGCCGCATGGCGCTCGCGCTGGGACTGGGCACTCTTCGTCGGCGGCTTTGTGCCCGCGCTGGTGTTCGGCGTCGCGGTTGGCAACGTGCTGCTGGGCTTGCCGTTCCACCTCGACTCGGACCTGCGCTCGTTCTACGACGGCAGCTTCCTGGGCCTGTTCACGCCGTTCGCGTTGCTGAGCGGCCTGGTATCGGTGGCGATGCTGGTGCTCCACGGCAGCACCTGGCTCGCGCTGAAGGTCGAGCCGGGGCCGGTGCAGGCGCGCGCGCGCCGATTCGGCACCGTGGCGGCGCTGGCCAGCCTGGTGCTCTACGCGCTGGGCGGCGCATGGCTCGCAGTCGGCAGCATCGGGTACCGCATCGTCTCGGGAGCGGACCCGATGGGCGCGTCGAATCCGCTGCGCACGACGTCGGAGGCAGCCGCTGGGGCCTGGCTAGCGAACTACGCGGCACACCCGCTGTTGTGGATCGTTCCGACGCTGGGCCTCCTCGGCGCTGCCTTGGCACTCGTGGGCATCCACCGCAAGTCGGAAGGTCCGGCCTTCATCGGCTCCGGGTTGTCGGTGATCGGAATCATCGGCAGCGTCGGGGTCTCGATGTTTCCCTTCATCGTGCCCTCCAGCATCGACGCCCGCTCCAGCCTGACGGTGTGGAACGCGTCGTCCACCGGCCACACGCTGGCGATCATGCTGTTCTGCACCGCCGTCTTCCTGCCGCTGATCCTCGGCTACACGACGTGGGCGCTGCGCGTGATGCACGGACGCGTGACCAGCGCCGAGATCAGCGTCAATCCCGACCGCTACTGAAACCTCGAGGAGCAACTCTCATGTGGTATTTCACCTGGATCCTGGGCGTGGGCCTGGCCGCGGGCTTCGGCATCCTCAACGGCATGTGGCACGAGTTCCACTTGCCTGACGAAGTGCGGGTGCAGGTCGATGTCGACTCATGACGCAACGAAGCGCTGCTGCCGTCTTCAGCGACGCGGTTCCAAGGGACTGCTATTGTTCATCGAGCCGACCCTCGATTTCATGTCGCTTGGCCTCGCGCAGCGCCGGAAGCGCCCCGTGTTTGCTGGCCGAATCGCGAAGAGAAATCGCGTCGTGAGAGGTGTGCCGTCCCAAGGAGCCTTGGAAGTGATGTGGCGCAGCGGGGCCGGCGAGGCGGCCAATCGTCCAGAGCAGCGCGCCGGCGCATGCCGCGGCGGCGCCGGTCAGCGCGAAGAAAGCGTCGGGCGCGAGCTGCTCCCATGCGGTGCCCAGCACGCCCGAGAGCAGGTTGCCGGCGAAGGCCGCGAGGAACCAGGCCGCGATCGTCGTCGCGCGGAAGCGCGCGGGCGCGAGGCTCGCGAACAGGCCCAGGCCCACCGGCAGGATATAGAGCTCGGCCAGCGTGAACAGCAGGAAGAACGCGGTGACCCAGGCGACGCTCGTCGGTGCGTGGCGCGCCATGTCGTGATGCGCGACGGCCGCCAGCGCGAACCACGACAGCGCCGACACGAACGCGCCGACGGCCATGCGCTCCAAGGGACGGGCCGAGCCACGTCGCGACTCGCGGCGCTGCCAGAACGCGACCAGCAGCGGCGTCAGCGCGAACACGAACATCGGGTTGAGCGACTGCACCCAGGTGGCCGGCATCGTCCAGCCGCCCAGGTGCCGATCGACGCTCGCATCGACCCACACCGCCAGCGTGTTGCCGGTCTGCTCGTAGGCCATGCGATAGACGACCACGGCCAGGCCGATCGCGACGAGCAGGCCGACGCGCGTTGCAGCATCGTCATTCGGTGCCGCTTCCACCTTGCGTGCCGCGCGCGGTGCTTCCCTGGGCAGCCAGCGTCCACCCGCCAGGTAGATCGAGAGGCCAAGGCACATGCCCATGCCAGCGGCGCCGAAGCCCCAATGCCATCCGTACAGCTCGCCCAGCGTGCCGCACACCAGCGGCGCGAGGAACGCACCGAGGTTGATGCCCATGTAGTAGAGGTTGTAGGCGCTCGCACGGCGCGGGTCGTTCTCCGCGTACAGCGCGGTGACCTGGCTGGGCAGGTTGGGCAGGAACAGGCCGTTGCCGATCGCGATGGTGATCATCGCGGGAAAGAACAGCGCCTCGCTGGCCATCATGAAGTGGCCCAGCGCCATCACCAGCGAGCCGATGATGATGGCGCGGTGTCGCCCCAGCCAGCGGTCGGAGATCACGCCGCCGGCGATCGGCGTCAGGTACACACCGGCCGCGTACGCGCCATAGATCAGCGAGGCCGAGCCCTGCGAGAAGTGCAGCTCCTTGGTCATGTAGTAGACCTGCAGTGCGCGCATGCCGAAGAAGGAGAACTTCTCCCACATCTCCGTCAGGAACAGCACGGCGAGGCCGGGTGGATGGCCGCGGCGCTGCCTCGCGATGTAGTCGAACTTCGTGGAGCTCACGTCACGTGTCGAGTTCGGCGCTTCCAGACCTGGCGTGCGCAAGTCCATCACTGGTCCATCAGCTGACGCACGAAGTAGAGATACTCCAGCGCGTCCGTGTCGGCGACCTGCGCCAGGTTCGCGTCCGCGCCGTGGCCGCCTTCGGTGAACTCGTAGAAGTCGTGCGCAATGCCGTATTCCGACAGTCTGGCCGCGAACTTGCGCGCGTGTTGCGGTCCGACGCGGTCGTCCTTGCTCGACGTCCAGACGAGCGCACGCGGATAGGCCACGCCGCGGCGCAGGTTGGCGTAGGGCGAGATCTTCGCGAGGAAGACCCGCTCGTCGGGGTTCGCCGCGGACCCGTATTCGCCGACCCAGAGCGACCCCGCGGCGATTTGTTCGTAGCGCTGCATGTCCAGCAGCGGAACGCCGATGTCGACGGCGCTCCACAGCTCGGGATGCTGCGTCATCTCCACGCCCATCAGCAGGCCGCCGTTGGACGCCCCCATGATGCCGAGGCGGCGCGTGCTGGTGATGCCGCGCGCGATCAGGTCGCGGCCAACGGCGGCGAAGTCGTCGTACGAGACCTGGCGCTTCGTCTTCACGGCAGCCTCGTGCCAGGACGGTCCGAACTCGCCGCCGCCGCGGATGGTGGCGACTACGTATACCCCACCCCGTTCAAGCCACAGCTTGCCGAGCGCGCCGTCGTAGCTCGGAGTCTCGGAGACTCCGAAGCCACCGTAGGCGTGCAGGATGGTCGGATGGCTGCCGTCGAGCGCCATGCCGGCGGGGTGCACGACGCTGTACGGAATACGCGTGCCGTCGGTCGATGTCGCCTCGAACTGCTCGACGGCATCGCGCGACGCGTCGAACTGCGCCGGCAGCGATCGCAGCAGGCGCGCCCGCGTGCCGTCGATGCGCCACTGACTCTGCGGCTGCAGGGTTCCCGCCACGGACAGATAGGCCGTGGTCGCGCGCGGCGAGCTGCTGTCGATCTCGATCGTCGCGTCCTCGGGCAGTGGGACGAGCATCGACCGCCACGTGCCGTCACGCGACCGGTTGAACAGGTGCGCGCGGCCGCGCACGTTGTCCAGCGAGGTGACCAGCAGGCCCGACCGGGTCGCGGCGACTCGCTCGATCGACTGGCGCGCCGTCGGTGCGATGATCAGGCTCGGACGCAGGTCCGGCGCACCGGTCCGGGCATGCGCGAGGTCGACGGCGACCAGTGCGCCCTGCGCGAACCGCTGTCCACCAACGATCCAATCCTCGTCGATCTTGACGACCAGCTGGCCATCGAACAGCGCGACGACGCTGGACTTGGCGGGCAGGTTCAGCCGCACGGCGCCCGTCGGCGTCAGCAGGCGCGTCTCCCAGTCGAAGAAGGTCACGCCGCGCTGGATCACCACGGCCTGGCGAGCCTGGGCGTCCGAGAACGCGACGATCTTGAGCCGTGCGTCGGTGGCGCTGCCGCGCCAGACCTCCACGGCCTCGGACACCGGCCGCCCGCGCTTCAGTCGCTTGACGATGTACGGATAGCCCGACTTGGTCAGCTCGCCCGCCTGCCATTCGCGGGCCACGACCAGCGTGTCGGCGTCCTGCCAGACCGCGCTCTGGCGGCTCCTGGGCAACTCGAAGCCACCGTCGACGAAGCGGCCCTGCCGCAGATCGAATTCGCGCAAGGTGACCGCATCCTCGCCACCGTCGGAGAGCGCCACGAGGCAGCGGAACTCGCGGCGCGCGTCGCAACGCGGGCCCTTCCAGACCCAGTTGGCGTGCTCGGCCGCGGCCAATCGGTCGAGATCTAGCACGGTCTTCCAGGCCGGCAAGCCGCCCTGGTCGTAGCTCGCCGGCGAGGCGACGCGCCAGACGCCTCGCGAGTGCTCGGCGTCCTGCCAGAAGTTCCAGAGTCCGCCATCGAGGCGCTGCGCGAACGGGATGCGATCCTGGCCCTGTTCGATCGCCAACGCCTGGGTCCGGAACCTCGCGAAGCGCGGATCCTTCTCGAGTCCCGACTCGGTCCTCTCGTTCGCGGCGTGCACCCATTGCATCGCCTCGGGACTGTCGACCTTCTCCAGCCAGATGTAGGGATCGGCGTTGCCGGACGGCGGCGAGTCGCCTTGTGCCGTCGCAACGGAGGCGATGAGCAGCAGGGTCACCGTGGCCGCGGCGGCCCGGGACGGGAGAGATCGGGTTGGCATAGGCGTATCGTTCGTTGGAGAGCGGGCTTGGGGCACGGCGGATGCCGCTCGTTCAATCTCGCGGACGCTGGAACTCGGCATCGCGACGCCACTGCGGCCGGCTCGCTGCCTGTGCGACGTCGAGCCCGACGCGAAACAGCAGGCGCATGTCTTCCACGGCGCCGGACAGATCCCAGCGCTCGTCGACGACGTCGTCCACCGTGTGGTACCGGTGCGCGACGTACTCGCGCTTGCTGTCGACGCCGAAGTCCTCGGGCCGGCCCAGCACCTGCGTGCCCGCCTTCAGGAACACGACCGGCACGCCGGCCTTCGCGAACTCGAACTGGTCGGCGCGGAAGAACGAACCGAGCTCGGGATTGGCGTCGGGCAAGGCCCCGCGGCCCTGGCGCGCGGCCTCGCGGCGGACCAGCTCGTCGAGGTCGGACTTGCCGTCGCCGATGACGCGCAGGTCGGACGTGCGGCCGTAGGCGTTGAGGACGTCGATGTTGATGTCGGCCAGCGTTTTGTCCAGCGGCACCGCCGGATGTGCCGCGTAGTGCCGGGCTCCGAGCAGCCCCTGCTCCTCGCCGGTCGTCGCGATGAACAGGACCGTGCGACGAGGCCGGGTCGGCAGCGCCTGCCAGGCGCGCGCGATCTCGAACAGCGCGGCGACGCCGGCCGCGTTGTCCAGGGCGCCGTGGTAGATCTGCTTCGTGCGCGGGCCCGGCAGCGACGGATCCATGCCGAGGTGGTCCCAGTGCGCGGTGTAGACGACCGCCTCGTCCTTCAACGCGGGATCCGAGCCGGTGATCTTCGCCACGACGTTGCGCGAGTCGATCCGGCGGATCCGATTGACGACGTCGAAGCTGGCCGCCATGCCGAGATCGATCGGTCGGAAGTCGCGCGAGAGCGCCGCCTTCTTCAACGCCGCGAGATCGAAGCCCGCGGACTTCAGCAGCGTCTCCGCGCGGGACTGCTGCATCCAGGCCGACACCGGCGGGAAGCGCGAGGCGCTGCTGTCCAGGCCCAGGTTCTCGTGACCCCAGGTGTGGCGCACGACGTCGAACGGATAGCCCGCTGGTGCCGTCTCGTGAACGATGATCGCGGCAGCCGCGCCGAGTCGTGCGGCCATCTCGAACTTGTAGGTCCAGCGCCCGTAGTAGGTCATCTCGCTGCCCTTGAACACATGCGGATCGAGCTTTGCCGGATCGGACGGATCGGCGACCGGCGGGTCGTTGATCAGCATCACCAGCGTCTTGCCGCGCAGGTCCACGCCCTTGTAGTCGTCCCAGCCGAATTCCGGCGCGATGACGCCGTAGCCGACGAAGACCAGCTCCGACTGCGGCACGACGGTGTGTTCCGCGGAACGCGCCGACCAGGCCACGACGTCCCGCTCGACGTCGAGGGCGTCGGTCCTGCCGCCCACCTTCACGGACATGGTCGACGTCGACGTGATGCCCAGCATCGGCACCGGCTGCAGGTAGCTGCCATCGGAGTTGCCCGGCGCCAGCCCCAACCGTTCGAATTCGCGCTGGATGTAGTCGACCGACAGCTGCTCGCCCCGACTGCCCGGCGCGCGGCCCTCGAACTCGTCGGACGACAGCACCTGGATGTGCCGCAGCATGTCGGCGGCACCGATCCGGCGCTCGGCGACGGTGATGTCCTGACCGTCGACAAGGGGACCGCCCACGGCGCAGGCGACGAGGCCGCTTGCGAGCAAGCAGGAGATGGCGAGCGTTCGCATGAGGGGTCGCTTCGATGACATGGAATCACTTACCCGTCAGTTGGTGCAGATGCCTGGCGGCGCTGGCATGGCCGGGCTCGAGCGCGAGTGCCGCCCGATAGGCCGCTTCGGCCCGCGCGTTGTCGCCGGCGGCCTGCCAGGCCTCGCCCAGTCCGTCGTTCAGGCCGGCGCTGGCCGGATGGAGCCGCACCGCGAACTGGAAGACATGGACGGCGCGGCTCGCGTCGCCCGCCCAGAGTGCGCGATGCGCCCAGTCGTCGAGCGCTTCTTCCGCTGGCTCGTTGCCGGCCTCGTCGAGGTGCAGCTCATGGATCACATCGTCGGCGTGGTCAAAGCCTCGTTGCGACAGCGCGAGCGCGATGTTCTCCAGCGTCGGTGCTTCGGCCACCCGCCGGCGCGCGTCCATGCGCATGAAATGCGCCGGCACGCCGTTGCGCGCCGGGTCGTTGTCGAGGAACGCTCGTGCGGCGGCGTCGCCCTTGAGCGTGGCGTCCAGGAAGCGCTCGACGTAGCGCCCGACCCACGCGTGCGCCACGCTCGCCTCGTGCCGCGAGTAGCCCTCGTCGAAGGCCTCGTCCGGCCGCACGCGCAGGAAGTACGACGAGAAATCCTCGTGTGCCATCGCGGCCACCGAGGCAATGTAGACATCGCTGTACTTGAGCTCGTTGAGGAAGTCGCGCGAGATGTCGTAGTACTTCCTGTCGACGTTCATTTGCTCCAGCGTCGCGGCTCGCGACGCGACATACAGCAGCGGAACGGTCACCCTGGCCGCGCTGAGCCACGCGATCGCCTTGAGCGTGTCGTTGTCGTAGCGGATCGTGCCGTCCAGGCTCACGAGGGCGCGGATCCTCGCGTCCTTCGCGGCGGCCGCGACGTTGGCCAGGCCGCCCCAGCTGAAGCCGATCACCGCGAGGCGTTCGAGGTCGACCTGCGGCAGCGTGCGCGTGTAGCCGATCAGGAACTCGATGTCGTCGACCTGCGTCTCCACGCCTTCCAGGTCGCCGGTCATCGCCCGCGAATGCGCACCCATTGAGGCACTGGCGATCACGATGTAGCCCTGGCTCGCGAGGTATTCGCAGAGATCCGCGTTCTCGGCGGCGCTCGCGCCGAAGCTCGGCGCATAGATCACGACCGGAAAACGGCCCGTCTCGCCGGTTGCGTCTCGCATGGCCTGCATGGGCTGCGCGGCCACGGCGCGGATCTCGCCTGCGCGACGGCCGATGGTGCCCGCAGCCAGGCGCGGCGCATCGAAGGACTCTTCCGTCTGGGCCAGCGCGGCATAGTCGCCGTAGCGCATCGCCCGCCCGCCGGACACGGCCGGATACCAGATCAGCGTCTGGATGGGACGCACCCGCTCGCCCGTGATGGCGTGGCCGGTGACGATGTCGATCCTGTCCTTGTACGAACGCGAATGGTCGTATTGCTGGACGACGCGCAGGCCCACGGCATGCGGCCCGGGCGCGTTCGCGAAGTCGAGGCCGGCGTCGCACCAGGCGGACGCGGGCATCAAGAGGGTCAAGCTCGCGAACGCCAGCGCGTGCCGCATTCCGCCCGATCTCGGCATGTCGCCTCCCGACGGGTCAGTAGTCGTAACGCAGGCTGACGCCGACGACGCGCGGCTTGATCGGGTAGTAGACGTTGTAGTAGTCGCCGCCGAGCGTGCGCACGCGCGAGCCGCCGCTGGATCCGCGGCTGTCGCCGATGTTGTCGACGTAGGCGGCCAGCTCGTAGTTGCTCCAGGCCAGGCTGGCACGGGCGCCGAACACCTGGTAGCTCCCCAGCATGCCGGGCCGGTCGAGATTGGATCTGCGCGAGCCCACGAAGTTGTGGGTCAGCGCGATGCGTCCGTTGCTGTCGCCGAAGCCCGTGAACTTGTAGTCGATTTCCTCCGACGACTGGAACTTGGCCGTGCCCGGGAGCCGGCTTCCGGAGGGCACGAGAGTGCCGGCGGAGTTCGTGAAGTCGACGGCGGTGACTGCGTCGATGTAGGCGAGCGAGGTCTGGACGGAGAGCGCCGGGACGGGACTCCAGGCCAGCTTCGCCTCGAGGCCGTCGATCGAGGCCTTGCCGACGTTGAGGATGCCGTTGACCGCCGTGGCACCGGTTCCCACCAGCGCGTTGAGCTGTGCATCGCGCCAGTCGACGTGGAAGTAGTCGACATCGACGTTGAGGTCGCGCGACGGGAAGTACTGCAGGCCGGTCTCGTAGTTCCAGAGCCTGTCGGATCGGTAGGTCAGGTCGGTGCCCGGGTTCACGCCGCCGAAGCGGTAGCCCTCCGACATCGTCGCGTACCACAACGCCTGTCCGAACCGGTACTTGACGTTGAGCTTGGGCGTGAAGCCCGTTTGCGCGTTGGAGACGCCTTGTGGCGGCAGCACGCCAAACAATGCATCCAGCAGGTGCGAGTTGTAGGTGGCCGTCTGCGAGTTGCGGTAGAAGCGGCCGCCCACGTCGATGCTGAGCTTGTCGGTGATGTCGTACTCCGCGTCGCCGAACAGCGCCCGCTCCTCGGTGCTGTTGACGTCGTCCTCGGTGTACAGCACATCGTCGGGCACGAGGTCGGCGCCGAACAGCGCGGCGCCGCCGGGAGCGTTGTACTGCGAGTCGTAGCTGGCGCGGTAGCGTTGGTAGAAGAGGCCGGCGACGAAATTCACCTTGTCGATCGCGCCGGCGACGCGCAACTCCTCCGAAAAGGCGTGGGTACGGCTTCGCGCCGGACCGTCGACCTCGGGCAGCAGCGGAAGGTCGTCGAACAAGCCGATGTCCGCCCAACTCCGGGTGACGTCACTCTGCGAATGCACATGCTTGTTGACCTCGGCGGTGCTGCTGGTCAGGGTGAGGCCGCCGAACTGCTTTTCGACGAGCAGTTGTGCCAGCGAGAAGCTGTCGTCGCGCGACGAGGGCGTCGGCGTATCGATGGTCAGCGACGTCGCGGACGGCGACACCGCGAACCCGTCCGCGATCTTCGTGTCCTGGTAGAGATAGGTTGCCGAGACCTTCAGCGTCGGCTCGGGCCTGAGGGTGCCGATCAGGCGGCCGCCGGCCTGGTGCAGCTCGTTCGCGCGCCGCTTGTCGGTGCCGAGGTTGTCGATGTAGCCCGCCTCGCGCCGATCGTAGGCGACTGCGCGCAGGCCGGCCACGTCCGTCTTCAGCGGCACGTTGAGCATGCCGTATTCCGAGTGGTTGACGCCGCCCGTGGACGGCGCGCCGACATCGGCCAACACGGTGGCGCCGAACGCCTTCAGGTCGGGCTTCATCAGCGAGTAGCGGATCGCGCCGCCGAGTGACGAGGAACCATACAACGCGCCTTGCGGTCCGCGCAGGATGTCGATGCCTTCGAGGTCGAACGGCGCCAGGTCAGCGGTCGAATTCACGGCGATCGGATCGGTGAAGGGCACGTCCTCGATGTAGACGCCGGTCGTCGATTGCTGCAGACCGATCGTGTTGGCGTTGGTTGCGGTGGCCACGCCGCGAATCGTGGGCATCGAGAGATCCGGATCGCCCTTGTTGATCTGGACGCCCGGTGCGCGCTGGAGCACGTCCTCGGCGCTTTTCATGCCGTTCTCTTCCAGCGTGGTTCCGGAAAACGAGGTGATGTTGCCGGCGATGTCGTGGCTGCTTTGCGGGCGCTTGTTGGCCGAGATCGTGACGACCTGGGTGTCGTCCTCCGTGCGGCGTTCCTCCCGACTCACGGAATCGACGAACAGCACCATGGCCCCGCTGGAGTCGGTGCGCACAGACAGCGAGGTGCCTTCGAGCAGAGCGCGCAGCGCGTCCGCCGGCGCCATCTCGCTGTGCAGGCCCTTGGTCGTGCGACCCTTGACGTCCTCGGCCTTGTAGATCAGCTGCGCGCCCGACTGCGCCGCATACGCCTCGAGCGCGGCCTTCAGGTCCCCGGCCGCGATCTCGAAGCGGTGCGGTTGCGCCTGCGCCTGCGCGTGGGCGACGGTGCACAGCGCCATGGCGAATGCGCCGCTCGCAAGCCAGCGGGAGACGCACTTCGAAACTCGTTGCCTGGATTTCATCGGAGACCTCATGGGGCGACATTGCCCATGCAAGATGAGACGACGGGCCGCGACGTCTCCGGTATCGATCGAAGAAATATTTTCCACGGCGGCGCCCTCCGGCTGGGGCGAGCGCAAGAAGACGAGCGACGCAAGACTTTCCGGTACGCGCAAGGAATATTTCTGCGTTTGCGCCTTTTCCCGTTGTCCCGCGAGGCGACCCCAATTACTGTCAGGCCCCCGGCCCCACGTGGCCGAGTGAATCCGGGAGAGGGCTTGGACGAGGACGATGTCAGCGCGTGGTTCGTGCGGGAGGTGTTGCCTCTCGAGAACCTGCTCGAGCGCTTCCTGCGACGCAACTGGCGCGACGGCGACGAGATCGCCGACCTGCGCCAGGAGGTCTACGCGCGCGTGTTCGACGCCTGCGCCACCTTCCGGCCGGAATCGACGCAGGCCTTCGTCCTGACGACGGCGCGCAACCTGCTGATCGACCGCGCACGGCGCGCCCAGGTGGTCTCATTCGAGTCCTACGCCGAGATGGACGCGCTACCGCACCCCGTCGACGAGCTGGGCCCGGAGCGCCACGTGGCGGCGCGCAGCGCGCTACGCAGCTTGCAGGCCGCGCTGGATAAGCTGCCGTCGCGCTGCCGGATGGTGATCGAGCTGCGCAAGATCGACGAGCTGAGCCAGCGCGAGGTGGCCGCTCGCATGGGTATCACCGAGGACACCGTCGAGCGGCAGGTGTCCAAGGGGGTGCGCGCCCTGGCAGACGCCATGGCGGCCATCGGGCATGAAGTCGGCACGCGCGTGGCCAAGGCGACTGCGGCGCGCAAGCGAACGGAGCACTGACGATGTACCGGAATTTGCGCCTTCATTCGTCTCGAACTCTGGACAGCACTCCAACGAACGAGAACCGGATCTCGACCGATATGCACACGCCCCCTCAACGCCGGACCGGCTCAGCGCGCCCGCACGATGGGGAGTCGGCACTATGAGCCCGCTCGCAAGGATCGAGGAACGCGCGGCCGACTGGATCGCGCAGCGCGACCGCGCGCTCGGCGAGGGCGCCTGGACCCAGGAGCGCCAGGCCGCTCTCGATCGCTGGCTCGCCGAGTCCACCGCCCATCGCGTGGCCTGGCTGCGTCTCGACGCCGCCTGGCGCCAGGCCGACCGCCTCGTCGTGCTCAAGGAAGGCCGCGCCGCGGCGTCGATGCAGCCCGAGACGCCCTCCGCCAGCCGCGATTGGACGCGCCTGCCGCGCGGCGTGACCTGGCGCGTGGCCGCGCCCGCGCTTCTCGCGGCGGGGCTGCTGCTGGTCGCCGGCCTGAGCCTGTCACCCGGCACGCAGCTCTACCAGTCCGACCTCGGCGCGCGCGAGATCGTGGCGCTCAAGGACGGCTCGCACGTGACGCTCAATACGGCCACCCGTGTCCGCGCGGACGTGGCCACCGCTACGCGCGAGGTCTGGCTCGACAGCGGCGAGGCTTACTTCGAGGTCGTGCACGATGCGGCGCATCCGTTCGTCGTGCATGCCGGCAGACACGACATCACCGATCTCGGCACCAAGTTCACGGTACGCCGCGATGGCGACGACGTGCACGTCGTCGTGTCCGAAGGTCGCGTGCAGGTCGCCTCAGGAAAGGCCCCGCCGACGGTACTGGCACGCGACGACACGGCCCTCGCAGCGGCAAACCGCGTGGCGGTGACGCACCGAACGTCGCAGCAGATCCAGGCCGACCTCGGCTGGCTGCAGGGCAAGCTCGTGTTTGACCAACGCACGATCGGCGACGCCGCACGCGAGTTCAACCGCTACAACCGCAAGCAGCTCGTGATCGACGACCCCGACGCCGCGCGCATCGAGATCGGCGGCGTCTTCGACGCCAACAACGTCGACGCGTTCGCCCGCCTGCTCAGCGCGGGCTTCCAGCTCGACGTGCAGACGCGCGGCGACGAGATCCACGTCAGCCGGCCCAAGGCCTGAGCGCCCCGCCCCGACGCTTCGCCGCCGCGCCACCCCGCGCGGCGATGCCCCACTCTTTCCTCACGAGGATCGAAGAACATGCTGCATCCTGCAGGAGTCGCGATGAAATGGCTGGTGGCCGCGATGGCCCTCGCCGGTGGCACCACGGCGATTGCGGCATCGTCCGTCGTCACCGCCGATCGCATGCTGGACGTGGTCGCCGGCAGGATGATCGACAAGCCGGCGATCGTCGTCGTCGACGGCCGCATCCAGGCCGTCCTCGCGCAAGGCGACGCCGCGTTGCCCCACGACGCCACGCGGATCGACCTCGCCGGCCAGACGCTGCTGCCGGGCCTGATCGACATGCACGTGCACCTGGCCGACGACGCACGCATCGAAGGCGCGCGCGCGCTGGACTTCACCGACAGCTTCTGGGTCGCGGTGGGCGTCGCCAACGCCAGGGCGATGCTGGAGGCCGGCTTCACCACCGTGCGCAACGTCGGCTCGAACGACTATGCCGACGTGGGCATCAAGCAGGCCGTCGAGGGCGGCTACGTCCCCGGACCGCGCATCGTGCCCGCCACCTACGCCCTCGGCGCGACGGGCGGCCACTGCGACGAGACGGAAAGCCTGCCGCCCCGCTTCGCGGCCGTGCCCATGCCTGCCATCGCCGACAGTCCCGACGCCTTCCGCCAGCTGGTGCGACGCGTGCACAAGTACGGCGCCGAGGTCATCAAGCTGTGCGTGACCGGCGGCGTGACCTCGCGCACCGATGCGGCCGGCGCGCAGCAGATGAGCTTCGAGGAGATCAAGGCCGCGGTCGACGAGGCACATCGCCTCGGGTTGCGCGTCGCGGCGCATGCGCACGGCACGTCCGGCATCAACGACTGCCTGCGCGCGGGTTGCGACACCATCGAGCATGCGAGTCTGGCCGACGAGGAGTCGTTCCGGCTCGCCAAGGCGCGCGGCGCCTGGTTCTCGATGGACATCTACGACGACGACTACATCCTGGCCGAAGGCGCGAACAACGGCATGTCCGCGGAATCGCTCGCCAAGGAACGCGCCATCGGCCTGAAGCAGCGCCAAACCTTCCGCGCCGCCTTCAACGCCGGCGTGAAGATGATCTTCGGCACCGACAACGGCGCGGTCTTCCCGGCTGGCCAGAACGCCCTGCAGTTCGCGAAGATGGTCGAGTGGGGCATGCCTGCGCTGGAGGCGATCCGCGCGGCCACGTGCAACGCGGCGAAGGCGTTGGACCGCGAGAGCGACGTCGGCGCGATCGCGGTCGGCCGCTTCGGAGATTTCGTCGCTGTACGCGGAGATCCGTTGCAGGACATCCGCCTGCTCGAGCACCCGACGGCCGTCATCAAGGGCGGCGAGCGCGTCAAGTGACTGCGGACTGGCGACAGCGTCGTTCGCGGCCGATCCGGCCTTCACCATGAGTTCACCGTCCATGCCTCATCCGCCCACCGAACTGAGCTACCAGCTCGTGTCGCTCGAGCTGCACGAACCCGTCCGGATCGCCGGACACACCTTCCACGAGATTCCTTGCATCCAGGTTCAACTGCGACGCGGCATTCATGTCGGACGCGGCGAGGCCGCCGGCGTCTTCTTCCTGAAGGACGATCCGCCCGGCATGCCCCGGCAGCTTGAGGCCATTCGGGAGGCCGTGCACGAAGGCCTGGATCGAGAGCAACTGCGCCGACTCCTGCCGCCTGGCGGCGCGCGCAACGCACTGGACTGCGCGTTGTGGGATCTCGAGGCGAAGCAATCGGGGCAACCCGTCTGGCGATTGGCCGGCATGCCATCGTCGCGCCCCGTGCGCACGACCTTCACGCTGAGCATCGACGAGCCCGGCGTCATGGCCGAGCGCGCCACGCGCGGCCTGCACGGCCAGGGGAGCGCGCTCAAGCTCAAGCTCGCGGGTGACGAGGCCATCGACATCGAGCGCGTGCGCGCCGTTCGGCGGGCGCGGCCCGAGGCGTGGATCGGCGTCGATGCCAATCGGGGCTACACGCCGGAATCGATCGAGACCCTGCTCCCGGTCCTGGTGGAATGCGACGTCAAGCTGCTCGAACAACCCTTCGCCCGAGGACGCGAGCAGGACATGGCGCAGATGCGCTTTCCATTGCCCGTCGCCGCCGACGAGAGCTGCCTGCACCTCGGAGAACTGGACGAGTTGTCGGACCGCTTCGACGTGGTCAACATCAAGCTCGATAAATGCGGCGGCCTCACGGAAGGCCTGCTGATGGCCCGCCGCGCACGCGAGCTGGGCCTGGGCGTGATGGTGGGCTGCATGGGCGGCACCAGCCTCGCGATGGCGCCCGCGTTCGTGCTGGGCCAGGTGTGCGACGTCGTCGACCTCGACGGGCCGACGATCCTGGCGAGCGACTGCGTTCCAGGCGTGCGCTACGACGCGGGCGTCATGGATTGCGATCCGGAGCTTTGGGGCTGACCTGAATCTGGTCGGCTAGAGTCGAGTGGCCGCATTGCGGCGGCCAGCTGCCGCTGGAGTGCTAGCGCCAGATGTCTGAAAGCGCTGGCGGATTCAACTGGTCGATACAACGCACTGAGAACTGCATGAGCGGACGGAGTGTTGCAGATGAAGTACCGGACACGAAACTACCATAGCGACAGTCAGAAGTCGCGTCAGCGGAGCACCTCCGCGAGGAGATGCTCCGCCAACGCGAAGGATGGTGTAGACGCTGAATCGTCCTTGTCGCAAACCCCTGCCCAGCTCGACCGTGCTGGGACGTTGCTCTCGCCGCTGATCCACTAGCCACCTCTCGGCGGCGTCGGAGGGCAACCCGCGGCGCAGATCAGCGCGCAACGGGCCAGCCGGGCGAAAGACGATTGAACTCGATTGAAACGATGGGCCGCTGGCGGCTCGCAAAGCGAGCCGAGCCATGGCCCTGAGTGACCGTGAACGCATCTCGATTCCGTTCACGTCGCTGCGACGTGAATGGGGGCTTTGCGAGAGCTCCGACCCGGAAAATTCAGCGTCGGCCTCGCAGTGATCGCTGCGAGGCTCAAGACAAATCGGATCTGCTTGGCAAGCGAACGTGAGAGACCTTGATGTAGTTGGCGTCCGCACAAGGTACTAGGACGGCTGGTTGGCGATGTGAAGTCAATCCAGATTCGGACTGGCCGGCAACAGGATTGCGCGGGCTCCACACGTATAACTGCGCTTGCCCACGGACAGAAATGGTTCCCTGTGCGTGGCCCGCTTGCCTGCGCGACGCCAGCCAAACGGCCAGCCGCAAAGGTCAATTCGCGGGCGTGGTGAACGTCCAGACCTTGGCGATGGCGATGCCGCTCGCGAGCCCTTGAAATTGACCGTGTAGCTGGTGCTCGGTCGCAGTACCGCATTGGGCGTGGCGACGGCCCAATTCGCCCATATCGCGGTCGTCAGCGCGTCCGCGCCGAGCGTCGTCGGTACTGCCTGGCCGTTCTTGTCGGTGATGGTGAAGACGGTCACCGTCAGCGCTAGCTTCGAGTCGACCGTCACGCTGGTGCGAGACTGATCATGGCCGTCGTCCGTCGCGGACACCCGACGCACTTCATTCAGCGAGCGCGGCATGCGTCCGCCCGAGCGCGTCGAAGTTCGCTGCCATTCGACGAATTTCTGGCAAAACTCTGGAACGACGTGGATTTTTTGGTAGGCCGTGTTGGACTTGAACCAACGACCAAAGGATTATGAGTCCTCTGCTCTGACCAACTGAGCTAACGGCCCACGAGCGGGCGATTGTACGGATGCGGCGGGCGCGGCCCGGCCGCGTGCCGGTGGGACATGCCGGAGATCTCCGCCCGGATTCCGGCTCTGTTCCGCGGTTGCGCCATCGCTGCGTTCTTTAGCATGACTGACACATTTAGAGAATGGCGCCATGTCCCTGTCCACCGCTTCCTCGACCGGCTCTTCCTACGCGACCGTGAACGCCGGCAGCGCG
>FTKT01000274.1_pt1 | contig 17984 bp, 15 predicted proteins | sample 1658271 | NCBI WGS metagenome assembly FTKT01 (sample SAMEA3914811, study PRJEB12502) | metagenome | biome: forest; material: soil | place: Canada | collected 2011-08-04 | depth 0.3 m | reverse complement strand
CGGCCGCAATCCGCGCACCAACGAACCCATCAAGATCAAGTCGGCCAAGGTGCCGAAGTTCCGTCCGGGCAAGGGCCTGAAGGACGCGGTCAACTGAAAGCCGGTCGACGCGGCGTCCGCATCCGGACAGCCGCGTCGCAGGGTTCCAGCGGGTGCTTAGCTCAGTTGGTAGAGCAGCGCCCTTACACGGCGTAGGTCGGCGGTTCGAGCCCGTCAGCACCCACCACTTCCCGATCGCCCCCTAGTCCGGGCTAACCAGGCGAACTCCCGCAACCGAGTTCGCCTTTGTCGTTTTGGCCATGGCGGCCTGCCGCCTCGCCCCAGTGTCCCAAGAGGCTTTCCATGTTTGATTTCGTCCGGTCGCACAACCGAGTCCTGCAGGTGATGCTGGGCATCGTGATCATCCCGGTGTTCGGTTTCGTCGGCCTCCAGAGCTACCTGCAGCCCAACGAGTCGGCCGTTCCCGTGGCCTCGGTCGACGGCCACGACATCTCGCACGCCGAGTGGGACACGCAGCGTCGCCAGGACATCGACCTGATCCGCTCGCGCAATCCGCAGATCGACCTGAAGCAGCTCGACACGCCCGAGGCGCAGCGTCTGTCGCTCGACAAGCTGGTTCGCGACCGCGTGCTGCTCGCGGCCGTCAACCACGAGAACCTGGCGGTGAGCGACGAGCGCATCGTCCACGAGTACCAGACCAATCCGGAGTTCGAGCAGCTGCGCGCGATGCCCAAGGCGACGCGCGACGCCGTCCTGGCGCAGCAGGGCATGAGCGGCAACGCGCTGCTCGAGAACATCGGCCGCGGCCTGGCGCGCGACCAGGCGCAGCAGGGCGTGGCGATCAGCGGCTTCCTGCCCGCGGCGTCGTTCAAGGCCGGCACCGACGCCTGGTTCGACCAGCGCGACATCCAGTGGCAGCGCTTCGACATCAAGGAGTACGCCGCGAAGATCCAGCCGACCGACGCCGAGGTCGAGGCGTACTACAAGGCCCACGCCGCCGACTTCGTCGCGCCCGAGCAGGCGAAGATCGATTACCTGGTGCTCGAGCCGGCCGCGCTGCAATCGCAGGTCAAGGCCGACCCGACGCTGGTGCAGGGCTACTACGACGCCAACAAGAGCCGCTACACGACGCCCGAGGAACGCAGCGCCAGCTACATCCTCGCCAAGGTCGCACCCAACGCGTCGGCCGCCGACGTGGCCAAGGCCAAGGCGCTGGCCGACAGCGAGCTCGCCGAGGTGCGCAAGAACCCGGCCGCCTTCGCCGACACCGCGAAGAAGATCCCGCAGGACGGCGGCCCGCTCGAAGGCGGCGACCTCGACTTCATGCGCAAGGGCGCACTCGGCGTGCCGGCGCTGGACGACGCGCTGTTCTCGATGAAGCCCGACCAGATCAGCGACGTCATCCGCATCGACGGCGGCTTCCAGATCGTCAAGCTCACCGGCGTGCGCGGCGGTGCGGTCAAGGCCTTCGACGAGGTCAAGCCGCAGATCGAGGACCAGCTGAAGACGCAGGAAGCGCAGAAGCTGTTCTCGGCCGACGCGGAGAAGTTCAAGGACACCGTCTACGAACAGGCCGACAGCCTCGACGCGGCGGCCAAGGCCTTCCAACTGACCAAGCAGACGGCCACCGTCACCCGCCAGCCCGTGACCGGCGCGCCCGGCCCGCTCGCCTCGCCCAAGCTGCTGGCGGCCGTGTTCGCCACCGACGCGCTCAAGAGCAAGCACAACACCGAGGCCATCGAGACCGCCCCGAACCAGCTCGCGGCGGCGCACGTCGTCGAGTACGTGCCGCAGCACACGCGTCCGCTGGCCGAGGTGCATGACCTGGTCGTCGCGGCCGTGCGCAACGCCCAGGCCATCGCCGCCGCCCAGAAGGACGGCGAGGCCCGCGTGGCCGAGGCGAAGAAGGATCCTGCGCTGGTGCTGCCGCAGGCCGTCACCGTGAGCCGCCTCGACCGCACCGGCGCCGTGCCGCGTCCCGTCGTCGAGGCCGCGCTGAAGGCCGACCTGTCCAAGGGCCCGACTGCGGTCGGCCTCGCGCTGCCGGACGGCAGCTACGCCGCCATCCGCGTGCTGAAGTCGACGCCGCACGTGCCCGACGCCAACGAGTCCGCCCAGTTCAAGACCGTGTTCACGCAGGCGTTCGAGCAGGCCGAAGGCGACGCCGTCTACGACTCGCTGAAGGCGCGCTACAAGGTCAAGTACCACGACGACCGCATCGCGAAGTTCACGTCGCAAGCCGCTTCGGCCGCCAACTGAAAAAACACGCTATAATCTTTGGCTCCGGTGGTGGCTATAGCTCAGTTGGTAGAGTCCCAGATTGTGATTCTGGTTGTCGTGGGTTCGAGTCCCATTAGCCACCCCACCCGCATTCAGCAGTTCGCCAAGGCCTTGGTTCCCGATGGAATCAAGGCCTTTTTGCTTTCCCGCTCTTTCCGGGTGCTGCACGGCCTGTCACGCAGCCTCGCGGGGCAGCGATGAAGGCAGTCGTCCAGGAAATCCATCGCCGCGGCAAGCACGGCAATTTCTGGGTCCGTCGCCGCATCGCCCTACACGATCGACGACGGATGCTTGGCCAGCGGCGTCACGTCGATCTTCATGAACGGAAACAGCGGCAGCCGGCTGAGGGTGTCGTGGAGCTCGTCGTTGCTGTCGACATCGAAGACGCTGTAGTTGGCGTACTCGCCCACCACGCGCCAGAGGTGCGGCCACTTGCCGCCTTTCTGCAACTCCTGCGAGTACGCCTTCTCCGCTGCCTTGATGCGCGCGGCGTCGTCGGGAGCGACGGTCGCCGGGATGTCGACGATCATGTGAACCAGGTAGAGCATGGGTTGTCCTTCCGTTGATCAGCGTGGGAGGTGCGCCGCGACGAACGGCAGGACGGCCTGTTCGAACGCCTCGGGCGCCTCGAGGTTGGAGAGATGCGAGGCCGGCACGGTGGCCAGCCGCGCGCCGGGGATCGCGGCCTGCATGGCCTGGGCATCGACGACGGTCGTGACGGGATCGAACGTGCCGGCCAGCAGCAAGGTGGGAATGGAGATGCGGCCGATCTCGCTCCGCAGGTCGGACGCGGCCAGCGCGTCGCAGCAGGCGGCGTAGCCTTCCGGCGCGATGCTCGCGATGCCCGCCTGGGCGCGCCGCACGACCAGCGGCCTGGCGGCCACGAACCCGTCGGTGAACCAACGCCCGGGCGCCGAGTCCGCCAGTGCGCGCATCGCGGCCGATCCGCCGCCGCGCACGGTAGCCGCACGCTCGTTCCAGCCCGCAGCGCTGCCGATGCGTGCAGCACTGTTGCAGACGACGAGGGCATCGAAGCGCTCGCCCGCATGAATGCCCAGCCACAGGCCGGTGTGTCCGCCCATGGAGATCCCGCAGAAGGCGGCGGTGGCGATGTCCAGCGCGTCCATCACCGCCAGCACGTCCCGGCCGAGCGCGTCGAACGTGTAGGGCCCGGGCGTGACCTGGCTGCCGCCGTGGCCGCGGGTGTCATGGCGGATCAGGCGATGGGACTTGGCGAAGGCGTCCACCTGCGGCTCCCACATCTCGAGCGTGGTGCCGAGCGAGTTGCCGAGCACGAGCACGGGCAGCGAAGGATCACCGTCGATCGCGACCCGGAACGTTCCGCGCGCGGTGGCCAGCGAGATCTCGGTGGAGTGCGGGGGAGTGGTCATGGATGGGCTCGCTTCGATCTCGCATCAGCCCTGGTCGCCGCCGCCCACGGGCAGCACGGTGCCCGTGATGTAGGACGCGCGATCGGAGGCGAGGAACAGGATGGCCTCGGCCTGCTCGTCGAGCGTGCCGTAGCGCTTCATCAGGGTGCTGCCGACCGTCTGGTCGACGATCTGCTGGTACCAGGCCTTGTCCTTGCGGCCTGGCCTGGCGCTGTTGCGCGGGACGCGGCGCGGCGGCGCTTCGGTGCCGCCAGGGGCCACGGCGTTGATGCGGATGCCGCGCTCGCCGTTCTCGAACGCCAGGCAGGCCGTCAGCGCATTGACGCCGCCCTTCGCGGCGCCGTAGGGCACGCGGTTGACGCTGCGCGTCGCGATGGACGAGACGTTGACGATGGCACCGCGCCTCTTCTTGAGCATGTAGGGCAGCACCGCACGGCAGCCCCACAGCGTGGGGAAGAGCGAGCGCCGCACCTCCGCCTCGATCTGGTCGGGCGTGTACTGGTCGTAGGGCCTGGTCCAGATCGTGCCGCCGACGTTGTTGACCAGGATATCGATGCGGCCGAACCTCGCGTGCGCCTGCGCCGCGGCGTCCTCGGCGCCCTGGAACTGCTCGAGGTCGGCCTCGATCGCGATGACGTCGGCCAGCGCCGCCAGGTCGCTGCGCACCTCCTGCACGATGGGCGAGCGATCGACCAGCGCGAGGCGCGCGCCGCGCTCGGCGGCCAGTTCGGCCACGCGTCGGCCGATGCCCTGCGCGGCGCCGGTGATCAGCATGACCTGGCCGTGGAACATGCTCGTCGTGTCGTCGCGGCCGGTCATGCGGGCACCAACTGCGTGGGCGTGAATTTCTCGTAGTGGAAGCTGGCGGGCGTCATGCCGGCGGTCTTGAAATGCTTCTGCACCGCGTCCACCATCGGCGGCGGCCCGCACAGGTACACGTCGACGTCGCCGGCGTGCAGGGCGTCCTCGGCCATGTGCTGGGTGACGTAGCCCTGGCGGTCGTGCCGGCTCGCGGGATCGGCGACGCACGTGGTGAAGCTGAATCCGGGCATCCGCCGCGCGAAGTCTTCGAGCCGCTCGACCAGCACCAGGTCCTGGTCGCGCGTGACGCCGTAGATCAGGTGCACGCGTTGCGAGGCGTCGCGCCGGGCCAGTTCTTCCAGCATCGACAGGAACGGGGCGAGTCCGGTGCCGCCCGCCAGCAGCAGCAGAGGACGGTTGATGGCGCGAAGGTAGAAGCTCCCGAGCGGGCCGGCCATGCGGATGGACTGCCCGGCCTGGGCGCTCGTCAGCCAGGAGCTCATGAGGCCGCCAGGCACCTGCTTGATCAGGAAGCTTGCGCGGGTGTCGCCGGGCGCCGAGCTGAACGAATACGAGCGATGCTGGTCGGTTCCCGGCACGCCGATGTTCACGTACTGTCCGGGCAGGAAGGTCGGCGCCCCGGCTGGCATGTCGAGCACCAGCTCCCAGGCCGCGTCGCCGAGCGGCGTCACGCGGGACACCGTCGCCTCGAATGCGCTGCTGCCCGTCTTGCAGGCGGTCGACGACATGGGCACGGCGATGACGCAGTCCGAACGCGGGATCATCTGGCACGTCAGCACCAGGCCCTGCCCGGCCTCGTCCTGGGTCAGGGCGTCGTCGATGTAGTCGTCGCCCAGGTCGTAGGTGCCGCCCTCCGCGCGGCACTTGCAGGTGCCGCAGACACCGTCGGAGCAGTCCATCGGCAGGTTGATGCGCTGGCGGAACGCGGCGTCGAGCACCTTCTCGGTGTCGCCGCAGTCGACGAAGCGGGTCACCCCGTCCTCGAAATTCAAGGCGATGCGGTAGCTGGTCATCGGAGTCGTCCTGCAGTCAGATGTGATAGATGTCGATGACCTGGCGGATGTAGTCGTTCTTCAGGACGATCTTCTTGCGCGCGATCAGGTAGTCGCCGCCCGCCTTGCGCAGCGTCACGAACGTGGTGCCGAAGTAGTGGTCGGTCGCCTTGTAGCGATGGCTCAGCGTATGGAAGTTGTAGCGGACGTCCAGCTCGTCGCCGCGATCCGCCAGCACTTCCACGTTGGCGATCATGTGGCTGGTGCGCGGCTCCGGCATCGACGCGCTGGAGCGCTCGGTCCTGATGCGGAACACGCGGTCTTCCAGGCCATCGCGGTTCGGGTAGTAGATCAGCGAGATCTGGCTCTGCGGGTCTTCGGTCAGCTGGTCGTCGTCGTCCCAGGCCGGCATCCAGTAGTCGACGTCGGCGGCGTAGAGCTCGAGCCAGTCTTCCCATTGGCGGTCGTCCAGGTGGCGTGCCTCGCGGTAGAGGAACGCGCGGACGGCGGTGGTGTCGACTTCGGCGAGCGCGCTCATGACGGGGCTCCCTCGCGTTCCTGCCGCACCGCCTTGCGCATCGCTTGCGACCAGTAGTTGTGCTGGCAGACGAACAGGCCTTCGTCCTCGCTGCGGCCGCCGCTGATCAGCGGCTTCATCCCCATCTTGCGGGCGTTCTCGTCCGGGCCTTCGACCCACAGCGGCGCGCCGCGGCTGAGGTCGTTCCACTGCGACGCGGTGCCCGCATAGCCGGTCTGGCAGGCGCGGAATTCCTCCAGGTCGTCGGCGGTGCCCATGCCGGAGACGTTGAAGAAGTCCTCGTACTGCCGGATGCGCAGCGCGCGATCCGTGGCGCTCTCGCCCCTGGGCGCGAAGCAGTAGATGGTGATCTCGGTCTTGTCCACGCTGATCGGGCGCGCAACGCGGATCTGCGTCGAGAACTGGTCCATCAGGTAGACGTTCGGATACAGGCACAGGTTGCGGGTCTGGCCGACGATGAAGTCGGCCTTGTCCTCGCCATAGCGCGCTTGCAGGTCCTCGCGGCGGTTGTAGACCGGCCGCACCTCCGGGTTCATCGTGCGCGTCCACAGGAGGATGTGGCCGTTCTCGAAGCCGTACACGCCGCCCACGCTCTTGCTCCAGCCGTTGGCGTCGACGGCCTTGGTGCCCCCGTCCTTGCGACGTCCCATGGTGGCGGAATAGTTCCAGTGCACGGAGCTGACGTGGTAGCCGTCGCTGCCGTTCTCCATCTGCAGCTTCCAGTTGCCGTCGTAGGTGTACGTGGAGTTGCCGCGCAGCACCTCCAGGCCGTCGGGCGCCTGGTCGACGATCTGGTCGATGATCACCCTGGTCTCGCCGAGGTGCTCCTCCAGCGGCACGACGTCCGCGTTGAGGCTGCCGAACAGGAAGCCCTTGTAGCTCTCGAAGCGCGCCACCTTCTTCAGGTCGTGCGAGCCGTGCTTGTTGAACTGGACCGGGTACTCGGTGGTCTTCTCGTCCTTGACCTTGAGCAGCTTGCCGGTGTTGCTGAACGTCCAGCCATGGAACGGGCACGTGAAGCTGCCCTTGTTGCCGTGCTTGCGCCGGCACAGCGTGGCGCCGCGGTGGGCGCATGCGTTGACGACGGCGTTGAGTTGCCCGTCCTTGCCACGCGTGATGATGATGGGCTGGCGGCCGATGTGCGTGGTGAAGTAGTCGTTGATCCCGGGGATCTGGCTCTCGTGGGCAAGATAGACCCAGTTCCCTTCGAAGATGTGCTTCATCTCCAGCTCGAACAGCTCGGAGTCGGTGAAGATGTCGCGGCGGCAGCGATAGACGCCGTTGTCCTTGTCGTCTTGCAGCGCGGTATCCAGCAGCGCCTCGACGTCGCCGTACTTGTCGACGGTTGCGATCGTGTTCATGCGAGTCTCCTAGGGACGATGTCAGGCCCCGCGAGGCTTGCCGCGGTCAGGCATCGAGGTACGGAAGGAAGAACTGGCCAGTGGATCTGCGCGGATCCACCCTGGCCGGCCAACGCTCAGGCTGCGAGTCGGGGGCGCTCGACGACCTGGTTGTCGACGCCGTCGACCAACCCGGTGAGCCGGATATCGAAGACGATCTCGGCGAACGGTCCGTCCAGTTCCTGGGCGCGGATGCTGGCCGCGTCGCTGTGCTCGATCACCGGCGGCACGAGGCCATCGCGCGTTGCGTAGGCGAAGTCGTCATAGACGAGCGGGTCGCCGTCGATGTTGATCTGCGTCGTCAACTTCCGGTGGCCTTGCGCGGTGACGAAGAGGTGGATGTGCGCCGGGCGATTGCCATGTCGTCCCAACTGGTCGAGCAGGGCCTGGGTGGGGCCGCCGGGCGGGCAACCGTAGCCGACCGGCACGATGCTGCGGAACTTGTAGCGACCCTGCGCGTCGGTGACGATGGTGCGGCGCATGTTGAACGGCTGTTGCTCGCCCGTCGGGTCGAAGTGCGAATAGAACCCCTTGGTGTTGGCATGCCAGACTTCAACGGTCGCGCTCGGCACGGGCTTGCCGTCCGCGCCGTAGACCGTGCCGTGCATGATCAAGGTGTGGCCAGCCTTGTCGGTGCCGTCGTCCAGGCGAGCGAAGCCCTTTTCGACCGGCGCGCCCGCGACGTAGAGCGGACCTTCGATCGTGCGCGGCGTGCCGTCGGCGACGCCGCGCGCCTTGTCCTCGGCGTCCATGCGCATGTCGAAGTAGCGATCCAGCCCCAGACCCGGCGACAGCAGTCCGGCTTCGCCGCGCGCGCCCAGTTGGTTCAGGTAGGCGACGCCCGCCCAGTATTCGTCCGACGAGATGTCGAGATCCTCGATCGTCCTGAACAGGTCGGACAGGATGCGATGGATGATCGCCTTGGCGCGCGGGTTGCCGCCCTCCTGTTTCAGGCCGCTGGCGAGCCGAAGGAAGTCCTGGACTTCCGGGGTGTCGAAAATGTGAACGCTCATGGTTGTCTCCATTGGTGAGGCTGAAATTCGTTGTGGCAGGCGCTTCTCCGGGCCCCGCCACCGGCTTGATGCTCTGAGTCAGGCGACCGTGGGCGCGGTCACCGCGATGGTCGTGCGAGGTCGGTCTCGACGGAAATGCAGGAGGCGGTCTTCGTCGAGCTGGATGCCGAGGCCCGGCGTCGTCGGGATCGTCAGGTGGAAGTCGCCGTAGGCCAGGGGCGCCGCCAGGATCTCCTCGGTCAGGAGAAGCGGCCCGAACAGCTCGGTGCCCCACTGCAGTTCGCGAAACGTGGCAAACGCATGCGCGGAAGCGATCGTGCCGACCGCTCCCTCCAGCATGGTTCCGCCATACAGCTCGATCTGTGCCGCGTCGGCGATGGCCGCTACCTGCTGCGCCGCCTGCAGGCCGCCCGACTGTTCGGTCTTGATCGCGAACACGTCCGCCCCTGCGACACGCGCCAGCGCGAAGGCCGTTCCCGGGCCCATCAGCGATTCGTCGGCCATGACGGCGATCGGGAACTTGCCGGTGAGACGCGCCAGTGCCTCGGCGCTCGCCACGGGTTGCTCGACCAGCTCGCAACCGGCGTCGACCAGTCCCGCCAACCCACGATGCGCCTCGAGTTCCGTCCAGGCCATGTTCACGTCCACGCGAATCGAGGCTTGATCGCCCAAGGCCTTCTTGATGGCGGCGACGTGGGCCACGTCTTCACGCACGGACCTGCGCCCGATCTTCAGCTTGAAGATCCGATGACGACGGGCTTCCAGCATGCGCTGAGCCTCGTCGATGTCGCGTCCGGTGTCGCCCGATGCCAGCGTCCAGGCCACCGGCAGGCGGTCGCGCATGCGACCCCCCAGCAGCTCGGAGACGGGCAGGCCCGTCCGATGGCCCAGCGCGTCGAACAGCGCGGTCTCGACGGCGCACTTCGCGAAACGGTTGTCGCGGATGCCCTTGTTCAGGTGCGCCATCAGGCCGGCGACCCGGTTGGCGTCCGCCCCCACCATGTGCGGTGCGAAATAGGTATCGATGGCCAGCTTCATGCCTTCGGGCGATTCGCTGCCATAGGCCAGTCCGCCGATCGTGGTGCCCTCGCCGATGCCCACCGTGCCGTCGGAGCAGTGGACGCGCACGATCATCAGCGTCTGGCCGCTCATGGTCGTCATGGACAGCTTGTGCGGGCGGATCGTCGGCAGGTCGACAAGCATCGTGTCGACCTTGTCGATGGTGGCCGAGCCAGCAACGCTGAACGCGGGGTACGGGCGGGAAGGAGCTTGCATGGGACTTATTGGACGGCAGCCACCCGTTTCGATCCAACACCAAATAGGTCTCGGGCGATACCTCTAAGGTATTGTTGGTCGATTGGACTTTCCATATCAACGACTTAGAATCCTTGCATTCCTATAAAACATGGTTTTCCCTTATGGATCTGCGTCAACTGCGTTACTTCGTCGCCGTGGCCGCCACCCGGAACTTCACGCGGGCGGCCGAACAGATGCACATCGCGCAACCGCCCCTGAGTCGGCAGATCCAGTTGCTCGAGGAGGAGCTCGGCGTCCAGCTGATCCAGCGCAACAGCCGCCCCGTGCGCTTGACGGAGGCCGGCCGGCAGTTCCATGAGCAGTCGCTCCAGGTGCTGCAGCGCGTCGAGCAGATGAAGAACAGCGCGCGCCAGACCGGTCTCCACCAACGGCAGTCCATCACCGTTGCCTACGTCGCCTCCACCTTGTATGGCGGGCTCCCCATGCTGGTCCGGACGTTCCGCCAGCGCTACCCGGAGACGGACATCCATCTCGTCGACCTGAACTCGGTGCAGCAGATCAACGAACTCAAGGCCGGCCGGATCGACCTGGGGTTCGGCAGGATCAGGAGTCGCGACACGTCCGTGGCGCGCACCGTGCTGCGTGAAGAGCGACTCGTGCTGGCCATGCCGCCCAGTTCGCCGCTGGCCGCCGACAAGAGCCAGGTCAGCCTCAAGGAGGTCCAGAACCAGCGCCTGATCGTCTTTCCGAAGGAGCCTCGTCCAAGCTTCGCGGACCACGTACTGGGGCTGCTCCATGACCAGGGCGTCCAACTGGCGGAGGTGCACGAAGTGCGTGAACTCCAAGCGGCGCTCGGCCTCGTCGCGGCGGAAATGGGCGTGTGCATCGTGCCGGCTGCGGCACGTATCCGGTCGGACGTCGTCTACAGGCTCATCGGCGACGAGCAGGCGACGTCCCCGATCATCCTGAGCCACAGGCTCAACGACGATTCCTGGTACATCCCGGCGATCAAGGAACTCATCGCCGAGATGTATGCGCAGAATCCGCCGTGGCTCGACGTTGGCACGAATATCTTTCCTGGAGCAGCTCCGGAGCGCGAACCCCAGGCGCCGCCCACGCCTGAGGGCAAGCCGGTCACGCGCACAGCCAGCGCATCGAAGAAGCGCTGAGCGATCGGCCCGAGGCGTCCTCCTTTTCCGCGGCCGCCGTCATCGGGGCGTCTTGTCGGCGATCAGAACGAGTAGCTCACCCCCGCCGACCCCGTCCAGCGCGGTGCAAGCTGGTAGCCGACCAGGTGGCTGGCCACCGGCAGCTGCACGAACGCGAACGCCTGCACGTGGTCGCCGAGCGCGCCCGTCACGCCGGGGCTGAGGTAGACGACGGTGCCCGCGCTGTCCGGGTTGTCGGCGAGCGCGCCCTGGTCGGCGCTCTTGTGCGAGATGTTGACCTGCAGCTGCGGCACGACTTCCGGATTCGCCTCGTAGCGCGCGCCGAAGCTGACGAAGGTGGTGTTGCCGACGCGGAAGTCCTGGCCCGCGCCGCGCAGGCGTTGAGCGAACGCCGCCTGGTACTGGCCGTTGACGAAGGCGTCGATGTTGGTCGTGACGGCCTGGTGGAAATACGCGCCCACGATGACGTCCGTCGTGCCCGTGCCGGGCTGCAGGCTGGTGTCGACGAGGTTGTCGGGCGAATCGTTGGTCGACAGCGGGCCGCCCCTGAACGTGGTCGGATGGCGGCCGACGATGCCGGTGCCGTCGGCGTTGGCGCCGCCGTAGTGGCCCGTGGGCAGCTTGATGCCCAGCTGCAGGCCGAGGTTGCGCTCGTCCAGCAGGCCCTGGTACGTGGCGATGAGGCGGAGGTCGCCCAGGCCCTTGATCTTGGCCGTGCTCAGCTGATCCTGCGTGACGGGGTTGGTCGCTGACGCGTAGGTCGAGTGGCCGCGATCGACCCAGGGCAGCAGCAGCCGCAGGCCCCAGTCGTCGTTCGGCGCGTAGCCGATGCCCAGCGTCGTGTAGCGGTTGACGGTGTCGTGCTCGACCTCCTGGTCGCCGCCGGCGTCGTTGATCGCGGCGACCTGCGAGGTCGAGACCGGCTTGCTGCCGTGGCGCAGCTGGCTCTGGTCGATGTCGTCGAACTGCAGGCTGAGCGCCCAGCCGGGGCGCGTCGGGTAGCCGGTGGCGGCGTCGGTCGACAGCGAGCAGCCGCAGGTGGCGCAGGCCGAGGCGCTGCCGGCGACTAGCGACAGCAGGGCGGCCGCGAAGGGGGTGAGGATCTTCGTCATGGGAGTCTGTGCGGGTCGTGAGGCCGGTGCGCGAGCGCTGAGGCAAACAGCGCACCAAGCCACGGATCAAGGCCGTCCGGGCTTGCGGACGGATTCATGCCGCGACGAGCGTCGACATCGGCCGGCGCCCGGGGCGAAGCTCAGACGAAGCGGGGCGGGGCGCGGGGCTGGGCGGAGGCCCAGGCCGCGTTGCTGCGCGGCGCGCGCGTGAACGCGACCGGGAACGCGCGGAAGGCGAGGGCGATGCCGGCGTCGGCGACGCGGGGGTCGGGCGGCGGCGCCAGATCGGCGTGCAGCGCGCAGTACGGGCAGTGCTCGAAGGCGTGCATCGACGCGGGCGAATCCGACGTGCCGCTCTTGTCGGACGCGACGTTCGCGGCCGAGCAGATCCTGTCCCAGGGCAGGCCGCTCGCGGCCGAGAACGCGCCCGTCGCGGTCGGCACGAAGGTCGCCAGCAGGATCGCGAACAGGGCGATCCAGCTGGAGACGGTGCGGCGGCCGCGGCGCGTGGACATGCGTCGATTCTAGGCCTTGCCCGAAATCAGGCCAGCGCGCGCCGCAAGGCCTCGCCCGCGTAGGCGACCGAGGCTAGCCCGTCGTCGAACACCTGCCCCAGCGTGAAGAACGCGTGCAGCATGCCGTCGTAGCGCTTGCATTCGACGGTCACGCCTGCCTCGGCGAGGCGCCTGGCGTAGGCCTCGCTCTCGTCGCACAGCGGGTCGCACTCGGCGACGATCACCAGCGCCGGCGGAAGGCCGCGCAGGTCGGGCGCGAGCAGCGGCGAGGCGAGCGGATCGCGGCCCGCGGCGGCGTCGGCCAGGTAGTGGTTCCAGTTCCACTGCATGCCTTCGAGCGTGAGCAGATACCCTTGGCCGTATTCGCGGTACGACGGCGTGTCGAAGGCGTGGTGCGTGACCGGATAGACGAGCACCTGGAACGCGAGCGCCGCGCCGCCGCGGTCGCGGGCCATCAGCGCGACGGCCGCGGCGAGGTTGCCGCCGGCGCTGTCGCCGCAGACGGCGATGCGGCGCGCATCGACGCCGAGGTCGGACGCATGCGCGGCGAGCCATTGCAGCGCGGCATGGCAGTCGTTCAGGCCTGCAGGGAACTTGTGCTCCGGCGCGAGGCGGTAGTCGATCGCGACGATCTTGCAGCCCGACGCGTTGGCGAGCGCGCGGCAGGTGGCGTCGTGACTCTCGAGGTCGCCCGCGACCCAGCCGCCGCCGTGCAGGAACATGACCAGCGGCAACGGCCCCGGGCGCGCGTCGCGCGGTGTGTAGGCGCGGGCGCGCACGGGTTGGCCGTCGGCGCCGGGCAGCTCGAGATCGTCGATCGCGCCGACCGCTTCGTCCGACGGCGGCAGCAGCCCTCGCAGGCCTTCGCGGGCCTGGGCGATCGTCACTTCCGAGATCGGCGGGCGGCCCAGCGCGTTGATCGTCTCGATGAAGGCCTGGGCCTGGGGATGCAGCGGCATGGCGATGGCGACTCGTTCGAAAGCCTGCAGGCACTATGGCACTTTCGGCAAACCTGTCAAACAGGTTAAACACTTGCAACGGGCGCTTTGCCGGGGGTTCCATGGAAAAGTGAGGTTCTGGATCGTCAAACCTGTCGGACAGGTTGGCGGCCCGGCCCGCCGGTTGCCATGGTCGAGTCGATCCTCCCCCTCCACCGGAATCCGCATGCCCAGTCCCATCGAAGACTACGCCCTGATCGGCAACCAGGAGACCGTCGCGCTGGTCGGCCGCGACGGCTCGATCGACTGGATGGGGATGCCGCGCTTCGACAGCCCCGCCTGTTTCGCCGCGCTGCTCGGCGCGCCCGAGCACGGCCGCTGGCTCATCGCGCCGGTCGACACCCAGGGCACCGTCAAGCGCGCGTACCGCGACGGTTCGACCGTGCTCGAGACGCGCTTCGCGACCGCCGACGGCGAGGTCAGCGTGATCGACTTCATGGCGCGGCGCGAGGGCGCATCCGACCTGATGCGCATCGTGCGCGGCGTGCGCGGGCGCGTCGCGATGCGCACCGAGCTCGTCGTGCGCTTCGACTACGGCGTGGTCGTGCCGTGGGTGTCGCGCCAGGAGGACGGCCGGCTGCATTTCACGGCCGGCCCGGATCGCCTCACGCTCGCGACGTCGCTGGAGCTGCGCGGGGAGGACCTGCGCACCGTCGGCGCCTTCGAGCTCGCCGCGGGCGACGAGCTGACGTTCGCGTTGACGTGGCAGCCGTCGTGGCGCACCGATGAGCCCGCACCGGACGTGGCGCAGGCGTTGACGCAGGTCGAGGCGCAGTGGGACGCGTGGTCGTCGAAGTTGCCCGAGGGCGACCAGGTCTCCGAGGCGGTGCGGCGCTCGCTGGTCACGTTGAAGGCGCTGGCGCATTGGGAGACCGGCGGCATCATCGCGGCGGCGACGACGTCGCTGCCCGAGAAGATCGGCGGCACGCGCAATTGGGACTACCGCTTCTGCTGGCTGCGCGACGCCACGTTCACGCTGTATGCACTGCTGGGCCTCGGCTTCGTCGACGAGGCCGAGGCGTGGCGCGCGTGGCTGGTGCGCGCGGTGGCGGGCAGCCCGGACGACCTGCAGATCATGTACGGCGTGGCCGGCGAGCGGCGGCTCGACGAATACGAGGTGCCGTGGTTGCCCGGCTACGAGAACTCGGCGCCGGTGCGCGTGGGCAACGCCGCCGCGGGGCAGGTGCAGCTCGACGTCTATGGCGAGGTGCTGGACGCGCTCTATGTCGCGCGCAAGGCCGGCCTCGCGTACGACGCGCGCAGCTGGTCGATCGAGTGCGCGATGGTGCGCCATCTCGAGGCGATCTGGAACGAGCCCGACGACGGCATCTGGGAAGTGCGCGGCGGCCGCCGCCACTTCACGCACTCGAAGGTCATGGCCTGGGTCGCGTTCGACCGCGCCGTGCGATCGGCCACCGAGTTCGGCCTCGAGGGGCCGGTCGAGCACTGGAAGCAGGTGCGCGACGCGATCCACGCCCAGGTCTGCGCGCGCGGCTTCGACGCGGCGCAGAACTCGTTCGTGCAGTCCTACGGATCGAGCGCGCTCGATGCCAGCCTGCTGCTGATCGCCGTCGTCGGCTTCCTGCCGCCCGAGGATCCGCGCATCCGCGGCACGCTGGCCGCGATCGAGAAGGGCCTGCTGCGCGACGGCCTCGTGCTGCGCTACGACACCGGCGACTCGAAGGACGGCCTGCCGCCCGGCGAGGGCGCCTTCCTCGCCTGCACGTTCTGGTTAGCCGACAACTACCTGCTGCAGGGTCGCGTCGACGAGGCCCAGGCCGTGTTCGACCAGTTGCTCTCGTACCGCAACGATGTCGGCCTGCTGGCGGAGGAATACGACCCGGTGGCGAGGCGACAGCTGGGCAACTTTCCGCAGGCGTTCTCGCATCTGGCGTTGATCAACACGGCCACGGGCCTGGCCGCCGGGCGCGCGGGGACGGCGCATCAGCGGGCGGCGGGGAGCGCCGAGACGAAGGCATGACCGTGTTTCTGGCGGTGGCGTCGAGCAGATCCGGGCGCGGGCCGCCTGGCTGAATCGGCTGCGTCAAGGGCAAGACCTGCCTCGAGTCGCGGATTCTTCAGTATCACGATGATCGGAAGACGATGAAACGCAGAGACATCCTCAAATGGTCCGCTTCGGCGGGTGCCGGCCTGGGCGTGCTGGCAGGCACGCCGTCCACGGCAGCGGCGGCGGTGCCGGTCGCCAAGCCCAGCCTGCCGCAGAAGACCGACCTGGTCGATGCCGCGGCGCGGCGTCTGCAGCTGATCGCGCAGCAGGCGGTCTACGTCTGGACCCAGTCCCACATCGACCTGGCCGGCGTGCCCATGGGCGTGGCGGTGCCCCCCGGCGAGCTGCCCACGCTCGAGCACCAGTTGAAGACTTCTCAGCTGGCGGTCGAGGCGGTCACCAATCTCGCCGCCTCGCTCGGCACCAGCCCGCTCGGGGCCAGCAGCCTGCTGTCGCTAGCCGCGTTGAGCAGCCGGCTGGCGGCGACGCAAGCCAGCTTCGACAGCCTCGCGGCGCAGAACGCGGGCTTACTCAACCTGCCCGCGGCCGTCACGGCGGTGCTGGGCACCTTGACGAGCGCCGTGAGCGACATCGCCACGCAGCTCAAGCAGATCCACGCCAGCCTGGTCCAGGCCGCGCAGGGCAGCTCGACCAAGACGGTGGCGCAGTACGACGCGCTCTTCGTGACCATCGCCAAGCCCTCGATCGCGCAGCTGCTGCACGACGACGATGCCTTCGCCTACATGCGCGTGGGCGGACCCAACCCGATGCTGATCAGGAAGGCGTCCGCGCTGCCCGCCAAGTTTCCGGTGAGCGACGCGCAGTATCGTCAGGCGATGGGCGGTGACGACAGCCTGCTCGAGGCCGCCGGCAGCGGCCGGCTCTACCTGCTCGACTACGAAGGCCTCGGCGGCATCGCGCCGGCGGGCCCGGTCAGCAAGCCGCTCACGGGCGTCGGCTATGGCTACGCGCCGGTGGCGCTGTTCGCGCGCCCGAAAAGCGGCCGCTCGCTGGTGCCGGTCGCGATCCAGTGCGGACAGGATCCGTCGGCCAATCCCATCTTCGTGCGCGTCGACGACGCGAGCGACGCAGAGGCCTGGTGGGCCTGGCAATCGGCCAAGACCGCGGTGCAGGTGGCAGATTTCAACTACCACGAGATGTTCGTGCACCTGGGCCGCACCCACCTGGTGTCCGAGGCGTTCGCGATGGCGACGCAGCGCCAGCTCGCGACGGCGCATCCGCTCAACCGGCTGCTGTCGCCGCATCTCGAGGGCGCGATGTTCATCAACGAAGCGGCCACGCTGATCATCATGGCGCCGCTGACGACCGGCGACGTGATCCTCGCCGCGTCGATCGAGACGCTGCAAAGCGAATGCGGGCGCGACCGGCTCGCCTACGACTTCTACGCCAACATGCTGCCCAACGACCTGAAGGCGCGCGGCGTGGACAACACCGACCAACTGCCCGACTACCCCTATCGCGACGACGCGCTGCTGGTCTGGAACGCCATCCAGCAATGGGTGTCGGACTACGTCGCCGTCTACTACGCGAGCGACGCCGACGTCATCGGCGACTACGAGCTCAAGGCCTGGGCCGCCGAATTGAGCGCGAGCGGCAAGGTCAAGGGCTTCACCGCCATCACCACCCGACCCCAGCTGGTCAGCGTGGTCACGGCGATCATCTTCAATGCCAGCGCGCAGCACGCGGCGGTCAATTTCCCGCAGTCCGACATCATGACCTACGCCCCGTTCAGCGCGGGAACGGGCGGCACGGCGGCGCCCACGACGACCGCGGGCCAGTCGCAGGCCAACTGGCCGCAGATGCTGCCTTCCTCGCTCGCGGCGCGGGAGCAGATCCTCCTGTTCCACATCCTTGGCGGCGTGTACTACCGGCCGCTCGGCACGTACCTCGACAACGCCTTCCCGTATCTGCCGGTGCTGCTCGACCCGGCGATCGTGGGGCCGGGCGGACCGCTGGATCGCTTCCGCGCCGCGCTGGCCGCCACCGAGCTCGCCATCCAGCAGCGCAACGCGACCCGCACTCGGCCTTACGGCTACCTGCTGCCCAGCCGCATCCCATCGAGCACGAACATCTAGGGCGTCGTCACGCCGAATCGCCGCAGCCGGAAGCTCGAACGCGTCGGCGTGTCCCGTGCGGGACGGACATCCTGCCCCGCGCGGTGATTGAATACGCCCACTCGATCCGCCAGGAGCCCCGATGACCGCCGACTACTCGACCAAGACGCGCGACCTGCTGCAGCGCCTCACCGCCTTCTTCGACCAGCACATCACCCCGAACGAGGAACGCTACCTGCGCGAGGTCGATGCGAACCGGCGCGCCGGCAACGCGTGGATCCCGTCGAAGGTCATCGACGAGCTCAAGCCGATCGCGCAGCGCGAGGGCCTGTGGAACCTGTTCCTGCCGCATCCGTACGAAGGCCAGGGTGGCATCTCCAACCTCGACTATGCGCCGCTGTGCGAGCTGATGGG
>FTKT01149978.1_pt1 | contig 18114 bp, 22 predicted proteins | sample 1658271 | NCBI WGS metagenome assembly FTKT01 (sample SAMEA3914811, study PRJEB12502) | metagenome | biome: forest; material: soil | place: Canada | collected 2011-08-04 | depth 0.3 m | reverse complement strand
GCATCGTACCGGCAGATCAGGTAGCGTTCGATATGGGTTGCCTGCCAGTTGAAGAACCGCTTCACCATCGGGAACAGGCGAGTTTCCAGGCGCAGGCGAACCGCCTCGATCATTTCGTCGTGGGTAATGCCGACGTCGCGCCGCCGCTTTATATTGGCATTGGTGCGATAGACCGTGCGACCGCCGACGTCTTCGGTGAAGCCGGACTCGCTGGAGGCGCCTTCGTCGAAATAGCCGACCAGGATCCGGCACAGTTCCGGCTCGAAGATGCGCGGCATGATCAGGACGGGGGCGGTCGTCGTAACGGCGGTCTTGGCCAGCTCGGCCTTCAGCCGGTCCATGACCGCCGCGGTCCCGGCGATCGGTTCGGCCATGACCACGCGCAAGGTCGCGTCGAGCAGGAAAACCGCGGGCATCAGGTTGCCGGCGTCGGCCAGGCCGTACAGCCGGCCGATATCGCTGTTGAAGTCCCAGAAGAAGCGCACGCCGGGTTCGGAATTCTTGATGCCGCGCTGGTCGCGGTCGGCGGGATCCATGCTGACGCCGAAAAAGGCCGCATCGGTATCGTTGAACAGGTCGCGGTCGCGCATGGCCAGGGCCAGGGCATCCATCGATGCCGCGTAGTCCAGCGTACCGAAGATCATCAGGACGATCCAGCGGCCGCCGGCCACACCGATATTATAGCGTTCGGTCGTGCCGCAGGGCGCCTGGAACAGGGGCGCCGGTTCGCCGAAGCGCGGAATTTTACGGCGAAGGGTGTAGTCGTCAGCCAAGGCGAACCTCTTGATCCCGTCACCGGCAGAATAGGTGACACCGAATCGGGCCGCCGCCGATCGATCTATACCCATAGCAGCGCCGTGAAAGTGCTTAAATGCGGGCCGTCGTTTTTCATGCGCGACACAAGTCCATGCATGCCCGCTTGACTATCGCTCTGCACAAAACCATTTTTCCTTTATGGGATTGGAATTATTTGCCCTTGTTGAGCCATAATTGGGAGTTATTGCTGCGGTGCAGCAAGGTTATTTCCCATGTCGACATCCTCCCAGCGCAACTGGTTCCAGCGGACATGTCCGCACGTCTGGAAAGTCGTGACCTCGGAAGAGATCCATGACGTCCTCGATCCCACCGTCATCATCGCGACCCGCGCGACGCGCCGTTGCCTGATCTGTGGCTCGATCACCAAGACCGAATTGCGCTGACCCCCGGCGCAAAAGCCCGCGGCGCAAAAGAAAGGCCGAGCCCATATTCGAAAATGGGCCCGGCCAAGCAGAGGGGAGGAAGGCGCAGAAACGGCTCCGAGAGGGCTGCGCCGTCAAAACGCTCATGGCGTCAGACTATATGATGGCCGACAGGTCACAAGGGCATCTCGTATCAAATGAGATCACGATGCCGAAACAATTTGCAATATTTCGCCCTGTCCGACCTCAATTGGCGTGCTGAGGTCCTGCGGACGGCGCCTGGGGCGCTGCCGTCGCATCCGTGTCGGCGGGCGGCGCGGCCATAGCCGCGACCGGCCGGCCGGCCGGCGTATGGTTCAGCATGACATAGGATCCGACCACGCCGGCAATGGCGATAACGGCGATCAGGATCAGCGTATTGATGATGTAGGTCGAGGCGGATGAGGTCGTCGTGAAGGCGGCCATCGGGACGTCCTTGGGTACGGAAGCGTTGGGGCACAAAAGCGTTTTGGGTAATTTACGCCTTAAATAGGTCAAAGATCATAAGAAGACGATGCGATCTTGCGTCGAGCCCGTTGACGTGTAACCTCAGCGTAACGGGGGAAAACATGCTTAGAATTCTTACAGCGGCTATTCTGCTTTCGGCAACTGCGACCGCGCCGGTCCAGGCGCAAGGGACAATGGTCGGCAACGATGCCGACGTGCACGGATGTGCGCCGTCGACCGGCTCCGACTGGTCCGTCTTGCGCGAAACCTGCATCCAGGTATGGAACACGGGTGTCATGCTCATGCCCTTGAAGTCGCAGGGTTCGGCGACTTTTTCCGCCGATGTCGTCTTTGCCCATTGGTACGACCATCACCGGGCCGAGGTTTTCCTTAGGGAGGTCAAGGGCTCGCTGGTCCTGGAAAAGGCCCATGGCGCCTGGCGGGGCAATGGTTACACCCTCACCAGGCACGCCGGTGTCTATACGCTTGTCGACCCGAAAGGTGAGCCGATCTATGCCGGGCCTGTCAAAGCGGCCAAATAGGCACGGGCCTGTGATTGGAGAACGCTGTTTTATTCGCCTCTTGAGGATTCAAGCCCAAGCGCGCATGATCTATGCGGGAAGAGCATAAAGGCGGGAATCGAAGATGATAACCCTGTCGCTGCCGGCACGCGTATTGACGCTGGTCGCCGGCTTCGTGGTCATGGCGCTGGCGATCATGGTCTATGGCGTGGCCAGCCTGGCCGACTATAATCGTATGATGACCGACTACGGCCGGGCCTATGAGAACGCCTATATGGGCGAGCGCCTCAACCACGCGATCACCACCTCGGTCATGGAATCGCGTGGCCTCTATTTGTCGACGACAGAGGCCGACGACCAGAAATATACGCGAAGCGTCGAATACGCCCTGTCCGACACGGCGCAGATCGTCGCCCAATGGCAGGCCGAGCACATCACCACCCCCGACATGCAGTTCGACCGGCTGGCGTCCCGTGTACAGGCCTATATCCAGCAACGTCATGACATATTGCACGCGGCGCTGACCGACTCGAAGGCCTCGGCGCAGGCCCTGGCCCGCAATCACCGCGCGGAGCGCCAGGCTTTGCAGGCCGATATCGATCGCGTCGTGGCCGAAACGCGCCAGACGCTGGCGGCGACCAAGGCGCGCGCCGACGCCTATCGTGGCCAGCGCACCCTGACCTTCATCGTGGCGACGCTCATCTGGATCATGGTCACGACCCTGTTGACCCTGTGGGTCGTCCGGCACTTCATCACGCGGGAGATCGCCCGCATCCGGCTGGAGGACGCCCGCCGCGAAAAGCTGCTCAACGAGTTGGTGGAAACCAATAGCGACCTGGAACGCTTCGCCTATGTCGCCTCGCATGACATGCTGGAGCCGATCCGCATGGTCAATATCTACAGCCAGATGGTCGCCGAGGACTACAAGGGCGAACTGGACGAAACCGGCCGGAAATATCTCCACGTGATCACCACCTCGGCGGCGCGCATGCACGCCATGGTCCACGACCTGCTGCAATATGCCCGCCTGCAGCACGACCACGACCGGCACGAGGCGGTCGACGTCAATGACGAACTCGACAATGTCCGCGCCAATTTCGGCCGGCTTATCCTCGAAACCGGGGCCCGGGTCGAGGCCGGGCCCTTGCCGCCGGTCCAGGCCAATCCGGTCCAGGTCCAGCGCCTCCTGGGCAACCTGGTCGCCAACGCCATCAAATACCAGCCCGCCGGGCAGACACCCGTGGTCACGATCGAAGCGGCCGATCGCGGTGAGGTATGGGAATTCACCGTGGCCGACAACGGCATCGGCATCGATCCGCAATTCGCCACCCAGGTGTTCGAGCCGTTCCGGCGGCTGCATACCTGGGACCAGTTCGAAGGCTCTGGCATGGGGCTGGCGATCTGCCGCAAGATCGTCGAGCGCCACGGCGGCCGCATCTGGGTCGAGGCGCCGTCGGGCGAGGGCACGCGTATTCACTTTACCTTGCCGAAAGTGGTTCCGGTCGTGGAGGCCAGGCTTGTCCGCGACGCGGCCTGAGGCTTTTGAAAAATTACAGAATTTTCATGACATAAACTTAATTCGCCGGCCGTTTCGATTGACACAAATAGGTCTGATTTCGCCCATTTTTTCCGCACTGCAAACGAACGGGTAAGCCATCACCCGATCGCGGTTTTTTATCGTCCCGGACGCACCCGAAAAGGGCCGTTCGGGCGCAGTGGGGATGCACATGCGGCGGGTTATCGGAACGGGTATGGGATTGGTCGCGCTGGCGGCGGCTCCGGCTTTTGCGCAGTCGACAGGGGCGCAACCGGCGTCCAAAAGCGATGCCGCCAGTCCGACGACCGTCGTCGTCACCGCCAAGGCGCCGGTGGTGGTGCACAAGATCGATCGCACCGTCTACGACATCCGCGACAATCCGCAGGCGACGACCGGCAGCGTCTCCGACGTGCTGGGTACGCTGCCGTCGGTCACGGTCGACGTCAACGGCAATGTCAGTGTGCGCGGGGGCTCGGTCCAGGTCGTCGTCGACGGCAAGGCAATGCCGGCGCTGCGCGGCGCCAACCTGGCCCAGGCCCTGCAATCCATGCCGGCCAATACGATCGCGCGCATCGAGGTCGTCACCAATCCGGGGCCGGAATTCCGCACTGACGCGGCGACCGTCATCAATATCGTCACCAAAAAGACGGGGGTCCGGGCGCCGACCGGCGACCTGGTTGTCAATGCCGGCAGCGAAGGCCGTTATAACGGCACCGTGTCGGGCGCGTTCGGCGTCGGCAAGTGGGGCTTTACCGGCAGCCTCAACCTGCGCCAGGACCGCCGCACCAATGTCGGCACGGTCGACCGCATCACCCGCGATGCCGACGGTAACGTCGCCACGCACATGATCGAAACCACACCCACCCACTATCGCAACGACGCCACCAATGTCGACCTGGGCGCCACCTATGCGGCCGACGACAATGACAACTTCACCCTGGGCGCCAATGTCGCCATCCGCCCGCGTGAGGCGCCGAACGCCGATCACATCGTCTTCGTCGATCCGCTGTCGGGCGACGTACTCAACGATACGACGACATTTTCGTCAGGGCCGTCGCATTACAACAGCCGGTCATTGACCGGTGGCTACAAGCACAAGGGCAAGCGCGACGGCGAGACCTTCAGCCTGCAGGTGCGTCATGAGGAAGACGACTTCCTGCAGGACCGGCGCTTCTTCGAGACATTCAACGCGCCGGTTCAGCCGGTGAACGCCTATCGCCAGGTTATCAACGAACGCGAACTGACCGACGACATCAATGGCGACTATGTCCTGCCCCTGGCTCAGGACACGCAGTTCAAGACCGGTTTCGACGTCCAAAGCACGCGCACCACATCGTGGGATTTCAAATCGACGATCGACACGACAACCGGCGTAGAGACGGCGACCGTGCCGGGCGGCAACCACTACCTGATCGACCAGGTGCTGAGCGCGGCCTATGTCGACTACCAGCATCCCCTGGGCAAGTGGATCGTCGAAGGCGGCTTGCGCCTGGAAAACATGGAAACGCGGATCCGCTATTCACGCCTCGATCCGTTCCAGACGACTTCCGACCTGCAATGGAGCCCGAGCCTGTTCCTGAGCCGGCAATTGACGCCCGACAGCAAATTCAAGCTGACCTACAGCCACCGTATCGACCGGCCGAATGACGACCAGCTATATGGCTTGACCCAGCAACTGGACGCTCAGGACGTCTATACCGGCAATCCCAACCTCAAGCCGGCGCAGACCGAGTCCTACGAGGCGGGTTACGACTACACCACCAAGCCGGTTGCGTTCACCGGCACCTTTTTCCTGCGTCAGACGCGGGGGTCGATTGTCAGCTACAGCTATTACCAGCATCCCGGCGACACGCTGCTGATCTCGACCGTGGAAAACGCCGGTAATGGCGCATCCGGCGGGCTCGACCTGTCGCTGGATCTGCATCCGTCGCCCAAGGTGAGCTTGAGCTTCAACTCGACGATCTTCCATACCAGCCAGACCGCGCCGGTCGCCGGCGCCGATGTCCGCCGCAGCCTGAGTTCGGCCAACAGCAAGGCGACCCTGACGCTCAATCCGACCGCCGGGGACATGATTCAGCTGCAGGCCCTGGCCTTCGGCCGCTCGCTGATGGCCGACGGCTATAGCGACAGCGCGCCGTTCATCAACCTGTCCTACAGCCACAAGCTGACGGCAAAACTGAAGCTGGTGGTCACCGACAACGACCTGTTCCACATGCAGCACTACGAGCAGCGCATCCAGACGCCGCAATACCGCGACAACAGCGACTTCAGGGCCGCCGGCCGGATCTTCTATATCGGGCTGGATTACAAGCTGGGTGCGGCGAAGGGCAATTAGGCGGCCGTGGCGCGATCCTCACGCAAAGCGCCTTGCAGCGCCACGGTGTCGCGCTTGGGTGGCACGCCGAACAGGCGGGCATATTCGCGGCTGAACTGCGACGGGCTTTCGTAGCCGACCTCGAAGGCGGCGGTTTCGACCTTGGCGGCGCACGACACCATCAGCCGCCGCGCCTCCAGCAGGCGCAACTGTTTCTGGTATTGCAGCGGCGTCATGGCGGTCAGCGCCTTGAACTGGCGGTGAAAGGCCGATGGGCTCAGCCGGGCGATCGCCGCCAGGTCCTCGATGCGCACGGTTTCGCGGAAACGATCGCGCAGGCTGTGCAGAGCGTTGATGACCGGCCGTGACGAACTGGTGGCCAGGGTCATGCGGGCGATATCGCCGCCGTGCGGGCCGGTGAGGAGCCAGTAGCAGATCTCGCGCATGATCACGGGACAGAGCGCCCGGATGGCCTGTGGCGTATCGAGCAGGCGCACCAGGCGCAGGGCGCAGTCGGCCAGCGGCCCCTGGAAGTCCGTGACCAGGACGCCGCGTCCCGTTTCGCCGCTCGAGCGCGGCGGGGCGTCCAGCCCGTCGGCGACGCTGCGCATGATGTCCAGGTCCAGCTCGAAGGCCAGGACCAGGCAGGGCTGGCCCGGACTGGCCTCGACGACCCGGCCGACCGACGGTGTTTCGACCCCGATCACCAGTGCCTGTCCGGCGCGATATTCCAGTTGGCGATCACCGAAGGTCGCCCATTTGGCGCCCTGGGCGACGATGCACATCGATGGGCGGAAAATCACGTGGCCGGGCGGCTTGGGGTGATCGGAGCGCATGATCATCAGGCGGTCGATCGCTGTCATGTACGGGCTGTCGCCCGCCTGCCGCGCCGTGTAGCGCAGGATCGCTTCGGCCAGCAGGTCCATTGTCGCCTCTCTTTCCATCCCGCCCCATTTACAGGGGGGAGCATGAATAGGCAAGAAAGGGCTGGCTTCCGGCATTCAGCTTTCGCGCCCATTGCGACAAGGTATGCCGGAAATGCGCGTTCGGGGTTCAGGCCCTGCGCTTTGATCGGGCAAGTCGGAGGTCCCATGTCGAAAGCCTATATCATTACCGGTCCGACCTCGGGCATCGGCCTTGCCACCGCCCTGGAACTGGCGAAGGTGGGGCCGCTTGTGCTGGTCGGGCGCGACCGCCGCAAACTCGACCTGGTCGCCGCGCGCATCGCGGCGCAGGGCGGCCGGGCCGTGTCCGTTGTCTGCGACCTGTCGGACCTGGCGACGGTCCGGCGGGCCGCGACGGAGATTCTGGCGCTCGACCTGCCGCTGGCCGGGTTGTTGAACAATGCCGGGATCATGCCGCAAAAGGCGATGAAGACCGCCCAGGGCTGGGATCTGACCTTCACCACCAACCATAACGGCCCGTTCGCGCTGACCGAGGCCCTGGCGCCGCAATTGCCGGACGGCGCTAATATCGTCTTTGTCGCCTCGGCGATCGAAGACCCCGAACGGCGGCCGGCCAAGGTCATGGGCATGCGCGGCGGCCGCTTTATATCGATCGAGGCCAGCGTGCGGGGCGAGTGGCAGCCGGGCGGTTGCCGCATCCCCGGCATCGATGCGTATGCGACGTCGAAGCAATGCAGCCTGGCGGCGATGTATGCCCTGGCCAGGGAAAACCCGCGGCTTCACGTCAATGCCGTGGAGCCCGGCATCAATCCCGGCACGGGTCTTGGTGGCGCCAATGCCGTCATGCAGTTCGTTTTCGGCCAGATCATTACGCGCTTGCCACCGTTCGGCGCATACAGAAGCACGCCGGCGCGCGCCGCGCGGGTGATCGCCGCGGTATTGACCGACGGGGCTGGCCGCAGCGGCGTCTATGTCGACGAAAAGGGGCGGCCGATGCAGGGCTCCGTTCAGGTGCGCGACCGGCTCTTCCAGGATTGCGTCGTGGCGGAGACGCGTGCCTTTCTGGCGTCGGTGCGGTCATGAAAACGGGCGGACTGCCCTTCGCTGAATCTGCTAACGCGATTTAACAGTTCTTTCGAATTGTATAAGAGTAATTCGACCTTTAATTCAGTGTTTACGAAAAAGATTTCAAGGAAAATTTCGGCTTAACTATAATTTCATCCCGGGATGATGAACTGAATTCATCGAAAAAACCTGGACGCGTAAAAAGCGCGATATTGTAAAATGCTTTCCAATGCTGAAGTAAACTCTATTCCTCTGCCGACTGTCGATATGACGGCTGATCAATTGTTCCAGCTTGGGGTCATGTATTCGACCGGCCAGGGTGGCGCGCCGGTAGATCTGATCTCGGCCCACATGATGTTCAACCTGGCCTCCATGCGCGGTTCACTGGAAGCCTCGGTCTATCGCCGCGAGCTGTCGCGCGAAATGGAACGTGAAGACGTCGCCGAAGCGCAAAAGGCCGCCCGCAGCTGGCTCGACCAGGGCCGCATTATTCGCGTCGCCTGATTTGCGTTCACCGGTCTAGCGGTGAATGCCCAAGCCGGTCGCGGCCCAATAGAGGCCGCCCAGCAGTTGGCCGAGATACTGCGGATCGCGATAGTCTTCGCCGTTATGGCCCAGCGTGGTCACGAAGACGCGGCCCTTTTCATAGCTGTGATACCAGGCGACCGGGTGATCCCTGCCCATCGCCTTGGCGACCTGTCCGGGCCAGATCCTGGTCGGATCATAGGTCGTCTCGTCGACGTTCAGCACCGGCGCGATGTCGACGCCGAAGGGATTGCTTAGCGGATAGAATTCGTCGCTCCACACCCAGCGATCGGGCAGGGCGAAGGTTGCGGGAAAGCCCCGGTCTTCGACGGTGACGACGCCGGTTTGCAGCATTGGATGCGTGCCGACGGTGCGCCCCACCAGCTTTTCATACCACACCCAACTGTCCGGTTTGACGATGGCCGCGCGATGGACGACGATGGCATTGCCGCCGCCGCGCATATAGGATTCGAAATCCGCTTTCTGCGACGGCGTCAAATCATCGGCCGCCGTATCGAGCAGCATGATGACCGCATAGCCATGCAGGTCGTGATCCAGCGGTTCGGCGCTGGTGGCATAGGTCAGGTCGAAACTGTGCTGTTCGGCCATATGTTGCAGGCTGTCGCGCGCGATCGGCACGAATTCGTAATGGTACTTGCTGGCGACAGCCAGGACCAGGACCTTGAATTGCGCGTCGGCCCGGCACGCCTGGGGCGCGGCCATGGCCAGCAGGGCGATCAATACCGTCAGAATGCGTTTCATGGGGCCTCCGTGGCGCGGAGAACCTTGGCATCAATGGGCAGCCCTGTCACCGGGGCGATGCGGCGACAGGGTGATTTCCCCGGTTTAGCGGTGGTGGCGGTAATAGTGCCGTTGCTTCGACTTCTTCATCTCATGGCCGACGACGCAGCCGGCGGCCGCGCCGACCAGGGCGTGGTGGCCGGCGAAGTGACCGACCACGCCGCCGACAACGGCGCCGGTGACGCAGCCGGCATTGGCCGCGGTTCCAGCCGCTGTCGCGGTCATCGTCAGGGCGGCCAGGACCGCGATAAGGGGCGCTTTCATGGAAGTCTCCATTTGGATTCGGGCAAAGAATACAGGATCGCGGCCTTGTAGCATACGCAAAATAAGAATGCCGTCCGGACCGGGGCCGCCCCGTTTTATGTCCGGCACGACATTTTTGTCGCGATGTAACCCCAAAGCCGTTTAGGCCGTATCACCGGTGATAAACAGGCAGGTACGGTGACATGGTGCAGGCGCAAACACAGGCCTTTCAAGCGGCTTCCCGGCGCATCGATCTCTTGCGGGAAAGCTCCGTGGACTTCGGCCATCTGGAAGCCCGTTACGGCGCCCCGGCGCCGGCCCTGCGGCATATGGGGCTGGCCGCCTGGCAGGCCGGCGACCTGGCGGCGGCGGCGGATTTCATGCAATCCGCCCTGGCCTGTGACGCCGCCCCGGCGGAGATATGGCGTGACCTCGCTTTCATCTTCGATGCCCTGGGACGGGCCGATGCGGCGCTTGGCGCCATCGGCGAAGCCCTGGCCCGGGATGACGCCCATGCGCGGTCCTGGCTGATGCTGGGGCGGTTGCTTCCCGGTACGTCTGAGGATGCAGAGCGGGCCTTGCGCCGTGCCCTGGACCTGGATCCCCAGCTGGGCGAGGCGCATTTGGCCCTGGGTTTCGCCTGTGTCGGCACGTCACGCCTGGGCGAAGCCGCCGGCCATCTGGAAGCTGCCATCCGGCTGGGCGCCGGCGGCGGCGAAGTCCATGCCGTGCTGGGCCACCTGCGTTTCCTGAGCGGCCAGTTCGCGGGCGCATTGCAGGCCTTTGACGCGGCCGCGGTGTCGGGCGCCCTGGATGCCGCCACCTTCGAAAAACGCGCGCGGGTGCGGGCCTTCCTGGCGATGACAACCGGTCCCCTCGAAGCCGCGGCGGAGGCCTATGCGGCGGAGGCCGGAGCCGGTGCGGTCACACCGTTCGCCTTGCTGCGCGAAGCTTTCCTTTATTTCGGCGCGCAGGGCCACGCCCAATTGGCGCTGCACATCGGCGCGCTCTGCCTGGCGCTTGATCCGGCGAATGCGGAAATGCCCTATTTGCTGGCGGCCCAGGCGGGGAATGCGCCTGAGCGCGCGCCGGACACCTACCTGGAAGCCTATTTCGACCGGTTCGCGCCGGATTTCGATCATAAGCTGGTCGATCTCTTGGGTTATGACGGGCCCGCGCACCTGTGCCGGCTCATTCGGGCCGTCCGGCCGGATTTCGCGCTCATGCTTGACCTGGGCTGCGGCACCGGGCTGGCGGGGGCGGACTTGCGTACCTTCGGCGGCACTCTGGTCGGCGTCGATCTCTCGGGGCAAATGCTGGCGCAGGCGGCGGCGCGTGGGCTCTATGCCGACCTGATCAAATCGGAGGCGCTGCACTACCTCGAAACCAGCCCGCAACGCTATGATCTCGTACTGGCCGCGGACGTGCTGATCTATTTCGGCGTTTTGGAGCCGCTGTTCGCGGGCGTTGCCGCGCGCCTGGCGCCGGGTGGGCTGTTTGCCTTCAGCATCGAAACGGCCGGTCCGGGCGTTGATGTCGCGGTCCTGCCGTCGGGGCGTTTCGTTCACAATCCCGACTATATCGCGCGACTGGCGGCCGGTTTCGAGGTGGTCGGCTGGGAAGCGGCGACCGTGCGCCAGGAGGCGCTGAAACCGGTGGCCGGCCTGTTCGTGGTGCTCCGGCGCATTTAGGTGAGTGTCAGACCCACAGGACTTCCGGCGCTTCGATTTCGCAGCGCAGGCAGATCCAGGCGGCGATCTCGGCTTCGATGGCCATGTAATCGACGGCGCGCCGGCGCATCCGCTCCATGACCGAACGGATGCTGGCGTCCAGTTGCGCCGGCGGCTTGCGGACGTGGGCCGATATCAGCTGTTCGACCGAATTGGCGGCGACCTCGGGATCGATGAGTTCGTGCCTGAGCTTGGCGAATATCTTGTCGATCTCGTGGCTCAGCGGCATCGTCTCTCTCCCGGTTGTGTGACGGTTTATTAGCGCCTGCAACAATAAAGCCGCCATGTGTTCGCGTCGGTAAATGCGCCGTTAGGGATGGTGGCTGATCGCCGGGGGCGCCGGACGGGGTGAGGGCGGCGAAAAGCCGGCCCTGTGCGCTTTTTCTCCCTTTGGTTGAGGTGGGTTCGGAAATCAACGATTTGTTTATCAAGTTGGCGTTAATCCTATACTGGGCTGGATTTTAACGTGTTTCATCAACACCTGTCTGTTGGGGTTGCCCGTGGTTATGGACCAACACAAAAAAGACCGCGCCATGACGGTCATATTCAATCAACTGGAGATGCTCCAGGAAATGGCTACCGGCGTCGGTGAATCCGAACTGGTGACCGATCTGTCCATCGTCTTTGCCAACGCCTTGGCGCGTTACTGCGATCATAAGCGCGTGGAGCTCGGGACGAGGCTGGATCAGCCGGCCGCCACCGTGGATCGTGTCCGACAGACGCCTGGGATGGCCCAAGGCGCTGTCGCCTAAGCTCCCTTTCCCGAATTCCCTGTCTTAACAACTCGCGCCCCGCCTTTCATCTGCGTGAAATGCGCAGGATGAAGCGCGCGGGATGCCGACTTTGAAAATAGCTGCCATGACAAATCGATCCGACGACGTCGCCTTCGATCTGCGGTACCGCGCCGCGATCCAGGACATGATGGCACAGAAGGCGCTTTCCACCGCCCTTCGCCTGCTGACCGATAATTCGGCCTGGGCCTTGCGCGTGCAGGCCAACCTGATCGAGCAGGGGGTGCCGATAGAGCGTGTGCTCGGCGAGCGGCCGGGTTAGCTAGGGGTTGCAAATCTTGGTCGAATTGTTACAATTCTGACGTGCAAATCTCCCGCTATTCCCCGGAGGCTAGCTATGCCGAACAGATCCATCGCCGATCTTGTCGCCCGCGTCCCCGGCGACTACGTCATCGAGCAGAGTTCGTACCCGTCCTATACCGAATTCGAGCAAGACCTGGTGCGTGTCCAGGCTCTGTGCCAGGCGTTCGACGATTTCTTCTCGGCCATCGACGACCCGCGCACGCGGCGCCTCGAGGCTTTCTTCGTCCATGTTTCGATGTTGCCGCAGGCAGTGAAACGCCTGGCGTCCTGACCAGGGCGCCCGCTTGCATCGGTAGCGGTCTTGTTATCGGCTGACCGCCGGTGAGGGCAGCCAGCCTATCTCGTGCACCGGAGGCTTAGCCGACCCAGTGGCAAACGCGGTGATGGTGGTGGAACGAGCACACCTGATGGCGGTGGTGGTGCGGGTGGGCGCTGGCGGCGCCGGCAACGAGAAGGGTCATGGCGACGGCGGCGGCAAGAATGGTCTTCATGTGGTTCTCCTAAAGGAAAGCCCGTGTAGTCCGGGGCCCGATTCCTATAGCGCAATCAGCTTGACAATAACATGAACGAGAATGGCATCTGCGCCGGAAAACCAAGGCCTGCGCTTTCCGCCGAAAGCGCAGGCCTAGTCTTTGGCAAACGGCTATTGCGCCGCTTTTTCGATCAGGGCCGCAACCTCGACCGGGTGGGAGATGTAGACGGCGTGGCTGGACGGCAGTTCGATGGTCACCGAATGCGAGCGCTTGTACATCGACCGTTCCAGGTCCGGATTGATCGAGCGGTCCTTGGTCGCCACGATGGCAAAGCTGGGCTTGGTCTTCCAGGCCGGCGCGGTGGCGCCGGTGGTCGCCGCCTTGACCGACAGCCCGACTTGCGACCGCGCCATGAAGTCGGCCTCGGCAGCGGGCAGGTCGGCGGCGAAGTCGGCGTGGAAGGCCGCCTGGTCGATGAACAGGAAGCCGTCCGGCGAGGGCTTCAAGGGAGCGCCGGCGGGTGGTGTGCCGCCGCCCAGCGAGGCAATGCTTTCACCCGTGTCCGGCTGGAACGCCGCGACGTAGACCAGGCTCTTGACGTGGGCATTGTTGCCGGCGCCGGTGATGATGGCGCCGCCGTAGCTGTGGCCGACCAGCACCGCCGGACCGTCCTGGGCGTCCAGGACGCGAGTGGTGGCGGCGATATCGTCTTCCAGCGAGGTTTCCGGCGGCTGGACGATGCTGACCTTGTAGCCGTCCCTGGTCAGGATGCTTGATACGGCCTTCCAGCCGGAGCCGTCGGCGAAGGCGCCGTGGACGAGGACGATATTCTTGATCGCGCCGGCGGGGGTGGCGTGCGCCGGCAAGGCCGCGGAAGCGACGGCGAAGACGACAGCGGCGGTGGACATCAGGGCGTGGAACTTGGTCATGGTCGTTTTCCTTTGAAAATAAGGGCGTTTGCCCGTGAGTAGGGGGAACAAGGTGGGATCAGGCGGCGGATTTCAGGATGAAGGCGGCGACGACGTGCGGCTGGGCCAGCATCGGGACGTGGCTGCTGTCGACGTGGGCGATGGTGGCATCCATGCGCGTCGCCATCTTTTCCTGTTCGGCGCGCGGGATGGCGTGGTCGTGGTCGCCGATCAGATAGAAGGTCGGGCGGTCGTGCCAGGCGGCCTGGGTCAGGACGCCGCCGAGCGCCGCGCCGTTGATCGGCCCTTGCGTGGCGTAGATCAGCGCCTTTTCGGCTTCGTCGAGGTCCTGGGCGAAGACGCTGTAGACGCCCTCGCGGCTCAGCTTCAGGAACCCTTCGGCGTCCGGCCGCAGTTCGGCGTTCAGCGGCGCGGTCTCGAACTGGGCGAACAAGGATCCGGCCGACTCTCCGGCGTCGGGGGCGAAGGCGTCGATATAGACCATGCGCTTGACCTTGGCTTCGTTCCCCGCCTCGGTGACGACCGCGCCGGCATAGCTGTGGCCGACCAGCACGGTGTCGCCGTCGACCAGGGCGATGGCGCGGCGCACGGCGGCGACATCGGCTTCGAAGCTGGTCAGCGGCAGTTGGACGGCGGTCACCGCCATGCCCTTTTCCGCCAGCAAGGGGATGACCTTCCCCCAGCACGAGCCGTCGGCCCAGGCGCCGTGGACCAGGATCACGTTGAAAATCGGGTTCATATTATAATCTCCTGTTGTTTTTAGCCGGATCGCAGGCACAGGGCCGCGGTCCGCAAATCACGGTTGGGGTGCGGCGGGGCGCCGTGGATGAAAAACGCTGAACTGAGGTTCGTAGGGCCACTCGACCGAGCGGCGGCGCCGTGTTCCGGCCCCCCATAGATCGCAGATGAGGCCTCCGGCCGCAACGCCGGGGACCGTCGGAAAACGGCCAACGACCGGCGTTAAACTGCCGTGGTAAAGGGTTGCCTGGGCGTGCTATCGAAAAGATCAACCAAACCCCGGGACTGAGCGGCCATGGCCAGAAGAGATGTTGCCCTGATCGTTTATGACGGCGTGCAGGCGCTGGATGTGGCCGGGCCGTTGGACGTATTTGCCGCCGCCAACGGCTTCGTGCCCGAGGCCGACGGTTACAACCTGTTCCTGGTCGCCGAAACGAAACAGCCGATCCAAAGCTCGGGCGGCATGCTGATCACGGCGCATCTGACCTTTGACGAAGCCTGCCGGCCGTTCAACACGGTGCTGGTCGCCGGCGGCCAGGTCTTGCCCGACGCCGACAAGAACGAAGCCATGTCGCAGTGGCTAAGGTTTTGGGGCGCCCGGGCGGACCGCTACGGCTCGATCTGCACCGGCGCCTTTGCGCTCGGCCATGCGGGCCTGCTCGACGGGCGCACGGCGGCGACCCATTGGCTCAGTGTCGACAAGCTGGCGGCCAAGTTTCCGGCGGCCCGTGTCGAACACGACCGGATCTATGTCCGGGACGACCGGCTGGTGACCTCCGCCGGCGTGACGGCGGGTATAGACCTGGCGCTGGCCCTGGTCGGCGAAGACCATGGGGCGGCACTATCATTGGCCTGCGCCAAGGGCCTGCTGGTGGTCGCGCAACGCCAGGGCGGCCAATCGCAGTTCAGTCCCTTGCTGTTGCCTGTACATGACCCGGTCACGCCCCTGGGCAAGGTCCAGGCCTATCTCATGGCGCACCTGGGCGAGCCGTTCTCCGTCGAGCGCCTGGCGCAGATCGCCGGGACCAGCACGCGCAGCATTGCGCGCCTGTTCGTCAATGAGCTGGGCGTGACGCCGCACGATTTTGTCGAAGGGATTCGGCTCGATCACGCGCGCAACCTGCTGGAAGCGACGGATCTGGGCCTGAAGGTAGTGGCGTTCGATTGCGGCTTTGCGACGCCCGAGCGCATGCGGGCGGCGTTTCAGCGCCGCCTGGGACTTAGCCCCATGCAGTACCGCGACAGCTTCCGGGCTTCGGCTGCGGTCTAGCCGGTTTCAGCACCGGCGACTGGTCCTAAAAGCATGGAGAACTTATCGGCCCGGTGACACCTTCAAGCGGCTAGACACCCCTATTTGAAGGAGATCGCTATGAACAATGAGCACGTCAAGGGCGCCGCGGTGCACGAGTCGGCGATCCATCCGTTCCGCCACGCGTTCGAGGACCTGACCGTGGGCGACTCGCTGCTGACGCACCGGCGCACGGTGACGGACGCCGACATCGTCGCCTTCGGCGGCATCTCGGGCGACTTCTTTTACATGCACTTCGACGAGATTGCGGCAAAGGCGTCTCCGTTCGGCAAGCGGATCGCGCACGGCTACTTCGTGCTGTCCGCCGCAGCCGGCCTGTTCGTGTCGCCGGCCGAAGGCCCGGTGCTGGCCAACTACGGCCTGGACACGCTGCGTTTCGTCAAGCCGGTGGGCATCGGCGACACGATCCGCGCACGCCTGACCTGCAAGCGCAAGATCGACCGCCAGAAGGTGGGCGCCGACGGACGCGGCCAGGGCGTGGTGGCGTGGGACGTCGAGGTGACGAACCAGGACGGCGAGGTCGTGGCGAGCTACGACATCCTCACGCTGGTGGCCAAGCGGGCGGAGGCCGCGCCCGCCGTCTGAACCCCTGGGGGTATTCTCTGCACTGTCGAGCGGGCCGGGCCGGCATTTGGCACAGGCCTTGCTCGACAGGGAACGCCCCGGCCTGCTGGCTGAGGGTATATACAGTAGGTATGGTATAGTTACGCCTGCGCGAGGCGGAACGTGTGGCTGCAGCCTCACGTTCGCGCCCTGTTCCTACCCCGGAAGGATCATCACTCGATGTCGAAGCAAGAAATCAAGACCACCCTCGGTGCCGACGGCCTGCGCTATCGCTCCAAGGCCGCAGGATCCCCTTTCGCAGCCACTGGCGCCTTTGGCGCCGCAACGATGTCGTGCTTTCTTTGTGGCAAGCATCGTCCCCGCGCCCAGCTGAAGACGCGCAAGCTGCTGGGCCGTGCCCAGTCGGTCTGCGCCCCCAGCTGCAAGGAAGCTGACGCGACCCCGGCTTGATGCATGACGGCGGGGAGGCCGGTCGGGCCCCGCGCGATGCTTCACGAACGCACGCCCTCGGGCGTGCGTTTTGTTTTTTGGCCTGCGGTTGACGCCGGGGTCTGCGGAAACTGTGGCACGCTGTTGCGATGTCTGTTCCCTCCGCCTTGGCCGCAACGCCGCCCGACTGCAAGCATCCCGCGGGACGCTTCGCTCCGGTGATCGACCCGAACCGCTGCGAAGGCAAGTCTGCCTGCGTCGCCGAGTGCCCTTACGACGTCTTCATCGTGCGCCGCCGCGAGCGCAGCGAGCTGCCGCAACTGGGCGTACTGGGTACGCTCAAATGGTGGGCGCACGGCGGCCTGCAAGCCGAGGCCGTGCGCGCCGACCAATGCCACGGATGCGGGCTGTGCGTGAGCGCCTGTCCGGAGAGCGCGATCACGTTGAAGCGGGCCTGAAACTGATTCCTGATAGCCTGCGCAGCTGATCACTTTTGGTTGTCGCTGACGCAGCGCCGCCTTCTCCCTTTCCCAATGACTGGAACTTCCGCCATCGAAGCCGATGCTGCGCGAATCACCGCCGCCTCCACCCGCCGCAGCCAACTGGCCGTCGCCTCGCTGTTCGGCGCCCTGGGCTTCAGCTACGGCACCTGGACGTCGCGCTTGCCGGCCATCAAGGGCAACCTGGACCTGAGCACGTCGCAGGTCAGCGTGGTGCTGCTGTTCGCCGCGCTCGGCGCGATCTTCTCGTTTCCGGTGACGGCGGCCGCGCTGCACAAGCTCGGCTCGCGCGGCGCCAGCCTCGTGTCGGGCGTGCTGCTCGCGCTGGGTCTCGTCGTCTTCGGCCTGGCGCCCACGTGGGCGCTGGCCTGCGTCGTGATGTGCCTCTACGGCGTCCTGGCCAGCACGATGGACGTGGCGATGAACGCGCAAGGCGTCGAAGTGGAGCGCGCCACCGCGCAGCCGGTGATGTCGCGCCTGCACGCCACGTTCAGCCTCGGCACGATGGCCGGCGCGTTCTTCGCGTCGGGCATCACGCTGGTGACGACCTCGGTGCCGCTGCACTTCGTCGTCGCGGCGCTGGTCGTGCTGGCCGCGGTGCTGCTGCCGCGCGCCGGGCTGATCGCCGATGCCAAGCCGATTGACGGCGGCACGCGGTCGTTCGCGCTGCCGCGCGGCGTCGCGCTGTTCATCGGCGCGATGGCCTTCCTGGGCATGATCGTCGAGGGCTCGATGGTGGACTGGTCCACGCTGTACCTGAAGGAGCGCGCCGG
>FTKT01000667.1_pt2 | contig 18135 bp, 11 predicted proteins | sample 1658271 | NCBI WGS metagenome assembly FTKT01 (sample SAMEA3914811, study PRJEB12502) | metagenome | biome: forest; material: soil | place: Canada | collected 2011-08-04 | depth 0.3 m | reverse complement strand
CAGACGGTGACGTGTGGCCCGGCCACCACGCTGGATGTCGGTAAGACGCAGGTCTTCAAGGTGACCGTGCAGCTCGACCCGGCGTATGCCCGTGATGGTTCTGACATCAAGAACCAGGCGTCGGTGAAGTCGGACACGGCCGACCCGAACATGGCGAACAACACCTCCGACGCGTCCACCGGTGGTCTGCCGGGTCCGGGTCCGGGGCCGAACCCGCCGGCGAAGCCGAGTGCCGATCTGTCGATCACGAAGAAGGCTGAGGGTACTGCCGCGGTTGCTCCGGGTCAGTCGTTCATCTACGACCTCACCGTGGCGAATGCCGGTCTGTCGCAGGCGAAGAGCATCACCGTGACCGACGAGCTGCCGGCCGGGCTGCTCTTCAAGCCGTCCGCAGGCTGCACTGCCGTGGGCCAGGTCGTGACCTGCGGTCCGTTGGCAACCTTGGATGTGGGCAAGACGCAGCTATACAAGGTGACCGTGCAGCTGGACCCGGCCTATGCCGGTGATGGCAGTGACATCAGGAATCAGGCGTCGGTGAAGTCGGATACGGCGGATCCGGACCTGGCGAACAACACCTCGGACGCCTCGACCGGTGGTCTTCCGGGCCCGAACCCGGGTCCGAACCCTGGTCCGAACCCGCCGGCGAAGCCGAGCGCGGACCTGGCGATCACGAAGAAGCCGGTCGGGACCACACCCGTCGCCCCCGGTGGGGAGTTCGAGTACGAGGTCGTGGTGACGAACAACGGCCCGTCCCCCGCGAAGAACGTCAGTGTGACGGACAACCTGCCCGGGGCACTGACCTTCGTCTCCGGCGACGGTTGCGCGTCGCAGGACTTGAAGGCGGTGACCTGTGGGCCGGTGGCGTCGCTGGCGCCGAAGGCCACGCAGGTCTACCGGATCAAGGTCATGCTGGACCCGCACTACACCAACGACGGTTCGGACATCAGGAACCAGGCGTCGGTGAAGTCGGACACGGCGGATCCGGACCTGGCGAACAACACCTCCGACGCCTCGACCGGCGGCCTGCCGGGGCCGAACCCCGGGCCGGGTCCGAACCCGAACCCGGGCCCGAACCCGCCGGCGAAGCCGAGTGCGGACCTGGCGATCGCGAAGGCGCCCGAGGGCACCACCGCTGTCTCGCCCGGTGAGACGTTCACCTACGACCTGACGGTGACCAACCACGGCCCGTCGCCGGCGAAGAACGTCAAGGTGACGGACACGCTGCCGGCGTCCCTGAAGTTCGTCTCCGCTACGACCGGCTGCACGGCCTCCGGCCAGAACGTGTCGTGCGGCCCGGTCGGCGAGATGTTGAAGGCCACCGTCCAGGTGTTCAAGATCGTGGTCCAGCTCGACCCGGCCTATGCCGGTGACGGATCCGACATCAAGAACCAGGCCTCGGTGTCCAACGACGTCGCCGACCCGGACCTGTCCAACAACACGTCCGATGCCGCGACCGGCCACCTGCCGGGCCCCGGGCCCGGGCCGTTCCCGCCGAAGGCGCCGTCCGCGGACCTGGCGATCATCAAGGCGCCGGTCGGCACCGCGCCGGTCTCGCCCGGTGAGACCTTCGACTACGAGTTCACCGTGACGAACGCCGGACCGTCGGTGGCCAAGAACACGGTGGTGACCGACAGCCTGCAGAAGGAGCTGATCTTCGTCTCGTCCCCGGAGGGCTGCACGGCCGCCGGCCAGGTGGTGACCTGTCCGACGGTGCCGGTCATCGCGGCCAACGGCACGAAGAAGTTCACGATCAAGGTCCAGCTGGAGCCGGCGTACGCCGGTGACGGCAGCGACATCAGGAACCAGGCGTCGGTGAAGTCGGACACGGCCGATCCGAACCTGGCGAACAACACCTCTGACGCCTCAACCGGCCACCTGCCGGGCCCGAACCCGGGTCCGAACCCTGGCCCGAACCCTGGTCCGAACCCGCCGGCGAAGCCGATCGCCGACCTGGCGATCACGAAGAAGCCCGTCGGAACCGCCCCGGTCTCACCCGGCACCGACTTCGACTACGTGATCACCGTGACCGACAACGGGCCCTCGCAGGCCGTGAACATCGTCGTGACCGACCTGCTTGCGGCACCACTGGCCTTCGTCTCCTCCCGGGACGGCTGCACCGCGGCCGGCACCCCGTACTCCGGTTCCGAGAAGGTGACGTGCCCGACCCTGGCGACGCTCGCGGCGAAGGGTCAGCAGACCTTCACCATCCGGGTGAAGCTGGCGGACCTCTACACCGGTGACGGCAGCGACATCAGGAACCAGGCGTCGGTGACGTCGGACACGGCCGACCCGGACCTGTCGAACAACACCTCCGACGCCTCGACCGGCCACCTGCCGGGTCCGAACCCCGGTCCGAACCCGCCGGCCAAGCCGATCGCCGACCTGGCGCTGACCAAGACGGCCATCGGCACGGGTGCGAAGATCCCGCCGGGCGGCACCTTCTCCTACGACCTCAAGGTGACCAACAACGGTCCCTCGGCAGCGGGGAACGCCGTCGTCGCCGACACCCTGCCCAAGCAGCTGAGGTACGTGTCCTCGGACCCTGCCACCTGCACCGCGGCCGGGGCGCCCTACTCCGGGCAGGAGAAGGTGACCTGCCCGCTCGGGGACCTCGGGAACGGGGCGGTCAAGGAGCTGAGGATCACGGTCCGGATCGATCCCGGGTTCCGGCCGGCCGACTCCATCCAGGCGCCGGAGATCGTGAACACCGCGACGGTGTCCTCGGACTCCACCGACCCGGACGAGTCGAACAACTCGGCGTCGGCATCCGGTGTCCCGGGTGGCATCGACGAACCGGCCACGGACCTCGCGGTCACCAAGGAGTTCGACCCGAAGACCCCCGGGCCGGTGTCGCCGGGCGAGACCTACAGCTACCTGATCACGATCACGAACCTGGGCCCGTCCGAGGCGGCACGGTTCTACAAGGTCGACGACACGTTGCCCCCGGGCCTCGCCCTGGTCGGCTACACCAATGCCGACACCGGCCGGCAACTGGACTGCACCTTCCACGGCCTGAGCCGGGAGTGCCCGGTCGGCGACCTGCTGGCGGTCGGCCACAAGGTGGTGACGCGGATGACCGTCCGCCTCAACCCGGACTACGCCGGCGACGGTTCGGACATCGTCAACAGCGTCGTGGTCAGCGCGCGCAACCCCGACCCGAACCAGAGCAACAACACCGACACGGTGACCGGCCTGCCGGACCCGGACTGCAAGGACCCGAAGGCGAGCCCGGCCGCGCCCGGCTGCCCCGGAAAGCCGGGCAAGCCGAAGAGCACGCTGGTGGTCGGCACCGGCAACCAGCACGACGAGAGGTTCCCGGGAGAGATCCGGCAGTTGGCCTTCGACGTGACCAACCTCGGCCCGTCCACGCTGCGGGATCCGGCGGTGCTGACCGTGGAGCTGCCCGGCCACATCCAGGGACCGAACGAGCAACTGCCGCCGGAGTGCACGGAGAACCCGGAGCACACCCTGCTCACCTGCCGGATCCCGGCCGGCCTCAAGCAGCAGGGCGGCCGCGTCCGGGCGATGGTGGACAACGCCAGCAGGTACACCACCGGTGAATTCCGGTTCCCGGTCGATCCGCTGGCCGTGGGCGGCGAGACGGTGACCGGCACCGTGACGGTCTCCTACACGGGGCCGGACGGTCCGGCGAAGGCCACCGGGAGCTGGACCACCTACATCAAGCCCCGGCAGGCCGGGCTGGTGGTCACCAAGACCGTGGTGCCGCCGGCGAACGGCGGGCCGGTGTCCGTGTCGAACCCGTTCGACTACGTCATCACGGTGGCCAACAAGGGCCCGAGCGCGGCACGGAACGTCTTCGTCACCGACCCGCTGCCCAAGGCGCTGGTGTTCGCCGGATCCGCGACCGGTTGCCGGGCCGAGGGGCAGCTGGTGACCTGTCCGGTCCATGATCCGCTGCTGAACGGTGCGACGGTCACCGAGCGGATCTCGGTGAAGCTGTCGCCGTCCTACCGGGGTGACGGTTCGGACATCGTCAACACCGCCACAGCACACTCGGACACCCCGAACCCGCTGCCCGGCACCAACCCCGCGGGCACCGGCGGACTGAACAGCATCAAGGTCACCATCACCACCGCGACGCCGCTCCCGAAAACCGGTGCCGGGGACGTGCTGTCGGAACTCGGCTGGGCCGCGATGCTGGCCGGCCTGGGTGCCGGGACGTACGTGGCCACTCGGAGGCGCCGGCGCTGAGCGTGGCACTGCTACGGCCGGGAGGCTTCCCGGCCGTAGCAGTCGAAGGCGGGTGGGGCCCATGCACGGTGTGGGCCGCACCCGCCTTCGGCACCTGATGAGAGATCGCTTGGTGCTCTCTGGGCGGAGTGGGCGCGCGGTCAGCCGCCCAGGACCGTGATTTCGGCGGCCGAGGTCCACGGGCCCCGGTTTCCGGCCTCGGTGAGGGCTCGCAGACGCAGGTAACGGCCGGTGACGGGAGGGAAGTTCACCGTTTTGGCCTGGGCGTCGTCGGTGAAGGTGCCGGTGGCCACGGCGGTGCCCCAGGTGGTGGCGTCGGTGCTGACGTAGACCTCATACCGGCCGATCCGGCCGTTGGCGCCGCCGTCCTGGCGGGGCAGGTAGCGGACGGCGGAGAGCGCCTGGGTGGCGCCGGTGTCGAGCTGGATCTCGTGCGGCAGCGGGTCGGGGGTGGGCGACCACTTGGTGTGCCACTTGGTCTGCGGGTTGTCGTCGATCGCGTTGGTCGCCGCGCCGTTCTCGGCGCTGAGTTCCTGGCTGTCGACGTAGTGGACGGTGGTGGCCAGGACGCCGGTGACGGCGGGATCCGTGGTGCTCTCGGAGCCGTTCTCCGCGTGGCCGGCGAAGCGGCGCAGGAAGCCGTCGGTGGTGTTGGCGGTCGCCGTGAAGTCGTACCACCAGTTGTACCAGCTGATGGTGTAGTAGTCCGACACGGTGGCGCCGGCGGCCAGGTTGTAGGTCCAGGGGCCGTCGGTGCGGTAGGCGTTCGCGGTGATGGTGATCGTGCAGGCGGCGGTGCCGCTGTTCACCATGGTGAAGTAGATCCGGCCGGAGGGGATGTCGACCCGGGCGGTCACCTCGGGGTTGGCGTTGCCGGAGGTGGTGGCGGTGACCCGGTTGCCCGCGAACCGTCGGTGGAAGCCGTTCGGACCGTAGAGCGAGAGGTCGTAGGAGCCGGTGGGGGTGCCGCCGACGAAGTAGTCAGTGAGGGTCTTGCCGGCCTCGACGGTGTGCCGCCACGGCCCGTCGGTGCGGAACGCGTTGGGGTAGAGGTAGACGCACTGGCCGGCGGTGCCGGTGTTGGCCATGTCGATGTAGAAGGAGCCGGCGGTGACCCGGCCGGAGGCCTCGAAGGCGTACGGCAGCGCGCGCGCCTTGCGGTGGCCGGACTCCTGGAGCGGGAGGGTCTGGACCGCGGGGATGGTCGGGGTGGGCAGCGTGCCGCACTGGTTGGCGGCCTGGCCGGAGTAGCCGCTGGTGTCCGGGAGGCTGGGCCAGCTGGTGTTCGCGGAGGTGAAGTCGAAGACGGACAGCAGGTCGCCGCTGACGGCCCGGCGCCAGGCGCTGATATTCGGCTCGGCCACACCGAAGACCTTCTCGCAGAACCGGGTCACCGAAGTGTGGTCGAAGACCTGGGAGTTGACGTACCCGCCGCGCGTCCAGGGGGAGACGACGATCATCGGTACCCGGAAGCCGAGCCCGATCGGCTGCCCGCCGGAGATCTCCCCGGTGGTGGAGACCGTGGAGAGCCCGTCGGAGCTGGAGGCGGGCGGCATCGGCGGCGGCACGTGGTCGAAGAAGCCGCCGTTCTCGTCGTAGTTGAGGATGAAGGCGGTCTGGGACCAGACGGCCGGGTTTCCGGCGAGCTTGGCCAGCAGCTGCGCGGTGAGGTTCTCGCCGTCGGCCGGGCGGTAGTTGGAGTGCTCGGACTGCGCGGTCGGCGCGATGATGTAACTGACCTGCGGCAGCGTGCCATTGGCGATGTCGTTGCCGAAGGCGGCGACGATGTCGGGGACGGTGGCGATGCCCTTGTCGTGGAGCGGGTTCCCCGGGCCGGCGTTCTTGAAGGTGGTGAACCAGGCGAGGGCGTTGTCGTCGAAGTTGTCGCTCTGCTGGTAGACCTTCCAGCTGACCCCGGCCGCCTGCAGGCGCTCGGCGTAGGTGGTCCAGCTGAACCCGGCGCTCGGTTCGGTGTTGTCCATGGTGGCGGACTGCCCGACGGAGAGGCCGTTGCTGTTGGAGAACAGGTGCAGCCGGTTGGGGTTGGTCTGGGTCAGCGTCGAGTGGAAGTAGTGGTCGCAGATCGTGAAGTTGTCGGCGAGCTGGTAGTAGAAGTCCAGGTCGGGCCGGGCGAAGTGGCCCATGCCCAGGCCCTCGGTGCGGGCGGTGTTCCAGGCGTTGAACTTGCCGCCGTTGTACATGCCCAGGTCGGTCGGCCAGTTCATCGCGGGCGCGTTCGCGCAGGTGGCACTGGTGGTCTTGGTGTTCATCCGGAACGGGAGCGTGTAGCCCGCCGCGTCGTTGGACGGCTGGTACCAGACCGGCTTGCCGCCGGGCAGGGTGATCGCATTGCGGTCGCCGAAGCCGCGGACCCCGCTCAGGGAGCCGAAGTAGTGGTCGAAGGAGCGGTTCTCCTGCATGAAGATCACCACGTGCTTGACGTCCGCGATCGTGCCGGTGCCGGTGGTGATCGGGGTGGCCAGGGCCTTCTGCAGGGCCTGCGGCAGGGCGGCGGTGGCGGCCACGCCGGCTACTGCCGCGGCTGATCCGAGGAAGGCGCGGCGACTGACACCGGGCCGGGATTCTTCGGTCATCTGTGTACTCCTGGAAAGCGCGGGGGAGGGGAGGGGTACAGCGGAACGTCTGGCGCTCGGTCGGCGGGGGAGGGGGGCGCCGGGTGCGGCATGGAAGTCAGCTCAAGTGATTAAAGCTGTCCATAAAGCCGACCTATGAGTCAACTCCAAGCATGTACGTACAGCTTCGAGCCTTGGCTGGTGAGCGTCAAGAGGCGTGAAGGTGCCATTAGGGCGCCGTGGACCGCTGCCGGTCAGCCGAGGCCCGGTGGGACGGACCGTTCGTGTCCGAGGTGCTGCGCGATGATGGCGTCGGTGTCACCGGCGAGCGTCAGATCCAGTAACCGCAGCCGCTCGGCGGCGTGCTGGATCAGCTCGTCCGGCCGGTCGAGGTGGATCGGGACGGGCCGGGTCGAGCGGTCGTGCAGCTTGCCGGCGGTCTCGACCAGGCGGGCGTTGCCGGCCAGGGCCAGGAGGGCGAGATGGCAGCGGCGGTCGGCCGTCAGGTAGCCGGCCAGGTCCTGTCGCTCGGCGGCCGCCAGGGTCTCCTCCGCGAGCCGACGCACTGTCTCCACCTGTTCGCGAGTGGCGGTGCGGGCGATCCGGTCGATGGTCGGGATCTCGATCAGGGCGCGCAGTTCCGCGTATTCGGCCAGGTCGCGCTCGGTCCTCCCGATGACCCGGAAGCCCCGGTTGCGGACGATCTCCATCCGCCCCTCGCCGACCAGTTCGTGCATCGCGTCGCGGACCGGCGTCGCCGAGACGCCGAAGTCGGCGGCCAGCGCGGGTGCGGAGTAGATGGCCCCGGGGTGTAGGTCCCCCGAGACGAGCGCGGCCCGAAGTGCCCGCGCCACCTGGTCACTGAGGCGCTCCTGCACGGTGATGAGGGTGCGGATGATGGGTTCGGTCATGAGGGTCCTCTGCTGTGCGAGCGCGGCGGAATCGTATACTAGATCCGATCGTCCGCGTGGGGGAGGTGCGGTGAGTATGCGAACGCGGTGGCGTCGAGTCCAGCCCTCGTTATCGGACCGTGGCCTACCGCTCGGTTCGGCCTGCCGCTGCGGCTCGTTGCCGTTGCCGCTGTGGCGGCCGCCTGGAGGGGCAGCTGCGTGCATCAGAGCGAACTCGTTATGCGCATTGTTGTTGACTTGAGCCGCGTTTCGAGCAGATTATGTCACCCACTCGCCGTGGTTCCGCCGCCGACCGACCTGACTGGACCCGCTCGGCATCCCCCGGATCGGCTCGCGACGAGTTCTGGCCGCCTCACCACCCTCCGGTGGCGGCAACCTCCCTCGAAGGGGCCCTCACAGTGTCAGCAAGACTGCTTCGTAGGCCGGTTCACGCCGCCCTCAGCGCGGTACTGATCCCCGCCGCCTGCTTCCTCGGCACCGGCGCCGCGGTGGCCAATGACGGCGTCAGCGCGCCGGCCGCCAACTACTCGCCCACCGCCTCGCCGAACACGCCGCTGGGCGCCGTGCCGCCGATGGGCTTCAACAACTGGGCGCGCGCCACCTGTACGCCGCAGGCCCCGCTGGACGGGTCCAACCGGCTCAACTACTCCTTCCAGCAGTACATGGAGGACAACGCGAAGGCGCTGTCCGACACCGGACTGATCTCGGCCGGCTTCAAGACGGTCACGGTGGACGACTGCTGGATGTACCGCAACAGCTCCGGCTACCTGCACGGCGCGCTCAACTGGGGCGGCGCCACCGACGTGCGCGACACCACCAAGCAGCCCGGCTTCGACTACGAGCTGAGCGGTTTCGGCTCCTACCTGCACAATCTGGGCGCGAAGTTCGGCATCTACGAGACCTCCGGCACGCACACCTGCAGCACCGCCACGCCGACCGCTCCGAACCTGCCCAACGGCAGCGAGTACCACGAGCAGGCCGACGCCAACTCCTTCGTCTACTGGGGTGTCGACGAGCTCAAGTACGACAACTGCGGTGCCCAGGAGCCGATCCCGACGCTGGACGCGCGGATGTCCGGTGACCTGAACACCGCCGTCACCAACGCCAACAAGGCCGGCATCCCGACGCCGAACGTCATGTTCAACATCTCCGCCCCCGCAGGCCTGGGCAACGGCTCCGCCAAGTTCGCCTCGATGAACTCGGTGCGCTCGCTCGGCCAGCTGTGGCGGGTCGGTCCGGACATCTACAACGACTTCGACAACGGCGCCACGGACCCGTGGAACGAGCCCCTGGGTGTCCAGTCCGGCTACAACTTCGGTGCCTACCAGAGCTTCGACAACTCGCTGGAGCTCAGCCGCTACCAGGGCCCGGGCAACTGGAACGACGCCGACATGCTGCTGATCGGCGACAACGGCATGACCACCGCCGAGGAGCGCAGCCAGATGTCGCTCTTCTCGGCGCTGGCCGCGCCGCTGGTGATCTCCACCGACGCCCGCAAGTTCGAGCCCGCCTACATCGCCGCGCACCCGAGTGAGGCCGCGCACCTGAACGCCTCCGTCGGCATCCTCGGCAACTCCGAGGTCATCGCCGTCGACCAGGACTCGCTGGGCGCCGGCGGCTACCGCGTCTCGGGCGGCGGCGCCAACGCCGACGGCACCCCCGCGGCGAGCAGCGGCATCGACGTCGTCGTCAAGCCGCTCGCCGACGGCAGCCGCGCCGTGGTCGTCCTCAACAAGGGCGCCACGTCCGCCAATTACACGCTGAACCTGTCCAGCCTCGGCTTCAACACCACCGGCGCGAACTACACCGTGCGCGACCTGTGGGCCCACAGCACCAGCAGCTCCACCGGCTCCGTCGCGCTGACCGTCGGCTCGCACGACAGCGCGATGCTCAGGATCACGCCGCCCAGCGGTGCCACCAGCACCCCGCGCGGCCAGATCACCGCCTCCCGTGACACCTGGGGCAAGGCCTCCCTCTGCCTGGACAACTACCGCGCCGGTACCACCACCAACAACCCGGTCGACCTGTGGCCGTGCTCCGGCGGCTCCAACCAGCAGTGGCAGCGCAACGCCGACGGCTCCGTCCAGCTCCTCCAGAACGGCGCCTCCAACCTCTGCCTGACCGCCCAGAGCGGCGTCACCACCGGCGTGATCAACGGTCAGTCCGGCCAGTGGGCCGGCGTCGCCCCCTGCGGCTCCGCCCCCGGCTACCAGACCTGGACCTACAACCGCGACGGCAACCTCAAGCTGAGCGGCACCAGCCAGTGCCTCGACGTCTACGCCGGCGCCACCACCACCAACGGCCAGCCCGTCGACCTCTACAGCTGCGGCGCCTCGCCGAACGCCGTCCAGACCAACCAGACCTGGGCCGCCCCCTACAGCGCCCCGCCGGCGCCGTGACCTGACCACACATCAACTCCGTTTCCAGGGGCCTGCGGTGAGTACGCTCGCCGCAGGCCCCGCGTCAGGAGCACCACATGAGGAACAACCTCCGTCCCAGATCCCTGCGTTCGGCCGCCGCGCTGGCGTGCGCGATCACCGCGCTGTCGAGCGGCCTGTTCGCCCCGAACGCGGTCGCCTCGCCGACCGCGACCAGCCCGAGCGGCCACTCGCTCGCGGTGACGCCGCCGATGGGCTTCAACAACTGGGCGCGGTTCGGCTGCACCCCCAACAACCCCAACACCGGTGACCTCGGCAACAGCGAGAGCCTGATCCTCGCCCAGGCCCACGCGCTGGTCACCAACGGGCTCGCCGCCAAGGGCTTCACCACCGTCACCGTCGACGACTGCTGGATGGCCGGCCAGCGGGACGGCAACGGCAACCTGGTCGCGGACCCGACCAGGTTCCCCGACGGCATGGCCTACGTGGGCCAGCAACTACACTCGCTGGGGCTGAAGTTCGGCCTCTACCAGGACATCGGCAGCTACACCTGCGGCGGCTACCCCGGCAGCTGGAACCACTTCCAGCAGGACGCGAACAGCTTCGCCTCCTGGGGCGTGGACTACATCAAGCTCGACGGCTGCAACATGCCCTCGGCCTCGAACACCGCCGCGGGCTACATCCAGGCGTACAAGGACTTCGGCGCGGCCATGAAGGCCAACAGCAGCGGCCGCGACATGGTCTTCTCCGAGTCCTCGCCCGCGTACTTCTCCATCGGCGTGAGCGACCTCAGCAACTGGTACAGCGTGATCGACGGGGCCAGCCAGAGCGGCCAGCTCTGGCGCGAGGGCTACGACGTCAAAATGCACAACCTGAGCGGGTCGGCCTGGGACAAGCCGGGCAACGGGGCCGGGGTGATGACCCAGTACGGCTACAACTCCCTGCTGGCGCGCTACTCGGCGCCCGGCAGCTGGAACGACCCGGACTTCCTGATCACCGGCGACGGCCTGACCGACGACGAGTCCCGCAGCCAGCTCGCCCTGTGGTCCATGATGGCCTCGCCGCTGATCCTCAGCACCGACATCCCCACCCTCTCCAGCGCCTCGCTGGCCACCCTCGGCAACAGCGACGTCCTGGCCGTCGACCAGGACCCGCTCGGCAAGCAGGCCGGCATCGTCTCCCGCAACGGCACCGTCGACGTGCTCGCCCGGCCGCTGGCCAACGGCGACCGCGCCGTCGCCCTGCTCAACCGCGGCACCACCGCGACCACCGCCACCACCACCCTGACCAACGTCGGCTTCCTCGGCGGCGGCAGCTGCTCGGCGACGGTCAAGGACCTGTGGAGCGGCGGTACTTCCAGCACCGGCGGCACGATCAGCGCCACCGTGCCGGCGCACGGCACCGCCATCCTGCGCGTCACCCCCGGCGCCGGCTGCACCGGCCAGCAGCCCACCGGGCAGCTCACCGGCATCGGCGGCAACTGCGTCGACGACTCCGGCTCGGGCACCGGCGCCAACAACCCGGTCATCCTGTGGCCGTGCAGCGGCAGAAACAACCAGAGCTGGACGGTGGCCGGCGACGGCACCGTGCAGACCCTGGGCAAGTGCCTCGACGCCGGCTACCAGAGCAGCGACAGCCGCTACGTCGGCTACTGGGCGAAGCTGAACACCTGTGACGGCCGCGCCAGTGAGAAGTGGGCCTACCAGCGCAACGGGTTCCTCAAGAACACCGGGCTGAGCCTCTGCCTCGACGACTACTACTCCCTGACCACCGGCGGCAACCCGCTGATCGTCGACGGGTGCGGCGTCTCCGAGGCGAACCAGCAGAACCAGATCTGGGCGCTGCCCAGCTGACCCCACGGGGCCGAGTCCGACCACGCGTCATCCCGAAGCACGGGGGCCTGCGGCGAGCACCTTCGCCGCAGGCCCCCGTGGCGATGGCGGATTCGGCTGTCGCCGGTGGCCGGTCGCGTAGGGTGGGTGCGGATGATGATCGTCCGTGGTGGGAGATTTCGATGAGTGAGACCGCTGGTCCCGGTGCCGTGCTGCCGGTTGGGGTGATTGGTCTTGGGGACATCGCGCAGAAGGCGTATCTGCCCGTTCTCACGGCTCTGCCGGGTCTGGACCTGCGGTTGATGACCCGTGACCGGGCCAAGCTCGACCGGATCGGGGACACCTACCGGATCGATCCGGTGCACCGATTCACCGATCTCGACCAGCTGATCAAGTCCGGCATCCGGGCGGCGTTCGTGCACGCGGCCACCGACCAGCACGTCGCGATCGTCGAGCGGTTGCTCGCGACCGGTGTCGACGTGTACGTGGACAAGCCGCTCGACTACACCCTGGACGGTTCCCGGCGGCTGGTGGAGCTGGCGGAGCGTGTGGAGCGCTCGCTGATGGTGGGTTTCAACCGCCGTCACGCGCCGGGCTACACGCAGGCGAAGGAGCGGCCGCGCGACCTGATCGTGCTGCAGAAGAACCGCGAGGGTCTGGCCGAGGCGCCGCGTTCGATGGTCTTCGACGACTTCATCCACGTCGTCGACACCCTGCGCTTCCTGGTGCCGGGCGAGATCGAGCAGGTCGACGTCCGTTCGCGGATGCGCGGGGGCCTGCTGGAGCACCTGGTGCTGACGTTGAGCGGGGACGGCTTCACGGCGCTCGGCATCATGAACCGGGTCAGCGGCTCCACCGAGGAGGTGCTGGAGGTCGCCGGCGGCGACTCCAAGCGGGTGGTGGCCAACCTGGCCGAGGTGATCGACCACCGGGGCCAGCCGACCGTGCGCCGCCGTGGCGACTGGGTGCCGGTGGCCCGCCAGCGCGGCATCGAGCAGGTGGTGCTGACCTTCCTGGACGCGGTCCGCTCCGGAAAGACGCTGTCGGCCCAGGACGCGCTGCGCACCCACGAGTTGTGCGAGCTGATCGTGCGTCGGGTGGAGGGCCTGGACTGAGGCAGGCTGCCGTGCGGCGCGGTCAGTGGTGGACCATCACTGACCGCTCCGCGGTGCGCAGTTGTGCGCCGCGCCGGGTGGTGCGGCGCTCCAGGGCGGTGGAGAGCACCGCCAGGCCCAGTGCGGAGGCGGCCAGCGCGGCGCCGACCAGGTTGGGCGCGGTGTAGCCGTAGCCGGCCGTGATCACCAGTCCGCCGAGCCAGGCGGCCAGCGCGTTGCCCAGGTTGAAGGCGCCGATGTTGACGGCCGAGGCGAGGGTCGGCGCGTTCGCGGTCTGGTCGAGGACCCGCTTCTGCAGCGGCGGCACGGTGGCGAACCCGAGCGCGCCGATCAGCGGGATGGTGACCGCCGCCGCGATCTCGTTGTGCGCGGTCACCGTGAAGACCGCCAGCACCACCGCCAGCGAGCCCAGCGACACGTACAGCATCGGCATCAGCGCGCGGTCCGCGAACCGGCCGCCGACCAGGTTGCCGATCACCATCCCGACGCCGAACAGCGCCAGCAGCCAGGTGACGGAGGACTGCGAGAAGCCCGCCGCGCCGGTCATCATCGGCGTGATGTAGGTGATGGCGGCGAAGACCCCGCCGAAGCCGAGCACGGTCATCGCCATCGCGAGCGCCACCTGGACGTTCCTGAACGCGGCCAGCTCGCCGCGCAGCCGGGCGCCCTCGGGGCGCGGCAGGTGCGGGACCAGCCGCCAGATGCCGACCAGCCCGAGGACGCCGATCGCGGCCACGGCCGCGAAGGTGGCGCGCCAGCCGAAGTGCTGCCCGATCATGGTGCCGAGCGGGACGCCGACCACGTTGGCCACGGTCAGCCCGGTGAACATCAGCGCGATCGCGCCGGCCTTGCGGTCCGGTGCGACCAGGCCGGCCGCGACCACCGAGCCGATCCCGAAGAACGCGCCGTGCGCCAGCGAGGCCAGCACCCGGCCCGCGACCAGGACGCCGAAGGAGGGCGCGAGGGCGGAGAGCGTGTTGCCCGCCACGAAGACGACCATCAGCAGCATCAGCATCGTCTTGCGGGGCACCCGGTTGCCGAGCACGGTCAGCAGCGGCGCGCCGACGACCACGCCGAGCGCGTAGCCGGTGATCAGGAAGCCCGCGGTGGGGATCGAGACGTGGAACTGGCCGGCCACCTCGGGCAGCAGTCCGGTGATCACGAACTCGGTGGTGCCGATTCCGAAGGCTCCGATGGCCAGGGCCAGCAGTGCGAGGGGCATGAGCCCGCCCTCCAGGTTGTTGTGTTCTGCCGTTACAGGCTCCGACAATAATTGCAGGCGCGGGTTAATTGCAAACGCTGGCTATTTCAGGCGAGGGCTATCCTGGTCCCGTGGCCTGTGAGAGCACGGATCGCGGGCAGAGACGGGTGGACATCCCCAGGAGGCACGTAATGACCGAGGAGACCGGACGCCTCGGCGAGGGCGCCGAGCGCGGCCTCGCCCAAGGGTGGTGCGCGCTCTCCGCTCTGCACGGGCGGATCGAGGCGCACATCGAGCGGGCGCTCCAGGGGCGGCACGAACTCAGCGTGCGCGAGTTCTCACTGCTGGAGGTACTGAGCCGTCAGCACCCGGGGGAGGGCGGCCATCTGCGGATGCATCAGGTGGCGGACTCCGTGGTGCTCAGTCAGAGTGCCACCACCCGGCTGGTCAGCCGGCTGGAGGAGCGCCGGCTGCTGACCCGCTACCTCTGCGAGACCGACCGGCGCGGCATCTACACGGACGTCACCGAGGCGGGCCTGGCCCTGCTGGCCCAGGCCCGGCCGACCAACGACGCCGCGCTGCGCGAGGCGCTGGCCGAGGTGGCGGAGCGTCCGGAGCTGGCGCCGCTGGTCGGCGCGGTCGAGTCGCTCTGGGCGCTGAGCGGGACGCCGGCCTGAGGGGCGGACGGACGGGGCGGCCCGGCTGCCGTCGCCGAGCGGCCACGGCTGGACACGCCGCTGCCCGCACGCGGATGGCAGCGTGCGGGCAACGGCGCGGTGATGACGCCTACGCGGGCGCCAGGTGTCAGGCGTGGATCGTCAGGCGGTCGGGCTGGTGGTGGCCTCCGCCGTGGCTCCCGAGGAGGGGTCCGCCGAGCTGCGGGCGGGCATCAGCGGCTGGCAGATCTTGAACGCGTCGGCCGTCGCCGGGTCGGCCGTGTTGAGCGAGCGGATGCCGCCGGTGGCCGGGACCGTGACGCCGTGGTCCTTCATGCAGCTGACGAACGCCTGCATCGCGGTGCTGTTGAACCCGCCGCCGCCGCGTCCCTGGCCGTTGCCCTGAGGGCGGAGCGAGGCACAGGCCTGGGTGGCCGCCTTGCGCGACGGGTCGGCGGACGCGCCGCCGAAGCCGCCGCCGTAGCCGCCACCCCCGGCGCCCGGCGAGCCGCTGGGCCGAACGCCGGTGGGACGGCCGGAGGGCAGCGTCACGCCGTGCTGGCTGAGGCAGTCCGTGTAGGCCTTCATGGCCTGCTGCCGGTCGGCGGAGGCGGACGGTGAGGCGGAGCCGGAGGCCGAGGCGGTGGTCGCGGTGGACGACGACGAGCAGCCGGTGAGCAGCAGTGCGCCGGAGGCGAAGAGCGCGACGACGCCGGCGGTACGGATGGTGGTCCGGAACAAGGCCGGTGCCTCCTCGGTGCGTGGAAAGCGGGTGAGCCGTCGGCGCTCACCGGGGGGTGTTGCGCCGACGGCCCTCTGACTGAACCGCACCGTCGTTTACGGAAGCTGGGCCTTCCTGGGAGTTTCCCGCATTCGCGGGCCCTTGTCTGGTCAAGGGGTGCGGACCAGTTCATCCCGTCTGTCGGGCAATGCCTGTTATGTCCAGGTGTGCTGCCGCCCGGACCTCCCATCGAACTGTCAGACTCTTCGGAGTCCGGCTAGGGACAAGCTTTGCGGTCGCATGGGACGCCCAAGAGACTCCGCGCAGCTGAGGCGGGACGCGCACCGTCCTCAGCGCAGCTCGGTGCCCGGATCGATCACCCAGTGGTTGGTGCTGAGCACCCGGTCGGCGAACGTGACGTCCCGCTGCTCGACCAGGCTGAACCCGAGGGACCGGCAGATACCGTTCGAGGGCCCGTTCGTGGCCGCCGGGAAGGCGTGCACCGGCGCCCCCAGCGCCGCGCCTGCCGCGCGGAGTCGAGCAGCGCCCAGGTGGCGCGCCGGCCGAGCCCGCGTCCCTGGAACCGGGGGAGCACCATCCAGCCGACCTCGGAGATCTGCTCGCCGTCCTCCTCGTGGGACCAGAGCACCACGCTGCCCGCCACGGTCTCGGGCGCGCTCTCGTCCGGGATGATCATCTTGATCCAGGCGCTGTCCTCGACCGCCTGCCGCACGTCCCGCAGGACCTTGTCCGCCATCCCCTCCCGGGGGAGCGGGCCGCCGAGTTCGGCCATCATCACCGGATCGCAGCGCATCCGCAGATAGACGTCGAGATCGCTCGGCCGGACATCGCGCAACAGCATCCCGGGCTCCTCCTCGGGTACGGCCGGGCAACCGGCCCGCCTCCGCCGGCCGGGAGGTGCGACCAAGACCGCCCACCATGTGCCGGTCGGTCCAAGGATGCCAGCGCGCGGCGGATCGGTCACCGCCTCCGACCGGTTCCGGTCACCCGCCGGGACGATCAAGGCAGTAGGCTGCCCCGACCGCCGGGAGGCGCGGCGCACCGGCCCCACGTGGCCGACGGCCGCGTCCCGTGACGGGCCGGGTCCGGACCGAGTCCAGCCCCCGTCCCTCCTTGCCCGGCGACCGCGCCGGCAGCGTCGCCGGGGGAGCGGTGTTCCACCACGAGCCGTCAGCCGGTGAGCGGCGGGCCGACGATCAGGGGTCGGCGGGCCGGCACCCGGCGCACAAGCAGTCGATGGAGAGCAGATGGCGCAGATCAGCTACGACGAGGAGACGGCGGCCGCGTACCGCCAGGCCCGGGAGGTGCCGCTCGCGGGCCTGGCGCACTGGCGCGAGGCGGTCGCCGCGCAGGTGGCGCTCGGTCCCGGGATGACGGTGCTGGACGTCGGGGCGGGGACCGGCACCTTCGCCGCCGCGTTCGCCGAGTGGTTCGGGGTCCGGGTGATCGCGGTCGAGCCCTCGGCGGCGATGCGCGCGGCCATCGTGCCCGGTCCGGGCATCGAGGTGCTCGACGGCCACGGCGCCGCGCTGCCGGTACCGGACGCCAGCGCCGACGCGGCCTGGCTGGGCTCGGTCCTGCACTACCTGCCGGATCTGGGCGCCGCCGCCCGCGAACTGCGGCGGGCGCTGAAGCCGGGCGCCCCCGTCCTCATCCGCAACGCCTTCCCCGGCCGCTGCGAGCGCGACGCGCGGGTCCGGTTCTTTCCCGAGACCGCGCGGGTGATCGACACCTACGCCACGGTCGAGCAGGTCTGCGCGGCCTTCGCCGAGGCGGGCTTCGCGCGGGTGGCGCTGGAGGCCGTCCCGCACGAGGCCGCCGCGAACATGGCCGAGTTCGCCGGCCGGATCCGGCGCGACGCCGACAGCAAGCTGCGGGCCATCACCGACGAGGAGTTCGACCGGGGCCTGGCCCGGCTGCGCGCCGCCGCGGCGAGCGCGGGACCGGAGCCGGTGCTCTCCTGGCTGGACCTGCTGGTCCTGGCCTGACGGGCCGTCGCCTGAGCCGACGATCCGTCAGACCGCCTGTCGCGAAAGCCCGCCGCTAACGCCTGACCGGGGCTCGCCAGACCCCGGTCAGGCGCCGGTCAGGCGCCGACGTACGCCGCGAGGTGCTCGCCGGTCAGGGTGGAACGGGCGGCGACCAGGTCGGCGGGCGTGCCCTCGAAGACGATCCGCCCGCCGTCGTGGCCGGCGCCGGGGCCCAGGTCGATGATCCAGTCGGCGTGCGCCATCACCGCCTGGTGGTGCTCGACGACGATGACCGACTTGCCGGAGTCCACCAGCCGGTCGAGCAGGCCGAGCAGCTGCTCGACGTCGGCGAGGTGCAGGCCGGCGGTCGGCTCGTCGAGGACGTAGACGCCGCCCTTCTCGGCCATCTGGGTGGCCAGCTTGAGCCGCTGCCGCTCGCCGCCGGAGAGCGTGGTGAGCGGCTGGCCGAGGGTGAGGTAGCCGAGCCCTACGTCGGCGAGCCGGTCGAGGATGCGGTGCGCGGCCGGCGTGCGCGCCTCGCCCGC
>FTKT01001162.1_pt1 | contig 18264 bp, 16 predicted proteins | sample 1658271 | NCBI WGS metagenome assembly FTKT01 (sample SAMEA3914811, study PRJEB12502) | metagenome | biome: forest; material: soil | place: Canada | collected 2011-08-04 | depth 0.3 m | reverse complement strand
GTCGTGACCAGCTCGGCGCTGCGCCACAGCTCGGTGAGGATCCGCCGGGCGGCCGTCATCAGCTCGGCGACATCGCCCCCGGCGAGGTGGTAGACCACCGTCGACCCCTCCCGGGTGGCGGTCACGATCCCCGAGCGGCGCAGCACGGCCAACTGCTGGGAGAGGTTGGAGGGTTCGATGTCGATCTCGGTGAGCAGCTCGCGCACCGGCGTCAGCCCGGCCTGGAGCAGCTCCAGCACCCGGATCCGGACCGGGTGGCCGAGCATCCGGAAGAACTCCGCCTTCGCCTGGTGCAGCGGTACCGGCACCGTCTCACACCTCGAGCGCGGCTTCGATGGTCCGCAGCTGGTGGCGGGCCATCGCCAGATTGGCCCGGCCGCGGTTGAGCGCCAGGTAGAGGAAGAGACCGCGGCCGTTCTTCGTGGTGAGCGGCCGGATCAGGTGGTACTGGTTGGTCAGCGTGATGAGGATGTCCTCGATCTCGTTGTCGTGCAGGTTGAGCATCTCCATGGTCCGCATCTTGGCCCGCACCACGTCGGTGTTGCCGGCCGCGGCGACGTTGAGGTCGAGCTCCGTGCCGTCGCCGAGCGAGCCGAGCGCCATGCCGCTGCCGTAGTCGACCAGCGCCACGCCGATCGACCCGTCGATGGCCATTGCTTCCTTGAGTGACGTCTCCAGATTTGCCATGGCCCGACTGTAGGGAGACCGGTGGCGCGCGATTGACGTTTGATCGCAGTTGAGCGGAGGTGATCGAGATGGCCCGAAGGTGACTGGATACGGTCGCGAAAACGGTGCGATCAATGTCAGTCCCGCCGGGTAACCTCTGGCTGAGATGCTGGAACACCACACGGACCCCACCAGGCAGGCGTCACCGTCTGCGACCCACCGCCACGGGAAGAACGAGGTGACGCCGATGAGCAGCGCCCTGCCTGACACGCCTGACCTGCCTGACACACCTGACGCACCTGACACGCCTGCGGAGCTCAGTCCCGCCGAGGCCTACGCGGCCTCCCGCCGCCGCGCCAAGGAGCAGGCCACCGCCCTGTACGGCTTCCAGGAGCTGTACGACTTCCCGCTCGACCCGTTCCAGCTGGAGGCCTGCGCCGCGCTGGAGGGCGGCGAGGGCGTGCTGGTCGCCGCCCCGACCGGCTCCGGCAAGACCATCGTCGGCGAGTTCGCCGTGCACCTGGCCCTGCGCGAGGGCCGCAAGTGCTTCTACACCACGCCGATCAAGGCGCTCTCCAACCAGAAGTACGCGGACCTGGTCAAGCGCTACGGCGCCGCCAAGGTCGGCCTGCTGACCGGTGACAACACGGTCAACGGCGACGCGCCGATCGTGATCATGACCACCGAGGTCCTGCGGAACATGCTCTACGCGGGCTCGCAGACCCTGGACGGCCTCGGCTACGTGGTGATGGACGAGGTGCACTACCTCGCCGACCGCTTCCGCGGCGCGGTCTGGGAGGAGGTGATCATCCACCTGCCCGAGTCGGTGACCCTGGTCTCGCTCTCCGCCACCGTCTCCAACGCGGAGGAGTTCGGCGACTGGCTGGACACCGTCCGCGGCGGCACCAAGGTGATCGTCTCCGAGCACCGCCCGGTGCCGCTCTGGCAGCACGTGATGGCCGGCAACCGGATGTACGACCTCTTCGCCAACCCGGACGTGGACGGCCGGCCCAAGAACGGTCCGCGCAACCCCGCCAAGTCCGTCAACCCCGAGCTGGTCCGGCTCGCCCGCTCCGAGGCCGACCGCAACCCGCGCCTGCAGCGCGGCCGCGGCCGCTCGATGCCCAACGGCCGCCCCGGCAAGGTCTGGACGCCGAGCCGGGTGGACGTGATCGAGCGGCTGGACGCCGAGGGCCTGCTGCCCGCGATCACCTTCATCTTCAGCCGGGCCGGCTGCGAGGCCGCCGTCCAGCAGTGCCTGCACTCGGGCCTGCGGCTGAACAAGGAGAGCGAGCGCCACCAGGTGCGGGCCATCGTCGAGGAGCGCTGCGCCGCGATCCCCGACGAGGACCTGCACGTGCTCGGCTACTTCGAGTGGCTGGACGCGCTGGAGCGCGGAGTGGCCGCCCACCACGCCGGCATGCTGCCCCGGTTCAAGGAGGTGGTCGAGGAGCTGTTCCTGAAGGGCCTGGTCAAGGCCGTCTTCGCGACCGAGACGCTGGCGCTCGGCATCAACATGCCCGCCCGCTCGGTGGTCATGGAGAAGCTGGTCAAGTGGAACGGCGAGATGCACGCCGACATCACCCCCGGCGAGTACACCCAGCTCACCGGCCGGGCCGGGCGGCGCGGCATCGACATCGAGGGCCACGCGGTGGTGCTCTGGCAGCGCGGGCTCGACCCGGAGGCGCTGGCCGGCCTGGCCGGCACCCGGACGTACCCGCTCAAGTCCTCCTTCAAGCCCTCCTACAACATGGCCGTCAACCTGGTCTCCCAGTTCGGCCGGCACCGCTCGCGCGAGCTGCTGGAGACCTCCTTCGCGCAGTTCCAGGCGGACCGCTCGGTGGTCGGCATCTCCAAGCAGGTGCAGCGCAACGAGGAGGGCCTGGAGGGCTACCGCGAGGCGATGACCTGTCACCTCGGCGACTTCGAGGAGTACATGGACCTGCGCCGGGCGCTGAAGGACCGTGAGACCGAGCTGGCCCGCGAGGGCAGCGGCCAGCGCCGGGCGGCCGCCATCGACTCGATCGAGGCGCTCAAGCCGGGCGACGTGATCCATGTGCCGACCGGCAAGTTCGCCGGCCTCGCGCTGGTGCTCGACCCGGGCCTGCCCCCGGTCAGCCGCAACGGCCGCGGCAACACCCGGCACCCGGACTTCCAGGACGGCCCGCGCCCGGTGGTGCTCACCGCCGAGCGGCAGGTCAAGCGGCTCGCGATGATCGACTTCCCGCACCCGGTGACGGCCGTCGAGCGGGTGAAGATCCCCAAGTCCTTCAACCCGCGCAGCCCGCAGTCCCGCCGCGACCTCGCCTCCGCGCTGCGCGCCAAGGCCGGCCACCTGGAGCCCGAGCGCTTCCAGCGGGGCCGGGCGGCCGCCGCCGACGACCCGGAGATCACCCGGCTGCGCACCGAGCTGCGCCGCCACCCGTGCCACGGCTGCGACGAGCGCGAGGACCACGCCCGCTGGTCCGAGCGCTACCACCGCCTGCACCGCGACACCGACCTGCTCGAACGCAAGATGAAGTCGCGCACCCACACCATCGCGCGCACCTTCGACCGGGTCTGCGGCCTGCTCACCGACCTCGGCTACCTGCGCGGCGACGCCGTCACCCCCGACGGCAAGCGGCTCGGCCGGCTCTACGGCGAGCTGGACCTGCTCGCCTCCGAGTGCATCCGCGAGGGCGTCTGGAAGGACCTGGGCGCCGCCGAACTCGCCGCCTGCGCCTCGGCGTTGGTCTACGAGGCCCGGCAGGCCGACGACGCGATGGCCCCCCGGGTCCCGGAGGGCCTCGCCAAGGAGGCGCTGGGCCGGATGGTCCGGATCTGGGGCCACTTGGACGCGCTGGAGGAGCAGCACCGGATCTCCACCGCCGAGGGCGTCGGCCAGCGCGAGCCGGACCTCGGCTTCGCCTGGGCCGCCTGGCGCTGGGCCTCCGGCCACAGCCTGGACGCGGTGCTGCGCGACGCCGACATGCCGGCCGGCGACTTCGTCCGCTGGATCAAGCAGCTGATCGACGTGCTCGGCCAGATCCAGGACGCGGCCGGCGACGACACCGCGCTGCGCGCCACCGCCCGCAAGGCGGTGGACGGGCTGCGCCGCGGCATCATCGCCTACTCCTCGGTGGGCTGACGGCGTGTGGGGGGCCGCCCGTCGGGCGGCCCCCCATGTAGTTGCCTTGCCGCCTAGCCGAGCTGGAAGGTGGCCTCGACCGGGTAGTGGTCGCTGGGCGAGTTGGTGTCCAGCTGCCCGGCGCTCCAGCCGGCCTGCGGGTCGAAGTCCACCGTGACCGTCGGCAGCGCCAGCGGCACCGGGCGGCCCGGCGCGTTCAGGTAGCCGAGGTAGTCCAGGTCGTCGCGGTAGTCCTTCGGGAAGGTCTCCACGCCCGCCATGTACTGGCACCAGGCCGAGACGGTGCAGTCCATCGTGGTCAGCGACGCGTTCGGGTCGGTGGCCGGAGTGCCGAGCGGACCGCCCACCGCCGCCTGGGAGTTGGCGTAGTCGCCGCGCGCCTGGCCGTGGTAGTACTCCACGTTCAGGTCGCCGCCGAAGAGCACCGGCGCGGAGGCGCCGACGATCCCGTTCACCCAGCTGCGCACCTCGCCGAGCTGCCCGAGCCGGGTGGCCTGGGTGGTGTCGGTGGAGGTCCCGGACTGGTCGGCCTGCAGGTGCGTGCCGGCCACCCAGGTGCTCACCCCGCCCTTGTTCACCTTGGCCAGCACCGCGCCCTTGTTGGCGTTGTAGTCCCAGGTGCCCGAGGTCGAGTTGTTGTAGATGTGCGCGTACTGGGCCGCGATCGGGTACTTGGAGAGGATCATCGTCCCGCCGTTGATCACGAACCAGGAGTTCGAGCAGTTCCCGCTGACCCCGTTCCAGCCACCCCCCGAACAGGCCTGCCCCACCACCGGCGTGCGGTACGGGTAGAGATCGGCGAGCTTGCTGTTGATGTCGTCGGTCGAGGCGTGGTTGAACAGCTCGTCCAGGATCACCACGTCCGCGTTGTGCTTGCGGATGATCGACTCCACCACGGGCGTGCGGGTCGACGCCTGCTCGTTCTGACTCCAGTCGACCACCGAGGTCCCCAGGTCGACATTGAACGCGAGCACCGAGAGCGTACTCCCACTCGGCGCGGCGGAGGCGGACTGGGCGGCGGTTCCGCTGAGCATGCTGGTCGCGGCGGCAACCGAGATCAACGTGGCGGCAGTGCGGCGCAGGGACATGACGGCTCCTGATGAGGGGTCAGCTGTGGGCATGACAGCGGAACCGTAGCTACTCACGGGTACGTTCGGAAGAACGCCAACCGATCGGCTCGTGGCGGAAAGATGTCTGGCCAACATTTGGCCACCCCAGTGGCAGTGGCGGCGAACCGCTCCGGTCGCTCGGATCCGAGTAGTAGGATCCGATCACTCGCGATTCCGAACCCGACCGTGGAGTGAGATGACCGCCAAACGACCCGCCAACCTCTTGGCCCTGGCCGTGTTGGGCTTGCTGCTGGAGCAGCCCATGCACCCCCACGCCATGGCGACCGCACTTCGGGAGCGGCAGCTGGAGCCGGCCTTCAAACTGACCACCGGGTCGCTGTACGACACGGTGCGGGCCCTGGCCCGGGACGGCTGGATCGAGGTGGCCGACACCGAGCAGGTGGGCGGCCGTCCGACGCGCACCGTCTATCGGCACACCCGCGAGGGGCAGCAGGGCTTCACCGACTGGCTGGACGAAATCATCCGCGAGCCGTCCCGGGAGTACCCCAGGTTCCTGTCCGCCGTCAGCTACCTGGGCGCACTGGGACCGAAGCGGGCGGCGCAGGCGCTGCGTGAGCGGGCGGCTGCCTTGAAGGACCGGATCTCGCAGGGCGAGCAGGCGTACCGCGCCGCCAGGGAGAAGCACCAGGCGCCACGACTGTTCGTGATCGAGGCGGAGTACGCCCAGGCGATGCTGCAGGCGGAGATGCGATGGGCGCTGTGCACCGCCGAGGAGATCGAGCAGGGCACCCTGGAATGGCCGGAGGTCTCCGCCGATGCCTGACCCAACTGTGCCGGTGACAGCACGAGTTGAGCAGAAGTCACCCGACGCGCCCGTATCCGGTGACCCGCCGACCGCCTTAGGATCCCCGATACCGCCGCCGACAGGCGCAGCGGACGGTGACGCGGATGTCCTGGTAGTGGGAGCCGGGCCCGCCGGACTGATGCTGGCCTGCGAGCTGGGCCTGGCCGGGGTTCGCACCGTCGTGCTTGAGCGGCACCCCGCCCCACCCGGCTTCTGCCGTGGCTTCAACCTCAACGCCCGCAGCCTGGAACTGCTCGACCGCCGCGGCCTCGCCGGCCGCTTCCTCGCGGAGGGCCCCACCGCGGCGACCACCGCGTTCGTCGGAGCAGCGCAGCTCGACCTGGCCGCCATGCGCACCGAACACCCCTACGTGCTGGGCATCGCGCAGACCAGAGTGGAGGAGATCCTCGCCGAGCGGGCCACGGAACTGGGCGTCCGCGTCCTGCGCGGTCACCGACTGACCGCACTGCACCAGGACGACGGCGGGGTGCACGCCGAGGTCGACTCCTCGGACGGGCGCAGGCTGCTGCGCTCAGGCTGGCTGGTCGGCTGCGACGGCGGCCGCAGCACGGTGCGCGGGCTGGCCGGCATCGGTTTCCCCGGCACACCCGCAGGCCGCTTCACCCTGCTCGGGGACGTGGTCCTGGCCGACCCGCGGGCGATCCCGTTCGGGGTGACGGCCGGCGCCAACGGCACGGTGTTCGCCATCCCCCGGCCCGGCTCTGTGCGGTTGATCACCGGCGACCCTCAGCCGCCGGACAACCGGGACGAGCCGGTGACGCTCTCCGGCTTCCAGCACGTACTGGACCAGGCGTTGGGGCGGCATGTGGAGATAGCCGAAGCCCACTGGCTGACCCGCTTCGGGGACGCGGCCCGGCTCGCCGAACGGCTGCGACACGGCCGGGTGCTGCTGGCGGGCGACGCCGCGCACATCCATCCCCCGGCCGGCGCCATCGGCGTCAACGCGGCCATCGACGACGCGATGAACCTCGGCTGGAAGCTCGGCCTGGTGGCGCGCGGACAAGCCCCCGACAGCCTCCTGGACAGCTACCACACCGAGCGGCACGCGGCCGGCGCCAGGCTGCTGCGCAACACCCGGGTGCAGGCGCTGGTCGCCGCGGAGGGCGAACGGCTGGCACCGGTGCGCGAACTGCTCGCCGAACTGGCGCAGGCCCAGGAGACGGCCGGATTCCTGGCCGAGATGATCACCGGCGTCGGCACCCGCTACGCGGTTCACCACGGCTCCGGCCATCCGTGGGAGGGATGGATGGTGCCGGACGTCCCACTGGAACGAGACAGGCTGCTGCCGCTGCTCGCCCGCACGGGTGGCGGAGCGCTGCTGGTGGACGAGAGCACGGGGGCGGACGCACTGCGTGAGGCGGCAGGGCCGTGGGCGGACCGGGTGACAGTGGCGTCGGCCGCCCCTGACAGCCTGCCGGACACGCCCGCGATCCTCGTCCGCCCGGACGGCCACGCCGCCTGGGCGGCCACACCCTCGGCACCCCACCGCACCACCACTCAGCAACTGCGCGCAGCCCTGCACCACTGGTTCGGTCCTCCGACAGATTCGAGCGGCCCGAACGTGAGACCCGTTCATGCATGATGACGGGATGAAACGTAGCGACCAGCGCTTCCACGTCATCGTGCTGTCGAACTTCGCGAAGGGCTTCGACAAGTACGCGTTCGCTTATGGCAAGGCGGGGATTCCGGAGAGCACCCACCCCGACCGGTTCCACCTGCTGACCCGTGCGGAGTTGGGGATCGGCATCGGCAAGGCGCGACGCCTGCTGGACCGTCTGGCGATTGCGGGCGACCGGCTGCTGGTGCTGGAGACCACGGTGGACCCCGACGAGTTGGTGCCCAACGTGTCGACCGGCCTCGGCATGGAACTGCGCGAGGCTCGCATCCGGTTGTCAGCCGTCCACGAACTCGACCAAGGGGGCGAGGAGTTCACCCTGCGCCCGACGACCGTCGAGGACGCGATGGCGGCCTCGCTGCACCTGCACGAATCGGCGCAGCGTCGCTACGACGACCTGCGGCCGCGCTCGGTCTCGATTCTGCCGGTCGCCTCCGCCTGCCAGGCCCGGTGTTCGTTCTGCTTCTCCTCGGCTTCGATCTCCAGCGACCAGGCGCCGGCACGGGTCCCGTGGGACGCGGTCGCGCACTGGCTGGAGCGTGCCCGTGTGGCGGGTGCCGAGCGGGCGGTGATCACCGGCGGTGGGGAGCCCACGCTCATACCGTTCGAGCAGCAGCTGCGGCTGGTGTCCGCCTGCTCGGCGGCCTTCCCGAAGGTCGTTCTGATCACCAACGCGCACACCCTGGCGAAGGGTCAGCACGCTGACCGGGTCGGTCGACTGGAAGCCCTGAGCGCCGCGGGCCTGAGCGTGCTGGCGGTCTCCCGGCACCATCAGGACGACACCGTCAGCGAGCGGCTGATGATGCTGCGCACGCCGGTGGGCTCTGTGATCGACAGCTGGCGGGTGGAACGTGACCGCTGGCCGGGGCTGCGGATGAGGCTGATCTGCGTGCTCCAGCACGGTGGCGTGGCCGACGCGGCCGGCGTCGCCGACTACCTTTCGTGGGCCGCGGCTCGCGGTGTCGAGGAAGTCTGCTTCAAGGAGCTCTACGTCTCCACCAGCACCGAGTCGCTCTACTTCGACCGCACGGCCAACCTCTGGAGCCGAGAGCACCAGGTTTCGCTCTCCGTCGTCACCCGGTTCGCCGAGCAGCACGGCTTCGAACTGGCGAGCCGCCTGCCCTGGGGCGCGCCGGTCTACCACGGCAGCTGGGACGGCCGGCCGATCCGGATCGCCGCCTACACCGAGCCCAGCCTGCTCTGGGAGCGCACCAGCGGGATCGCCCGCAGCTGGAACGTCCTGGCCGACGGACGCTGCTACGCCTCCCTGGAGGACCGGGCCAGCGAGATCGTGCCGGAAGGTGCAGCGGCATGAGGTTCGACGAGTTCCAGGAGTTCCGGCAGCGGCAACTCGGCGCCGCCCCGTCCCTGTTGGACGCCGCCGAGACCAACGTGTACCGGGCGCTCGCGCCGCTGCGACCCGCACCGCCGACCGACCTGAACACGGTGTACCGGTGCGACCTCGCCCGCGCCTGGCTGCGGCGGTTCGAGCTGCCGCAGGAGTGGTCCCGGCGCGCCATGGTCTGTCGAGGGGTCCGTCACGGGCTCGACGTGGTGTTCCACTGGCTGCGCGCCGGGCAAGCGCGGTTGTGGCTGCCCAGCGACGTCTACCCCGTCTACTTCGAGCTGGCCCGAGCTGCGGGCCTGGCGCCCGCGTCCTACCCGACGCTGCCGACCCCGGTCCTGCCCAAGTCGCCGGCCGACGACCGACCCGAGTACCTGCTGCTCGCCAACCCCAGCAAGCCGCTCGGCCGCTACCTGTCCGAGGCCGAGTGCGCCGCCGTGATCTCGTGGCTGCGGGAATCACCACGTCGCCACCTGCTGATCGACACTGTCTACGACCTGGGAACCCCGTTCGCGGCCGGCACCCGGCGGTTGCTGGACACCGGCCGCGCGGTCCTGCTGCATTCGGTCACCAAGGGCTGGCTGTGGCCACGCACCTTCGGCGTGGTCCTGCTGGGCCCGGCGCAAGCCGAACTGGCCGAAGCGTTCCGAGCGGACCCGCCGACGCCGGCTCAACTGAGCCTCGCCGACCGCCTGCTGACCGAGCACAGCGACGTGCCCCGGCAGGTCGCCGACGAACTGGCCACCCGAGCCGAGCGGTTGTTCGAACGCCTCCCGGGCGAGGTGCTCGGCGCGATTCCCACGGCAAGCCGGACCTCTCCCGGCAACTACTTCTTCCCGGTCGACATCCCGGCACAGACGCTCCAGCACGAGTACGGCCTGCTCGCCATACCGGCCGCCGTGTTCGGGAAGAGCGGCTGGTCCGGCTCCATCCTGACCAGCCTCGCCGACACGTTCGGCCCGGCGCCGGCGGTGACGCGCTGAAACCACCGGAGGACCTGGCCGTGCACGACGAGGCGGCACCTCTGTGAAGCAACTCCTGTTCTACCGCTCGGTTTCGTCCGTTGAGACCCCTGCAGGGTCGAAGCCTCAGGCGTTCCTTCCGGTCTGGGCGAGGGTGTCCAGCAGCCGGGTGAGGGAGGTGCCCAGGCCCCAGCGGGCGCTGAGGTCGTCCAGGGTCATCGGGTCCAGCGGTTCCTTCGGGAGGGTGGGGTCGAAGTCGGGGAGGGGGACGTCGGTGGCGACGTGGACGACGGTGGGGGCTACGTCGAGGTAGGGGGCGGCGTCGAGGAGGTTCTTGCGGCGGGCGGGGGTGAGTTTGGAGAAGGGGTCGGTGGCGGCGGCGCGGATGGCGGCGAGGTTGCCGTATTCGTGGATGAGCTGGGTGGCGGTCTTCTCGCCGATGCCCTTGACGCCGGGCAGGCCGTCGCTGGGGTCGCCGCGCAGGGCGGCCATGTCGGCGTACTCGGCGCCGGTGACGCCGTACTTCTCGCGCAGCAGGGCCTCGTCGGTGATCTGCAGGTTGCCGACGCCCTTGACCGGATAGAGCACGGTGATCTGCCGGGCGTCGTCGACCAGTTGGAAGAGGTCCCGGTCGCCGGTGACGATCTGGACCGGGCCGGTGGCGCGGGTGGTGAGGGTGCCGATGACGTCGTCGGCCTCGTAGCCGGGGGAGCCGAGGCGGGCGATGCCGAGGGCGTCCAGGACCTGTTCGATCACCGGGACCTGGGGGGAGAGGGTGTCCGGGATCTCCTCCGCGCCGTCGGCTCGCTCGGGGGCCAGGCGGTGGGTCTTGTAGGTCGGGATCAGGTCCACTCGCCACTGGGGGCGCCAGTCGGCGTCCATGCAGGCGACCAGCTGGTCGGGGTGGTGGTCCTGGACCAGGCGGGTGATGAAGTCCAGCAGTCCCCGCACGGCGTTCACCGGCTCGCCCTGCGGGGACTTGAGCGACTCCGGCACGCCGAAGTACGCACGGAAGTAGAGGCTGGCGGAGTCGAGCAGCATCAGGGTCACCGCTCGATCATCCCGCACACCCCTGACAATCACTCAGGCAGACGCACCGCAGCGCCCGATACCCGCACCCGCGGGTCGTCCGCGCGCAGTTCGACCAGGAGCAGGCCGGGGCTGCCCATGTCCTCGCCCTGGTGGAGGGTCAGCCGTGCGGTGGCGGGGGCCTGGCCCAGGGCGCGCAGGTATGCCCCGAAGGCCGCGGCGGCCGCCCCGGTGGCCGGGTCCTCCACGACTCCGCCGACCGGGAAGGGGTCGCGGACGTGGAAGACGTCCGCCGACTCGCGCCAGACCAGCTGGAGGGTGATCAGCTCATGGGCCGTCATGAAGGCGGCCAGCCGGTCGAAGTCGTAGGTCAGGTCGGCCAGCCGCTCCCGGGTGGCCGCGGCCAGCACCAGGTGGCGGGCGCCGGCGTAGGCGAAGCGCGGCGGCAGGGCCGGGTCGAGGTCGGCGGGCTGCCAGTCCAGGGCGGCGAGCGCCTCCTGGACGTCGGCCGGGTCGATCTCCAGGACGTGGGGCTCCACGCTGGTCAGGGTGGCGCGCAGTACGCCGTCCTGGCCGGCCGCGACCGTGACCGGGATCGTTCCGGCCCTGGTCTGGAAGACCAGCTCGCCGGGGCCGGTCAGGTCGGCGACGGCCACCGCGGCGGCGACGGTGGCGTGGCCGCAGAACGGCACCTCCATCGCGGGCGCGAAGTACCGCACGTCGAAGTGGCGCTCGCGGCCCTGCGGGTCGGGGGTCAGGAAGGCGGTCTCGGAGTAGCCCAGCTCGGCCGCGACGGCGAGCATCTGTTGCTCCGTCAGGCCGGCGGCCTGCGGCACCACGCCGGCCTTGTTGCCCCCGTCCGGGGTGGTGGTGAAGGCGGCGTATCGCAACACGGTGGTCATCGGTGGTTCTCTCAGTGAGGGTGCGGACCGCTGCGGTGGACCGGACCGTGCGAGTCCGCGCAGTGCTCCGCGGCCAAGTCCTCGCCCAGGTCGCCGATCTGCAGCAGTTCCTGGTCCTCGTCCTCACCCACATGGTCCACCTGGAGTGTGGCATGGGTGATCCGGTACTCCTCGCGCAGCCTGCGCTGCAACGCGCGGCGCACCGCGTGGCAGTCGCCGCCCGGGGCGACCAGGATGTGCGCGGAGAGGGCCGGCTCGTTGGAGGTGATCTCCCAGACGTGCAGGTCGTGGATCTCCTCCACGGCGGGGACGGCCACCAGCGCGTCCGCCAGCGCGTCGGGGTCGATCCCGGCGGGCGCGGCCTCCAGGAAGATCCGCCCGGAGTCGCGGACCAGCCCGATCCCGGCCCGCAGCATCAGCGCCACCACGATCAGCGAGGCGATCGCGTCCGCCCGCAGGAAGCCGGTGGTCAGCATGACCAGGCCGGCCACGGCGGTGGCGATGAAGGCGTAGAGGTCGGTCAGTACGTGCTGGAAGGCGCCCTCGACGTTGAGCGAGCTGCGGTTGGCCTTGGACATGCACCAGGCCGCGCCGATGTTCACCACGATCCCGACCAGCGCGGTGACCAGTACCAGGCCGCCCTGCACCGGCGGCGGCTCGATCAGCCGGCCGACCGACTCGTAGCCGAGCCAGAGCGAGAGGACCAGCAGGGTGACGCCGTTGGCCTGGGCGGAGAGGATCTCGGCGCGCTTGAGGCCGTAGGTGTAGCCGCCCCGGGCCGGCCGGGCGGCCAGTCGCATCGCGATCAGCGCCAGCACGATGGAGACGGCGTCGGTCAGCATGTGCGCCGCGTCCGAGATCAGCGCCAGCGAGTGGGCCGCGAAGCCGACCACCACCTCGGCCGCCATGAAGACCACGATCAGGGCGAGCGCGCTGGAGAGCCAGCGCCGGTCCGCGTCGGCCGCCACGTCGTGCGAGTGGCCGCCGTGCCCGTGGCCACTGGGCGCGTGGTCGCTGTGATCGTGATCGTGGTCGTGGCCGGCCATCGTGGTCGTCTCCTGAGCGCTGGGACATGGTCAAGGACGGGTGCCCTGCACGGGAAGTGAACCGCAGATCGTACGAAGATCCAAAGGCTGCACTGGTGACCGTTGTCGTTCCCTTCTTCGGGGGCGCGACTACATGTCCTCAGGGGCTCGACTACCCGTCTTCGGGGTCGCGACTACACGCTGACCTGCAGTCGAGCCTCGGCGGCCCGCACCAGCGCGCGCATCACCCGCGGGTCCTCGCCCTGCTCCGGATGCCACTGGACGCCGAGGGTGAAGCCGTCCTCCACCGCCTCCACGGCCTCCACCGTGCCGTCCTCGGCCCGGGCGGCGACCACCAGGCCCTCGCCGAGCCGGTCCACCGCCTGGTGGTGCTGGGTCGGCACGTCCAGCACCGGCTCGGGCAGCAGGCCGGCCAGCAGCGTCCCCGGCACCGGGAGCACCGGGTGGCTGCCGTAGCGGCCGGGCGTGTCACTGACGTGGCCGTGCCGGCCGGGCAGCGCCGGCAGGTGCTGGACCAGCGAGCCGCCGCGGACCACGTTCAGCAGCTGCATGCCGCGGCAGATCCCCAGCAGCGGCAGCCCGGCGGCGAGCGCGGCCCGCAGCAGGCCGGCCTCCCAGGCGTCCCGGTCGTTCACCGGCGCACCGGTGTGCGGCCCGGGCGGCTGGCCGTACAGGGCGGGGTTCACGTCGTGTCCGCCGCTGATCACCAGGCCGTCCAGGGTGGCGAGCAGCTCGGGCGCGTACTCGGGCGCGTCCGGCGGCAGCATGACCGCCAGACCGCCCGCCTCGCGGACCATCGCCAGGTACCGCTCGGGCAGCAGGGCGACCGGACGCCGCTTCCACGGCTCCCAGTCGACCTCCGCGAGATAGACGCTGATGCCGATCACGGGCTTTCGCTTCATGCCTGGCAATCCTTGCCAGTCACCTGATACTCCGTCAATTCGAGCGCTGCCCGGTGACACGAACGGGTGCGCGGGCCGCCCGCCGCCGGTGCCCACGGGGTTACCGTCGCAGGGACCGAGGAGGAGCGCGGATGACCCGCACGACGTCAGAGGCCGCGGGCTGCCGCCGGCTGGCCGGCCGCACGGCCGTGGTCACCGGGGGCGCGGGCGCGATCGGCCTGGCCGTCGCCCGGCGGCTGGCCGCCGAGGGGGCCCGGGTGGTGCTGGCCGACACCGACGAGCCGGCCGGGCAGGCGGCGGCCGCCGAGATCGGCGGTCTCTTCGTGCCGACCGACGTCACCGATCCGTACCAGGTCGAGGCGCTCTTCGACGCCGCCTACGAGACCTGCGGCGGCGTGGACATCTCCGTCCACGCCGCCGGACTCCGGACCGAGCACGCCGCCGGACTTTGGACCGAGCAGGCGGAACCGACCACGGCCCGGCACCGGACCGAGTCGGCCGAACTGACCACGGCCCGGCACCGGATCGAGCAGGCCGAGCTGACCGCTGTCCGGCTCTGCTGCGAGGCGGCGCTGCCGTACATGCGGCGGCACGGGCGGGGCTCGATCATCAACACGGCAGGCTCCGGCACGGGCGCGGTGGCGGCCCTCTCCCGCGAGCTGGGGCTGCGGTTCGCCCGCGAGGGGATCCGGGTCAACACACTCCTCCCCGGCCCGGTGGACACCCCGGAGCCGGCCGCCGACCCGGCGGAGCAGGCCCGACTGCTGCCGCTGATCCCGCTCGGCCGCCTCGCCCGGCCGCAGGAGATCGCGGCCGCCGTCGCCTTCCTGGCGAGCGACGACGCCTCGTTCGTCACGGCGAGCGAGTTCCCGGTCGACGGCGGTCTCCACGGGGCCCGGTCGGCAGGGATATAGGGGGCGGAGGCAGGAGCGCCCGCCGCGCCCCGCCCGTAGCGGGCCGGGCGTCGCGACGCCGGCCCGCTACGGGCGGGCGCTTTAAGCGGGCGATCAGACTCTCACCGTAATCTCATCCGAAATGGGCTGTTCAGGCCGTTCAGTTGATATCGCGCTTATCCGTCTGCCCATACATTTTCTTTTGTGAGCGACGCGAAGATTCCCGCCGGGTGGTACCCGGACCCCAAGGACACCAGCAGTGCCCCCCGGCCCGAGCGCTGGTGGGACGGCACGGGCTGGACGGCCACCACCCGCCCCGCCGGCTCGGGCGCCTCGGACGAGGACACCGCCGTGCTGGACGGTGGCAAGGTGATCGAGGGCGAGGTGCTGACCAGCGGCCCCGCCGTTCGGTACCCGGAGCCGCCCACCGAGAGCGGCCCCGGCTTCGACGCCGACGGGCAGGGCGCCGCACCCTACGACGGATACGGCCAGGGCGCCCCGGTGGCGCCGAAGAAGCCGTCACTGCTGCGGCGGCTCTCGCGGCCGGTGGTGGTCGCCGCCGCGGTGGCCGGGCTGCTCGGCCTCGGCGTCGGCTCCGGGATCACCTACCTCGCCGTGCACAAGGACGGCGGCAGGGTGGAGGCGAAGGCCGGCGCGAACCCCAACAACCTGCCCGGCCACAAGCGGGGCCAGGGCGGCACCGGCGGGTTCGGCGGCTCGGGCGGCAGCGGCGGCTCGGGCGGCTCGGGAGGCTCCAGCGGCGGCAGTGGCGGTAGCGGCGGCTCCGGCACCGACAGCAGCATCGCCGTCGACCTGGTGAACGGCGTCTCGCTGCCCGTCCCGGCCGGCTGGAAGGGCGGCACCACCACCAATGGCGCCGCCGCGCTGAGCGTCGGCCCCTACGACTGCCCCGGTTCCAAGGCCGGCGCCCAGGACTGCACGCTGGGCGGCGCGAACACCGCCACCGTCCAGGGCACCGACCCGCAGGCGGCCGCCAAGGCGGACATCGCGGCGGTGGCCAAGGACTCCTACGGGAACATCAAGTCCCACCAGGAGCTCAAGTCCGAGGCCGTGACGGTGGACGGCCGCAGCGGCTACCTGGTGCGCTGGCAGGTCGGCGCGGAGAAGGGCAACGACGGCTACGTGGAGACCGTGGTCTTCCCCGCCGCGAACGGCAAGAGCCTGATCGCCGTGCACCTCGGCTTCGACATCGCCGCCAAGGCCCCCGACGTGTCGGTGATGGACACCATCGTCCAGGGCGTCGCCGACTACACCGGAAGCGGCACCGGCGCCGGTGCGGGCACCGGTGGCACCACCACCTGACGAACACTCAGCGAGCGACCCCGGCCCGGGACTTCGGGCGGGGGTCGCTCGCGTCTACGGGCTCGGCTGCTCGGCTAGAGGAAGGTCTTGCCCTCGCCGCGGTAGGTCGGCACGGTCCGCACCACCCGGTCGCCCTCGATCAGGTGCAGCTCCGCGAAGCGCTCGCACAGCTCACCCGCCTTGGCGTGCCGGAACCAGACCCGGTCCCCGATCAGCAGGTCGTCGGCGGCCGAGCCCAGCAGCGGGGTCTGCACCTCCCCGGCGCCCTCCTGCGGGTCGTAGCGCAGGCCCTGCGGCAGGTGGGGCACCGGCGAGCGGTCGGCGCCCGCCGGGCCCGAGGCGGGGTAGCCGCCGCCGAGCACCGTCACCACGCCCAGGCCCGGCCGGCGCACCACCGGCTGGGCGAAGAGCGCGGCCGGACGGCCCTGGAACGAGCGGTAGTTGTCGAAGAGGCGCGGCACGAAGAGACCCGAGCCGGCCGCCACCTCGGTCACCGCCGCCTCCGCGACGGTGCTCTCCACGCTGCCCGTTCCGCCGCCGTTGACGAACTCCAGCTCCGCCACCCGGCGCACCGCCCGGACCACCGCCGAGCGGCGCTCGGCCAGCTCGGTGCGGGCCTTGGCCTGCATCAGCCGGATCATCCGCGAGCGCAGCGGCCGGCCCGCGATCGCGTCACCCACCCCCGCGATGTGCCCCTCGTACGCCATCAGCCCGACCACCCGGAAGCCCGGCCGCTGCTGCACCAGCTCGGCGAAGGCCAGCAGGTCCTGCGGGGTGCGTAGCGGCGAGCGCCGCGCGCCGACCCGGACCCGGCCGCCCAGCAGGTGCAGCGCGGTGTCCAGCTCCAGGCAGACCCGGACCTCCTCGCCGCCCGCGCGGGCCGCGTCGATCAGGCCCAGCTGCGCCGGGTCGTCCAGCACCACGGTGACGGCGGCGGCCAGTTTGGGGTCGGCGGTCAGCTCGGCGTACCCGGCGCGGTCGGCCGAGGGGTAGGCGAGCAGCACGTCCTGGAACCCCTCCCGGGCCAGCCAGAGCGACTCGGCGAGGGTGAAGCTCATCAGCCCGGCGAAGCCCTCGCGGGCCAGCACCCGCTCCAGCAGCGCCCGGCAGCGCACCGACTTGCTGGCCAGCCGGACCGGCTTGCCGCCCGCGCGGCGCACCAGGTCCTCCGCGTTGGCGTCGAACGCCTCCAGGTCGACGATGGCCAGCGGCGCGTCCAGGTGCGCGGTGGCCCGGTCGTAGCGGGCGCGGTCGGTCGCGGGCGAAGAGCTGAGGTGGGCCATGCGCGCAGACTGCCATAACACCCCTACCCGTGGGTAGGGGTGTTGGGCAATCCTCAGTCGACCACCGCGGCCCGCACGCAGAGGATGTCGGGCAGGTGCGAGTCGAGCAGCGCCCAGCTCTCGCCCTCGTCGGCCGAGCCGTACAACTCGCCGTTGCGGTTGCCGAAGTAGACCCCGGCCGGATCGGCGTCGTCCGTGCAGAGCGCGTCGCGCAGCACCACGCCGTAGTGGTCCCCGTCGGGCAGGCCCTTGGCGAGCTGCTGCCAGCTGCCGGCGCCGTCCTCGGTGCGGTAGGCCCGGCAGCGCCGGCCCGGCGGCATCCGCAGGTAGTCGGCCTCCAGCGGCGCGACGTACGCGACGCCGCCGCGCCGCGGGTGGGCGGCCACCGCGAACCCGAAGACGGCCGGCAGGCCGTCCTCGACCGGCCGCCAGCTCGCCCCGGCGTCCTCGCTGCGGAAGACCCCGCCGTGGTTCTGCAGGTAGAGCAGGTCCAGGTCCACCGGGTCCCGGGCGATCTTGTGCACGCACTGGCCGAACTCCGGGTACTCCTCGGGCAGGAAGCTCACCCTGATCCCGGTGTTGGACGGCGCCCAGCTCCGCCCGCCGTCCGCGCTGCGGTACACCCCGCCCGAGGAGACGGCGACGGTGAGCGCCTGGGCGTCGCGCGGGTCGGTCAGCACCGTGTGCAGGCCCTGCCCGCCGAAGCCGGCGCCCCACTGGGCGCGCTGCGGGTGGTCCCAGAGCGCGTCGACCAGGGTGAAGGTCTCCCCGCCGTCCGCGGAGCGGAAGAGCGCGGCCGGCTCGGTGCCCGCGTACACCACCCCCGGGGCCTCCTCGCCGGCCGGCTGGAGCTGCCAGACCCGGGTCAGCGAGGCGCCGGTGCGCTCGGGGAACTTCACCGCTGGCTCGGCCGGCTCCACCCAGCTGGCCCCCAGGTCGTCGGAGTGCCACACCGACGGCCCCCAGTGGCTGCTGTCGGCGCCCACCAGCAGCCTGGTCCGCCCGCCGCGCCGGTCGACGCCGATCGAGTAGACGGCGTTCATCGCGAAGTGCGGCCCGCTGAACTCCCAGGCCAGCCGGTCACGGCTGCGCCCGAGAAAAAGGCCCTTCTGTGTCCCTACGGCAAGCAGTACCTCAGTCATGCCCACCACGATCCTCGTCGGCACGAGAAGGCGCATCCCGCAACAGTCAGCGCCACGTCAGGCAACCTTCGCCCCGTCGCGACGCCCGGCACGC
>FTKT01003408.1_pt1 | contig 18277 bp, 17 predicted proteins | sample 1658271 | NCBI WGS metagenome assembly FTKT01 (sample SAMEA3914811, study PRJEB12502) | metagenome | biome: forest; material: soil | place: Canada | collected 2011-08-04 | depth 0.3 m | reverse complement strand
GCCGACCTGGCCGCCGCCGACCCCAAGGCTCTGACCCGCTGGCGGGAACGCTGGTCGGTCCCCCAACTGGTGGAACTGCGCGAAGACGACCGCACCCTGCGGTTGGACCTGAACGAGAAGGGCCACACCGCGGTCCTCGTTGCCCACCTGGCCAAGCACGGCACCGCGGTGCTGACCGAATCCCCGGGTACGGACTCCTTCGGCTGGATCGGCGGTCACGCCCACGAGATCGCCCTGCCCCTGACCGCCATCCGCCCACCGGCACCCGATCCGCTGAAAGGCCGTCACCTGCCGGTCGTGGCCGGCCGTACCCACGGCGACCCGCCCGGCTCACCGCAGACACGCTGGCTCAACGCCCGCATCCAGACCCACCCCGAGCAGTACGACGAGATCATCACCACCTACCTTCCCCGGCTCTTGGCCGAGCTCGGCGAACCACCGTGGTGGTTCGTCCGTTATCGCAGCCCCCACGAGAGCGACCATCTGCGGCTCCGGCTGCGGACCCCCGACCCCGGCCGACAGGCTGCCGCGCTGGCCGCGCTCGGGCGCTGGGCCGCGCTCCTTCGCGACCGGGGCCTGGCCGGCGAACTGGTCCTGAGCACGTACCGGCCCGAGACAGGCCGCTACGGCACCGGCCCGGCCCTCGAAGCGGCCGAGGAGGTGTTCGCCGCTGACTCACGCCTGGTGGCCGCCGCCCTGCGGAACCTGCCGCCCGCCGCCGTCCATCCGACCGCACTCGTCGTGATGAACCTGGCCGGTATCGCCCGAGGCTTCCTCGGCCACCACGGGGGCATGCAGTGGCTCGCCAACCGGCCTGCTCCGACGGCCCCTTACGCCGAACGGGCGGTGGCGAACCAGGCCTCCCAGCTGGCCCAGGCCGATACGCTGCCTGACGTGCCCGGCTGGAGGGGAGAGGTCAGCGAAGCATGGCAGTTCCGCACCGCCGCCCTGGTCTCCTACCGGTCCGCGCTGCCTGCCGACACGGACACCGACGCGGTGCTGGAAGCTCTGCTGCACATGCACCACAATCGGGCCCTCGGACTGGACCCGGACGGCGAGAAGACCTGCCGCCGCCTGGCCCGGCAGGCCGCCATCACCTGGCGCTCCCTCAGCGCAGGCGGCAGCCGGTGAACCGCACCGAGCCGACCAGCCCACCCACCACCGACCCCACTCCCGAATGGGGGCAGTCCCTGGCCACCGGAGCCCCCGGCGTCGCGTTGCTGCACATCGAGGCCGCCCGCACCGGCATCACCGGCTGGGACACCGTCCACCAGTGGGCGTCGGCGATGACCCGCAGCCCGGTCATCGCCGACCCCGACGCCAGCGGCCTGTTCCACGGCGCCCCGGCCGTCGCGTTCGCCCTCCACACCGCACAGCAACCCGCCTACCGTTCTGTCCTGGGCAAGTTGGACGGCCACATCGCCGCCGGCACGCGCATCCGTCTGGACCGCGCCCACCAGCGGATCGACCACGGCCGTCTCCCGGCGTTACGCGAGTTCGACCTGATCAGCGGACTGACCGGCGTCGGCGCCTATCTCCTGCAGCGCGAACCCGGTGGCGAACTCCTGCTCGAGATCCTCGCCTACCTGGTCCGTCTGGCCACCGAACCGCTGTCCGTGGACGGCATGCTGGTGCCCGGCTGGTGGTCCGGCGACAGTCCCAGCGGCCGGCCGGCCCCGGCATGGCCCGGCGGCCACGGCAACCTCGGGATCGCCCACGGCATCGCCGGACCGCTCGCGCTCCTGGCCGTCGCGGCGAGGCGAGGCGTCACCGTCAGCGGCCAGGACCAGGCCGTCGAGCAGATCTGCGGCATTCTCGACCGGCTGCGCTCCGGCACCGGCACGGCCGTCTGGTGGCCGGAGACCGTCTCTGCCGCCGAGTGGAGCCGGGGCGCCGTCCACCAGGCCGCACCAGGGCGGCCGTCCTGGTGCTACGGCACCCCGGGACTGGCCCGAGCCCAGCAACTCGCCGCCCTCGTCAGCGGCGACCACGACCGGCAGCAGCTGGCGGAGGAAGCCCTGGCCGGCTGCCTCGCCGACGACGCCCAGCTCGCCCAGGTCCCCGATGCCTCCCTCTGCCATGGCTGGGCCGGGCTTCTGCACACCGTGCGCCGAACCGCAGCCGACGCCGGCACCGGTCTGCTCGCCGACCAGCTGCCCCGGTTGCACGCTCGCCTCGATCACCACCTGAACCATCACGGCACACCCGCCCCCAGCGGCCTCCTCGAAGGCCCGGCCGGGGCGGAGCTGGCCAGGTCGGGCCTCAGCAGCCACTGGGACGCCTGCCTCCTCCTGGACGGCTGACCACCGCTCAATCAGCGAAAAGGAACCGATGTGAACACCACCTCGCCCGAGGCCCTGCGCAACCGCCTGGTCGACCAGCTCACAGAGGCCGGCACCGTGCGCACCGCCGCTGTCGAGACCGCGATGCGCACGGTGCCCCGGCACGAGCACGTCCCCGACGTCAGTACCGAGACGGCCTACGCCAACGCGAGCGTCACGATCAAGCCCGGTGCCGACCCGGACGGCCTGCCGCTCAGCTGCGCGTCCGAGCCCGCCATCGTGGCGATGATGCTCGAACAGCTCGATGTGAAGCCCGGCGACCACATCCTCGAAGTCGGGGCCGGCACCGGCTACAACGCAGCCCTGCTGGCCTTCCTGACCGGTCCCAACGGCCAGGTCACCACCGTGGACATCGACCCGGACGTGACCGCCCACGCTCGCAAGGCCCTGGACGCCACCGGCAACGACCGCGTTCACGTCGCCACCCGCGACGGCGCTCTCGGCGACCACGACCACGCTCCCTACGACAAGATGACCGTCACCGTCGGCGCCTGGGACCTGCCCACTGCCTGGTGGCAGCAGCTCGCTGACGAAGGCCGCTTGGTCGTGCCGCTCCGCTGGCGCGGAACCACTCGAAGCGTCGCCTTCACCCTCCACGGCGACCAGTTGCACTCCGTCGACATGCAGCTGTGCGGCTTCGTCCCCATGCTCGGCCAGGACGGCGAACGCGACGGCAGCATCGACGCCGACGGCACCGTGAACCTCTACTGGGACATCGACCAGAACATCGCCCCCGCCGCGCTGACCGGCGTCCTCGACCAGCCGAAGGCCCAGTCCTGGTCCGGCGTCAGCGTCGGCGGCGAGGAGCCGTTCGACGGCGTCTGGCTCCGGATGAGCGCCACCGACCCCGCGACCTGCCGGATCGAGGCCAAGTCCGAAGCCGTGAAGTCCGGCCTGTGCACCCCTGCCATCCCCTCCCGCAGCCCCGCTCTGGCCGAGGGCGGCTCCCTCGCCTACTTCCTCTTCCGCCGCCAGGAGGGCCAGAGCCCGGCCCGCTTCGAGCTGGGCGCGACCGGCCACGGCCCGGCCGGACAAGACCTCGCCGACCGCCTGTGCGGACACATCCGCGCCTGGGGCCAGGACCGCACCGCCCAGCCACACATCACCGTCTACCCCGCCGACGCGACCACGCCGGTTGACGCCGGGCACGTGATCACAAAGCGGGACAGTCGACTGGTCTTCACCTGGCCGAAGTAGATCCGATCCGTCAGTGCTCTTGAGCTGTCCGCGGGACCGTCAGGCCCCGTGGCCGGCTCACCGGTTGCGTCCGCTGCCCGACCCACCACAAGGTCGGTCATCGCCGGGCCCAACAGGCCGGGAGCGGCAACCCGGATGGGAGGATCTTGCCGACAGTTCTGCGAAGGAGACACAGTGAACGACCGCTCAAAGCATGACCACTCCGGATGGGAAGAGGTCGTGCTCGCCGCCCGTGAGCGCGCCCGCGCCCGACAGGCCCTCATGATCGAGCGCTTCGGGCTGTCGGGGGATGTGCAGTACGAGTGGTCGATGGACGACGCGCAGATCACCTGGTCGCGCGACGGGAAGGTGTTCCTCGTCGGTCGACTCACGATGATCGGCAGCGTCAGCCTTACCGAGCAGTCCTGGCTGTGGTCCTGGGCGAACGCGTCACTGCCGCACGCGGTCCTGGGTGACATCGAGCGAGTCCGGCAGTTCGGCGCAGAGAACGACTACCCCGTCCTGCCCTGGTCAGGCTTCAACTACCACCCCGAACTCGTAGCCGAGGCCCGGATGGTCGCGGCATCCGTACTCGACGCCGAGGGACTGTGGGCAGAGTCCACCGACGACACGCAACTCCACTTCTTGGTCCACGACTTGGCACTCACCGCCGAACGGCACTGACGGCCCCAAGGCCCCCAGGGTGCCGGTACCGGCTGTCTGACGGCCTGCGCGGTCACCGGTGGGCCGGACGAAAACCCCGTGCGCCGCGTCGGCCGAGTCGCCAGACTCGCCGGCATGACCGCTGAGATCACTCGAATCAATCCCGACCAACTCCATCCCACGCCGGGCTATCACCACATCACGGTGGTGGAGGCGGGTCGGACGGCGTACCTGGCCGGGCAGTGCCCTCTCGACCGGTCCGGCGCGCTGGTGGGTCCGGGCGACCTCGATGCGCAGATCGACCAGGTGGCAGCGAACGCCTTCGCCGCGCTGAGTGCGGTGGGTGCCCGGCCGGATCACGTCGTCCGTTCGGTGATCTATGTGGTCAGTGGCGACACCGCGGTCCTGGGTACTGCCTGGAAGCGCCTCACCGGTTCGGTGATCGGGCCCGCGTTCAGCACCGCGAGCACGCTGCTGGGAGTCGCGCAGCTCGGCTTTCGCGGGCAGCTGATCGAGGTCGATCTCACCGCGGCGCTGCCCGCGTGACCATCGTCGGCGAAAACGGGGTGGTGAGCGTCAAGCCGCACCGAGGGGGCTGCCCAACACGAAGGTGAGTCGGCGCTCGCGAGCCCCCAGGTCGGATCAAGCCGACTGGCTGACGTCACGTCAGATCACGGCCCGAGGCAAGATCGACGCCATCACTGTGTGATCCCAGACGAACTTCTCGGTGCGACAACGGCTGCTCAGTGGTCGGCGCTGGTGGGGGTCACTGCTTCCTGCCGCTGGATCTGCTCGAAGCGTTGCTGCGCCTGCTGGTAGGCGGTGGGGTACACCTTGATCGCCCCCTCGAACGGGCCGTCGAGCTGGAGGGCCAGCGCAACGGCGAAGGCCGCCGCAGCGCCGAAGAAGGCAACCAGGATCATGTTGCGTGAGCCTGCGGTGAGCCCGATCAGCATGGGTACGAGGACGATCAGGATCGCGGCGGCCACCATGCCTCCGAGTACCAGCGGCGGCAGGCCTGAGTGGATGTCCGCCATGCGCTGACTGCGCTTGGAGTAGAGGTCATCCAGATAGGAGAGCGTGGTCGCGCGGGCCTGTGCCTGCCCGGAGTCGGCGGGCGTCACAGAGGACGCACCGGCCCGGGCCCGGTCCAGCGCGGACCACGCGTCCGCACTGGCCTGTCCAGCGGCCATCGTCTGCCACTCCTGGTTGATCACCAGTTGGACGTACTCCTCGAGCGCGCCACGGGAGCTGGCCGCTGCAGCACTTGGCAGCGTCCCGGCCGCCCAGTACACCTGCCCGAGTGCCTTGGACTCCTCGTACGTGTGGCGACGGGCCACTTCGATCTGCTGACTGGCTTCAGCGATGGAGTACCCCGTGAGCAGGGCGAAGGCACACAGCAGTGCTCCACCGGTGAGCCCGAGAGCGAGGTCATTGCTCTTGCCGCCCTGGGAGTGCTTCGTGCGGCCGAGGATCAGCCCGACGATGGTGGCCAGGACGGCTCCGCCGAGAGCGGCCAAGCCGCTGGTCCAGTTCACGGTGTCTCCCTTTCGGAGGCGGGACGCACGACGACGGGGCACGGCCTCGGGCCGGCGGTCCGGCCGGTGAATGCCCGGGTCATGCCTCTTCGTCTCTCTTGCGGCCCGAACCGATCGCGGCTGTCGCGGCCACTACCGCGGCCACCAGGATCATCAGGGTGATCACCGTTTCTTCCCCGCTGTCATCACTGCTCTCGGGTGGGCGCGGAACGTTGACAAGCCCGATCTCCGCTTTGGTCAGCCACTTCGGCGGAGCCCCGGCAGGCGGTGTCAGGAGGGTCGCCGGTGGCGATGGAGCGGGCGGCGACGTTGAGACGGGCCGCGTCCGGGACCTGGCCGGCTCCGTCGACAGCGGCAGAGCAGCCGTTACTGGTGCTGCTGCGGTTTCGGGAACAACGAATGAGATCTCGGGAGCCGGCGCTTCAAGATCGGCCGGCGGTGGGGCCGGCTGCTGGAAATCGGTAACTTCCGGGGCGACCACCGGAGAAGGCGGTGGCGTGGGCGCCGGTAATGTCGGCGTTGACGCAGGCGCGGGCACGGCAGGGGCGGGTGGCGTGGGCGCCGGTAATGTCGGCGTTGACGCAGGCGCGGGCACGGCAGGGGGAGGTGGCGTCGGCGTCGGTAATGTCGGCGTCGACGCAGGCGCGGGCACGGCGGGGACGGGTGGCGTCGGCGCCGGTAATGTCGGCGTCTGCGCGGGCGAGGCGGGCTCGGCTGGAGCCGGCGGACAGTTCGCTGGAGTCGGCGTGGCGCAGCAGTCGGACGGGTCGGGGCATTCGCATGTCCCCGCAGGAACGGAAACGCGCGACACGGAGCCGGCTGGAGGAACAGGGCTGTGCTGCGTTGCGTCCGCGGGTATGGCGAAGGGCACGACGGACATGAACCCGACGGTGGCGGCTGTCACGCCGGCCTGGCGGTACGTCAGCAGTCTGGATCTCGGGGGCATGTTGTATCACTCCCCACTTCAGGGGCTTTCGTGACCGGACTGTGCCCCTGTTGCCCCCCATATGCAGCAGCGGTCCGACTGTCCTCGGTTCGCGAGCCGGTTGTCGGCGAGGTGACCCCATGAATCTGCCGGCCAATTCGCGTGGACTGCCGCGGTGCGATGGGCCGCGTATTTTCCGAGCGGGGATTCAATCGATTGCTCATGCGGCGAGTCAAAGATTCTTGAACTCGGCATGGACTTCACGGGGATGGCAATCTACTGCCGAGTGAAGGAATTTGATATTTTGCCAGACTTCCATGGAGGGGTGATATCCCGCCAGCTGCCCAGGGCGAAGTGCGCCACGCCCACCTGCCCCTCGCCTCCGGGCCCGGCCCGGGCTGGCCCGGCCTCCACGGTCTACATCATCTCGGTCCGCAGCTGGGCGGGCATCGGGGCCGCCCCCTGAGCCGATCCTGACGTTCGGTCAGACGACAAGTAGGACAAGGGAGGCAGGCCGACCTTCGAGGAGCGCCCCTGCCGGGGCGGGCTCACGCCGCGAGGTAGCCCGTGCGCCCAGGTCCGGCGTTGCGAAGCCCGGGCCCAACCGGCAGTTTCCCCTTCGATCAGAAGGTGATTTCATGAACAGATCGGAAAATAGAAGGTTTTGACTCACGCTGGGGTGTAGAATCTGAAGCACAGAGGGTGACCTGAGGGGCTGGCGTCACGGTGACGCCGGCGGATCACCCACCGACTGGGGGACCACCATGACCTTCCACCTTGAGACAGTGCGGGCCACGATCGACGACCGCCTGCGAGAGGCCGAGAGCCACCGCCTCACTCGCGCACTGCGGCTCAAGCGCCGCGCCGAGCGCATCACCAAGCGAGCGGACCAGGCCCTGACCAGCCTCACCGCATGAGCACCGCACCCACGGACGGGCCGTCACCGAGACACAGGTGACGGCCCGTCCGTCTGCCACCTCGGCAGCCCCCGATGAACCCGCCGACCCGGCCCGCCGAGGATCCGCGAAAGTCCCCGGGTCGCTCCTCGCCCCGCTCGATCGAGCTGGTCGGAGGCCTGGGGAAGGTGAGGAGCGTGGGTGAGATCCTGCCCACGTCGGAGCGCGGGTCCGGGTGGTGGACGGTGAGTCAGATAGCGTCTCGGCGGCCCGGGTTGTGACTGGGCAGGGCGTGCCGAGCCGGCCTGCGGGCGGCACCGGAGCCGGCGCGATCCCCGTCGGCGCACGTCGTGTCCGCTCGTCAGATGATGCCCGCCCGTCAGACGCCGGGGAACCGAGCCGCCTTCACGCCGTCGACGAACGCCGACCACGCCTCCGGAGCGAAGCGGAGCGCCGGGTCCTGCGGGTTCTTCGAGTCACGCACCGGCACCACTCCCGCGATGCCGTCGGCGACCTCGACGCAGTTGCCCTGGTCGCCGCTGAACGTGCTCTTCCGCCACCGGACATGGCTCAGCTCCACGCCGCTCCGCTCCCTGTGCATCATTCATGTTCCTTTGCAATCTGCGTGAGCAACCGCCGCGACGGCCCGACGTCGAGCGCCGCTGCCCGGAGCCGATCGAACGCGTGGCTGTAGATCGCGACATCGTCGTCCCGTTCGAGGTAGAGGCTACTGCTCAGCGCCTCGGAGTACACCACATCGAGATCATTCCGAACGGGGAACTCCAGGATCACGAACGATCCGAGGACACCCGGGTGCGCACCAGCAGAGAACGGCACCACCTGCAACGTGACATGAGGCTCCCTCGAACTCGTGACCAGCTGATGGAGCTGCTTCGCCATGGTCGCCCGACCACCGATCAGCCTGCGCAGCGCGGCTTCGTCCACGATCGCCCAGAGCTTCATGGGATCCTCCCGCTTGAGCGCCGCGTTCTGCCGCGCCAGGCGGACGTCGACCAAAGCGTTGATCTCCTCCGGCGCGGCATCCGGCCGGAGCTGCCGTGTCAACGCCCGCGCGTAGTCAGCGGTCTGGAGCAGTCCCGGGATCAGCGAGGCTTCGAAATTGCGTGCCGCGATCGCCTCCGCCTCGAAGCTGATGAACGAGGCGTACCGCTGCGAGATCACGTCCGAGTAGGGCTGCCACCACACCCGCCGTTTGCCGTCACGGGCGAGGGTGCCGAGCGCCTCCCGGATCGCGGGGTCGACGACCTGGTAGACGTCGAGCATGGTGCCGACCTCGTTGGCGCGGACGCCGGAGCGCCCGTTCTCCAGGCGGCTGACCTTCGACTGGTGCCAGCCGAGGCGCGAGGCCACCTCGTCGACCGTGAGATCGAGTCCTTCGCGGATCTTCCGGAGTTCCGCGCCCAGCATCCGGCGACGCACCGTGGGTGTTGCTGCCACTCCCGCACTCCCCTGCTCGTACCGCTATCAGCAGGTCACAGTCTGTCGCCTGACGGCGCGTTCGTCAGGCCAAGTCAGAAAGTGCATATGCACTTTCCGTGTCTGTGTTGCGGATCAGATCGCGCAAGGAGCATGCTACTCGGAGTGGATCCATCCACAACGGAACGTCATCACGACGGTTCGTCACCGGGCATCCCCGTGCCCGCGTCCGGCCGTCCCGGGGCGCCCATGCGCGCGCCCGCATTCACTCAACAGCCGTGCCGCACAGGGAGCTTCGCCATGCCTGAAACACTCGACAAGCCACCCGCGCCGACCGGGCGCGACCACTGCTGGCTCCCCCGCAGCAATCACTCGCCGGCCCTGGCCAGACGGCAGCTGCGCGCGTTCCTGTCCACCGTGCACGGTGGTGAACGCTTCGCGGAGAACGGGGAGTTGCTGGTCAGCGAGCTGGTCACCAACGCCCTGCTGCACGGGACCCGGCGGGGCAAACTGATCGGACTGGGCTTCGAGGCCGACAGCGCCCGGCTGTTGATCTGGGTGGACGACGCCTCCGACCACACACCCCAACTGCGCATCGAGGCCGACGGCGAGTCCGGACGCGGCCTGCTCCTCGTCGACAAGCTCGCCGAGACCTGGGGCTGGGGGGCGCGCGAAGGTATCGGCAAGCGCGTGTGGTGCTGCCTCACGCCCTCACCCGCGGTGACCTGAGGCCCAACACCCCTGGCGCGCTCGACCTGCTCAGCGGTCACCGTCGCGCGCGAAACCGCCGGGCAGCCGGACGCGGTGGTCAACCGGGCAGCCACACCCGCGTAACCGCCGACCGCGCCCACCCGCCACCGCCGCGCCACCACGCCACCGCCGCACCGCCGCGCTGTCAGTGCCGGTCCGCAGAATGATCAGCATGACGAAGCCCTCCGCAGCCGCGCCCGCCGTCGACCTTGCCGACGAGGCCGCCTACCTCGATGCCGTCGCGCAGGCGCGCAAGGCCGCCGACGCCTACTACGGGTCCGGCGAGTCGGGCCTGGACGACGACACCTACGACCGGCTGCTGCGCGGAATCACCGCCTGGGAGGCCGCGCACCCCGGGCAGATCGCGGCCGACTCCCCGTCCCAGCAGGTCGCCGCCGGGGTGACCACGGGCAACGTCGAGCACACGGTTTCGATGCTCAGCCTCGGCAACGTCTTCTCGGACGAGGAACTGACAACCTGGGCCGCCTCGCTGGAGCGACGACTGGGCGGGGAGGCGGTGGCCGGCTGGGCGGTGGAGCCCAAGCTCGACGGCGTGGCCCTGGCCGCCCGCTACCGCGACGGCCGGCTGGTTCAACTGGTCACCCGGGGCGACGGCACGACCGGCGAGGACGTCTCCCACACCATCGGCGACATCACCGGCCTGCCGCCGACCCTGACCGAACCGGTCACGATCGAGGTACGCGGCGAAGTCCTCATGACGGAAGCCCAGTTCGCCGCCGCGAACGAGCTGCGGACCGCGCACGGGGCCACCGCCTTCGCCAACCGCCGCAACGCCTCCTCGGGCTCGCTGCGCGCCAAGGACCGGGCCTACCGGATCGGGCAGACCTTCCTGGCCTACGCCGCACTGACCGACCCCGAACACACCGACGACCCCACCCTCGCCACGCTCACCCACACGCAGCTCATCACCCGCCTGACCGCCCTCGGACTGGGGACCACGGCCGACACCCCGGTCGCCACCACAGCCTGCACGACCCTGGACCAAGTCGCCGACCGGGTAGGCGAGATCGGCGCCCTGCGCGCGGAACTCGACTTCGAACTCGACGGAGCCGTGATCAAGGCCGACAGCCCCGCCGACCAGACCCGGGCCGGGACGGGCTCCCGCACCCCGCACTGGGCCACCGCCTTCAAGTTCCCGGCCGCCCAGAAGATCACCGTGCTGCGCGCCGTGGAGTGGAGCGTGGGCCGCACCGGCGTGATCGCCCCGCGCGCCGTCCTCGACCCGGTCGACGTCGCCGGCACCACCATCACCTACGCCACCCTGCACAACCCGGCCGACATCACCCGCCGCGGCCTGATGCTCGGCGACCACGTCATCGTCTACCGGGCGGGCGAGGTCATCCCCCGCGTCGAAGGCGCGGTCACGGGCCTGCGCACCGGCACCGAGCAGGCCATCGCCTTCCCCGAAGTCTGCCCGCGCTGCGGCGCCGACATCGACCGCAGCCAGGAGCGCTGGCGCTGCGAACGGGGACGCGCCTGCGGCCGGACCGAGGCGATCCGGTACGCCGTCGCCCGCGACGCGCTCGACATCGACGGCCTCGGCGAGAAGATCATCGTCCAACTCGTCGACAAGGGCCTGATCGAGGACTTCGCCGACCTGTTCACCCTCACCCGCGACCAACTGCTCACCCTGGACCGCATGGGCGACAAGAGCGCCGACAACCTCATGGCCGCCATCGCCGCCGCCAGGACCAAACCCCTCAACCGCGTCTTCTGCGCCCTCGGCGTCCTGGGCACCGGCCGCTCCATGTCGCTGCGCATCGCCGCGCACTTCGGCTCCCTGCAGGCCGTCCGGGACGCCGACGCCGACGCCCTGGAGCAGGTGGACGGCATCGGCAACGAGAAGGCCACCGTGATCGTGGCGGAACTGGCCGATCTCGCCCCGCTCGTCGACAAACTCGTCGCCGCGGGCGTCAACCTGGACCAGCCCGGCTTCGTCCCACCCGCTCCCACAGACGCCGACGTGACCGCCCAACCGACAGGAAGCGAGCTGCCCCTGGCCGGAATGACCGTGGTCGTCACCGGCGCGATGACCGGGCCCCTGGCGGGACACTCCCGCACCGAGATGACCGAACTGATCACCAGAGCAGGCGGCCGCTCCTCCTCCAGCGTCTCCGCCCGCACCCACCTCCTCGTCGCCGGAGAGAACGCCGGCAGCAAGCTCGACAAGGCCCGGGCCCTGGAAATCGAGACCATCACCCCCGAAGAACTCGCCGAGCGCCTCGCCGGGCACCTGACCTGAGCGGCGCCACCGCTGGGTGCGCGACTGCCCCGGTGTGGCGCCTCCGGGTCCGGAACCTTCAGCAGTGTCGTGTCGACCATTAACCGTGTACACATCGCTGCGGCCTGCTAACGTTTTCGGCATGAAGCGCGCTGCTATGACGACGACGCCGGAGAGTGTCCCGGCGCGCTGACAGATGTCTTAGTCCGAAGCCCCGGGGCGAGTGCCCCGGGGCTTCGCCTTTCGGTCACTCGCCCGATGTCCGCGAGGAGACCGCCATGCATGACCACCGCAAGCTCGGCCGTGAACTGGGCCTGTTCGACACCGACCCGCTGATCGGCGCGGGCCTGCCGTACTGGCTGCCCGACGGCGCGACCGTACGGCACACCCTGGAGGAGTACATCCGCGCCGCCGAGCGGCGAGCCGGGTACCGCCACGTGTACTCACCGGTCCTCGGCAAGCGGGAACTGTACGAGATCTCCGGGCACTGGGCGCACTACAGCGACGACATGTTCCCCCCGATGGACCTCGGCGGTGAGCAGGTCGTCCTGCGGCCCAGCCTCTGCCCCCACCACGCGGTGATCTTCCGCTCCCGCTCCCACAGCTACCGCGAACTTCCCTTGCGCATGGCCGAGTTGGGTGGCATGTACCGCTCCGAACTCTCCGGCGTGCTCGGCGGGCTGACTCGGGTACGGGCCATCCAGCTCAACGACGCGCACATCTTCTGCACCCTGGACCAGGTCGCCGAGGAGGCGCAGGCCGCGCTGGAGATGATCCGCCGGGCCTACCAGGCGCTCGGCATCACCCCGACCCGCTACCGGCTCTCCCTCCCGGGCCCCGGCGGCAAATACGTCGCCGCCCCCGAGAAGTGGCAACGGTCCACCGCCCTGCTGACCGACGTCCTCGACCGCTCCGGCCTGCCCTACGAGCCGGCCGAGGGCGAGGCCGCGTTCTACGGCCCCAAGATCGACGTCCAGGTCACCGACGGCGCCGGCCGGGAGTCCACCCTCTCCACCGTCCAGGTCGACTTCCACCAGCCCGAGCAGTTCGACCTGCACTACATCGGCGCGGACGGCGCCAAACACCGCCCGGTCATGGTCCACCGCAGCATCATCGGCAGCGTGGAGCGAGCCGTTGCCCACCTCATCGAACAGCACGGCGGCGCCTTCCCCGCCTGGCTCGCCCCCACCCAACTGGTGATCCTGCCGATCTCCGACACCGAACTGCCGAACGCCGCAGCCCTCGCCCAGCAATGCGCCGCCCTCGGACTCCGCGCCGAGATCGCAGGACCGGACCGCGGCACCCTGGCCGCACGCATCCGAGAGGCCCGCCTGGTCCCCTACCAAGCCGTCATCGGCGCCAAGGAGGCCGCCGACGATCACATCGCACTACGCCTGCGCAACGGCCACCGACTCGACCCACAACCGGTCAGCCAGGCACTCACCCGTATCAGCGCCCTCGTCGCCGCCCACAGCACCGACCTGTGGGCCGACACCGCCGCATAGCCACCGATGCGATCACCGTCCGCTGCCGCCGGCCGGTGATTCCCGCGACGGAATCCGGCGACGGCCTGAGGTAGCGGCGGACGTTCCCGACGAACCGAACTGCCGCAGATGATGGGGCGTCAGCTGCAGGACGAGTTTGCATCGGTCCTGCGACCGACGCCCCGTCAATCGCCCACCAGGGCCGACGAAGACCTCGCACCGCCCTTCGTTCCGATGTTCCCCAACCTCCGGTCCGTAGCCGCGGACGCTCCCCCAGGTCCGCTTCCGCCGGCGGGCGGCCCCGAACCGGGCCCTCGGTGGACCAACCAGGTGGGTCACACGGCCGACGAGCTCCGTGTCCGGGGCGAAGGCGGTGTGGCTCTGCCGGTCGGCGTCGGTGGCCTGCGGTTGGTGGACAGCGACTCCGCGGACGGCAAGGCCGGCGAGGCGCAGAGCGGCCCGGCCGCTGGTGAGGACGGTGGCGCGCCGGTCGCCGTCCGGTGTCGCGTGGCGGGCCGTCATCAGGCGGCCCGCTTCGCCGTGGTGAGGCTCGCGGCCCACTCCAGGGCGGTGATTACGTGCTCGGGCTGGATGCCGGTGTGCGGGCCGGGCTGGATCAGCAGGGTCGGGTTGCCGGAGGTGGTCCGGTCGGCGGCCCACTGGTGGTCGAGTGGGGTGAAGTCGTCGTCGATCCACACCGCGGGGGCGGTGGCGAGCCAGTCGGCGACGTGGTTGCGTTTCCAGAGGTAGCCGTCGGGGTGGCTAGTGGTGATCGGCAGATCGGGCAGCTCGATGTGGTCGAAGTCGGGCAGGCCCAGCAGCGGGGCGATGACGCGGCGGGCGTCGAAGCGCCAACTGGTGCACCAGACGGGGCGGACGAGGCCAGTGCCGATCGCGTCGGTGATCAGGGTGCCGTGGTCGGGGTTGAGCCAGACCGCGAACGGGTCCGGGACGTCGGCGGTGCGGACGAGGTGGCGGGTGTGAGTGGTCGGGGTGCTGCCGTCGGCGGCGGGGAACGGGATGAGGACGCCGTCGATGTCGAGCAGCAGGTACGGGGTTTGGTGCATCGGTGCCTCCCAGGTCAAGGGTGTCGGGGCTTCCGTGCGGTGATCAGCAAGGTGGTGGGCCAGTGCGAGTCGGCCGGCGCGAAGTAGTGCTGTAGGTCGGTGACTTGCAGGCCCGCACGGTTGAGGGTGCGGGCCCAGGTGGCAGGGTCGAGCTCCCACCGCTCGACGGTGGCGGTGGTGCCGTCGGGCAGGGCCATCAGCTCGCGGAGTCGAGGGGTGCGGGCGATGGCGCCGGTGCGTTGCGGGTGCGGGAGGGAGAAGGCCAGGACGCCGCCGGGTGCGAGCCGGCGGCAGGCGGCGCCCAGCAGTGGGGCGGGCTCGGTCAGGCCGATGGCGCCGAAGACGGAGACGATCGCGTCCAGCGGGACGCTGCCCCGGGTGAGGTGGTCCAGCGCGGTGCCGCGGTGGAACCGGGCCCCGGTGTGGCCGTAGTGGGCCAGGGCCCGGCGGATCTGCCCGGCCGAGCTGTCCACGCCGATCACGCGGGCGCCGGCCTTGGCGAGGTGGGCGGCGTTGTGCCCCGGGCCGCAGCCCAGCTCGATGATCCGACGGCCCGTCAGGTCGGCGCCCAGGAGTTCGGCGCCGGGACCGACGCCCGGCTGCTGGGTCCACTCCATCCGAGCCGGTGCCTGAAGCGGCCCGGGTGGGGCCTGGTCGAGGCGGGCAGCGGCATGGGCGTCCCAGAAGCTGCCGCTCACGCTTCCAGCAGCCGCACGGCCGCTTCCAGGTGTCCCTTCACGACCTTGATGTAGAGGGGGTCGTCGACGGGGTTGTCGATCCACCGGTGGGCCTGTTCCATGAACCACTCGCCGGCCCAGACACGGTGCCAGCCGAGCGCCCACGCCTGCGCACTGAGGCCGCCGCGTTCGGCGAGCGCCTCCGGGTGGCCGCCGGCGGCCACGTACGCCTTGATGAAGGTGCGGAGCCGGGTCGGGTCGGGGGTGTCGAGGGTGCCGTACCAGGAGGCCAGGTCGAGCAGGCCGGGGCCGGTGAACGCGCGGGCGAAGTCCAACAGGAACCAGGCGTCCCGGCCCAGGTGCAGGCTGGTGGGGTGGAACTCGGAGTGCACCCACCCGAACGGCGCGAGCTCGGCGCCACTCGCGCGCTTGGGTGCGGCGACGGCCAGCGCGGTGAGCGACTGGGCGATCTCCTCGGTGCCCTCCAGCCAGCGGCCCGCCTCGCGCAGGCGCCGCAGGTGGCCGAGCGCGAGGACGGGCAGTGCGGTCAGCGCGTCCTCGTCCATCACCGGCAGCCAGTCGACCGGCGCGGCTTCGTGCAGAGCGACGGCGGCCACGATGCCGTCGGTGTCCCCGGCCTCGCGGACGGGCTCACCCAGATCTTCGATGACCATACCGAGGGTGCCGTCGCGGCTGATCGAGCCGTGGACCTCGGGCACCGGGATGCCCGCGTGGCGGGCGGCCTTGAGGATCTGCTCCTCGGTGGCGAACGGCTCGACCGCGTACTTGTAGATAGCGGTGGAGCCGTCGGGGAAGGTCAGGCGTTCGACGCCGGACATGTCCCAGACCCGCATCTCCTGGCGGGTGGGCTGAGGGCGATGGGTACTGGTGCAGATGTCGGCGAGGACGGCCGTGACAAGGCTCGCGTCCACGGTGGGTCTCCAGAGCGTTGGTTGGTGGGGGTGGTGATGCCGGGTCCGGGGCGGCGGCGCCTGCCGCCCCGGACCCCTTGGTCAACTCATCCGTCAGGCGGGCGTCACGCGGTGGGAGTAGACCTGGGCGATCCAGTCGCCCCGCAGCTCGGTCAGCTCCTGGCCGAAGGCGTCCATGACGGTGCCGTAGGGCGCGACAACGCCGCCGGACTGGTTGGGCTTGGACTGGCAGCCGTGCACCAGCCGACCGCCCAGCGCGGTGTGGGCCTTGATGCCCTCGATGCGGCGGTGCTCGTTGAACCAGCCGCCGTGGTAGACCTCGTCGAGCATCTCGCCCAGGTCGGCGTCCAGGTCGAACACCACGGAGGTGGCGGCAGGGAAGAACCAGCACGGGCCGACGTTGGAGATGTGCCCGTCCAGCTCGACCTTGTTGAGGGCCATGAAGACCGCGGCCTCACGGAGCATCTTCAGGTGCTCGGCGGTGACCTGCGGCAGGCCCAGGCCGGCCAGGTGCTCTTCGCGGAAGAGGTAGGTGTACACCTCGTAGGCGATCGCGAGAACCTTCGCCGCGTCGCTGGTGCTGGTGGCGTTGGCCTTCACGAAGTCCAGGGCCAGCTGCTCCAGCGCGGCCGTCTCGGTCTCGTCCGCCTCCAGGATGCCGTTCTTGACGGTCGCCCAGTCGATGGTCAGCCAGGTGTTGCTCTCGAAGCGGAAGAAGTACTCCGCGGGGTTGAGGGTGATGCGCTTGCCGTCCACGGTGATGCCGGGGAGGCGGTTCCAGCGCGGGTCGAACGCCTCCGGCAGTTCGACCGTGATCGTCGCGGTGTCGACGGTGGTGGTCACCTGTGTCTCCGTTTCGGGTGGGGCGCCCCGGCCGGCGGGGTGCCGTTCGGCTTGGTCAGCCGCCCGGTGTGGGCTCTGGTCCTCACCTCGGGCGGCTGACTCTCAGTCAACAGCCGTGCACACTGGCGAATAAGGTGCCAGGGTGTAGGCCAGATGTCGGCCAGTTGTGGGCCACTGTCGGCCGGCGGGCGGCCGAGGGAGGGCGCCGTGTCAGGGGGATCCGTGACGGCCGCAGACCTGATCAGGACCGCGCGTAAGAAGAAGGGCTGGTCACAGCCCAGGCTCGGCCGGGAGCTCGGCCAGGCCGAAGGCAAGGGCGGCACCGGCCCCGGACGCGACCAGGTCTCCCGCTGGGAGCGCGGCGGGCGCGTCCCGAAGTACTGGATGCCCTACCTCGTCGAGCTCCTGCAGCTCGACCTGGCAGACCCGGCTGATGATCCGCCAACTGTTCCGGCAGAGGAGGCATCTGGCGATACCGTGGATTCCGTCATCGAGCTGAGCCGGAGGGACGTGGTGGATCGCCGGGGTTTCGTGGCCGCCTCCAGCGCGTACGCGCTCGCGGCACTGGGCCTGCCGGACCCGGACGCCGTCCTGCGTCGGGTACGGACCAAGTCCGGTGGCCAAGCCCACGTGGGCCGTGGCGAGGTCGCCGCGATCCGGCAGATGTCCAAGTCGCTCGGCGACGCGGCGGCCGAACTCGGCGGCGGGCACGCCCGCCACCTCGCCGTCCGCTACCTGCACGACGACGTCGCCCCCTGGCTGGACGGAGCCTGGACCGAGGCGGTCGGCCGCGAGCTGTTCGCCGCCACCGCCCAACTCGTGCACCTTGCCGGCTGGATGGCCCAGGACGAGGGCAACCAGGACGCCGCCCAGCAGTACTACGCGCACTCCTTCCGCCTCGCCTCCGAGGCCGGCGACCCGGAACTGGCCGCCACCGCCCTGCGGGGACTCGCGGTCCAGGCGATCGACCTCGGGTTCCGCGCGACCGCGGTCCGGGTGGCCGAGGACTGCGTCGACCAGGCCAAGAACCTCAATGACCCCCGGGCACTGGCCTACTACCAGGCCACCCTGGCGAACGCCGCCGCCCTCGACGGCGACCGTCGCACCGCCACCACCTCGCTTGCCGCCTCGCAGACCTCGATCGAACGGGCGACCGGCGTTCCGGGCGAATCGTGGGCCTCGCACTACAGCAGCGGCCGATGGGCTCACGACGCCGGCATGATCCTCGCCCGACTCGGCGACTACACCAGTGCCCAGGACCACCTCCACCACGCGCTCGACATCCACGGCCTCGACCGCCGCCGC
>FTKT01457705.1_pt1 | contig 18332 bp, 13 predicted proteins | sample 1658271 | NCBI WGS metagenome assembly FTKT01 (sample SAMEA3914811, study PRJEB12502) | metagenome | biome: forest; material: soil | place: Canada | collected 2011-08-04 | depth 0.3 m | reverse complement strand
TACGAGCTGTACTACCTGAATGTGATGGCGGGGCCGCAGCGGCTCTGGGTGTTCCGCAACGATCCGGCGCATGAATGGATGCTGGCCTAGCCGCATCCCGGAGCTTCGGGTCAAGAGCCTGAGCTTGAGTCCGAAAGACTCGAAGCTGACGGCGAGTTTGAGGCTTTGATCCGATCATGCCGACTGCGGTCGCGTTCTTGAACGCTCGGGGCGTCGTTCGCAGGAATCGGACTTCAGCGATCGAGTGCCGGTCAGCTCCCGTTCAATCGAGCTTGCGATGGCATGGGGAACTTCCATAGTCAAGATTTCACGGACCCTGGCTTCACCGAAAGCAAACCGAAGGTTGCGCTCGTCTACGCTGAACCTTCGATAAATCGCGTGGCGCGGAGCGTAGAGGCTGCCTGCAATTTCGGAGACACAGACATGGCTTTCATGCTGGCCCGCCGCCAGGTTCCCGGTCCAGAATCCGCCGCGTTGGTCGTGAGTGCGACGGTCGCGCTCGCCGAAGTGACGCCGCTCATCATCGAGGACTCGCCAGTTGGACTCTTGTTGGCAGCCCCGACATGATGGCCGCGATCGGATGCAGGCCGGGCGACAGGCGGCAAGTCGACCCTTGTAGGCGCGGCGCGCGAGTCGAGACGGCAAATGCCACCCTCAATGGCTGCGAAGACGGTACCGCCACGGTTGCGCGCGACTTCGACAACCCCTGGCAACGTGAGTCGGACATCGAAGTGAGGTGCAGAGAGGCGATCGTTGACCTGCAATTGCGCTTTCGCGGCGTACAAATCCTTCTTGCCGAGGACAATGACGTCAACCGTGAGATTGCTCTATGCATGCTGCGCCGAGCCGGTGTCGTCGTCAGCGTGGCCTGCGACGGGCAGGAGGCTCTGGATATGTTGAGCCGCCAGCGCTTCGACGGCGTCCTGATGGATTGTCAGATGCCTGTTTTGGATGGCTACGCCGCGACCCGCGTCCTGCGCCGGCAAGCGCAGTGGCTTGATTTGCCAGTGATCGCATTGACCGCCGGCACCATGGTCGAAGACCGCGACAAGGCGCTCGCGGCCGGCATGAACGACCATGTCGCCAAGCCAATCAATCTCGCGCGCCTGTTTGCCACGCTCGCCCGCTGGGTGCGACCCCGCACTGCGGAGTTCGGCAAGGCTTCGGCGCTGGCCGAGGCCGGCATACGCGACGTCCGGCTGCGGTACTAACCTAGGTATTCGGCCCCAGGCTGACCCTGGCCTTCGGGCTCGTCTGCTCGTTTCCTTGATCGCCAACGGCGTGGGCATCTGGCGCCTGAACGGCTTGCAAGGGATTGCCGACGACCTTGGGGGCGATTCGGCCCAACGCGCTCTGCTCGCGCAGGAGTTGCATGCCATCGTGGTCATCAGTTCGGAACGCGCCGAGACACTGCTGCAGTCCGACGACGCCGGCTATGCGGCGAGCATCAACGCGGACCGCAAGATCACCTCCGCGTGTTCGGAAGAGGTGCGAAAGCGCCTTGAGGCGCTGGCCGCGGATCCCTACTCGCGTGAGTTGTTCGCCGCGATCGATGCCGCCGGGAACGAGTTTCGCGCCATTCGCAACAAGCTGGTCAAGCGCAAGGAAGCGGGCGAGAAGATTCCGAGCGACGAGATTCACAGCACGCTGCGCCCCGCCGCCGACGGCTATGCGAGTGCGGTCGAGGCACTTGCGCGCTACCAGGCCCGGCGCGTCGCAGAAGCTCGAACGGCCGCCTCGAGCAGTGCGCACGAGGGCGTCACCATGCTGGCTGCCGGGGCCGTGCTCGGGGGGTTGCTGAGCCTGTGGTGCGCGTGGTCGCTCTCGCGCTCCATCGTCGGGCCGCTGGCCCAGGTTTCCCAACGGGCCGCGCTGGTCGCAGCGGGCGACCTGAGGGCGCCCCTGGTGGCCGACCGCACTGGTCGAGGAATCGACCGCAGCCACCGAGAGCCTCAAGCAGCAAGTGTTGCACCTATCTTCGGTGGTCGGAGCTTTCAAGCTGGACGTTTCCTGATCGGGCCGAGATCTGCGTTGGTGAAGTGCGTTCGTCGAAGGCGCCGGGCGGGTGAGCTTTGCCGTGCATTCGGGCTCACGCGCGGGGCGCAAACGTCGCGAATGCACCTGCGCCAACACCAACAGCGCGTGTCTTGGCTCTAGATATGAGAGGTGTGCATATCTTAGATGAGGCTTATTCACTTCTATAAGTACTGGTAAACACTTAGTATTCATCCCATCGCAAGCCTTGGGCTGCTTTCTCTCGAAGGGATGATCATGTCCGGATCGCTAACCTCGGGTACGTACGCCCACACGCCTTCCTTTGCCGGCGTCGTACGACGCTTTGTCGGCGGATTGTTTGGCGCAGGTTTGACCGCCGCCAAGCCGACTCATGGGGACTACATGGCTGCGGCAATACAGTTCCGTGTCCGAGCGCGTGGTGCCAGGCAGCTTGCGGAACGTCCCTGCATCCAACCCTCGAACGTCGAAGCGAAGCTTGACGCAGCGGCTTCGCGTCACAAAGAGCAGGGGGACTGAAGATCCCGGGATCCTTCCTCCCGCCTCAAAGTCGCCAGGAAGCGGTGACTGCAAGCCGCGGGCGTAGGGCCGCCTGATCGATCAGCGAAGCGGAGCGCCGGGGTGCACGAGTTCCACGTGCCTCCTCGGTTTCGAGCGCTGTTTCGGTCAAGAGCCATGTCGGCACATAGGCCTGGGCGAGTGCGGGAGAAGGAACAATGGCGCAAGCCTGTCGTGGGCGCCGCGACTAACGGAATCGTTCGCGCCTGGAGGCTGGCCAATTCCTGCGGCGGACCTTCCAGGTCTCGAACTGATCCAACGCTGCATGACGCGGTAGCGACTCGCGCACTTCTCTGGACAGACGACGCCTTCTTGCCGCCGGTGCGTTGGGGATCATCGCGACCGCGAAGACGGTTCCCATATCGAATCCGCTCGTCATCGCCGCGAACCACCTGACTCAGCGCGTTTGAGACTTCCAGTTCGCCATCAAGGCAGCAGCATTGCCGGGACGTCGGGTCGCTCCAGGACAATGAAGTGGCCGGCGTCGGATACCTGGGTGAACTTCGCTGCGGGAAGCAAACGCTGGTCGGCCTGTCGATCGGAAGCTCGTGACCAATCCTTCTCACCATAGACGAGGTGGATCGGCGCCTTGACCTCGGCATAGCGGGCGCGGGCGGCGATGTAGCTGGGCAGGCTCGCATAGACGGAGCGAGCGACGATCGAATAGTTGGGTCGCCGGCCGACGGCAAGCAGTTCGTCCACGTAGTCCTCGCGAAGTGCGGTCTTGTCGCCGAGACCACCACGAAGCACGGCGCTCATGATGGGCTTGGGTTCGACTCCGGCCAGGATGGGGCCGATTCCGGGCGCGAGGACGCCGGTGATGATGAAGCGAGCCAGGAAGCTGGACCTCACGATCCCACCCGCATAGTCGTAGGGATTGATCGCCATCACCGCGCGGACTCGGTCGGGCAGGTCGGCAGCCGTGGTCATGGCAAGCACGGCGCCCATCGATTCCCCGAGCAGCGTCACATCCCTCAGGTCGAGGCGCGTCAAGAGACGCTTCACGGCAGCTCGCATCGCGGGCTCGTCATAGGAAGCGCCCGGCACGATCTCCGAGTAGCCCATTCCAGGCAGATCGAGTGCGTGGACCGTGTAGCGATCCTGAACCCGGGCAATGAGGTGCCGGAAATGCTCGGCCTGCGTGCGCACGGTGTGCAGCATCACCAACGGAGCACCTGATCCGCCCGCAATGTAGCGAAGTCGACCTTGACCTCGCTCGCCTGGGGTTCCCGCCTCGAGGAAGTGGCTCTCGAAGCCCGGGATCTTGATTCCGGATTCAGCATTGGACAGGGGCATGTTCATCTTCCTTCGACGCGCGATTGCGTCATGCGTGTGCAACTGCACAGGGGGGGGTTGTAAGTCGCGAATTGGGAGTGCAGGTCGACCACGTTCTGCCGCCGCCGATAACGGACCGCTACCGGGTTGCCACGGCCTCGGAAACGCCGGGCTGCCAACCTCCGCCGAGCGCCCTGAATGTGGCCACCGCGGCGCGCGCGGACTCGGTTTGCGCCTGCGCTCGGGCGTCGGCGGCGCGCAGTAGGTTCTCGTCGGCTTGCAAGACCTCGATCAGGCTGACCACACCCTTTTGATAGGCCGCGAACGACGCTTCGCGCGCTCGGCCGAGAGAATCCACGCCTTGAGCGAGCACGGCCGCTTGCTCTTCGCGTTTGACGAGGGCCGAAAGAGCGTCTTCCACGTCCTCGGTCGCGCGCAGCGCGGCAAGTCGGTAGGCCGCCAGCATCTCGGCCTTCTGTCCCTTGGCCTGGTCGATCTGCGCATTGATGCGGCCGAAATCGAAGAGACGCCACCGCAAGCCCAGCACGCCTGCCGCCTGATCCGCGCCGCTGCTGAACAAGTTGCCGCTGGACGCCGACGTCGCGCTGCCGATGAGGCCGCCAAGGGAGAACTTCGGGTAGTACTCCGCCACGGCCACCCCGATGCGCGCACTCGATGCGGCGAGGCGGCGCTCGGCAACGATCAAGTCAGGGCGGCGCCGCAAGAGATCGGCTGGAGAGCCACTGTTGGCAATCTGCGGCGCGGACGGGATCGCGCGGGGTCCGGCGAGCTCTGCACTATGGGTACCTGGCACCGATCCCAGCATGACGTCGAGCGCGTTCATGGCGGATTCCAGGGCGGTCTCCAACCCCGGCACTGCGGCCCGACTCTGGGCGAGCGCACCTTCAGCCTGCCTCACCTGGAGTTCGGCCGCCAGTCCCTTGCCCTCAAGAAGCTTCACCTTCGACAGCAAATCCTCTTGCGTTCGCACCTGGCGGCGAGCGATGTCCAGGCGAGTCTGAAGGCCTCGGACGCCGATGTAGATGTCCGCGGTCTGGGCCGCCACGGCCAGGCGCGCCGCAGCCGCGCCGGCTTCCGACGCCTGGTACTCGGCGACGGCCGCTTCGCGTCCACGGCGCAGACCTCCAAACACGTCGACCTCCCAGCTCGCGCCGAGGTCGGCCTCGTAAGAATGGCCGTGGCGATCGAAGCCGGGTCGCGAATTCAGGATCTGGCCGAGAGGGGTCTCGACGGATTGATACGCGCTGGCCGCCTGGCCGCTGACGTTGCCGGAAGGCAGCAAGGCGGCGTTGGCAGCCCCAAGTCCCGCGCGGGCCTGGAGGACGCGAGCGGAGGCCTGCGCCAGGTCGAGGTTCTCAGCCACAGCCAGTTCGACGAATCGCGCCAATGTCGGGTCGCCGAAACCGGCCCACCACGCCACCAGGTCTGCCTGGGTCGTCGCGCTGCGCTGGTCGACCGCCGTCTGGCCCTGGAACTGCGTCGGCATGGGGACGTCAGGACGTGCGTAGTCGGGCCCGACGGCGCAGCCGGTGGAGAGGGCGGCCGCGAGGAGCGCGGCCAGGGCGTGCTTGGGAGGCATCGGGCAGTCCGGGAAGGTTGGTGGTAGGTGACCATATTACCAAACGGTCACTATTTGTCCAGTCCTCCGGTCTCCTGTAAGCTCACGTCATGACCATGCCCTCCTCCTCAACAGCGGCGACCCGCGGTCCCGTCGACCACGAGGTCCGAGACCAGATCGTCGCGGCGGCCACCGAGCATTTCAGCCGCTACGGCTACGAAAAGACGGCCGTGTCCGACTTGGCCAAGGCCGTCGGCTTCTCCAAGGCCTATATCTACAAGTTCTTCGAGTCGAAGCAGGCGATCGGCGAAATGATCTGCGCCAATTGCCTTCAAGACATCGAGACGGAGGTCCGGGGAGCCGTTGCGCAGGCAGACCAGCCCGCTGAAAAGATGCGGCGATTGTTCAAGTCGATCACGGAGGCCAGCCTGCGGCTTTTCTCGCAGGATCGGAAGCTCTATGAGATCGCCGCATCGGCGGTCACCGAGCAATGGCAAGCCGTGTTGACCTACGAGGAGCGCGTCAAGGGGCTGCTGGCCGACATCTTGCGCGAGGGCCGCCAGAGCGGCGACTTCGAGCGCAAGACGCCGCTCGACGAGACCGTCGTGGCGGTGTACCTCGTCATGCGCCCCTTGATGAATCCGCTGCTCCTTCAATACAGCCTCGACTACACGGCGGACGCGCCGGCGCATCTCTCCAGCCTAGTACTCCGAAGTCTCTCACCATGAAGCCTGCGACAAGTGACTATTGACTGTATTGGTCACTAGTATCAGAATGAAGTCCTGTTCATTTCGTCGATGGGACTTCCATGCTCCGGCGCCGTTTCGCTCTCTCCCTGATCGCCTGTGGCTTGCCGCTTGTCCTGGCGGCGTGCGGCGAGAAGGCCTCTTCCGATCCGCGCACCTGGCGCCGCTGGTGCAGACCGCGGTCGTCCAGCCGGCGGCCTCCGCGTCGCGGTCTTTCTCAGGCGTCGTCGCTGCCCGCGTGCAGAGCGATCTGGGCTTCCGCGTCCCGGGCAAGGTGCTCGAACGCCTCGTCGACGCTGGGCAGACCGTTCGGCGCGGGCAGGTCCTCATGCGCATCGATCCCATCGACCTGAAGCTGGCCGCCAGTGCGCAGGTGGAGACGGTCGCCGCCGCCAAGGCGCGCGCGCAGCAGGCCGCGCAGGACGAGGCGCGATACCGCGACCTCCAGGGGACGGGCGCCATCTCGGCGTCGGCCTACGACCAGGTCAAGGCGGCGGCCGATGCCGCCAGGGCGCAGCTGAGCGCTGCGGAAGCACAGGCAGACGTCGCTCGCAATGCGAGCCGCTATTCGGAGCTCGTCGCCGACGGCGATGGCGTGGTCATGGAGACGCTGGCCGAACCGGGCCAGGTCGTTGGCGCCGGACAGACGGTCGTGCGCCTGGCGCATGCAGGCCATCGCGAGGCGGTCATTCAGTTGCCGGAGACCTTGCGTCCGGCCATCGGCTCGCGGGCGCAGGCATCCATCTACGGGCATGACGGGCTCGTCGTCCCGGCCGAACTTCGGCAACTGTCGGACGTCGCAGACCGCCTCACCCGGACCTTCGAGGCCCGCTACGTTCTCGCTGGCGAGCTTGCGAACGCACCGCTGGGCACGACGGTCATCGTGCGGATCGAGGATGCGCAAGCGTCGGGAGGGCCGGGGCTGCAGGTGCCGATCGGCGCGCTGTTCGACTCGGGCAAGGGAACCGGCGTCTGGGTGGTCGACGGCGAGCCCGCCAAGATCTCCTGGCGTCCGGTCACGGTGCAGCGTCTGGACGACGACAGCGCCCGCGTTGCTGGCTCGCTGAAGGAAGGCGATCGCATCGTCGCGCTCGGGGCGCATCTGCTGCGGGAAGGCGAATCGGTTCGCCTGGCTGACCGAGCCGCCGTGGCGGTGGCGGAAGGAGCTCGTCCATGAGCGAAGCCCGCTTCAATCTGTCGGCGCTTGCCGTGCGCGAGCGCTCCATCACCCTGTTCCTGATCATTCTCATTTCGCTGGGCGGCCTCGTCGCATTCCTGAAGCTGGGCCGCGCCGAAGACCCGGCCTTCACCGTCAAGGTGATGAACATCGTCACCGTCTGGCCTGGCGCGACCGCGCAGCAGATGCAGGATCAGGTGGCCGAGAAGATCGAGAAGCGCATGCAGGAGCTGCGCTGGTACGACCGTACCGAGACCTACACCCGACCCGGCTTGGCATTCACCACCCTGACCTTGCTTGACAGCACGCCGCCATCCGAGGTGCAGGAAGAGTTCTACCAGGCCCGCAAGAAGGCCGGCGACGAGGCGACCAACCTTCCCCAAGGCGTGATCGGCCCGATCATCAATGACGAATACGCGGACGTCACCTTCGCGCTCTTCGCGCTGAAGGCCAAGGGCAAGCCCCAAAGCCTGCTGGTGCGCGATGCCGAAGCGCTCCGCCAGCGACTGTTGCACGTGGCCGGAGTCAAGAAGGTCAACATCATCGGCGAGCAATCCGAGCGCATCTATGTCGAGTTCTCGCACGAGCGCCTGGCGACCCTGGGTGTCAGCCCCCAGGACGTGTTCGCCGCACTCAACGGCCAGAATGCGCTGACGGCAGCTGGCTCCGTCGAGACGCACGGGCCGGAGGTCTTCATTCGCCTGGACGGCGCGTTCGACGACCTGCAGCAGATCCGCGACACTCCGGTGCTGGCGCAGGGCCGCACCCTGAAGCTGTCGGACATCGCCACGGTCAAGCGCGGCTATGAAGATCCGGCGACCTTCATGGTTCGCAACGGCGGTGAGCCTGCGCTGCTGCTGGGTGTCGTCATGCGGGACGGCTGGAACGGGCTCGACCTCGGCAAGGCGCTCGATCGCGAGGTCGGTGCGATCAACGCCGAGCAGCCCCTGGGGATGAGCCTGAGCAAGGTGACCGACCAGGCCGTGAACATCAGTTCGGCGGTGGACGAGTTCATGGTCAAGTTCCTCGTCGCGCTGCTGGTGGTCATGCTGGTGAGTTTCCTGAGCATGGGTTGGCGCGTGGGCCTGGTCGTGGCGGCGGCCGTGCCGCTGACGCTGGCGGTGGTCTTCGTGGTGATGCTCGCGACCGGAAAGAACTTCGACCGCATCACGCTGGGGTCCCTGATCCTGGCGCTGGGCCTGCTGGTGGACGACGCCATCATCGCCATCGAGATGATGGTGGTGAAGATGGAAGAGGGCTTCGACCGCGTCGCCGCGTCGGCCTATGCCTGGAGTCACACGGCGGCGCCCATGCTGTCGGGCACGCTGGTCACTGCCGTCGGCTTCATGCCAAATGGCTTCGCTCGTTCCACCGCGGGCGAGTACACCAGCAACATGTTCTGGATCGTGGGCATCGCGCTGATCGCATCCTGGGTGGTCGCGGTGTTTTTCACACCGTACCTCGGCGTCAAGCTGTTGCCCGATTTCAGGAAGATCGAAGGCGGCCACGACGCGATCTACGACACGCCCCGCTACAACCGCTTCCGTCGCCTGCTCGAGGGCGTCATTGCGCGCAAGTGGATGGTTGCGGCTTCGGTGGCGGGCCTCTTCGTCCTGGCCATTCTCGGGATGGGTGTGGTCAAGAAGCAGTTCTTCCCGATCTCGGACAGACCCGAGGTGCTGGTCGAAGTGCAGATGCCCTATGGCACGTCGATCAACCAGACCAGCGCAGCCACCGCGAAGGTGGAAGCGTGGTTGTCCAAGCAAAAGGAGGCCAGGATCGTCACGGCCTACATCGGGCAGGGCGCACCCCGCTTCTACTTCTCGATGGGGCCGGAACTGCCCGATCCCTCGTTCGCAAAGATCGTGGTCCGTACCGACGATCAGGATGAGCGCGAGGTGTTGAAGCACCGACTGCAGCAAGCCATCTCCGATGGCCTCGCCCCGGAAGCCCGCCTGCGTGTCACCCAACTCGTCTTCGGCCCGTACTCCCCGTTCCCGGTTGCATACCGGGTCACCGGGCCCGATCCGACCAAGCTGCGCGACATCGCAGCCGAGGTGCAGAAGGTCATGGACGCCAGCCCGATGATGCGCACGGTCAACACCGACTGGGGCACGCTCACGCCCACGCTGCACTTCACCCTGCAGCAGGACCGCCTTCAGGCTGTCGGCCTCACCTCCAGCTCGGTGGCCCAACAACTGCAGTTCCTGCTGAGTGGCATACCCGTCACGGCCGTGCGCGAGGACATCCGTACGGTGCAGGTCGTCGTGCGCTCGAGCGGCGATGTCCGGCTCGACCCGGGCAGGCTGGGCGACTTCACGCTCGCGGGCGCAAATGGTCAGCGCATTCCGCTCTCGCAGGTGGGGCAAGTCGACGTGCGCATGGAAGATCCGGTCATTCGCCGGCGCGATCGAGTGCCGACGATCACCGTGCGAGGCGACATCGCCGACGGCTTGCAGCCTCCCGATGTGTCGGTCGCCATCACCCGACAGCTCAAGCCCGTCATGGACAAGCTGCCCAGCGGCTACCGCATAGAGCAGGCGGGCTCCATCGAGGAATCCGGCAAGGCGACGGTTGCCATGTTGCCGGTCTTCCCGATCATGTTGGCCGCCACCTTGCTCATCATCATCCTGCAGGTGCGTTCGATATCCGCGATGGTGATGGTCTTCCTGACCAGCCCGCTGGGCTTGATCGGCGTGGTGCCGACCCTGCTTCTGTTCCAGAAACCCTTCGGCATCAACGCGCTCGTCGGCTTGATCGCGTTGTCGGGCATCGTGATGCGCAACACGCTGATATTGATCGGCCAGATTCGTCACAACGAGCGGGACGGACTGGATCCATTCCGCGCGGTGGTCGAGGCCACGGTGCAGCGTTCAAGACCCGTGGTCCTGACGGCCTTGGCGGCGATCCTGGCCTTCATCCCGCTGACGCATTCGGTCTTCTGGGGAACGCTTGCCTACACGCTGATCGGCGGCACCTTCGCGGGGACGATCTTGACCTTGCTGTTCCTGCCCGCCATGTACTCCATCTGGTTCCGGATCCTGCCGGGCAGCGCCTCAGGATCGTTGCCTGATCGGGTCGCCGCCACGGCGGCCGCCTGACACGGCTTCGGAGCTTCGAGTGGCGCCGCCGCGTCAATGGCGAGCCATTCGAAAGCAGGCCGGCGAATCGACACGTTCGAGCCATCGTCAGACGCAGTGGTGCGGCGGGCATGCAGGGCTCATTTCAGTTCTTCCATCCGAACGCTGAACCGCCTGATCGATTGGTACGGGCCGCCACTGAGCATCCGAATGGACAACGGGCCGGAGATGACCAGCCACGACTTCGCGGACTGGGCAGCGGCCAAGGGCATCGCGCTGGACTACATCGAGCCGGGCGAGCCGAACCAGAACGCCTACATCGAGCGGTTCAACCGCACGTACCGCCACGAAGTGCTCGATGCCTACGTCTTCAAGACCATCGTTTAGAAGCGGAGTTGCCCGATAAACATTACGAAGGTGACCGATCGGCCACCGGCGAGTCGAATCGCCGGCCCCGCGGCTTGATGCAAGGCTTCAGCGGTAAACGTGAGGTATCGGGTCGCCCGCCAAGAGGCATCGTACTGATACGCCTCTCCTACGCGCCGTTCGCTGTTTCCCAGGGTGGCTGCAAGGGGAATGTACGGCTGCAGGTAGACCGCATCGTTGCCGGTTTGCCTCCAGCGCTCCGCCACGCTGGCGGACATGCTCGTGGACGAACTGGGCTGCACCGTAACGCTTGCCCGAAGCATCATCAGGTTCGCCCAACTCGTGAGGGCGCTTTCGTTGAAGTAGGCGCCCTTCGGAAACATCGGATTGAAGGTCTCCAGCCTGCCTCCTCCGGGATGACGATCGCCGGAGCCGGCATCGAATTCGAGCCCGGCACGGGGTGACCCGGGGCTCGTGAAGGTGAAGCCTCCGATCAGGCCGATTGCCCAGGCCCTGATCTCACGGTCCCCGAATGTGCCCGTCTGATAGACCGCTTCGGCGTCATGATCGAAACCGTCCTCCTTGCCGGCCAGGCGTATCCCGAAAGAGTGCCGCCTCTCGTCGCCGGTCAGGCTGCCGAAGCGGACCTGCCGGCGGTCGATCTCGACGGCGTAGGTTTCGAGCGATTGCCCTCCGGCGATCTGGTACGAGAGATCCAGTCCGTAGAAGCGCTGGCTGGAGTCGCCCCGGTCGTCAAAACTGCCGGGCCTGTAGCTCACTGGCCGTGTCGCGAACGCGTCCAGGCGAATGGCCTCTTGTGCCCAGGTGGCGCGAACGCCGTCGAAGCTCTGGCGCACATTCGGGCCCTCGCGCACGGAGACAAATCGTTGCGCCGCGTTGAACGCGATCTCCTGGCGACCCAGACGCAGCGTCAGATGCCTTTCAGGGTCGGCCAAGACATCCACGAACCCGTTCTGCAAGTCGATGTTGTCCGCGTCGCTGACGCTGTACGGCTTGGCCTTGTCGAAGGCGTCTTCCCGGCCCAACTGAACGAACACTCGAACGCGTTCGTCGATGTGCGCATCGGCGTGCAGGAGGACCCTCTGCAGCACGTAGCTGTCTTTCGAAGACCCGATGCCGAACCTGGGTGCATCGTAGCTGTCGAATCGCTCGCGAAGCTCTCCACCCAGCGACATGTAGTTCGTGTCGCCGAGGCGGATGTACTTCAGTCGATCGTCGAAGTCGATGCGGCGGGCGGGATCGGCCAGGTAGGAATAGTCCTCCTCGGAGCGGATCAGCTTGAAGGGCGGAGACACTTCGTCCGCCCGAACCGCAGCAGGCATGCCGAGCACCGCGACCAATGCCAGCGCCAGGATTGAGTTCGGCGCTTGCCGCGGGGGTAACAACGGGATTGCGTGAGCCATGGCGCACGATAGGCGAGCGGCCGCGCCGATCCAAGACGCCGAAGGCGGTGCTCTCACTCAGTCACAAGGCCAATGATGCTGGCGACGCAGCCCGGAAAGCGGGCCGCGACGAAGATTCGCTTCCCCGGGCCCGAAGCTCGGGACCTCGACCCCGATCGATCCCATCGGCGTGAGGCTCGACGAGCGCGCGGGGCGGCCATCGTCTGCCCCGCAAGGCTCGGCAGCTCGTTCCACCTCTACCAAGGGTGGATCTCGGATATCGGAACTTACGACACGGATCGCGTCCAAAGGCTCGGTCCGCACGCCGAACAGAGTAGCGTCGCTATTCCTTTTTGCCAATTTTGCTCACGACCAAAGTCGATGACCGTGCGGTATCCCAATGAAGTGGTGAAGCGACGGCGCGATCCGTACGATGCGAACTCTGCGGGCACTTGCGCCAAGTAGCCACATGGGCGACCACAAGCCGTCAAGTCGCCCGCCTGTGGATCGTGCGAGTGTCCATTTGTCGGGAGACACCTGCTTTTCGGGCTTCCGACCCGTTCGACGCACGAACCGTTCTCTTCCTCAACATACGGAATTCCAAATGACCAAGGCTCATCTCATCGCGATCATCCTGTCCGTCGCCGCTGTCACGTCGTTCGCACAAGCTTCGGCGCCTTCCGACCCGGCGTCCGCACCGACGAAGCACAAGTTGCTCAAGAAGCTCAAGAGCCACAAGCCGGCGACCCCCGCAACGAACCCGGAGGCCTCGCCGGACAAGAAGGGCGGACAGTAGAAGGCGCCGGCGGACCCCGGCGCATTCGCCACCACTGTGACCCCCTGGCTCATTGCCAAGAGGCTCGTCGCCCGTCGACCCCCACGTCATCTGCGAAGAGTATCGGCATCGCCAATCCGACTTCGACTCGCAGAGTGGCACAGCGCATGACCGGGAGGCTCATGTCGGCGCGGAAACTGATCCAGTTGCCGTATTGCGAGACTGGCGCCCGCGTGGCACGGCCGTCGTTCCTATCCGGTCGCGGAACCGACCGACTCGACCATCCGGGGCATGGCACGCGCTGGCCATATATTTGGCTTTCGATATGGAGTTCGGCGCAGCCGATATCGCGATTTGGACACCGTAGGTGCTGCATTCATTGGCTGACGATGGCCACTGTTCCCGCCAAATAAAGTCGAAAACTGGCACCGGGCGACTATGCGCCTCGGCTGGGCCTGCAGCCTGCCGAAGTACTTCGGTGGGCAGACGCGGGCAGGCACGTCGGGGCTCATTGCGGTTCCGTGCGATCCGCCTGATTCAACTGATGTCGCGTCTTGCTGATGCGCTCGTAGACGATCTTGCGCAATCGATTGATCGAACCGAGCGGTTTGTGCTCCTGCAGCGCGTGCCACGGGGTGAACGACAGGTTCTCGCAGAAGGCGTGCTGTTCCGGACTGTCGAATTCCTGTGTCGGGATGTGGATGGTCGCGACCTTGTAGAACGGCGCATCCTCCTCGGGCCACTGCGTCCGCGCATCTTCGACATCAAGCTTGCCCGACGTGCGCGGCTGGATCATGAATTCCATGCAGGCGTCACCGGTCGACAAGGTTTTGTGCATGGCCTGCCGTAGAAAGTTCGGGCCTGGGTTGTCCGGCATGGGGTCTACCGATGTCGAGCACGGTCGCGCGGAATACTTGATGGCCATCCTGTCGGGGCCGACGCCCAACTGATACGGGGTCGGCGTCCAGTAGCGGGTTTGCAGCGGGTTCGATATCTTCAAGGAGTTGATCTTGAGAAGCGTGTACAGCTGTCCGAACCCCAGCGTGAAGGGGACTTTCAGCTTGTCGAGCGTGCTGTCGCTGCCAAGCTCCTCGAAGAACGGCACCGCGCCGCCGGCGTCCTTCAGGAAGAAGACCGGGTGGCTCATCATCACGAAGTCCTGCGTCGTGGCCTCGCGCTCCCCGTCCAGGATCTTGGCCCCCGGGACACCCATGAGCTTGATCGACATCCCGCGCTCCATGCCGTCGGTGTCGGGCTTGTTCGCGTCGGGGTTGCCGTTCGAAAACCTGACCCACGCCTGATAGACCTGCCCCGGGACGAGGACGCCCTTTGCGAAGCGCGAGTCGAGGTCCTTGGCCACGCGGAACTCCGCTCTGACGCAGCCGTGCGCCTTCGGATGCGCGTCGCGGCGCGCCGTACCGGTTTGATATTGCCGACGGACCGTCTCGTCGATGACCTGGGCGAGCCTCTGCGCCAGCGCTTCCTCGTTCGGGTACAGGCGCTCGCCGAGGAATGCGTCGGGGACGGGGTAGGGCGGCACCGTCTCCGCTGCCCTGGTGCCGGTCGACGCGGACGAGGCCGCAGCGGCGGCCGCAGCCACGAACAGTCGTTTGAGTCTGGTCTTCATGTTCACTCCGAAAAGCACGTGCGTGCAATGCGAGGCGACTGTGCGGCAAGGCAGAGATTTCCGGTATCCGTCAATCGTCCGACACGCCGACAGGTGACAACGCAGGCGACCCTGCCTCATCATCGGGGCATCGAAGTCCAACGAGCCCTGAGGATGAACGACGACCAGATCGACTTGCTGGATGCCTTGCGTGCGCTCGCGTTCATGGGCGACCTGAGCATGGGGCAGCCGGTAGATCACTCGCCTCGCGTCGCGTGGCTCGCGTGCCAGCTGGCCCGGGTCATCGGGCTGGACGACGAAGCCGTCGAGGACGTTCGATGCATCGCGCTGCTGCGGTGGTCCGGCTGCACGGCCAACGCGACGGACGTCGCCGCGACGATCAGCGACGATGTTGTCGGCCGCGGCGCGATGTTGGCATCGCAGATCGAACGCATCGAGGTGCTCGTCCGTCCGGAGGAACTGCCCCTCAGGTTGACCGGCATCTCCGCGATCCACTGCGAGGTCTCGTCGGTCATCGCCGAGTCGCTCGGCCTGGCGCCCTCGGTGGCGAACGCGCTGCGCTGCGTCTTCGAGCATTGGGACGGAAGTGGACAGCCGTCGGGCCTGTCGGGTGAATCGATATCGACGCCCGCACTGGTCGTGTCGCTGTGCAGCGATCTCGAGGTTCTGGCGCGCGTTCACGGGCTGCCCGCGGCGCTCGCGCTCCTGCAAAAGCGTGCGGATGTGGTCTACCCGAGCGCGATGGTCGACGCTGCGCGCGTGCGTGCGCCTGACTGGCTCGACGAATTGACTCGCGGCCCGACCTGGATGAACCCGCTTCGCCCAGCCACGCAACCGCGTGCCGCGAGCCTGGCACTTGTCGGCGACGTGATCGACCTCAAACTGCCCTGGCTGCTGGGCCACTCGCGTGCCGTCGCGGAGCTCGCCGAGACCCTCGGAGCAACCCTCGGCCTCGCCGCATCGACGCGACGCGCGCTCCGACGCGCGGGATGGCTGCAAGGACTGGGTCGCGTGGCGATACCCAACGCTGTATGGAATCGCGCAGGCCCCTTCTCCGCGGCAGATTGGGAGCGCGCACGACTGAGCCCCTACTGGACATCACGCGCCGCCCAGCAGATCGGGCATCTCGAAATCGAGGCTGAGCTGGCCTCGCACGTCTGCGAGCGACTCGATGGGTCAGGCTACTTCCGGGGTTCCCGACTCGCCGTCACACCACTGGAGTTCCGGGTGCTTCCCGTCGCCTGCGCCTGGTTGGCCCTGACGGCTCGCCGCCCTTGGCGGGACGCGTTGACCGACGATGATGCGATGGAGAATCTGCACAAGCAAGTAGCGCTGGGACGGCTGGACAGGAGCGTGGTCGATGCGCTGACGAAAGCCATCACGACGCCTCATGCAATGGACTGCGCTACACCGGAAACGGCCCCCGCCTTGTCGCCACGAGAAATCGAAGTGCTGCGGAGGGTCAGCCAGGGCGACAGCAACAAGGAGGTGGCGCTTCTACTCGGCATCAGCCCAGCGACGGTGCGCACTCATCTTGAGCGAATCTTCAAGAAGTTGGACTGCAAGAGTCGCGCCGCGGGAACGCTCAAAGCATCGTTGCTAGGGTTGCTCTGACAGGCGCCGTGTCGGCGTGGGTTCGCACGGCCGCTTTGCGGTCGAATGCAGACAGACTGAGGGCTGGGCCGGTCGGCTGCTGTCGCTGCGAAGGCGCCATCCCGATCCAGTTGTCGCGGAGGACATACGACCGGTTCTTGATCGCCTGCTGTCGAGCACGTGTACGGCGCGCTCAATGTCTCGCATGATGTCGTGCTCCCATATCCGCACCACTGTCCACCCGGCGCCGCGCAGCGTCCGCGCGTTGCGGCGATCGTGTCGCATATTGCGCTCGATTTTCTCTCTCCAGTAGTCGCTGAGCTTCGCTTGCCAATCGGCGAACCTGTAGCCGTGCCAGAAGTCGCCGTCGATGAAGACAATCACGCGAAGAGATGAAAAGACAATGTCGGGGGTGCCAGGCAGGCCGCGTACATTCTTGCGGAAGCGCCAACCCTTGCTGTGCAGACACGAACGCAAAAGTCGCTCGGGCAGTGTGTCGCTCGAGCGGATTCGTGACATGCGCGCGCTGCGCTTCTCGGGAGTGAGGAAGTCCATGTCGGCTGGTTCTGCACAGCTCGAAATGTCATCCGACGCTTTGGGGCCTACCGATCGCGCTTGGATTTGGGTTGAGGCTACCGTTCGTTTGCCTCTTCCGTACCGGACGGACAAGCCCTTGTGCGAGCCCTCGGGAATCCAAAGAAAAGCGGCTCCCTGAGGGGGAGCCGTTCTCTTAAACGTAAGACTTGCACTGCCTAGATAAACCTACGGCTTGCACTCGGTGCAAGCCAATGGTTCAAGTCACATAAGTCATTGACTTGCCTAAAGAAGTTGGTGGAGATGAGGAGGATCGAACTCCTGACCTTCGCATTGCGAACGCGACGCTCTCCCAGCTGAGCTACACCCCCAACAGCCCGCAACTATAGCAAATTTCCCGCTTTGCCGAAAATCGCGTTCAGGCGGCGGCCGGGGTGGCCTTGGCCGCCGCGTCCCGGCGCGCGCAGTAGTTGGCCACGTAGTCGGCGTGGGGCGGCAGCTGGGCCACCGTGCGTTCCACGCGGGTGCGGATCTCTTCCAGGAAGCCGTTGAGCTCGCGATCGTCCATCAGGTCGGCGACGTGGTGGTGCTGCTGCGGGGTGATGCCCTGGCCCAGCATCACCTGGATCCACGAATTCTCGGCGAAGAGCTCGTTGCCGGCGCGGAAGACGCGGCCCGTCTCGCGGAACAGGGCTATGCGGTGCTTGAGCGTGTCGGGCACGTCCATCGTGCGGCACCGGTTCCAGAAGTCGCTGTCGGCGCGGTGGGTGACCTTGTAGTGCAGGATGATGAAGTCGCGGATGTGCTCCATCTCCGCGGCGGCCTTCGTGTTGTATTCGTCGATGTCGACCTGGCGCACGCCCTCGTTGGGGAACGACTGCATCAGGCGGATGATGCCGCGCTGGATCAGGTGGATGCTGGTGGACTCCAGCGGCTCGAGGAAGCCGCTGGACAGCCCGATGGCCACGCAGTTGCGCTCCCAGACGGTCTCGCGCTGGCCGGGCAGGAACGGGATCACGCGCGGCTGGGTGAGCACCTCGCCCTGCACGTTGTTCATCAGCGTGGCCAGCGCCTCGTCGTCGCTGACGTGGCGGTTGCTGTAGACCATGCCGTTGCCCACGCGGTGCTGCAGCGGGATGCGCCATTGCCAGCCGAACGGATGTGCGATGGAGCGCGTGTAGGGCACGGCCGGGCCCACCGACTTCGTCTGGACGGCGACGGCGCGGTTGCAGGGCAGCCAGTGGCTCCAGTCCTGGTACTTCACGCCCAGCGTCTCGCCGAGCAGCAACGCGCGCATGCCGGTGCAGTCGATGAACAGTTCACCTTCCAGCAGCGAGCCGTCGCCCAGCCGCAGCGCGGCGATGTCGCCGTCCGGATGCTGCACCACCTCGGCGATCTTGCCTTCGATGCGGTGCACGCCGTGGTGCGTGCTGATCTTGCGCAGGTACTTGGCGTACAGCGAGGCGTCGAGGTGGAACGCGTAGTTCATGCCGGCGCGGGGCAGGTGCGCGAAGCGGTTCTCCTCGGCGGCCCGCAGCTCGAGGCAGTACTCGCCATAGTCACGGGCGATGCCGCGGTGGCGGCCCTTGAGCCAGAAGTGCTGGAA
>FTKT01457667.1_pt1 | contig 18357 bp, 19 predicted proteins | sample 1658271 | NCBI WGS metagenome assembly FTKT01 (sample SAMEA3914811, study PRJEB12502) | metagenome | biome: forest; material: soil | place: Canada | collected 2011-08-04 | depth 0.3 m | reverse complement strand
TCGGGCATCGCGCGCGGCCTGTACGGACCCGCCGAATACGAGAACCTCACCGCCTGGATGCACAGCGAACTCGCCCGCCACGGCATCGCGCTGGACGGCGTCTATCACTGCCCGCACCTGCCCGACGCGCCGCTGGCCGCATGGCGCCGCCAGTGCGACTGCCGCAAGCCCTCGCCCGGCATGCTGCGCCGCGCCGCGCGCGACCTGAAGCTCGACCTGGGGGCCAGCGTGATGGTGGGCGACAAGCCGTCCGACATCCTCGCCGGTCGCGCCGCCGGCGTGGCCGCATGCATCCGCATTGCCGACGCGATCGACCACGCGTCCTGCGACATCGCCGACCCGCCCGCCGACTTCACCTGCGCCAACCTGGCCGAGGCCGCGCGCTGGCTGCTGGAGCACGAGGAAACGCGGCTCGCCTGATCGGCGCTGGATCGGCCCGTCGGCAGCCGGGATCCGCCGCGATTCCCGCCGTCATCCACGCGACCAGGCAACGGGCGTCTGCTCGACAAGACATCTGTCCCATCGGCGTGCAGCCAGTTTTCGATCTCGGCTTGTCAGGCTCAAAAAACTTGCGCTAGAATGGCAGGCTTCGCGGTGTCCACTTGTGGATGTTGCTGAAACGCCGGTGTAGCTCAGTTGGTAGAGCAGCTCATTCGTAATGAGAAGGTCGAGGGTTCGACTCCTTTCTCCGGCACCAACATTATCGTTATAAATCAATGAGTTATAACGAACGACAGCCGACCTCTGGGTCGGCTTTTTCGTTGTGGTGTCATTCTTGATGACAGTCGGCTCACGATGGGAATCGTGATGACAGTCACCTGCGACGGTGGTCTACTCTTCCGCAACTACGGAGGGGTCGAGATGACGCGTCAGGCTTGGGTTTCAGCGGTTGTTTTGATGGTTAGCATCTCCAGCGTCTCAGCGCAGACTACGGGCCATTGGAACAGCCCAGATCTGCAGGCCAAGCACGTGACGCCAGAGCAATACAAAAGCATCGGCAACGGCTATCTCCTGCAGTGCCAGTCCAAGACGATGGCTGACCTTCGGCAGCAACTCATCGCCGCACACCAACAATGCGAACAGCAGATGGGCGGCCAGAACTTGATGTGCGTATCGCAGGATCAGGATCGACAAGCCCAAGCGCAGAGGATGTTCCCAAGCCTGATGCAAGCGTGCATGTCAGAGCACGGCTGGTTCTGGACGGACGACTAGTATGAAAAGGCCGGAGAAGTTCTTCAAGTACCGCCCTCTCGCCGGAACGAGCGCTCTTCATGTTGGGCAGAGCGTCTTCGACCACAAGTTCTTCTTCGACAGCCCGAACAACTTCAACGATCCGTTCGAGTGCCTACCTCGATTTATTTTCGAGGGAACACCGGCCGAGCGGGTCACCTACATCACGGACTGGCTCGTTCGAAATCAAGGAATGCCACACGGTGAAGCGCAGATAAAAGCGCTGCAAATGGAGCTTAGTGGCGGGCGACCTGACCTCGATTTTTTCTTTGACACCTACCGCGACGAGTCTGTGGCGAAGCTCCCGATGTATTGCGTCTCCGAAGTGTCGGACAACATTCTCATGTGGTCGCACTACGCCAACAATCACACCGGCGTCTGCTTTGAATTTGATGGCCAAGCTTCCGTTTTTGAGCACGCCCATCGCGTCGTCTATGACGAACAACGAGTGACCGTCGACATGGCGGTCAAACTCGACGCCACCAAAGTCGCGATGGCGGCAATCACAAAATCCCGCGATTGGCACTACGAGAAGGAATGGAGGGTCGTCGAGGCCGGCTCGAAGTCTGGCGTTCGCACTTGGCCCGAAACCGTCTTGACTGCGATCATTCTGGGGGATCGCATAAGTGAGTCAGACCGCAGTCGCGTCAAAGGATGGGCTCTGCGAAGGAGCCCGTCGATTGCGCTGAGACAAGCCACGATCTCGCGCTCAAAATTCAAGGTCGACATCACCGATCTCTGACGCGCTATACTGGTTTTTCATACAGTGTTTGCCATGTTGATCGGAAATGGAAGTCACCATCGTCAAACTCCGCCAGGACGGTGAGAAGCTGTCACGTGAACAGCTTGAGGCCGCTCCACGCGTCCACGGGTTCATGGCGATCAGTTACTGGCGCCTGAAGGACGGTCGCGTGGACATGATGATCAAGGAGTTGATCCTGCTGCCGCACGAGGGTGCGAACTGCAACCCAATACTGAAGCTCAAGTCGCCCGATCAGACACGCCTCGACGGCATGGACATGGTCTACGTCGGCACTGAGAAAGTTGATGGCGTGGAGTACCCGCAGGCATGGTGGGTCAAGGTCGACATCCGGCCGGTAGGCAACGGTGTGATTCCGTACGCATCTGCCGGAAAACGAGCTCAGTAGTTCACTTGCCGATGAACTTGGTCATCCCGTCGCGGTGCTTGTTCAACTCAGTGAGCAGCGCGAACGCATAGTGCTCATCGTCGACCGCCATTGCCTTCTCACGTTCGCCTTCGAGGACATCGATCACCAAGTCCATCAGCGGCTTCTCCTGAGATGCGAGAACAGCGATCGCAGTCTCGATTGCAGACAGTCGGTGTTCAAGATCAAGCGGGCTCATAGTTGCTCCTGCGGGGTCTGCCTAGTCAGAACAGGTCGCCCTGCGCTGGAGGCGGTGGTGGAGGCGGCGGAGCCTTGACGGGCTTCGGCGGCAGCAGTTCGTCCTTGGCGTTCGGCTCCTTCGCGACCTTCGGCATCCTGACAAGCGGCGCTGCTTCACTCAGGAACGGGCCGGGATGCTGCTTGAAGAATGCAGGCGCTTCGATGAGCCCGCACTGCAGCCACGGCCCGTACTCGTCGTGGTTGAGGAAGATCGGCATCCGCTTCTCTTCGCCTGGCTTGTGGAAACGCTTGTAGAACGGGTGCGTGTCGGCATTGACCGTCAGCATCGCGAACGTGAATAGCGCCGGCCCACCACTCGGGTCCTTCCAGCGCCTGTAGATGCCGGCGATACCAAACGGGATGTCGCCTTCCTGAAAGATCCGCCAACGTACGGCCTTGCCAGACTCGTAGCTCGGCTCGAACACTGCCTCGGTCGGGATGATGCAGCGTTGACCCGCGCTCCACGCAGGTTTGAAGCTTGGCAGCTTGTGCACCGTCTCAGTGCGCGCGTTGTACGTGCGACGGCCGTACTGCCTCTCAGCTGCGAAGTGTGGAAGCAGGCCGAACATCCCGTCCTCTGCTATCAGTGCTGCCTTGCCGCCCTCCTGACCTTCAACGGTCAACCGGATGAACGGTGCCATCCCCATCGGGAACACCTCGCGCTGCACCAGTTCCTCCCTGGCGTACTCGACGCCGAAAAACGTCATCAGACGATCCATTCGCGTGACAGGCATGTAGTTCGAGCACATCAGCGAAATGTACAGCCGACCCTAGCGAGCGCTTGAGCGGCGACCCTCGCGACAGTGACAGGGAATCTACCAGCCCGCCCAGGAAGAGATCGCCGCTACCGCGTCGTTGGAGAGCGCTACGTGGCCTGCGTCGTTCTTGTGAATTCCGACTTCGTACGATGTGACTCCAGCAGTGCTTCCCGTGAAGAACTCGATCAGGCCGATCCCGTTTGCGGTCGCAAGATCGCGCTCCGCTTGGGCGATCGACGCAGCAAGTGTCTGGTCAGGAAGCCCTGTCCATGGGTACAGCGTGGCGAGAGCGAGATACTGGGTCGGGTAACCTGACTGGATCAGCATCGTTAGCAGTGGCTGTGCCGCTGCTGTAACCGCAGCAGCGCTGCCAGCTGAGTTCGCGTCGTTGACACCCAATGGGAGGACTACGCGCTTCGCCGGATTGTTGAGGATGTTGCTGAAGATGATGTTGACGCCATTGAACGGGGTCATGTTGCTCGAGCCGTTGGCCCAGCCGATGCCCGAGGTGCCCTTCAGCTGGTAGCCGCCGTAACCCCGAGCAGCCGCGACGAGCGCCACCCAGTCATTGCCCGGGACACTCGGGCCGGTGGGCGTCGGTGCCACATAGCTGTCGCCGACCGCGACGAGTGCGTCCGCGAAGATCGTGCGACCGATCGTCTGGCAGACGTTGTCGTAAAAGGTCTGCAGCGCACGCAGTTGGGCCGGCGTCATCGGGGCGTGGATGATGTACCCGGAGCTGGCGCCGTTGCTCCAGAAGGCGTTGTTCGTCGAGAACACGCTCATGCTCACGGAGGGGAGTGCGGAAGGCGCGGCGTTGGTGGCGCTCCCTTGGACGTAGCCGCCCATGTACCCGTAAGCGACGCCCCCGGTTTGCTGGGTCGTTGACAAGCGCCGCCCCTGGAAGGACTGAGACGGTAGGCCGTTCTGCAGATTGACCAACTTGCCGCCAACGAAGGATCCGTTGCCTACCACCTGAAGGTACGCACTCGCGTTTGTCACGGTACCCATTGAACAGCCGGTTCCCGACGTGTTCTGGCGGGTGACGTACGCACTGAATCCCCATTCGGCCGCCGTCAGCGCACCGTTGGTGGCGGACGTGGACGGGACGAAATCCGTCACAACCTTCTTTGAGCTGTTGCCTGCCCCGGCGTCAACGCCCATCGCGATCGTGTAGTCGCCTGTGACGAAGTTGGTCAACGTCACGCTCGCGGATGCCGCGCCGTTCCTGAACTTGACGGCAGCAGTGACGAGGTCGCCTGCGTTGCCGAGAGGGAACCACATTTCCTTGATCAACGCCCAGGCGCCCGACGCCTTCAATGCGGGCATGTACATGTTGAGTGCGGCCTGATGGGCAGTCGGCAGAGAACCGCCAGCAGCCGTGACCGCTGCTGCATACGCTGCCACATCGGCATCAATAGCCTGGACAGAGCTACGTGCACTCTTCCAGATTCCGCTACCCGGGTACTTGACGGTTCGCCAAATTGCGGCCATTACGAGACGACCTCAACCGTGCCTGTTGATGTTGCTGCAGTGAACTTGAGAGCACAGACAGGAGCCAGAAGACCGTCAGTCGTGTTCGCTGAAACGGTGCCTGCAGTCCATGCGAGCCAGTTTGCAGAGCCTGGGTTTTGAGCTGCGCCGTTGGTCGTGCTGTAGAAAACTGAGAGCGATCCGCTCGCGCCAGGGATCGCAGTGACGGTCATCGGGAAAGCTGATCCGTGAACGTCAACGTAGACAGGAGTCGCAGTGGTGACGGAGTAGCTGTTGAAAGTGGTTGGAATCTGTGAGACGTTCATGGGGCATCCCTTGAAAGGTTGATGCCGTATTTATGAAAGCCATCACGAGCCGAGAACCGCACGCCAGAAACAGGAACAGCCCCTTTCGGAGCTGTTCGTTTGGTGTCTTAGCAACCTTTCTTGCCGCCGCCTTTTTTCTTCATACTGACCTCCCTTGTTCTTGTTGGTCAGCGGTATTTAGTCGGTCAGTATTCCTCCGGTAGCAGGATCGTTGTCTGGCTGCGGTTCCATTCGGTGATCACCCAGAACTTGATGCCACCGTGGATGAACGATGAGAACACCCGATCGTTGTCTCCAACGGCCTTCAAGTTCATCTGATGGTCGTGACTGTCGAGTGCGCCCCGTTCGAGTTGGCCGTGTTGCTCGATCAACGCTTCGGGACTGACTCCGACACGTTCAAGCTCAGACAGCGCACCGGGAGTAGCTACGAGACGACCTAACGGAAACTTGGGCATAAACGCTCCTTGATGAAAGCGTCAAGCGTCCCGTCACCGTGCAAGGTCGGACAAGCGTGCCAAGCCTTGTTAGGAAAATAGCTTTCGAATCTTTTCCGCGGCCCACTCACTAATGCGAATGACCATCCAGACGAACGACGCGGCAGCAGCCCATTCGGAAATGCCCCAATGAGACAACGATGCGAACGACACCGATGCAGCGGCTACGTCGGCAACCGTCTTCATGAAGTGGTTGTGCTCGTTCATGCAGCCTCCTTCGGTTCAGTCGATTCTTTGATCTTGACGCCAGCAGCACCAGCAGTCAGTAGACCGCTGTATGAGAGCGCGAAGTTGGTCATGTCGAAGTGTGATGTCTTCCAAACCTCGAAGCCAGCGAACCCGAGGAACGAGACGATGCCGACGATCCAGAGGACGCGTGCTGGGTCAACGGTCTTGCCATCGATCCCCGTGAGAATGTGTGTGATCCAGTTCATTGAATTCCTTGTTATGGGCTGTAGCCAACGTCCCATGCGACGTTCATCGTGCCGACAGTTGTCGTGCCGCCGTCAGGTGAGAACGCGACGGTGAAGTTGCCCGTCCCCTCGTTGTTAGTCGCAGTGTTCGATGCACCCCACCCTTCGCCCGATGTCAGCTGAGTCCAGCCGCCAAACGCGCCAGTGAGTGAGGTATTGCTTGTGCTGTTGACGGTTGCTTTTGCCCACCACTGCGCACCGACACCAGAAACATTCGGGCTGAACCAGCTTCCTGTGCCACTGCTCGAATTGGTGAACGATCCATCATTGGCAAGCGTGAACGATGCAGATCGGATACCAGTAGCGACGGACGTATTTGTCATCCCTCCATTGGTACCCGTAAGCGCGCCATCACTGCCCGCGAGAACAGCCATCATGATTCCGCTCATGAGATGTTCCCGTTGATGACAAACACGTTGGACGCGATGCACAGGACGGTCGCAACGCCCCACGCAAGCAGCGTGCGGTTGCCAGTATTTGTCGTGCCGCCCTGGTGCAGCGTTGTCGAGGCGCCTTGCGTGATCGTCTGAGACGTTCCGCTGTTGTTGACGATCGTTACCGCCGCACCTGGGCTGAATACGCTGGCTGGAACAGTGACGCCGCCAGTTGTGATTGCGATGTGCTTGCCACGATCACCAACAACGAGCGTGTAGGCAGCGGTCTGGCTGTTCTGCGGGATGTCCTTGTAGCCAAGTTCGTACGTGCCATCGGTAGTACCAGATGCGACTGTTGTTGGCGTGATGTTGGCCGTGCCGTCGAACGAGACACCGCCGATAGTGCGCGCGGTCTGAAGCTTTGTGGCTGTTGCAGCGTTGCCAGAGCATGACGCGGCGGTCGTAGCATTTGTCGCGTTCGTTGCATTGGTAGCGTTCGTCGCTGTTGCAGCATTGCCCGTGCAGCTGCCTGAGCTGCCCGACACGTTGCCGGTGACGTTGGCCGTGATGCCGCTGGCCGCCGTCACCGTGCCCGGGAACGTGGTGTTTCCGGAGCTGTCGATCGTGACGATGTGCGTGCCGTTGCCCGTCTCCAGCAGGATCGAGCCAGCGGTGCTGCTGATAATCGCGTTGTTACCGGCCTCCGCAACAAGTTGCAGATTTGATCCTGCGGTGCCCTGGATGTAACCTGTGCGTGTTCCGGCTGCGCTGTTAAAGAAGCTGAGGTACGCCGCGTCGTGCTGCATGCGCAGCTGCTCCTGGCCCGCGACAGCCTGCACCTTTAATCCGGCATTCGACACGAGCAGACCAGACGCCAGAGTCCAGATGACCGAGCCGTTGACCAGCCACTGGTGGCTGTTCTGCGCGTAGTACGACGTAAAGCCGCCCGCGAACGCGCCGTTGAAGTCGCCGAGTTGGATGTTGTTGCTGGAGTTGACCGAGATAACGCCGTGAGCAGCGCCGCTGGTGTCCTTGAAATTGAGGTTCTGGTTATTGGGGATCGTGAGGGTGCCGTTCGCCAACGTGACGTTGCCTGACGTATCGATTGAGACGCGCGTCGTGTTTCCAGTCTGCAGGCTGAGGCCGCCCGCAGAGCTGTTCAAGGTCAGACCGCCAACGTCTGCCTGGAGGATCACGCCCGAGCCGGCGACGCCCTGCAAGTAGCCGCTACGGATGCTGTTCGCCGAGTTGAAAAGCGCGATGTAGGCGGAGTCGTTTTCGAGCCGCAGCCCCTCAGCCTGGCCCGCATTGATAAACATCGGCTTGGCGACGTTGATCTGTGCCGCCTGCATCGAAAGGATCGACGAACCATTGATGTCGAGCTCGATGACGTTGTTCGCGCGGATGTACGTGTAGCCCCCCGTCATGGCGTTGTCGACGTCGCCGAAGTAGTTGTTGCTGCCGCTCGTCAGCAGAATGCGGCGGCCGTTGCCGCCGCCGTCCTTCCATTGCACAGCAACGTTGTTGTTGATCGTCGTCGTACCACCGAGAGCGAGTCCGCCACTTACGGACGCAGCGCCGTTCACCTGCAGTCGTGTCGAACCGTCGTCAGTTGTCGTGCCAAGAAGGAGACGCCCGCCATTGTTCGCACGCAAGGCTTCGACCCCGGAGACAGTCAGTGCGACGTTTCCGGTCGATGGCCGGAACAGTCCAGACGAGGACTCGCTGTTGAACGCAATGCCTGGAGTGCTCGATGTGCCGTCGATGACCTTCAGAGTCGCAGTCATCGGAGCCTGACCGTCACGCGGCAGACTGTTGGACAGTTCGTTGCCTACGTCGGCCAGGGTCGTGTTCGCCCACGTCGATGTAATCGTTGTGCCGGTTGCTACCGGGTTGCCTGTTGGCAGAATGTATGTACCTGATCCATTGCGACTCATTGACCGCTCCCTCGATTTCTATCGAGGTATTTATGGTTATCGGGCCTCTGCCGGACGGCTTCGAGCGCATCCGCTCATCAGCCTAGAATGGGCACCAAGGTCAACAATGCTACGGAGCCACCCGTGTACAACGTCTTAGTGTCTGGTTATGGCTGGCCGGAGCGCGCCCACACCATCGGTGCGGGTCGAATCTTGGAGCACACCGACGATCCTGTCCTGCAGCGTTTCACGCCCAACCGTGTGTTCGACCTGGATTCAGCGATTGAACTCCCGACCCTGTTCATGGGCGAGACGAACCCTCAAGACCCGCTGCAGGTCGCGCGGGTAGGAACAATCACTCGCGCTCGCTTGGCGCACGGCACATACCATCTTCAGTACACGTTCGATCCGGACGTTCCGCCGATTCCTCAGTCAACGCTCATTGCACATGCTGGTGAGTTCCAGTTGAATGGAGGTCAGTTTTCTCGGAATCATTGGGCAATCAAGGATGGAGACCTGTTTCAGGTTCTACTTCGTCTCGCCAACGTCAACCGCCCGCGACCGACCGTCTTCACCCTGCCGGAGCGTCCGATTGAAGCGAATTTGATTTCGGCCATGATGCCGTTCGCGGGTGCGTTCACGCCGGTCTACCAAGCGATCGAGGCCGCAGCCAATGATCTGGGCGTGCGGTGCCGCCGTGCAGACAACATTTGGGTGAATAACGCGATCATTCAGGACGTCGTTGATCTAATCGCCAGCTCACGGGTTGTGGTGTGTGACCTCTCCGGCAAGAACGCAAACGTCTTCTACGAAGCTGGGATTGCGCACACGCTCGGCAAGGAAGTTGTGCTGTTGACACAGTCACACGACGATGTGCCGTTCGATCTTCGGCACCTTCGGTACATCCACTATCTAGGCAATGGTGAAGGTATTGCGCAGATGGGCCAGGTTCTCAAGGGTCGTCTCACCCAACTGCTCGCCTAGTCACTGCGCTGCCACGGCTCCTACGCCACCGAGCGCCTTCGCGATGTAGGCAGCAGTTGTCGGGTCGATTCCCTTCCCTCCTGCGCCTGTCAAGAGGCGTACGACCGCCGGGTTTTCCGACGTTGCCAGCTTGCCAAGAATCGACGCTGCAGCCTGACGTGCTAGATAGACCGGTACGCCTGCTGCGGGATGGATGATCGCTGCCGTCATCCCGTGATCCGCACCTGAGTTGGCAGCATGAGCCAGCACCGATGCCAACCCCTTGCCGCTTGCCGGGCCATACAGGTCTGATGCAGTGCTCGCTAGGTCTTGATACGGTGCGTCGCCAGCGATGAACGCACTACGGAAGCGGCCGGTCTTGACTGCCTGCAACATCTGACGTGGAAGGACGGTACCGGTGCCGTTCGAGGCCGTCACCATGTTCTGGACAGCCTTGAGGTTCGCGTACTGGCCGTTTGCTGCGTTGAATGCTGCAGCTTGGTCGGGCGTCATCGCGTCAGTCAGCGTCGTGTGGATCTTGGTGACAAGGTTTCCGGCAGCTTGCTTCTCACTCGCACTGACACCTGGGGTTTGGATCAGAGCCTTCAGTTCGCTGTTCAATTCCTGCAACTGTCCACCCGCAACTGGAGTGCCATTGCGAGCAGCGGTCAACAGGTTCGTTGCAGCACGTTGAACGACGCTGTTTCCGGCGATTCCTTCCGTCAGAGGATTCGTTGATCCCTGGATGATCGGTGCGAGGTCGGCCTGCAGCGCTTTCGGTAGAGTGACCGTCACGTTCGTTGCGCTGTCGAGTGCAGTCTTGATCCCAGGCGTTGCCGCATTGATCATTTCGCCGTCGATTGGGCCTGCGTAGCCCTGCAGACCGAGACCTTCAGCGACCTTGGATGCGATAGCCTGGTCTGCCTTGTTCTGGAACGTCTGAACTGCGCTGTTCTCTGGCATGCCTTCCGAGATACGACGCCAGAAGCCGCCAGGGCCAGACGCCGATGCAGCGTTGACCGGTAGACCTTGAGCCTGAGCTTGGGCGACACGAGCGGTTGCGTCGGCGTCTCCACCGAGAGCCTTGCTTGCCAACGCACTGAGGCCCTTGCCGGCGAGAACGCCGGCAGTCGCGCCGCCAGCACCGAGCGCACCGTCCTTGACGATGTTGCCGAGACGTTGACCGTCACCAGTTGTCGGCGTGAGCGCACCTTGGGCTGCACCAACAGCACCCTGGAGGCCAACAGCCATAGGAATGCTGACTTCGGGTACCGCGGCGGCAGCGAGAGCAGGAAGCGCCTTGACGACGCCACTACCGAGCTTGGAGCCACCGGTTGCCATCTGAGCATGGTACGCAGGATCAGCCTCACGCTGTGCTTCCGCCGCGTTCAATTGATTCAGTTGATCCTGATTTCCAGACAGCGATGCGCTGATCTGTTGTGCGCCAGTTGACATGTCCGTACCGGCGTTCTTGACGCCTTGCCAAACGTTGTCGAGGAAGCCCTGCTGCTTGACCTTCTCTGCCGGGTCAGACGCCTTGAACTGAGCGAGCGGAGCACCACCAACAACGCTGATGATCTTCGTTGGATCGACACCCTTGCTCAGTGCAGCCTGAACGTCCGGGCCCGCCAGCTTGGACTTCAGCAAACCGGTCAGAATCACCATCGGATCGGTGCCGTTGGCGTAGTCCTCGGTCACTTGCTGTGCCAGGATCGCCTTCTGCTGGTCGATTGACGGAGCGGTGTCCGTTGGCTGAGCCGTTGATGCCGCAGGAGCACCGCCCGCCGACTGAACCGCATTGATCGCGCCTACCAGCTTGTTGACGTATGCAGGATCTTCCGCATAGCCGCCAGACTTGAGAGCTGTAGCAAAAGAGGCTGGATCTTGACTGCCGACGACCCCTGAATAGCGAGGGTTGGACAACAGGCTCGTGTAGCCTTGGGCGAACGCCTGAGGACTCGAGAACGCTTGGTAGTTGTCGCGCGTGCCTGTCTGGTTGTCAGTCGCTGCCACACCACTGCCATCGGTCGACTTGATGTTGCCGAGGTTGTTCGTGCCCGGGATGACGCTCTTGCCCCATCCGGTTTCGAGACCCCAGTGTCCCAGCACGTTCGCAGGCGTAGTGCCGAGCTGAGCCGCCGACGCTGCCGCAGCAGGGCCGTACGTTTGGATGAAAGATTGAATGTCTGCCATGGCTTAGAACGAGTAAACGCCGCCTGGACGACCGTTACCAGCAGGTGCGGCAGGAGCTGCTGATGCGGCTGGATCTTGGTAGCCAAGCTGTCCGAGTGAGTAGTTGTGAGCGCCGATTTCCGCCTGCAGGGCTGCGCGTTGAGCCTGGACGGTGGACAGCGCTTGGCCGAGACCTTGCGACAGTGCGGAAGGCGACAGGTCACGAGACATGCTGTGGCCTTGGTACGCCTTCATCAGACCAGCACCAACCGAGCCGTTGCCGCCCTTGTCTTGCAGGATCTGTTGCAGGCGTGAGTCGTTCAGTACACGGTCAAGCGTGTCGTTCGCGGTCGAGTTGCCGAGGAACTTGTTGTAGACACCGCCAACCGTGCCGGCGAGTGGGCCGACGTTTGCCTGACCAACGAGACCGGAAGCCAGTTGCAGATCGGTCTCCATCTTCGTCAGGTCGGCGAGCTTGGCCTGTGCCTCACCGCGCTTGCCAACGATTGATGTGACGGCTTCGCTGTTTGTCTTCATTGTCGCGGGGTCTTGGACAGGCTTGCCGTTCGCATCGAGCAGCGGCGACGTAGTGCCGTCGCGATGCAGGTTCAAGCGGTTGCCCTGTGCATCGGTCGTTTGACCTGTGACCATCTTGCCGCCGTTCGCCCCAATCGCCTGGACGTTGACCGTCTGACCTGTCGCGGTGTCGGTAGTCACCTGGACGAAGCCGCCGTTGACCGGATCAGCCATAACCTTGGTCTCGAAACGACCGTTCTTCGAGGCAAACATCTGGTTCAGCTGGGCATTCGCGATCTGTTGGCCCTCCGGGCCAGTACGTCCGAGCTGGATCAGGCGTCCAGCGATGTCCTGCTGCGTCAGCGGCAGGTTGTACGGAGTTGGATCGCCTTGCGGAGCTGGCATCGAGCTTGGAGCCTGCTGTGCTGGTGCTGCCTGAGGAGACCCTTGCGGCATCGGAGGCAGAGCAGCCGGCGCTTGAGGCGCAGCTTGCGGAGATGGCTGAGGTGTCGCTTGTGGAGCACCAGGCATTGGAGGAACCGGTGCGCTCAGTTGCGGCATCGGTGGCAGCGCTTGTGGTGCTGCTTGACCTTGTGCCGGTGCTGGTGGGACTGCAGCTTGTGGAGCGCCGTCGTCCGTGCCTGTGAACCACTTCAGGCCCTTCTTCACAGCGTTTCCGACAGCGCCGTTGACCGCATCTAGGCCGCTGTTGAACAGGCTTGCTGCCGTGCCTTCATCGGACGGATTGGCCTGTGCCGGTGCATCCCAACTATCTGCGCCCGTTCCAGCGTCGAACGCACGGCTGGTGAGTGCCTTAGCGGCGCTCTGCTTGACCGTTGACGACACCGATTTGACAGGTGCTGGAGGTGCTGCTGTAGCCTGAACTGGAGGCAGTGCGACAGGAGCGGTCTGACCGTCCTGGCGGATCGGTGGCAACTCTGGAGGCGAGCTGTCAGGCTGACCGTTGACCGACTGTTGAGCCGGCGTGTTGTCGAGTGCGGACTGGAACCGAGCGAGTTCACGATCATTCTGGGCCTTCGCCTCGATGCCGTCCTGCGCTGGATCGCGAGTAGGCGTGAACAGGTTGCTGTACTGCTTCTGGAACGCGGCCTGTGAGTTGTTCGCGAGATCTTGCTGCTGTTGATCGGCGCTCGACTGATCTTGGGTGCTCATGTACGCAGCGAGAAGCTTTGCGGCCGTCGTCGCCACGTTGTTCCCGCCAGCGAAGAACGTGCCAGCGCCGTTGCTGATTATTTGACCTTGGTTGCCCTGCATGCTGAGCTGTTGCAGCGCGTTCGCAGCGTCCCGAGCTCGCTTGAGCTTCTGCGCTTGTACGTCGTAGTTGAAGGTCGACGGATCGGATGTCGTGTCGTTGCCGTTACCGTTCCAGCTAAACCAGTTGCTTTGTGCCATTCAGAATCTCCTGGGCCGCGTTCAACCGATCGATGAACGGCTGCACGACCACCTTTATCTTTGCGAGTCGTTCGTTCACTTCAGCCGCGACTGCAGGGTGAACCTTTGACAAGTATTTATGTGCTCCGTGCTCCAACCAGGCGGTGCAACGCATGCAGTCAGGAGACGAGGTCAGGCCGTGCGCGTAGAACGGTGGAGGCGGGACGCCACACTGCTCGATGAACTGTTCGACCTGCTGCGTCGTCCAGTCGTTGATCGGGAACGCGATCTGAATCCCGTCAATCACCTCGCCTGACTTGACGTGGCTCTTCGTTGATTCCTCGGAACGCTGCCCACGAAGGAGCAACGTGATGCCGTCTGCCTTCATTCGCTCGTGCATCGGTTCCATGATCGATTTCATGCAACAGAAGTGACGATCGATCAACGGAACGTATCCTTCGATGTCGGTCCTCGCGAACTGGTAGCCGACTCCGGGTTGCAGAACGTCCGAGGGAAGGCCGAATTCAGCGTGAACACCAGCAACCCTCCCCTCGATCTCAACAAACCGCGGGACGACGTGTTTTACTGCGTCTACGAGCCCCTTTGTTTCAGGGTAAGGATCGCCGCTGTTCGTGTAGTAGACGGTCAGCCGAGGCCAATACGGACGCAAAGCGAGTAGCAAGGCGAGGCTGTCACGCCCTCCCGAGAACTGCAGTGCGATCCGTTCGTGATGACCGATCAGCTCATCGAATGACATCAGTACGCGATCAGGGCTGCTGAACCAAGCGATCCGAGCGTGCCCATCGTGGACGATGACGATGCGTTGTTTGCAGCGTTTTGAGCCGAGTTGTACTGGCCTGTCAGGTTCGCTGCGGTCAGGTAGTCGGTTCCAGGCGTCGTTCCTGCCGTCGCGTAGTTGCCGAACGAAGGCATTGACACCTGATTGCCGTTCAACACCGCGTTCATCGAGTTCAACGGCTGCAGGTAGTTCTGCATCGCGCTTTGGTACGCAGTGCCGTACGTGCCCATAGCCTGCTGGTAAGCCTGTTGCTGCGCCGCGTTCGAATTCTGTTGAGCCGTCTGATTCGCACCGTAGCCAGCCAACGCTTGGTTGTACGCTTGACCCTGAGCTGTGTTGTACGCCGACTGACCTTGCAGAGCAGCTTGGTACTGGCTCAACGAGTTGTTCAGCGCCTGCGAACGGGCCGCGTTCTGCGCGTTGTAGGCGTTGATCGAGTTGGCGGACTGCTGAGAGCTTGCGGCGTTGTTTTGAGCAACTGTGTTCGCGCCCTGCGAGTACGCCTGGTTTTGGGCAGCGTTGCCGAGGTTGAACGTGCTTGCGTCTTGACCATACTGTTGGCCGAGCGCCGAGTTGCCAAGCGCGAACGTGTTTGCGTTCTGCGTGTACGCCTGATTCTGGGCACCGAGGTTGGAGTTGTAACCCGCGAGCGCCGAAGCGTAGTTCTGGTTCGCTTCGTTGTTGCCAACCTGAACAGCCTGCGACGCAAGGTCGTCGTTCTGCTGATCCTGCGTGCGCGATAGGTTTTGAGCGGCGTTGTTGTATGCCTGAGTGCCCGGCGTCAGGCCTTGCAGTCGGAGCTGAGCGTCGAGATTCGTCGTGTCCTGTTGCTGTTGATCAGCGATCAGGCTATGAGCGGCGTTGTACGCAGACTGCGCACCGGACTGAGCCGTCGCATCACTGAATTGCGGAGTGTTGAGGTTCGCCGACCCTGCAGGGGCAACAGCGCCGGCAGCGTTCGTGTTGACTCCTTGAGCGCCGCTGGAGAAGTTCTGATTGACCGGATTTGCACCGGTCTGCAGGTTCTGATCGAGTGGGTTGGCACCGGTCTGCAGGTTCTGGCTGACACCTTGGTCGCCGCGAGTGAACATCCCGGCGTTCGTCATCTGTTGATTGACGCTGCCGACGCCCGACGGGTCGAAGCCGCCGAAGTTCTGGTTCGTCTGGCCTACGCCTTGCAGGTAGCTCGAAAGCTGAGGCGCCTGGAAGCCGTTTGCCATCGTGCTCGACACCTGACCTTGGAGAGTCTGTGCGAGCTGCGACTGGTTGTTCGTGATGTTCTGCTGTGCGTTGAGCGCTTGCTGTTGCTCAGGCGACAGAGCAATCGTCTCGCTCGACTTTCCAGTGGCGTCGGGAGCTGACCATGTGTCAGTGCCCCAAGGAGTCGAGATGTCTGGGCGATTGGCCTGCGTTTGGTACTGCAGGTTCTGTAAATTGCCGGCTGCTGTAGCCTGCGCTGCGCCGGTGTAATCCGGTGCGGGCGTGTTTGAAGTCTTGCCTCCCATCTTTGTGGGCTCCTTGTTCTAACTCTGTGCGATGTATTTATCTGCACAGGTGCCTTCTGTGAGGACTTAGTTCGTTGGCGTGACGATCTGCCCGCCTACTCCCGGTTGCCACTGCTGCTGTGTCTGGATAGGTGCCAGTCCGCGCTGCTGTTGCTGCTTGCCAAGGTTCTGAAGCGCATTGCCGATCATTTGGGCTTGCTGCGGCGACAACGTGCTGCTCGATGCCCCGCCACTCGAACCGCCAGACGCTGGATTCCAGCCACCACCTGCATCGATGTTGTCGCCAGCAAGAGCGGGATCTGCAGCGCTTGACGACGCGCCACCACCCATCCCGGCCGCGCCAGCCAAGCCTTCCGCCGCGAATGCCGCTGCGACGACGTGCGCGAGGTCTTGCATGTCATGGCCTGGAGTCGCGTTGATTCCTGCGTTTGATGCCTTCGCGTAGTCATCACCAGTCGCACCACCCATCTGGTCTACGATTGGCTTGTTGTGCGTGCCAAGGACGGTGTTCCAGAGGCCAGTTGATGCAGGGTCAACGCCTGTGATCAGACGTGACGGGTTCTGACCGATCTTCTTGAGGATGTTTCCGCCGTGGAACGTCTCAAACTGGAGCGTGTCGCCGAGGAAGTTGCCTGCGTTTGTCGTGCCACTGCCGCTTGTTGGTAATCCGAATGATGTTGTTCCCATCACGCCTCCTTCGGCTGCACGTACTTGCCGGTCAGCCATTGTTTTTTTGTTAGTCCGTACAGGTAGGCGTCACGGCCATCTCCGTACGCATCGGCTAGACGGCACATCCGTTCATGACCGAGCTTGTCGTGCATCCGTACTGCTTGCTCGTTGTCCACTCCGACGACGAAGTTGAACCGGCACTTACCTGCGTGGTTGAACACGAAGTCGTAGACGAACCGAGCGAACTTGCGCGTCATCCAACGGCCTGAACCGTTGCTTGCAATGTGACCTTCACATGCGGCAGGAGACCAGTTGTTGATCGCGACGACGCCGAGCACCTGAGCTTTGAGGTCTTCGGTGTATTCGACGTGTGCAATCGCAATCGCATCTTCCGCCTTGAACACACCGTCGAGGTCGATCCTGCTCGCCATCCAATCGATGAAGAACTGATGACGTTCGCCGTCTTGAGCGAGGTTCGTGACGAGGATTGCGCGCTTGCTTTCCACGATCAACCCCACTGCGCGCCGGGTTCAATGATCCAGTCAGTTGCTGTCCACATCGTCTGTGCGGTGGCACTGATCGACACTGCAAGTGCAATCGCGCTGCCTGGGTAGCACAGCGGGGTCATCCACTGGTTGTACGTAGTGAGAGCGCCAACCCACGTAGAGGCGCCGCTGTCCCACTTCGCTCCGTCCCAAACAGCGCCAGTGACCGGGTTCAACGTCGCAGAGCCCACGATTGGCACCAGGTTGAAGTCGGTGTTGACGCCTACACGGATCGAAGGATTGCTCGTGCCGGTGACAACGTATGGCTTAACTTGGTGAACGTGCTTGAGTACGCCAGCGGGGATGCTGTCCTCGAAGTAGTTGAACGCGGACAGAGCGGTCGCGATGATGTTGTTGCCACCGTTGCCGTTGATGTCAGCGCCGTCCGTGTAGCCGATGAACGCAAGACACACTTGACCAGGCGCACCGAAGTACAGAGCGTTATTGAACAGCCCGAACGTTGCGGCCGGCCAGCCAGTGAACTGTGTCCATCCCTGTGTGATCGTGTTGTAGGCAAACTGGAAATTGCTTGCCGTCGACGCCTGAGGAATGTTCAGAACCATCACGTTCGCGCCCGGATCGATCGCCATCTCAAAGCCAGGAGAGCCGCTGAACGAACTGACGAGGTCGTTGATCGTCGGGCCGATCTTGTTGGTGATCGCAACTGTGTTGTTCAGTGTGTCGGTCTGGATGTAGCCAGAGAGCGGCTCGAGACCGTCACGAGACAGGTACAGCAGGTCAGACTCAAACGGAATCGTGCAGCGACGGCCTACTGGAGCGGCAAGTGGGTAGGTTCCAGACAGCGCCCACTTCGTAGAATCACTAGGGTTGTTTCCGATGTAGATCACACAGTCGCCACGATCACTGAACGCGATCAAGTTGGCCTGCACCCCGTTGACAGAACCCATGTTCATCGACCACGAAGCAAGGTGAGCGAGCTTGCCACCGCGCCCAAAGTACGGGCCGAAGTCGAATGCGTAAAGCTTTCCGGTCGGCTGAGCGATGTCGGTGTAGTAGGCAATTGTTGAGTTGTTAGCGACGAACCACAGGCGCTCTTGGTGCAGGATCACGTCAACGAAGTTCTGGATGTTGACCGCCGCACTGTTGTTGTCGAGCGTTGAGAACTGGCCGACCGTTGACGGTGTCGTCACCTGTGAGCAAGTCGTCCAGTTCGTGCCGTCATACAGGCGCGGGAAGTCAGCACCATTGACGCACAGCATGAAGTTCGAGGCAGACGTCGACGCTGACTGCATCGCGTACTGCCAGTAAGGGTTCGACGAGTTCAACCCCGAGACGACAGCAGCACCAACAGCGCCACCGGAGGTCACGTCGTAGAACCCTGAAAC
>FTKT01000408.1_pt1 | contig 18400 bp, 10 predicted proteins | sample 1658271 | NCBI WGS metagenome assembly FTKT01 (sample SAMEA3914811, study PRJEB12502) | metagenome | biome: forest; material: soil | place: Canada | collected 2011-08-04 | depth 0.3 m | reverse complement strand
GGGGGGGGGGGGGGGGGTCGCAGGCGATGACCTGGACCCGGGGGAGGCCGTTGCGGGGACGGTCACGATCCTGCGGGGGGCCTCCCGATGCTGCTGCGGAGGTCAGGCGTCGGCGAGGATCACCGAGCGGGTCAGGTTGCGCGGGCGGTCCGGGTCGAGACCCTTGATCGCGGCGATCGCCACGGTGAGGCGGTGGACGCGCACCAGCTCGGCCAGCGGGTCGAGTCCGCCCTCGATCCAGCGGGCGCCGGTCGCCTCCACCTGCTGGGCGAGGCCGGCCGGCGTGTCACCGAGCATCCAGGTCGCGGTGGACGGCGCGGCGATGCTGATCGGACCGTGCCGGTACTCCATCGCCGGGTACGCCTCGGCCCAGGCGAGCGCGGCCTCGCGCATCTTGAGCGCCGCCTCGTTGGCCAGGCCGACCGTCCAGCCGAGGCCCAGGAAGGTGAACTGCGAGCGGTTGAGCAGGCCCGAGGGGAACGGCTCGTCCAGCGCGCGGCGCGCGTCCCGCTCCACCGAGGGGGTGTGCAGGCCCAGGTGCGCGCGCAGGAAGGTCAGGGCGGTGGTGGCGAACCGGGTCTGCACGACGGACTGCTCGTCGGCGAAGTCCAGGACGGCGACGTCGTCGGCCGCCGTCATCACGGGGGTGTTCGGGTCCGCCGTGATGGCGCCGGTCCGGACCTTGCCGCGCAGGCCGTCGAGCAGTTCCAGCACCTCGGTCGTGGTGCCCGACCGGGTCAGCCCGATCACCCGGTCGTAGGAGCGGACCCCCGGGAACTCGGAGGCGGCGAACGCGTCCGTCACGCCCTGGCCACTGGACTCCCGCAGCGAGGCGTACGCCTGCGCCATGAAGTACGAGGTCCCGCACCCGACGACGGCGACCTGCTCGCCGTCCTGCGGCAGGACGCTGTGCCCGGCCGCCGCCAGCTCCGCGGCGCGGCCCCAGCACTCCGGCTGGCTGGCGATCTCTGCCTCTACGTAGGTCATCGGTACTCCCTCTCATGATCATCTGACGGAATCTGATCTATATGAGGTCTATTTAAGCATCTTCGAGCATGCGATGGCAGTGCGGTGCAGGCGAGACGTCGAACACTCGCGCGTGCGGCTGCGGCCGCGCATGCGGGAGTCATCGGCAGGTGAGGGGGGGCTCGTGGGTGCGCGCCGGCCGTCGCGGCCTGGTCGCTGTGCTCCGGTCGCTGCGCTCTGGTCGCTGCTCGCGCTGGTCGGTGGCGCTGCCGACGGCCGCGGTGACGCGGCTGATCACGATCGTGGCGATCGGAAGCGGGGCGAGCCCGTCTTGCCGGGAAGCGCGTCCGGCTCGCCGTGCGGTCGGGCAGGGCCGCCGGCGTGCACGGGACGGCGGCTCCCCGCACGCGGAAGTCCGCGCACGACGCCGGGCGGGCAATAGCCTCAAGCACCGGCGCTCGGGTTCGGATCGCGCCGGGCGTGGGTCCTCGGTCGTGACAGCTCTGCTAGCGGCTGGTCACGCGCGCAAAGCCGACCCCGGCGGTGACGGAGCGAGGCACTCCGTCACCGCCTCCAGGGGAGCGCGCGTCGGCCCCGTAGGGGGTCAGACGCAGACCACGTCCAGGCCCTGGGCGACGAACTGCTCGACGATCTCCTCCGGGGCTTCCTTGTCGGTGATCAGCACCGCGATCTCGTGGATCGCGCAGACCTGCGCGAAGGCGCGGCGCCCGATCTTGGTGGAGTCCGCCACGATGATCACCTTCTCCGCCCGCTCGGCGATCGCGCGGTTGGCGCTGGCCTCGCCCTCGTCATGGGTGGCGGCACCCGACTTGGGGTCGACGGCGTTCACGCCGAGAATCGCGTAGTCGAGCGATATCCCCTGGAGCACCATGGTGGCCAGCGGACCCGTGAGTTCATAGGAATTCGGGCGCGCCACGCCGCCGGTCACCACCGTCTTCACATACGGCCGGACCGCCAGCTCGTTGGCGATGTTGATCGCGTTGGTGACGATGGTCAACGCCGTCCCGCTGTCGTGCTGGGCGAGGTCCGCGCGGGTGGCGAGTTCGCGTGCGACCTCAGAAGTGGTGGTCCCGCCGTTGAGGCCGACCACCGCCCCGGGCGGGATCATCGCGGCGGCGGCCTTGGCGATCCGGTGCTTCTCGTCCGCCTGGCGCGCGGTCTTGTACCGCAAGGGCAGGTCGTAGGCGACACCGCTCAGCACGGCGCCGCCGCGAGTTCGCACCAGCAGCTGCTGGTTTGCGAGTTCGTCCATGTCACGCCGGACCGTCGCTGAGGAGACGTGCAGCAGTTCGGCGGCCTCGCCGACCTCGATCCGGCCCTGATCGCCGAGCACCTCGAGTAGCCGTGTCCACCTCTCGTGCGTCCCCATTTGCCACTCCTCAGCTGTCTGTCGGCCCTAAAGCGTAGCGCGTGCGGATTGCGGAATTCGTCATTTCACCTGCAGTTTTATGCGTGAACCAGAGCTCCGGGGTGCCATCGCGGAGCGATGGCCCGCTCGGGCGGGCATCTGAGCACCGTTCCGCGTCGGTTTCGGACCTCAGGCTCGATGCCCTCCAAGGGGGGGCGATGAAACCTGAAATGTACCGCTCAGTAGATATTGACCGATGAGCGAAGAAGTATCAAAGTGGCCTGGAAGATGCAGCTTCAAGCATCGCGTAGCTCAGCTCATCGTGGACGCCAGCCGGCTTCCCGGGTCCGACCGGGGGCGGCTGCCCACGACCCGCCGCCATCGTGCGGCCAGTACCGATTCAAGGGGGGCGAGCCGGACTCCGTCCGGAGAACCCCGAGGGCCGCACCATGACGACCACCCCCTCCCTGAGTCCTGCCGACGCCGCCTCGCCTCCCGCCCCCGTCCCCGTCGTGCTGCCGGTGCGGCACGCCGAAGCGGTCATGCCCGCCGGCGTGGCGTACGTCCGCGAGGCCCGGCGCTTCGCCGAGCGCCTGCTCGCGCACTGGGCGGTCGCCGAGACCGACCGGGACTCGGCCGTGCTCGTCGTCGGCGAACTCGCCGCCAACGCCGCCGTGCACGGGCGGCACACCATGAGCGTCGGGCTCGTCCTCGACGGCCGGACCCTGCGGATCGAGGTCACCGACCGTGGCGATCCCGTGAACCCGGCCCCGGGCCGCGACGACGGCCGGGCCGGCAGTCGAGCGGACGACCGGGCCGACGACGAGTGCGGCCGCGGGCTTGTCATCGTGGCATGCCTGGCCGCCTCGGTACAGGTCCGCGAGGCGCCGTGGGGTCGGGCGGTGCGGGCGACCATGAGTCTCGCGACCGCGTCCGTCTCCGTTGCCGTCCCCGCTCCCGCGTCGGAGCTCGACCTGCTGCTCGCCGCGGACCTCTCCGGTGCGAGCCGTTGACGCTCAATCTCTTGACTTCGATCAGCCAAGCTGCCACGGTGTGCGCAAATCTGCATTGGTAGTAGATCTATCAATCATCTTCGATCATCCCTCACCCTGTTCGGAGCCCCCCATGAGACTGCACAGACGGCTGGCCGGCCTGCTGTCCGCCACCGCCCTGGCCTTGACCGGACTGTCGGCGGTCGCCGCCCCCCAGGCGACCGCCGACACCGTGGCGGCGAACACCAGCACCCCGGTCGGCGCGACGCCGATGATGGGCTTCAACGACTGGGCCCGCTTCCAGTGCGGTGCCCAGGCCCGGCTGGACGGCACCACGGCCGGCTACTCCTTCCAGCAGTTCATGCAGGACCAGGCCAAGGCCATGTCCGACACCGGCCTGGTCGCGGCCGGCTACACCAACCTCACGGTCGACGACTGCTGGATGCAGCGCACCAGCGCCGGCTACCTGCACGGCGCGGCGACCTGGGGCGGCAGCTCCCAGCCCGGCTTCGACTGGGAGCTCACCGACTACGCCAACTACCTGCACGGCCTCGGCATGCAGGCCGGCGTCTACAGCACCTCCGGGGTGAACACCTGTCAGGGCGTGCCCGGCGGCATCCTCGGCCATGAGCAGGTGGACGCCAACTCGCTGGCGTACTGGGGCATCGACTCCCTCAAGCTGGACAACTGCGGGACCAGCCTCAGCAACCGCCAGTCGGAGTTCACCGCCACCGCGAACGCGCTGAACACGGCGACCGCGAACACCAGCCGCAAGATCCTCTTCAACGAGTCCGCGCCCGCCGGGTACGGCCCGACCTCCGCGGAGAAGTACAACTCCCTGGACTGGGTGCGCGGCCTGGGCCAGATGTGGCGCGACAGCCCCGACATCGCGGTCCGGCACGACAACACCACCTCCGCCTGGGACTGGCCGCACGGCGGCGACTACTACGAGGGCGGGGTCTACCAGAACCTCACCGACAACATCGCCCTCGCCCGCTACAACGGCCCCGGCAACCACAACGACGCCGACCAGCTGCTGATCGGCGACAACAACCAGCTCACCCTCGCCGAGCAGCGCAGCCAGTTCGCCCTCTGGTCCGCGATGGGCTCCCCGCTGATGCTCAGCACCGACGTGCGCAAGATGGCCGCCGACCCGGTCACCTACGCCCCGCAGCTGAGCATCCTCAAGAACAGCGACATCATCGCCGTCGACCAGGACTCGCTGGGCGCCGGCGGCTACCTCGCCTCCCGCGACAACGCCTCGGCCACCGCCGGGATCGACGTCGTCGTCAAGCCGCTCGCGGGCGGCCGCCGGGCCGTCGCGATCCTCAACAAGAACGCCACCGCCACCAACTACACGCTCGACCTGGCACGCGTCGGCTTCGGCAACACCGGCTGCACGCGCACCGCGCGCGACCTGTGGGCCCACACCGACCAGTCGGTCCAGTCCTCGATCACCACCACCGTCGCCAGCCATGACACGGCCATCTACACCATCGACCCGGGCAGCTGCGGCGCGCCGATCCCGGTCGGCCAGATCCAGGCCCCGCAGAGCGCCTTCCAGGCCACCGCGCTCTGCCTGGACGCCTACTCCGGCGCCAGCGCCGGCGCCAAGGTCGCCCTCTACACCTGCACCGGCAACAGCAACCAGCAGTGGCAGCGCCAGACCAACGGCCTGATCTCCTCGCTCCAGAACAGCTCCCTGTGCATCTCGGGCGCCTCCACCGGCCTGAGCCTGGCCACCTGCAACAGCGCCGACAGCAAGCAGAAGTGGACCTACAACCGGCAGGGCCAGCTCCGCCAGGACAGCGGTGTCTGCATCGACATCACCGGCTCCAACTTCACCGACCCCAACTCCGTGGTCGACACCTACAGCTGCGGGACCCACCAGCCCAACCAGACCTGGACCGCCCCCTTCGACAACCCGCCCGCCGCGTAACGCAGACCCCGCTCCGTGCCTGCGGCCGGCCCACGGCCGCAGGCACGGCCGCACCGCGTGGCGTCAAGGGCGCTCGGGGGCCCTTGACGCCACGCGGTGCGGGCCCGCGAGGGCCACGTCCGGCATGACCGCACCTGAAACGAGGAGTCGCAATGAAGCGTCGTGATCTGCTCCGAGCGGGCGCCCTGGCGTCCGGGTTCGCCCTGCTGCCGCTGAGCGTGCGCAACGCCCTGGCCCTGGACGCACCCACCGGCGGGCTCGGAACCATCGAACACGTCGTCATCTTCATGCAGGAGAACCGCTCGTTCGACCACTACTACGGCACCCTGCGCGGAGTTCGCGGCTTCAACGACCCGGCGGCCGTCACGCTGCCGAACGGCAACCCGGTCTTCCAGCAGCCGAACGGCGCCGGCTACGTGCTGCCCTTCCGGGTCGACGACCAGTTCCTCTCCGGCACGGCGCACGACTGGACCTCGGGCCACGCCGCCTGGAACTCCGGCCGCAGCGACCAGTGGGTGCAGCAGAAGGGCACCCAGACGATGGCCCACTTCGACCGTGGCGCGCTGCCCTTCTACCACGCCCTCGCCGACGCCTTCACCATCTGCGACGCCTACCACTGCTCGGAGCTCGGGCCCACCAACCCCAACCGCTACTACCTGTGGTCCGGCAAGCTCGGCTACGAACCCGGCAGCACCACCCAGCGCGCGGTCGGCAACGCCGCCTGGGGCAACCCCGGCCACACCGGCTACACCTGGACCACCTACGCGGAACGACTGGAGAGCGCCGGCCGCAGCTGGAGGGTCTACCAGGAGTGGGACAACTACGGTGACAACGCACTCGACTTCTTCGCCTCCTTCCTCGCCGTGGGAAACAAAGCACTGGCCTTCGCCAGGGACGACAGCGGCAACCCGTTCCCGAAGCTGGAGTACTTCTACTACGCGCTGAAGGCGGCCTCCGCCTCCCGCCAGGCCCAGCTGCTCGCCCAGCTGGGCCAGGGTCTGGCCACCCTCAGCACGGCCGAGCGCAGCCTCTACGACCGGGGCCTGGCCCGGTTGCAGCCCGGACAGCTCGCCCCCTCCTTCCGCGCCGACGTCGCCGCGGGCACGCTCCCGGCCGTCTCCTGGATCGTGGCCCCCGAGTCCCAGTGCGAGCACCCCGACTGGGGCCCCAACACCGGGGCCGACCTGGTCAAGCAGGTGCTGGACGCCCTCGCCTCCAACACGGCGGTGTGGAACAAGACGCTCTTCCTGCTGAACTACGACGAGAACGACGGCTTCTTCGACCACATGCCGCCCCCGGCTCCGCCGGTCACCGCCAACGACGGCCTGTCCACCGTGGCGACCGCCGACGACCTCTACCAGAGCGAGACGATCGGTCTCGGCATGCGGGTCCCGCTCCTGGTGGTCTCGCCGTGGAGCCGCGGCGGCAAGGTCTGCTCCGAGGTGTTCGACCACACGTCCGTCCTGCAGTTCCTGGAGAAGTGGACCGGTGTCCAGGAGCCGAACATCTCCCCGTGGCGACGGGCGGTGTGCGGTGACCTGACCGCCGCCCTGGACACCACCACGGCCAATGTCGGCTATCCCGCCCTGCCGGTCCCCGTCCTCACCAGTGGCACGGCCAACACCAACCCGGCCCCGCCGGCCACCCAGACCATGCCCGTCCAGGAGCCCGGGACCCGCCCGGCCCGCCCGCTGCCCTACGACCTGTCCGTCTCCGGGAGTGTCACCGCGAACTCCTTCGGCCTCACCTTCGCCAGCAACGGCAGCGCCGGCGCGCACTTCTACGTGTACGCCAACGCCTTCCGCACCGACGGGCCCTGGCGGTACACCGTCGAGGCGGGCAAGACCCTCGCCGACACCTGGCAGACCGGCACCCCCACCGGCGCCTACGACCTCACCGCCGTCGGCCCCAACGGCTTCGTCCGCCGCTTCGCCGGCAACCGGACCACGGCCACCACCGCCGGCAACGCCAACCCCGAGGTCACCCTGCGCCACGACCCCGCCAACAACGTCGTCCGGCTGACGATGACCAACACCGGGCAGGCCGCCTGCACGCTCACCGTGCGCCCCGGCAACCGCGGCGACCTCCCCTGGACCTACCCCCTGGCCGCCGGCGCCACCAGCAGCGACTACTTCTCCACCGCGGGTTCCTTCGGCGGCTGGTACGACCTGACCGTCACCGCCGACACCGGCGACGGCTTCCTGCGCCGCTTCGCCGGTCACATGGAGAACGGCTCCGAGAGCATCAGCGACCCGGTCATGGGCTCCGGCCGGCTCGCCGCCACCGTCACGTACTTCGACAGCCAGGAGATCACCGGCGAGAACGGCGCCGCCGTCAACGCCGTCGACGGCAACCCCGCCACCATCTGGCACACCAGGTGGTACCCCACGGCCGACCCGCTCCCGCACGAGATCCAGCTCGACCTGGGCACCTCCAGCACCGTCACCGGCCTGTCCTGCCTCCCGCGCCAGGACGGCGGCATCAACGGCCGGATCGGCCAGTACGAGCTCTACCTCAGCACCGACGGCACCAGCTGGGGCACGCCGGTCGCCACCGGCACCCTCGCCGACACCGCCGCCCCGCAGACCGTCCGCTGCCGGCCCACCACCGCCCGCTACCTGCGCCTGCGCGCCCTGACCGAGGCCGGCAACCGCGGCCCGTGGACCTCCGCCGCCGAACTCACCCCCCTCGGCTGGCCCCATGGCTAGGCAAGGGGGGTCGGTGGGCGCGCCAGTCCGGCGGGGGGTGGGCTCCGAATCCTAGAATGAACGGGTGGCGCGACAGCTCCGGCGGTACTGCGGGGCGGGCTGCCGGTGGATCGGAGGAGGCGATGGCCCAGAAGGTCGGGAACCGGCGTACGTCCCCGGTCCCGCTCGGGCTGGTCTTCGTCGGCCGCGACCGTGAGCTGCGGGACCTGCTCGATGCGGCGGGTTCGCGGCCCGCGGTGGTGCTGGTCGAGGGCGAGGCGGGGATCGGCAAGTCGCGCCTGGTGGCGGAGGCCGCGGCGGTGCTGCGGGCCCAGGGCGTCCGGGTGATCACGGGAGGCTGCCACCCGCTGCGCGAACCCCTCCCGTACGGCCCGGTGATCGACGCGCTGCGCGCGGTGGGGCCCTGGCTGCCGCCGGCCGACCTGATCGGCCGGCCGGTGGGTGTCCTCGCGCCGCTGCTCCCCGACCTCGCCGAGCGCCTGCCCGCGCCGCCCGATCAGGAGATCCCGCCCAAGGAGTTGCGGCACCGGATCGTGCAGGGCGTGCGGGAGCTGCTGACGGTGATCGCGCCGGTGGTGCTGGTGGTCGAGGACCTGCACTGGGGCGACGAGGTCACGCTGGAACTGCTGCTGCTGCTCGCCCGGGACATGCCCTCGGACGCGGCGCTGGTGCTCACCTATCGCGGCGAGGACCTGCCCGCGCACCGGGCGCTGCTCGGCGCCGCCTACCGCCGCCCGTCGGGCACGGCCGGCACCGAGCTGAACCTCGGCCCGCTCGGCGAGGCGGACCTGCGGCAGATGGCCGACGCCGTCCTCGGCGACCAGGTCACCGCCGCGCTCACCCGCACGCTCTGGTCCCGCAGCGCGGGCCTGCCGCTGGTGGTGGAGGAGGACCTGATCACCCTCGGCAGCCGGACGGCCGACACCCGCGGCCCGGACGGCTCGGCGGGCCCGGAGGACCGCAGCCTGGCCAGCCAGGCGGCGGACCTGGGTGTGCCGCGCACCCTGCGCGAGTCCATCAAGGAGCGGACCGGCCGGCTGTCGCCCGCCGCGGCGGCGGTCGTGCACGCTGCGGCGGTGCTGGCCGTGCCCGCGAGCGAGGAACTGCTCGCCGCCGCCGCCGACCTCGACGAGGAGACCTGCTCCGCAGCCCTGACCGAGGCGCTGGCCACCGCCGTCCTGCGCGAGACCTCGCCCGCCCGCTACGGCTTCGCGCACGTCCTGGCCCGCCAGGCCGTCTACGACACGATGCCCGGACCGCAGCGCACCCGCTGGCACCGCCGCGCGCTGCGGGTACTGCGCGCCCAGCCCCAGCCGCCGCTGGTGCAGATCGCCCACCACACCCGCGCCCTCGGCGACACCGAGGCCTGGCTGCGCCAGGCCGAGGCCGCCGCCGAGCAGGCCCAGGCCGTCGGCGACCTGGGCACCGCCGCCACCATCCTGCGCGAGGCGCTGGACGTGCCGGGCCTGCCCGCCGACGACCTGTGCCAGGTGGCCCTCGCGCTGGCCAGGATCGCCCGGCTCAGCGCCGAGCCGTCCGCGACCGTCGCCACCCTGCGGCGGATCCTGGCCACCCCCGGCCTGCCGGGAGCGGCCCGCGGGGAGATCCGCTACCGCCTGGGCCTGGTGCTGGTCGACCAGCTGGGCGACGCCCGCGGCCGCGACGACATGGAGGCGTCGCTGCCGGACCTCCAGCTGTACCGTCCCGCCATCGCGGCGCGGGCCATGTCGGCCCTCGCGCTCTGGGGCGGCGAGCGCTACTCGGCGGCCATGCAGCGGGCCTGGCTCGAAGGCGCCCGCGCCCTGGTCGCGAACCGGGGCGACGCGGCCTCCCGCGCCCTGGTCCACTGCAACTACATCAGCGCGCTGGCCATCTGGGCCGACCCACGGGTCCCCGGGCTGCTCGAGCAACTGGTCCGGGAGAGCCCGGACCTCGATGTCGTCAGGGCCGCGGCCATCGCGCTCAGCAACGCGGCCGAGACGGCCCTGTGCGTCGGCCTGGACGAGCGTGCGGTGCCGTACGCCGACGAGGCGCTGGCGATCGGCGCCCGGATCCACATGGCCATCCTGACCGTCTACACCGACTCCTACCGCCTGCTGCTGGACTGGGCGGCCGGCCGCTGGACCGACTTCGACACCCGCCTCGCCGCCTACCGCAGCCACTACCCCGACAGCCCGCTGACCGACACCGGCCTGCTCGGCACCGCCCAGGGCCTGCTCGCCACCGCCCGCGGACAGACCTCCAGGGCCACCGAGCAGTTCGAACACGCCTGCAAGCCGGAGCACCTGGACGTCAACTCGCTCGGCGCCGCCGCCGGCCTGGCCCGACTGCACCTGGCACACGGCGACACCGACGCCGCCTGGCAGATCCTCGGCCGGACGGTGGAGTTCATCCGGACCAAGGAGGCCTGGCCCTACGCCTGGGACCTGCTGCCGGCCGCGGTGGAGACCGCGCTGCTGCGCGGCGACCGGGCCACGGCCGAACAGCTGGCCGGGGAGCACGCCGACGGCATCCGGGCCTGCGAGGCGCCCGGCGCCGTCGCCGAACAGCACCTGTGCCGCGGCCTGCTGTTGCGCGAGAGCGATCCCGAGGCGGCCCGAGGCGAGTTCGAGAGCGCCCGCGACCAGTGGATCGGCATCGGCCGCCCCTACCCCGCGGCACTGGCCGCCGAACGCGCCGCACTCACCGACCCGCAGCGCCATGCCGAGCAACTCGCCGGAGCGGCAAGCGTGTTCGAGCGACTCGGCGCGACCTACGACGCCGCCCGGTGCCGCCACGCGCTGCGCACGCTCAAGCTGCACACGCCCGCCGTGCGCGGGCGGCGCAGCTGGGGTGAGGAGCTGTCGCCGAGGGAGGCACAGGTGGCGCGGATGGTCGCCGACGGAGCCACGAACAAGGAGATCGCCCAGGCGCTCTTCCTGTCACCGCGCACCGTCGAGCACCACGTGGCCCGGATCCTGAAGAAGCTGGGCGCCACCCGCGAGACGATCGGCGAGGCCCTGCGGTCCGCTCTGCGGGTCTGAGCCGACGGTCCGTCGCCGGGCCGCCCGCGACCTCGAAGGGTGGCTGTCGGCGGGATCGGCAGGGGCTCGCTCGCCTCCTTCCAGGGAGATGCGAAATAATTTCTTCATTGGATCGAAACCTTGCGGCTCTCTGGTGTGCTCTGTACGGTCGGGGCGCCGGCTTCCCGCGCCTCCCGAAGGAGCATCCGATGCGTGCGACCCCAAATCCGTTACAGAGCAAGGGGCTTGTCCAGCGCTTGGCCGTGGCGCTGGTCGCCCTGTCCGGCCTGGTGTGGATCTCCCTCGGACCGGCGAGCGCCGCCGCGGCCCCGGCCGCAGCGCTCGTCCCGTCCGCGGCGGCCGGCGCCAGCACTCCGTTCACCACCTACGAGGCCGAGGCCGGCACCCTCGGCGGGGGAGCCGGCGCGGTGTCGCTGACCTCGGCGCCCACGACGCAGTACTCCAGCGCCGCGCTCGAAGCCTCCGGCCACGCGTACGTCCACCTCGCGGCCACCGGCCAGTCGGTGCGGTGGACGAACACCACGGGCCGGCCGATCAGCTTCGTCAACGTCCGTGCCGGCATTCCCGACGCCGCGTCAGGCGGCGGCATCACCGGCACGCTGGACCTGTACGTCAACGGTGTCTTCCGGCAGGCGCTGAACCTCAACTCCAAGCAGAGCTGGGTGTACGAGGGCAACAACAACTACAACACCAGTGACGACAAGAACCCGGCGGACGGCTCCCCGCGGGTCTTCTTCGACGAGTCGCACACCTTCGTCACCGGCGCCCCGATCGCCCCCGGCAGCACCTTCACGCTGCAGAAGGACGCCTCGAACAGCGCGTCCTTCTACGACCTCGACGCCATCGACGTGGAGAACCCGCCGGCCCCGATCGCCCAGCCCGCCAACTCGCTCTCCCTCACCAGCTGCGGCGCGGTGTCCGACGACAACCCGACCAACGGGTCCGCCGACAGCGGGGCGAGCGACAGCACCGCCGCCATCCAGAGCTGCATCAACCAGGCGCAGTCCCAGGGCCGGACGCTGTGGATCCCGCCGGGCACCTTCTACGTGAAGGGCACCACGGGCCTGCAGGCCCAGGGCATCACCATCGCCGGGGCGGGGATGTGGTACTCCACGATCTACCGCGACGTGCCGATGCCCAACAGCACCCCGCTGGCGGCGCTCTTCTCGCTGACCTCCTGCACCGTGCAGAACTTCCACATCGACGCCAACGCCGTCAGCCGCGGCACCGTCGGCGGCGACGGCGGGGCCATGGACACCACCGGCACCAACTGGCTGGCCGACGGCATCTGGACCCAGCACACCATGTCCGGCTTCTGGGCCTCGGGCACCGGTGGAAAGGTGCAGAACAGCCGCCTCACCTCGATCTGGGCCGACGGGATCAACCTGAACAACGTGGCGCTCAACTCGACCACCGGCAACAACCTGACCTCCACCAACAACTTCGTGCGCGGCACCGGCGACGACGCGATGGCGATCAACTCGGTCAACTACAACACCAACGGAGGCACGACCACCACCTACAACCCGATGACCGGTATCACGGTGGCCAACAACACCGCGATCGCCCCGTGGGGCGGCAAGGGCATGGGGATCTACGGCGGCAGCGGCCACCAGGTCACCAACAACTACATCAGCGACACCGCCCGGTACATCGGCCTGGGCGCCGGGCGGTTCGGCGTCAACGGCAGCGACCTGCTGTCCGCGACGGTGTCGGGTAACGTCGTCGTCCGGTCCGGCGGCAACGGCTACGGCCAGGGCCAGCCCGCGCTGCAGATCGGCAACGGCGGGGACGGCCAGAACACCGGAGTCGTCGACCACGTCACCGCGAGCGGCAACACCGTGGCGGACTCCCTCTACGACGCGGTCGGCTTCTCCACCTCGACCAACTCGCTGCTGCAGAACAACACGATCACCAACCCGGGCCGCAACGGCGTCGTGATCGCGCCGCCGTTCTACCCGGCGCCCAGCGGATCCGCCACGATCACCGGTAACACCCTGACCGGACTGCGGTCGGGCGACTCGGCGTTCGTCAACAACTCCAGCGGCTTCACCGCGACGCTGAGCGGCAACGGCTGGCAGAACCCGGCACCCGAGGGACCCTACGGCGGCGCTCCCGCGGCCGTGCCGGGCACCGTGCAGGCGGAGAACTACGACACCGGCGGCCAGGGCGTCGCCTACAGCACCGGTTCGGTCAACGGCAACGGCACCGCCTACCGCCCCGACGGCGTCGACCTGGAGGCCACCTCCGACACCGGCGGCGGCTACGACCTCGGCTGGACCGGCGCCGGCCAGTGGTTCCGCTACACCGTGAACGTCGCCTCCGCCGGCACCTACACCGTCGGCCTGCGGATCGCGGCCCCCGCCGCCGTGACCGGCGCGCTGCACCTGTCCAACGCCTCCGGCGGCAACCTCAGCGGAGCGGTCGACCTCCCGGCTACCGGCGGCTGGCAGAACTGGAGCACGGTGACCGCCAGCGTCACCCTCCCGGCCGGGCAGCAGGTCCTGACTGTCAGTCAGGACAACGGCGGCTGGAACCTCAACCACCTCACCTTCAGCACCGCGAGCGGCGGCACCCCGGCAGCGACCCTCTCGCTCTCGCCCGCCGCGCTCACCTTCGCCGGCCGGCCGCTGAACACCACCAGCGCCGTGCAGAGCGTCACGGTGACCAACACCGGCACGGCCGCCGCCTCACTCTCCGCCATCGCGGCCACCGGTGACTTCGCGCAGACCAACACCTGCGGCGCGTCCATCGCCGCCGGGGCCGCCTGCACGGTCGGCGTCACCTTCACACCGACCGCCTCGGGCACCCGCACCGGCAGCGTCACCATCACCGGCAACGCGTCCAACAGCCCCAGCACCGTGAGCCTGTCCGGCACCGGCACGGTGAGCAGCAACCTGGCGGCGGGCAAGGCCACCGCGGAGTCCAGCCACACCGATGTGTACGCCTCGTCGAACGTGACGGACGGCAATCAGGGGAGCTACTGGGAGAGCGCGAACAACGCGTTCCCGCAGTGGGTGCAGGTCGACCTCGGCGCGGCGCAGAGCGCGTCGCGGGTGGTCCTCCAGCTGCCGGCCGGCTGGGGCGCCCGCACCCAGACCCTGTCGCTGCTGGGCTCCTCCGACGGCTCCGCCTTCGGCACGCTGGCCGCCTCGGCCGCCTACACCTTCGACCCGAGCGGCAACAACACCGTCACCATCACCTTCCCCGCCACCACCCAGCGGTACCTCCGGGTGAACATCACCGCCAACACCGGCTGGCCCGCCGGCCAGCTCTCCGAGTTCCAGGTCTGGAACAGCTGACCCCACGTCAACGGGTGCCCCCGAGCGTCGGGGGCACCCGCACGTCCGGGCCCGCTACGGGACGGGCGTGGTGAGCGGCGACCAGAGCCAGACGCCGTTCACCCGGACGTAGAGGCGCTTGTCGACGGTGTCGACCGGAAGCGTGCCGTCCACCGGGGGCCGGGCGAACGAGGAGTCGCTGACCTGGCCCGCGACCAGCCGCAGCGGGGCGTTGGGGGCGGTGACGGGCCGCCCGAGCGCCGGGCCGGCCAGCCCCCGGGAGCCCGATGGCGGGGGTCGGCGACGGAGCGGTAGGAGTACGGAGGTACCGTCTCGTGGTGTTCCGCATCCTCTTCACGAGGCGGTGGGTGATCCTGACCCTCGTCCTCCTCGCGCTCATCCCGGCCATGACCTGGCTGGGCCTGTGGCAGTTCCATCGCTACCAGCAGACCAACCGGCAGAACGGCAGCATCAACGCCAGCCTGGCCGCGCCGCCGGTGGCGATGGACGTGCTCTCCAGACCGGGCGGCACCGTGCCGGCGGCGGACACCTACCGCACGGTCACCGCCACCGGGCACTACGACACCGCGCACGAGTTCGTGGTGCGCCAGCGTACCGACGCGTCGGGCGCCATCCAGGGGTTCTACGTGGTGACGCCGCTGGTCACCACGCAGGGCGAGGCGGTACTGGTGAACCGGGGCTGGATCCAGCCGGCCGGCGGCGGTTCCGCGACCGATTACCCACCGGTACCACCGGCGCCCCCGGGCGAGGTGAGCCTGACCGGGCGGCTGCGACCGGACGAGACCAACGCCTCCACCGGCATCGCGGCCCGACGCGGCGCGCTGCCCGCGCGGCAGTACATGCTGATCAACAGCGGCCAGCAGGCCCCCCAGCTGCCCGAGCCGGTGGTCGCGGGCTACCTGGAGCTGACGGCGACCAGCCCCACCCCGCCGGCGGCCGACCAGGCCGAGCCGGTGCCCTCCCCGAGCGGCTCCAACAACAGCCAGTCCGGCGACGCCGCCGTGGTGGGCAAGGGCGTGCACCTGCCGTACGCCATCCAGTGGTGGCTCTTCGCGGCGCTGGTCCCGCTGGGCTGGGTGGTCCTCCTGCGGCGAGAACTGCGCGAGGCGCGGGAGAAGCGCGAGAGCGCCGACGCGAGCGGTGACCCGGAGAACGACCCGGTGACGGTGGCCTAGCTGTGCGGGTGGCGGGCCAGGCGGGGGTGCGCGTCAGTCCTCGTCGTCGTCGTCGTCCGCGCGGGACAGTGCCTCGGTGACCATGCGGGAGGCGAAGTCGGGGTCGTCGGTGATCCGGTTGATCTGCTCCGCGAGCAGGAAGGCGGTGGCTTCCAGCGGAGTCATCTCCGCCCGCGTCCAGTCCCCGTACTGCATCCGCCACAGGTTGGGGCTCAGCCCGGTGCCCGCAGCGATCACCAGGCCGGCCATGGTGGGAATGGCCTCGGGTCGGACGCTCTTGGGCATCATGCGCATCGTGGCCACCAGACTGGGCACCACGTACTCGATGACGTCCTTGTCATGGGCCTCGTGCGCCTGCCGCAGCCAGGTCATGAACATGAAGATGAGCGTGCACGCGCCGTCCAGCACGTCATGGGCCCCCTTGGGCCCCAGCGACGCGGTGAACTGCTCGATCAGCGCCTGTTGTTCGGGATCGGCCTCGGTCCTGCCGGCATGGATGCCCTTGAGCCGGGAGTCGATCATCATGAGCGCCGCGCCCACGTCGCCGACGGGAGCATGCTGGGGGTCGTAGGGCGATGACACAGATTCATCCTCATGCGGCTGCGATGGGTAATGAGACGTGTCTGTAGAGTAGCCGCCGCCGCGACGGGGCCGGAGGCTTTTCGCCGATACGTTGACGCGGTGGTGGGTGTGGCTGTAGGCGTTCGGCGGCCCGCCTTTCCGGTAGGCGATCGGGGTACCCCTCCACCCGGCGTACGCCCCTCCTTCCCCGGCCGGCCGGCCGGTCGGCCCGCCGTCAGGCGGGCCGGCGCCGCGGCAGCAGCAGGGTGAGCAGCGCGATGGCGAGTGCGAGCCCGGCCGCCACCAGGAAGACCAGGTCGTAGCCGGCGGCGAGAGCCTCGGCCGGGGAACTCCCGTGGGCCTGTGACGCGGCCCTGGTGCCGGCGACAGTGGCGAGCACCGCCAGGCCCAGTGAGCCGCCCAGTTGGCCGGCGGTGTTGGCCAGGCCGCCGACGATGCCCGCGTCGCCCTCGGGCACGTCGGAGGTCGCGGCGGCCATCAGGGTGGGGAAGGTCAGTCCGATGCCGGTCGCGATCAGCAGCGTGGGCCCGAGCACGCCGGCGAGGTAGCCGCTGCCGGCCCCGGCCTGGGCGAGCCAGCCGAAACCGGCGAGGAAGCCGCCGCTGCCGGCCAGCAGCAGCGGGCGCACGCCAAGTCGTGGCAGCAGCGCGGAGGCCCATCGCGCGACCACCACGAACGTCACCGCGGCGGGTGTCTGCCCGAGCCCGGCGCGAAGCGCGCCGAAGCCCAGCACGTTCTGCAGGAACAGTGAGGTGAAGTACCACATCGCGATGCCGATCCCGCCGAAGAGCAGCAGCATGCCGTTGCCGACGGCCACCCCCCGGATGCCGAACAGCCTTAGCGGCAGCAGCGGTTGGGCGGCGAAGCGCGCCTCCACCACGGTGAAGCCGACGAGCAGGAGCAGTCCCGCCGCGGCCGGTCCGAGGACCGGCGCGGACGTCCAGCCGTGGTCACCGCTCTGCATGACCCCGTAGATCAGCGCGGCCAGCCCCGCCGTCCCGGTCACCGCGCCGCTGAGGTCGAGCGACTCGCGCCGTCCGGTCCGGGTGCCGGCCAGCGACATCATGGCCACGACGACCAGCAGCGCGCCGATCGGTACGTTGACCAGAAAGACCCACCGCCACGACAGGCCGGTGGTGAGCGCGCCGCCCGCGACCGCGCCGGCCATCCCGCCGACACCTCCCGAGGCGGACCAGGCGCCGAACGCCCGGGCCCGCGCGGGGCCTTCGGCGAAGCCGGTGTTGATCACGGCCAGCGTCGCCGGGGCCAGCATGGCGGCTCCCACGCCCTGTACGACGCGGGCCGCCACCAGGGCGTCCGCGGCGGTCGCCAGGCCGCCGACCAGGCTCGCGGCGGAGAACAGCAGCAGCCCGGCGACCAGCATCCGGCGATGGCCGAACAGGTCGGCGGCGCGGCCGCCCAGCAGCATGAAGCCGGCGAAGGTGAGCAGGTAGCCGTTCACCACCCAGGCCAGGCCGGCGGCCGTGAAGCCGAGGCCCCGGTCGATCGAGGGCAGGGCGACGTTGACGATGGACGCGTCCAGAATCACCATGAACTGGCAGGCACAGGCCAGCGCCAGGACCAACCAGGCCGGGCCGGTCGTCAGGCGCGGGTGACGGCGGGTCAGGGTGTGCGCGGATGGTTCGGACGTCACTGGCGCCTCCTGAAGTGGCGAATGCGGATCTGCGGTGGGTGTTCGGTGAGCCGGCTCGTCGGTGGTGCTCATGTCTTTCGCTGCTGCTTTCGGCATCTGAGTCATCCCCGGCGGGTGGCGCGGGATCGTGGATCGCCGTCGCCGTTCACGCGGCCTGGGGCGTCCTTCCGGCCTCGGCCGCGCGGGCGTTGTCGGCCTCGGCCGCGCGGGTGCCTGCCAGCAGTCGGATCGTGGTCCGGGCCAGCCGCCGTCCCTGGTACCGGGCCGCGTCGAGGGTCGCGGCGTCGGGGCCGTCTCCGGGCGAACTGCTCACGTAGGACGTGCCGTAGGGGTTGCCGCCGGCGGCGTGCACGGCCGGATCGGTGAACCCGGGCGGGACGATCAACGCTCCCCAGTGGTAGAACACGTTGGCCAGCGACAGGATCGTGGCCTCATTGCCGCCGTGCCGGTTGAACGCCGAGGTGAACGCCGTCACCGGCTTGTCGGCCAGAGTGCCCGCCTGCCACAGCCCGCCGGTCTGGTCGATGAACTGCTTGAGCTGCGCGGCCGGCGCGCCGAACCGCGTCGGCGTCCCGAACGCGAACGCGTCGGCCCACGCCAGGTCCTCCACCGCCGCCTCCTCGATCGACGCGGTGGCGTCGGCGTGCCGCCGCCACGCCGGGTTCTGGTCGATCGCGCTGTCGGGCGCCA
>FTKT01000056.1_pt1 | contig 18434 bp, 14 predicted proteins | sample 1658271 | NCBI WGS metagenome assembly FTKT01 (sample SAMEA3914811, study PRJEB12502) | metagenome | biome: forest; material: soil | place: Canada | collected 2011-08-04 | depth 0.3 m | reverse complement strand
CGCGTCCGCTCGACCAGGTCGGCGAGGGCGCACACCACCGGAGGATCGTCCGGGTCCGGCGGAGAGCCATTGCCCAGCATCTCGACCAACTGCACGACCAGGCCGCCGACCTCCCGCAGAGGCGCACTCTTCAGCTCCTGGTCGAAGACGTCATCGGCCCGCCACGTCCACAGCGCCCACTGCGTAGCCAGGTGCAACGGCGCACCGGTCGCACCCGGCCACGCCCGCAAGCACAGGTCCACGTAGCCGTGCGCCAGATAGGCCGACGGATCGGGGTGAAGCTCGTGCTGATGCAGGAACGTCGCCGCCGAGACGTACAGGTCCGTACGCCGGGGATCGGTCACCTCCATGGGGACACCGCCTCGGCATGCTCGGCGCAGGCGACCACGGCCCAGATGAGGCCGTCAGCCTTCTGGTGCCCGGCCGGCCGCAGCCCGGACGTCTCGGGACAGGCGATGCACTGCCGCTCGTGCAGCTGGTCGTACGTCAGGAGAGCTTCTGTACACGGCAGTCCAGTGACGGGCCGCAGTGAAGTGGTGAGGTCAGCCATACCGCCAGGATCGGCTGGTCAGCGTGACGACCGGAGAGCCAGCAGTAGAGGCCAATCCGGGACAGGGGGCCAGAGAGGGGCCAACATGGTGACATGGTCGACGAGACTGAGACGTTCGGGGCACTACTGCGCCGCCTGAGGAGCCAGACCGGCCGAACTCAGACCGAGCAGGCGGAACTCCTCTGCGAGCTGATGCGGGATTCGCTGGGGAGCGTCACCAGGTCAGAGGTCTCGCGCTACGAGCGAGGGAAACGCATCCCGCGCCCGCGGATGTCGCGCTACATGGCACTCTCGTTCGGCGTGCCCGAGGGTGAGCTGATGCGCCGCGCGGACGCCGCTCGCCGGTCACGCGCACCCGGCCCGAGCCGTACCGTGGGATGCCCTGGCCTACCCAACGTCGGAGATGACCAGGAGGGGCGCGTGGAGCGGCGGCAGTTCATGGGTGGCCTGTTGGGGCTGGGACTCGCCTCAGAGCCGTGGGGCCGGCTCGCAGCCGCGATCGGTAACTCCGGCCCAGCCGATGCTCCCATCGCAACGGTCATGGGCGATCGCACCGCAGCCCTATTTGAGGCCGAAGAGCACACCCCCGCAAGCCAGTTGTACACCGGCCTGACCTCCCACCTGGACCACCTCTCCCTGCTGATCGGAGCAGGCGGGCCCTTCCGCGGCGACCTCCTCGTCTCAGCCGGGGAGACCGCCGCACTGGCGGGGTGGTTGGCGTTCGACATGGGTGACCTGACCGTCGCGAAGGGCTTCTTCCAGACGGCCACCATGGCGAGCCGAGAGGTTGACCACCCGCCCCTGGAGGCCCTCGTGCTGGCCTATATGAGCTACCTGGTCGAAGATCCGCGCACGGCCCGCGACCTGCTGAGGTCAGCTCAGGCGCACGTTCGGGCACCGGGATACGCGACTGCACGGGCCTGGGTCTCCGCGCGCGAGGCCGAGGAGGCCGCGGCCACAGGGGACCGGGACGGCGCGCTGCGGGCCATCGAGCGCGCGCAGGCGGTCTACGACTACGCCTCCCCCGACACTGAGCAACCGTGGGTGCGGTTCTTCTCCCGGGCCCGACTGGACAGCATGACCGTGGCGACGTACGCCCGACTGGACCACCGGGACCTGGGCGACGTCAGCGAGGCTGCGCTGCGCTCCCTACGGCCCGAGGACGTCAAGGTCCGGGCGGTGATCTTGGGGGACGTCGCGACAGCATTCGTGGCGAGCGGAGATCTGGAGCGGGGCGCAGCCGTCGCTCGCGAGGCCATGACCGTGACCCGCGAGGCGGAAGCAACGCTGGGCCGGCAGCGGCTGCGCGCGCTCGCCGCACATCTGCCTACCGGGCCCCTGATCGCTCGGCAGCTACGCGACGAACTCGCGCATGTGTAGGTCAGATGCTGGTTTCGGCGGTGATCCACTGGAGGTACGCGGCGCTGCCGTGGGTGATGTCGGTAGCGATGATTTCTGGCGTGTCGTAGGTGTGGGTGGCCTTGATGATCTGCTCCAGGTCGGAGAAGCGCTCGGCGCTCAACTTGTAGAGCACGCGCCACTCCTCCTCGGCCTGGACAGCGCCGTCCCACCAGTACACGGACCGGATCGGCCCGTCGATCTGGGCGCAGGCCGCAACCCTCGCGCTGACGCCGGCGCGGGCGAGTTCCTCAGCTCGCTCAGCAGAGTCGGTGGTGGTCAGGACGGTGATGTAGGCACTCACGATGCTCCCCAGGTCTGGTGTCCGGCTCAGAGCCTACCCAAGTGGCGACGAAGCTCCCCCGCCCTCCCGAAGGAGTCCTCCCCGCGCGAGCGGCGGTCAGCCGGGCGTGCACGAGTGCATCAGCATGACGCTTGCGTCCTCCCCTTCCGGACGACGACGGTCATAACGGTGCGCCCAAGTATCAATCCAGAATGGCAGGCCCCTCACAGCGTGCGACGTGAGAAGCCTGCCCCATGGCAAGGGAGAGCTTCAATGGCTGACGATCGTCTCGTCATCTCGTACGAGTCGCGCCACTTCGCCGACGTGGACTGGTCGTTGAAGGCTGACCGGTGGAAAGCGCATTTCTACGAGAACGGCGCCGAGCGGAGAGCCGGAGGGGCGGAGATCACCCGAGTGGTTCCCGGGGTGACCCCGAACCCCCGTGCGGCGCTTGAGGTTGATACCGGGCTGCTCGACCGCATCCCGCGCGTGGTTTTCACCGAGGACGGCGACCTGGTCCCCGCACTGGCGGAGCTACGTCCCCCGCTGCTGCTCCTGCTGGAGTCGGTCCACGTCACGGAGGAATGGCGGGGCAAGGGGGTGGGCATGAGGCTGGCTGTTGCGGCGCTGCGGCGGCTGGCCGTTCCGGGGACGGTGGCCGTCTGCTACCCGGCCCCCATCCACGACCACGGGCCGGACGAACCGTGTTCCTACGAGTCTGCCGACCCGGAGATCCGGCGGCCGGACGAAGAGGCGGTGGCCAAGCTCAGGACGGCATGGGAGCGGCACGGCTTCTCGCATCTCGACCAAGGCGTCTACACGATGGTTTTCGTCTGAGACCGCCGAGAGCTGTGCCGCGGTGCGTGCCCGCCGCTCCGGTCTCCGGAGATCCGGTCGGCAGCGAGTTCTGCGTCAGTCGGCCGAGCCGGTGAGCACTCCTCGGAAACGGGCGCGACGGCTGTACCGAACGGGCCGGTCGAAACGCGAGGTCGCGGCAGGGCAAGGCCGGTAGCACCGGCCCCGGCCAGGTGACGGTGCTTCACGTTCGCTGAGCGGGGCTGCCCCTGCCCCCCTGCGGATCCGCGCGGCCCGTCCCCCTACGATGACCGCCATGGACACAGGGGGGCCGAACGCCCAGCTCATCGATGGTCGCTTCGAACTGCTGGAGCGGCTCGGCGGTGGTGGCATGGGGCTGGTGTGGCGGGCGCGCGACAACGCGCTGCATCGGGAAGTCGCCTTGAAGGAGGTGCGGCCGCTGGATCCGGGGGCGCTCGACGACGATCCGAAGGCCGCGCGGGTGATGCGTGAGCGGGTGCTGCGCGAGGCGCGGTCGTTGGCGCGGCTCAACCATCCGCACGTGGTGACGATCCATCACATCGTGGATCTGCCGGAGTACCCCTATCCGTGGCTGGTCATGGAGTTGGTGACCGGTGGCTCGCTGTACGACCGGCTGGCGCGGGGCCCGATGTCGCCGGCCGAGGCGGCCCGGCTCGGCCGGGGGGTGCTCTCCGCGCTGCGGGCCGCGCACGCGGCGGGTATCCAGCATCGCGACGTGAAGCCCGGCAACATCCTGCTGCGCGCCGACGGCACGCCCGTGCTCACCGACTTCGGTATCGCCGCGCTGCGGGAGTCGACCAGTCTGACCACCACCGGGGGGCTGATCGGCTCGCCCGAGTACATCGCGCCCGAGCGGATCCGTGGCGAGGAGGGCAATCCGGCCTCCGACCTCTGGTCGCTCGGGATGGTGCTCTACGTCGCCGTCGAGGGCCACCACCCGCTGCGGCGCGCCACCAGCATCGCCACGCTCGCCGCCGTGCTCGACGAGCCGGTCCCGCCGTCCGTGCGTTCGGGGCCGCTGGGCCCGGTGCTCTCCGCCCTGCTGGTCCGGAACACGGCGGCCCGCCCGGACGCCGGGCAGCTCGACCGCCTGCTCGCCGCGGTCGAGGCCGGCGGAACGCCGGGCCAGGGAACAGCCGCACCCGCGCAGCCGACCGCCGACACCGTGCGCGCCGCGATCGACACCATGCGGCTGAACACCCGGTCGGGCGCGCCCTCGGCGACGCGGGTCGAGGACGTACGGCCCGTAGCGGTCGGCGCCCGCTCCGGCGGGAGCCCGGCGAGGCGCAGGGCGATGTGGTCCAGCTGGACGGCTGCCGCGGTGCTGGCCGGCGCCGTGTTCTGGACGGTGAACTACGGCTATGGGAAGGACAGTTCGTCGGGCAGCTCGCCGGTCACCGCCTCTCCCGAGCATCCGGGCCTGATCACCCCGCAGGGCGCGCGTTCGGTGATCCAGTCGATGGGCCCGGCGATGGGCGGTACCCAGGTCGTGGAGTTCTGGCTCTCCGCCGACAACGCGTACGCCCGGGCGCCCCTCCAGGGGGACCCGAAGCTCTACGACAAGTTCAGCTACCGGGGCGGCAAGACCTCCCGTGATCCGAACGGCGGCGGCACGCTGTCCGGCGACGGCGCGGTGCTGGACCTCAACACCGTCGCCTGGGACAAGCTGCCCGGACTGCTCCAGCAGGCGTACACCACCCTCGGCATCGCCCACCCGACCGACGAGTACGTCATCGTGCAGAACAGCGTGTACACGCCCGGGGTGGCCTTCATGGTCTACGTCAAGGACGCGTACGGCAGCGCCTACCTGACGGCGGACCTCAAGGGCCAGGTGGTGGGGACCAACCCGCGTACGTAGGCGCGGTGCGGCCGGCTCGCGTACGCGGGTTGGGTAGTTCTACCGATGTCCGCGCGGGCGATCTGCGCCAGCATGGGGGTACGGCGTCGAGGCGGGGGCCACTGAGCGCTCCCCCGGACCTGACGTGCCGTCGAGCGACGTCCGGCGTGCCGTCAACTGCCGTCCGGCCATCGCCGACCCCTGACAGATGGAACGCGGAGACAAGCAACGCATGGGTATTCTCGGCTCGATCAAGGGCCTGTTCACGTTCAACTACAACATCATGGCCGACGCACCCGCGCTGACCGGCGAGCAGGACCGCGGCCTCGCACTCGGTGCGGTGTACGCGAGCGAGGGCGATCTGCCGATCAACGCCCTGACGATGGAGACCGACGCCAAGACCGCCGCCAGGGTGCTGCGGGGCCCGTGGGGCGTGGTGGACGCCGAGACCGCCCGGGAGACCTACCGCTACCTGCTCGGCAGCGGCCACCGGGGCGCCTACCAGGTGGTCCGCCCGTACTTCGAGGAACTGGGCGGCGCGAAGAAGCGCAGCGACTACGTCGCCATCCAGCGGCGCGGGGCGCAGGAGCTGCCCGAGGTGGCACTCCGCTGCGGGCTGGTCCCCGAGGACGTGCTGCGCTACTTCAGCGGCTACACGAACACCGTCTACGAGGTGGAGCGCAACCTTCCCGAGAAGCACCCGAAGTCGATCGCCGGCTGGGACGCGGCCCGGGTGGTCCACGTCAGCCGGCTCTTCCTGGACGCCGGCTTCATCGAGCCGGACGAGGCCTGGGCGGCGATCGCGCAGGCGGTGCAGCTGGCCCGCACCGAGCACTCCTCCTGGGCCGAGTTCAACGGCGGCTTCATCTTCGGGCGCGCGTTCTGGCAGATGGGGCTGGGCGGCGCGAACGCGGAGAAGATCGCCCGGGACGTCTCGACGTTCCAGTTCAACTCCGAGCGCCTGCTCACCCGCGAGGACAGCCCCTGGGTGCGGCTCGCCTGGTAGCCGTCCGCATCGGACGGGCCGACGGTCCGGGCTGTCAACTCCGCTGTGGGGCGTCAGAGTTGAAGGCCCGGGCCGTCGGCCGCGGGAAGGCCGGGACGGGCGTCAGCTCGGCCGCCCACCCGCCGTGCCGGGGCGGCCGCCGGGGGTCGCACCAGGGCCGGAGCTGGGGCCGAGCACGGCGTGGGTCAGGCTCGCCCGGTTGGGCACGCCGAGCTTGCGGTAGATCCGGCCCAGGTGACTGTCGATCGTGCGCACACTGAGCACCAGGGCGCCGGCGATCTCGCCGCTGGTCATGCCCGTGCTGGCCAGGCCCGCGATCTCCCGCTCCCGCGCGGTGAGCACGGCCAGGACGGCCGGCGCGGCCGGCGCGTCACCGGGCGCCGGGGCCGCGGTCCCGACGACGTGCGTAGTGTGCGCGGTGTGCGCGACGTGCGCCGCGAGCGCCGTGAGCCGGTCGCGCTGCTGGGTGATCTCCTCTGACAGCCGGGCCGAACCGCACTGTTGGGCCAGTAGCTCCGCCCGGTCCAGCCGGTCGGCCACCTGGTCGGCCTCTCCCGCGTCCAGCGCGAGCGCGGCCGCCATGACCAGCGTGCGGGCGACCTCGATCCGCTCACCCCCGGCGGTGAAGTGCGCGATTGCCTGCTGCGCGCCGAGCAGGGCCGGCCCGGTCTCCCCGCGCACGGCGTGGGCCCACATCCGCGCGCGCCGGGCGAAGCCGAGCCGGCTCTCGGACGGGAGTTCTTCGACGCAGCGCTCGGCGAGCCGCGCCCAGTGCTCGACCGCCGCCCGATCGCCCTCGGCCAGGGCCGCCGCTGCCAGGGTGTCGCAGGAGCGCGGCCGGCGCCAGGCGGTGAGCCGGGGCAGGTCGGTTCCGCCCGCCGCGTCCAGCAGCAGCCAGCCGGACCGGACCGGGTCGCCGGTGAGCAGGACCAGGCCGGCCGCCAGGCAGCGGACCCCGACGGCCCAGCCGGGTGCCTGCCCATCGGCGAACTCCGCTGCGCGGTCGGCTAGTTCGCGAGCCTGGCGGGCGTCGTGCGGGCCGCCCCGCCAGAGCAGGGCCTCCGCCCGGAAGAGCGCCAGGCCGGCCCTGGTCGCGGGGTTGCCGGCGCGTTCGACCAGCGGGGCGGCCTCGTCGAGGGTCGCCAGTGCGCCGTGCAGGTTCCCGGCGCGCAGCCGGGTGTTGGCCAGGCTCATCAGCGTCATCGGCCGGACGTACGTCTGCCCGGTGCGCCGGGACAGCTCCGCGCCGCGGGCGAGGTGGCGTTCGGAGTCGGCCAGTCGCCCCAACATGCCCTCGGTCATGCCAAGTTGGTAGGCGGCCTCCAGGTTGGTCAGCAGCGCGGCGTCGGAGGTGGCGTCGACCAGTTCGGCCGCCCTGGCCACCGTCGCGCGGGCGCCCGCGAGGTCGGCGGTAAAGAGGTGGGCGAGCGAGGCCTGGGCCAGCGCGTTGGCCTCGCCGACCCGGTCGTGGTGGCGACGCGCGATCGCGGCGCCCGTCTCGGCGTGCTGGAGGGAGGTCGCGAAGTCCTGGAGGTCGTAGGTGTAGTCGGCGAGTTCGGCGTGCAGGGCGGCGGCCGTCGCGGAGTCCTGGTCGGCCAGGGCCGTGAGGCCGGCGCGGGCGATCGCGCCGGCCTCGGTGAAACGGCCGAGCCTTCGTTCGATCCGGCTGGCGTCGGCCAGCGCGGTCGGGGCGGCGCCCTGCTGCGGCGGCCGGCCTGGTCCGGCGGTCCGCAGGGCGTCGAGCAGCGCGCGGCCCTCCGGCGCGTCCCCGGTCAGCAACCGGGTCTGGGCGAGCAGCACCCGCGCCTCGTGCCAGTGCGGCCGGCCCTCGTGCAGCAGCGAGAGCGCGGCTTGCAGGTACTCGGCCGCGGTGGCGGGCGAGCTGTGCAGCGAGTCGCGGGCGGCGGCGATCAGGGTCGTCACGTGCTCCGGCCGGCCCGGGTCGGCGGCCCGGACGACATGGTGGGCGCGCCGGGCGATCGGCGCCGCCCGCTCGGCCAGCGCGAGTTCGGCTCCGCGGTGCAGGGCGAGGCGGCGGCTGGGTTCGAGCCGCTGGTAGACCACCTCGCCGACCGCACGGTGACGCAGCGTCAACTGCGGTGCGGGGTCGGCCGGTCGGACCAGATCGAGACCGGCGAGGACGTCCAGCGCCCGCATGGTCGCGGCCGCCTCCAGGCCGGCCACCGCGGCGAGCAGTTCCGGGTGGCACGGCTCACCGAGCACCGCCGCGGCTTGGAGCACGGCGAGCGCGGTGCGGTCCAGGCCGGCCAGCTCGCCCAGGATCGCCAGGCCCGCGTCGGCGCTCGCCCCGCCGGTGGCGGCGAGGACCTTGAGGTACTGCGGATTGCCCAGGCAGGCGCGGTGCACCCGCTCGGCGTCGGGGTGCTCACCGAGCAGGGCGAGCGCCTCCTCGCGGGAGAGCGGTCCGAGGTGGCGCACGTCGAGCTGCCCGGCGGAGGCGGCCCGGGCGAGTACGGCGGCCAGGGCGGGCGCCAGTTGGCGCTGCCGGTAGGCCAGCAGGTAGAGCGCCGGGCCGGCGGCGGCCGTGCGGAGCAGCCGCTCCAGCTCCGCGACCCCCTCGGCGGGGAGCTGGTGCAGGTCGTCCAGGGCCACCAGCACGGGCGCGGCCGGCGCGGCCGGCTCACGCAGCGCGTGCGGGTCATGCAGCACATGCGGCTCGCGCAGCACGTGCGGGTCGCGGCGGCCGGGTGCCGCGAGCACCCGGACTCCGGCGGCCCGGGCGTACGCGGTCGCCGTCAGCAGCAGCGTGCTCTTGCCGATGCCCGGCTCCCCCACCAGCGCGATCGCCCGCCCCCGGCCCGCGGCCAGCTCACCCAGGGCCGAGCGCAGGTCCTCGACCTCGCGCTCCCGGCCGACCAGCCGAGGAGCGCCGGGCGGCAGAGCGTGGAGCCGCAGCGGCGCCTCACCGGCCGCACCCGGTACGGAGACCTCCGCCCCCGGGCCGCCGTCCGCCCGACCCGGCCGTGTGGGCGCGAGTTCGGGCGGTGAGCCGTGGCTCCACTGATCGTCAGACATGAACCGCACAGTAGCCGCCCCCGCCGACGCTCCCGTCCGACGGCCCGCCAGGTAGCCCCCGACCCCGGCCCCGCTGCCCGTCCGCGTCACTCGCGGAACGCGGCCGCGTCCTCGGCCGCCTTGAACGCGGACCTCCCGCGCCGCACCACGCAGGCCGGGAAGAGCGCGACCGACGACCTGGCCGCCGGCTGAGCGGCCGCCGCCACCGCACGCGCGCCCGTCCGGGGGCGGGACCGGCACCCAGCGGCCGGCGCCCCCATGTTCGGCGCCCCCACGTTCGACGTCCCCACGCCCGGCATCCCCACGCCCGGCGGACCGGCGCACGCCGGCGGCCCCGGGCGGCACTGTCCCAAACAGATGAACTCCACCCAGGTTCACCACAACTGCCCTACAAGCACGGTACATTGACCTGGCCAACCGCCCGTACCCGGCCGGCCGGCAGGAGACGCGCGCGGCCTGGCCACAACGGGCCGCGCAGCCGAGGGTGCAACGGCGCCACCTTTCAGTACGCTACCGAGTCATTGCATTCAGTGATGGTGACGTCGCTCTACCGAGGTAGGGGGCTGGCCGGCGATGCGGGACACCTCTGGCCGACCGATGGCAGACGCAGGGGACAGCGGACGGCCCACCTGGCTGATCCGGGATCAGGTGCTGGAGCGGATCGACCGTACACCGTCGGCCCCGCTGACCCTGCTGGTGGCACCGGCCGGCTACGGCAAGACGACCGTACTGGCGCAGTACCTGGAGCGGTTCTCCGGGCAGGTCGTCCGCTGGCGGCCGCGGCGCGGCACGACTGCGGCCAGGACCATGCTGACGGCCCTCTGCCGCACGCTGCCGGGCGCGCCCCAACGGCTCGGCCCGGTCACCGTGGAGACCTTTCTGCGGCACGTCGAGCACCACCCGGGCCCAGTGCTGCTGACCGTCGACGACCTTCACCTGATCCACGGCACCGACGCGGAGTCCGCGCTGGAGGAGATCGTCCTGCTGGCCCCGCCCAACCTGCGGCTGCTGGCCGCCGGGCAACGGCTGCCGGGGCTGAACCTGACCCGCTGGGAGCTGGCGGGCAGCACGGTGCTGGGGCCGGCCGAGCTGCGGCTGCGGGCGAGCGAGGTACGCCGGATGCTCTGGGGCGTCTACGGCAGCCGGCTGGACTTCCGGCAGGTGAACGAACTGGACGCGCTCACCCGGGGCTGGCCCGCCGCACTCCAACTGCTGCGCCCTGCCCTGCTCCACCTGCCGGCCGGCGACCGGCTGCCGGAACTGGACACCGTGGTCGGCTCGTTGACCCACGCCTACCTCGACCGGGAGGTGATCGGACCGCTGCCGGCGCGGCTGACGCACTTCCTGGAGCAGGTCAGCACCCTGCCGCTGCTCGACGCCGCCCGGTGCGACGCGCTGGCCGGCGGCTCGGAGAGCGCCTGGCTGCTGGACGCGCTGGCCGGCGAGCGCGGGCTGCTGGAACGCGGACGGATCAGCGGCACCTTCTCCTGGGTGCCGCTGCTGCGCAACCACCTGCTGCGCCGCCTGGCCGAACGCCTCGGACGGGACGAGCCTGCCCCACCGGCGAAGCCGACCCCACCAGCCCCACAAGCCCGCCCGGCCCCACCAGCCCGCCCACCACGGCACGCAGCGCAGCCGGTCGCGACCCGGGCGCCCGCCCCCGCGGGGTACCGGCCGCCCGCCCCGGCGCTGCGACTGCGCTGCTTCGGCGGATTCGAACTCACCCTCGGCGAACGCTCCTTGGACTGGACGGCGGTACGCCCCCGGGCCCGCGCCCTGCTCCGGATGCTGGCCGTCCACGCGGGCCGGCCGGTGCACCGGGAGCTGCTGATCGAGGCGTTCTGGCCGGAGCGGCCACCGGCCACCGGCGCCCGCTGCCTGCACGTCGCGGTCTCCGCGCTGCGCACCGTGCTGGAACCGGGCGCCCCGCGCGGGGCCGCCCAGTTGCTGGTCCGCTCGGGCGAGGCCTACCTGCTGCGGATCCCACCGCACGGCAGCTGCGACCTGCGACGCTTCGAGACCGCGCTCGCCGACGGGCTGCGCTCCGCCGCCGGAACGCCGGACTCCGCCATCCGGGCGCTGCGCGAGGCGCTCGACACCTACACCGGCGAACTGCTGCCCGAGGACGGTCCCGCCGAGTGGGTGGTGGACCACCGCGAGCACTACCGGCGGGCGGCCGGCGAGGCCGCGCTCACCCTCGCCAAACTCGAACTCGCCTGCGGCCGCCCGCTGCTGGCCGCCCAGGCGGGCGCGCGCGGCGTGGAGATCGACCCGTTCAGGGACGACGCCTGGCAGACCCTGATCACCGCCCACCAACAGTGCGGTGACACCGCGGCGGCCGAACGGAGCCGCAAGGGCCATGCCCGGATGCTGCTCTCACTCGGCCTGGCCGACCAGAGCCTCGGCGGACCGGGCCGCTGAGCAGCGGCTGCGCTTGTCAGTACCGCTCATCGCTGCCCGGAACTCATGAAGGTCGCCAGCACACGGAACAGGGGGAAGTTGGGAATCCTGGCAACGGGCTCATTGGAGAGCGCGAGGAACTTGCCCTCTTTCTTGATCTTCGCATAGCCGCCGGATATCCGAAGCTCGCGGAGTTCACCCCACGGCACGATCCCCTTCTTGGCGTGCACACCGGCCCTGGAGATGGAGACCTTCCCGAACGACAGAGCCTGCCCCTGCTCCAACGCCGTGATCGCCGCAGGCAGTTGAATCAGCGCGATCCGCTGCCCGGCCAGGAAGCCGAGGTCGGCGTACTGCTCCGCCTGATGCGTGTTCAAGCGGCCGGCCAACGTGGTGATGACCTCCGACCTGTCGTTGTACATCCCCTTCATCTCCAGCTCGACGCCGTCGGACCGGATGAAGCGGTAGTGGAACCGGGTCGAGTCGTACTTGCTGTTCACGAAGCCGGCGGTTCGACCCTGATAGGTCGTCATGACCTGGTCGTAGCGGAAGACCAGCGGCGCCCGGCCGTCACGGATGTCGTGCTGGACGAGCCCGTGCCCGAAGCCGTACGTCCTCCCGACCTCGACGACCGTGAAGCGCTTGATGGTATCGGTCTTGAACGCCTGCTCAAACGCGCCAAGCCCGAACTGCTCAGCGGCGGCACGTACTTCGGGAGAGATGTCGGAGACCGCGAGGACAGTCATGGTCAGATGATATGCGCGGCTCTTCGGGTGGGACACAGTGCTGCAGAACGGAGTCATTGAGGATCTTGCCCTGGTTGACGCCTGTCCAGCGTATCGACCGCCACCCAGGTGCACTGCCTCAGTCACCCGGCCGACTCGCCTCAGCCACACACCGGTTGGGCCGGTCATTGCCCCGGTACAGCTGGGCACCGGCGACGACCACCTGCCGGTCCGGGTCGGGATGGGCGTCGAGTTCGTCGGCGGCCCGGTAGCCGAGGACCACGCTGGTGCGGGTCGATCCGCCGCTGTTTGCCCCGACGGTGTGGAGGACGGTCCCGTCGAAGAGCAGGACGCCACCGGCCGGAGCCGGTACCGGGACGGCCTGTTCGGCGAGCTCGGCCAGCTCGGGATGCTCGTCCATCCAGGTGCCGCCGCCGTCTGGCTGCGGCACGCCGACGTAGGGCGCGCGGTGGGAGCCGGGGACGATCCACGTGCAGCAGGTCGGGCTGCGGTGTGCGGCGACGGCGGAGGGCAGCTGCGAGACGGGGAAGAGGGTGTCAGCGGGCAGCACCACTGCGGCGGGAGCGTCGGACAGGTGGTGCAAGGCCGCATAGGCGGCGCCGGCGGTGCCGAGCGGGTGGTCCTCCCGATGGACGGTCAGCTCCACCCGCCGGGCCGCGTGGGTGAGGGCGTAGCTCTCGACGGCTTCGGCACCGGTGGCCGGATCGCTGCTGGTGAGTACGGCGATACGGCGAAACCCGGCGGCGGCCAGCTGGGCGAGGGCGTGACCGAGCATGGGGGTGCGGCCGGCGGGGGTGTCGATCGGCACCAGCACCTTCGGCGTGCGGTGCAGTTCGGGGTCGGCGGCGTCGCGTAGTCGGCTGCCCTTGCCCCCTGCCAGGACCAGGGCGACGGAGCGGCCGGGAAGGGAGACGAGGGTGCTGGTGTAGTAGTGGGCGGCGGGGCGGGCGGTGTCGGTGATACTCCGTTCGACCACGGGGTCCTCCCGGGGTGGGCGGGTGAGCTGGGATGCCGGGCCCGACCCGCCGCCTGCGGGGTCACAGGAGCTGGAGGCGGTCCAGGGCGAGGTAGGCGGCGGCGGTGTCGGTCATCTCGCCGCCGCGGAGCACAGTGGTGCGGAACTCGGGCAGGGGGAGGGTGACGACCTCGATGAACTCGGTGCGCTCAGGGGTCGGCTCGGCGACCTTGGTGCAGTTGGTGGCGAAGAAGGCGAACCGGCGGGCGTTGGAGTAGGCGTCGTGCCAGTACGGTCCGGCGGCGTGGACCTCGCCCTGGTAGCCGGTCTCCTCCAGCAGTTCCCGGGCGATGGCGTCCGCCGCTTGCTCGCCGGGTTCGACGAATCCGCCGGGAAGTTCGTACAGCACGCGGCCGGGACCGGGCCGGTACTGACGGGCGAGGATGACCTGCCGGTCGGGAGTGAGGGCGAGCACGGCGCCGGCCGGACGCTCGCGCTTGAGGTAGAACTCCTCCTTCCGGCCGTCGGGCATTTCGAAGTCGACGCGGTCCACGGACCGGCCGAACTTGCTGAAGACGGTGGTTCGTTCGATCTCGCGCCAGAACGTACTGGTGTCGTCGGTCATGGCCAGGACTGTACGGGTCCGGACCGGGCCGGAGCGCCCGTTCCATCACCTGCCGACGGTCGGTCCCGGCCGGCGGGTAAGACACCTCCAAGAGACCACCTGATCGGGTGACGGCTTCCGGGTGCTGACCAAGGGAACCAGCGCGGCTGGTTCTGAGGCGATGTCAGAGGGCGGGAAATTCGGATGACATTCAGCCGTGCGGAGCAATTTCCGGGTGACCGCCACTGTCGCCGACCGTATCCGCTTCGCTACCGTCGAATTGAGCGGACGAAGCAGTCCTGGGGGCGGCTGATGGGCAGACCGAACAGCGAGTTCAGGCGGCTGCGCGAGCAGGAGTGGCAACTGGGCCGCCGCGAAGCGGCAGAGTTCCTGGTGCGGGAGTCGATCAAGCTCGGCGAACCGGCCTTCCTGGTCGCGCGGACGATCGCCACCTGGGAGGACGGCGTGAGCGCCTGGCCCCGTCCGAAGTACCGCCGCCTGCTGCACGCGGTGACCGGCCGAAGCGCCACCGAACTTGGCTTCACGCCCCCGCAGCGCCACTCTCGAAAGCCCAGGCCGACCGATCCCCGCGCCGGAGGTGATGAGGACATGCGGCGCCGAAGTGTTCTCCTCGGGGTCGGCGCCACCGTGTTCACCTCCCCCGCTACGCCGCCAGATCACCAGCCACACCAGGCACAACCGCTTCACGCTGGTCACCGCCCACCTCGCCGACGGCGGCCGGCCGATCGGCTTCGGCTACGGCTTCCGCTGCTCCCCCGCCTACTGGCTCGGCGCCGAACTCCTCACCAGCATGAGCAGCCCGGTGACCGCCGTGGAGCAACTCTCAGGTCTGTGTGAACTCGCGGTCCTGCCCGCCTGGCAAGGTCTCGGCGTCGGCAGTGCCATCCACCGAGCGCTGCTCGACACCCTCGGCACCGAGTGGGCGTCCCTGCTGGCCATGCCCGGCGCCGACCGGCCCGAACAGCGCCTCTACCGTCGGCTCGGCTACCGGTACGCGGGGCCCTACCGCGTCGGCCCCGACGGGCCGGCGCTCGACCTTCTCCTGCTGCGCACCCGGACCTGAGCGCTGGGTGCCGACGGAAGAGGAACAACGGATGTTCCGCGCAGCCTCACGGCCGCTTGAAGAACTCCACCTCCGCGATCGCGACGTGTCGGGTCGGGCCTGTGCCGAAGCTCGATCGGATGGTCAGTCTGATGCGCACCACCGTGCTCGCCGCGAGGTGGAAGCGCTGCTCGCCCGGGGTGTCGGCCAGGTTGAGGGTGCGTGTGGTCGCCCGGCCGGCGGCGTTGGTCAGGGTGGCGGTGAGGGTCTGTGGGCGGCCTTGGGTGAGGAACTGCTCGGCGGTGGCGGAGATGCCCGGGTGGATCACCAGGTCGAGCAGTCGGAACGGGCCGGCGAAGTCGGCCTCCAGGAACTCACCTGTGCCGTCGCCGGGTTGGGCCGGGGACCAGTACCTGTCGGTGGTGCCGTCCACCGCGAGGGCGGCGGGGTGTGCCGGGTCCTGGGTGGAGGCTCGGATGGTGGTCGGGTGGATCTGCTGCGGGGTGGCGAGCCGGTCGCGCACGAGCTCCACGCCGGAGGCCAGTGGACCGCGGAAGGCGTAGCCGCCGGCGCCGAGCAGGAGCAGCAGCACCAGCGGCAGCACGAAGCGCGGGCGGCGGAGCACCCGTCGGCGCGGGCGCTCGCCCGCCGCCGGCGCCGGCCGGGGGCGGCGGGCGAGGAGGCGGCGCCACCACGGGGGTTTCGGTGCCACGGGGGCGTCCGCGAGGGGGGCTCCGCAGCGGCGGCAGAAGCGCCGGGTCGCGACGTTGCCGGTGCCGCACTGACCGCAGATCAGCTCGCCCGGGGCCGGCCGTTCCTCGGGCTGCGCCGCGCGGCGCGGCGGTCCGGCGAGCGGCTCCTCCCCGCCCGGCCGGACGGCCCGGGGCTGCATCGCGGGCGTCGGCGCGGCCACGGGGACGGGCGGCGCCACCGGGGCCGGTGGCAGCACCGGGGCAGGCGGGGCCGCAGCAGGCGGGGACGTCTGCGCCGGCTCCCCCTCCCAGGACAGGTAGGCCCCGCAACCGCCGCAGAAGTCCTCACCGCGGGTGCAGGGGTGCCCGCAGGTCTCACAGGTCACCATGGCGTCCGTCCTCCTCCTCGCGCTCGTCCGCGCCGCCCGTTCCGTCCGGCGCGGCCGGCAGAATCTCGACCTCGAACGGCAGGTGGGCCGGCCGGTTCGCGGCCACCAGTTCGCGGACGGCCCGCGGGTCGACCGCGGCCGGGTCGGCGACCCGCAGCCGGACCAGCAGCCGGGGCTCCGGCCGGCCCGGCAGCGGCGCCCCGGGCCGCGCCGACCAGCGGGCCGCGCCGCTCTCCTCGATCTCCGGCTCGGCCCCGAAAGCCAGCCGCAGCTGCGCCGCCAGCCCCGCACGGGTGCCGCGCAGCGCATGCAGCGCGGCCGCCCGCGCGACGACCGCCCGACGACGGTCGGACGGCTGATCCGGACCGCCCACCTGGTCCGCGCCATCCGGCCGGTCCGGGTCACGCACCTGGTCCCGGCCGCCCACCTGGTCCGCGCCATCCACCTGGTCCGGACCGCCCACCTGGTCCGCGCCGTCCGGCCGGTCCGGGTCATGCACCTGGTCCCGGCCGCCCACCTGGTCCGCCCCATCCACCTGGTCCGCGCCGCCCGCCTGGTCCGGATCACCCGGCGCGCCGACCCAGGCTGCCAGGTACTCCAGGAAGTCGGCCGGAGCGAGCGCCGGGTCGAAGTACGCGGGCAGGCTGTCCAGCGTGCAGAGCACCGGCGCCAGGATGTCGTCCAGGGCCGCGGTGAACCGCTGGACGAAGTCGTCCTCGGCGTAGACGGACGGGAGTTGGGCCCCGAGCGGATGCCGGGTGCCGAGTCCCGGCAGGAGCGCCCGGTTGCCGGCCTGCACTGTCCGCCCGTCTCTCGTCACGTGGTGATCCGCACCTGGTGCTCGTAGGAGAAGACCAGGGCGTGCGGGGCGAGTTCGACCCGGTCGGTCGCCTCACCGCGGCGGCGCAGCTGCGGGTCGGCGGGGAACAGCCGTACGCTCTCGACCAGTTCGACCCCCGGCAGGTTCTGCAGGACCGCGAATACCTCGCCCGACTGCACAGGCCGCCCGAACGGCCACCCCGTTCCGTCCGGTCCGCCGGTCAGCGGGTGCAGGTGGCGGTAGAGCGCCACGAGGGCCGCGCGGCGCAGCGGGCCGGGCGAACTGCGCGGGTGGCCGCGCAGCGCGGCGACCACGGTGACGCCCTGGTAGTAGGGCGGCTCGACGAGCAGCCGGGCGCCGAGCAGCCGGCGCTCGTCCAGATAGCCGGTGACCTGCTCCAACAGCTCGTCCGAGCAGGAGAGCTGACTGAACGTCAGCTGCCCTTCGCCGTCGTCCTGGGCGCGCGGGACCAGCAGCACCCGGACCCCGCCGGCGTCCGGCCCGCTCTCCTGCGCCACGCAGCGCACCCGGCCGACGCCCGGGGCCGCCTCGCGGGCCAGCTCCTCGTAGTCCTCGGCGGTGACGGCCCGGCGGCGGGTGCGCAGGGCGATCGGGCCGCGCAGCCGGGCGTTGGCGACCTCCTCGCCGTCGACCCCGCCCTCGGCCGCCCGCCGGTTCTCCACCCGGGCGATGTAGGGGACGGAGCTGCGCAGCACCGCGAGCGCGCCGCGCGCCACGTTGCCGCGCCGCCCGCCGCCGGTCCGGTAGGAGCGAACCCGGAGCTGGGCGCCCTCGGGCGGGACGGCGCCGTACCGGCGCAGCGTCCCGTCCGGCTCGCGCACGGCGGGACCGAAGGCCACCTCGCCTGTCGTGCGGTCGAGTTGAAAGTGCCGGTCGGTCTCGGTCGAGCGGCCGAAGCCGTCCACCTCCCGCCACTCCAGCACCCCGTCCGGGCCGGCCTCCTCCACCACGAAGGGCGGCCCGCCGGCCGCCACCGGCGGCCTGGCCACCGTGAAGGTCTGCGCCGGTACGCCCTGCGAGGCGCCCAGGTTCTCGCCCCGGACGGCCTGCGCGTGGACGGCGGTGGTGGTGCCGCCGACCGTGAAGGCCGTCGCGGCGGTCAGGACCGGGGTGGCGGAGTACGGCGGCCGGCCGGGGAGCGGTTCGACCACCCGGCAGCGCAGCCAGCCCGCCCGGCGCCTGGCCTCGACCGAGGCGGTGTGGTCCGGCGGCAGGTGCAGGATCACGTCGCCGGGCCGGTTGAAGCCGCCGGTCGAGTCGGACCCGACCGCGCACCCGGTCCAGCCCTCGCCCGTCCACGCCTCCCAGGCCAGCGGCGGGTGCGCGGGGTTGATGCCGTGCCCCTTGACCGGGAAGTCCAGCCGCAGGGCCACCACGCAGTGCGGCACGGCCTGGGAGAGGCCGAAGAGCAGCACGTCTCCCGGCTGCGGGAGAGGCGCGAAGCACGGGACGCCGCGGCCGTCCGCCAGCTCGGCGTCCTGCTCGGTCATCCGGGCCTCCCCGGAGCCGGTCACCAGATGAATCAACTCGCAGCTCTCGATGACGAGTTCACTCTCCGTCGAGAAGACCACCGCCTCCTCGGTCTCGGTCCGCACGGTCGCCGTCTCGGTCCCCGCCCGGACCGTCACGGCCTGCCGCTGCGGGGCCGAGAGCCAGAAGGTGACCTCCGTCCGGGCCGCCGCCGGGGGGAAGAGGCGCACGCCGATCAGGTCGAGGAAGGCGAGGTGGCTCTTGTCCGGCACCCGGTTGAGCCGGTAGATCAGCTGGTCGACCATGTGGGCGAAGGTCTCGATCAGC
>FTKT01442326.1_pt1 | contig 18441 bp, 12 predicted proteins | sample 1658271 | NCBI WGS metagenome assembly FTKT01 (sample SAMEA3914811, study PRJEB12502) | metagenome | biome: forest; material: soil | place: Canada | collected 2011-08-04 | depth 0.3 m | reverse complement strand
TACCAGGTCAACTCCACGCGCCACTTCATGCGCGAGCTGAACCGGCTCGGCATCACCGGTGCGATCGACGCCGGTGGCGGATTCCAGAACTACCCCGAGGACTACCAGGTCATCCAGCAACTGTCGGACGCAGGCCAGCTGACGATCCGACTCGCCTACAACCTGTTCACGCAGAAGCCCAAGCACGAGAAGGAAGACTTCCTGGCGTGGACGGCCAGCTCGAAGTACAAGCAGGGCAACGACTACTTCCGCCATAACGGCGCAGGCGAGATGCTCGTCTTCTCCGCGGCCGACTTCGAGGATTTCCGCCAGCCGCGGCCCGACATGCCGGCCGAGATGGAAGACGACCTGGAAGGCGTGGTGCGCGTGCTGGTGCAGAACCGGTGGCCCTGGCGCATGCATGCCACCTACGACGAGACGATCAGTCGCGCGCTGGACGTGTTCGAGCGCGTGAACCAGGAGACGCCGCTCGAGGGCCTGCACTGGTTCTTCGACCATGCCGAAACCATTTCGGACCAATCGATCGACCGCATCGCCGCGCTGGGCGGTGGCATCGCCGTGCAGCACCGCATGGCCTACCAAGGCGAGTATTTCGTCGAACGCTACGGCGTGGGCGCCGCCGAGGCGACGCCACCCGTCGCGCGCATGCTCGAGAAGGGCGTGAACGTGTCGGCCGGCACGGACGCGACGCGCGTCGCGTCGTACAACCCGTGGGTGTCGCTCTCGTGGCTTGTCACCGGCAGGACCGTCGGCGGCCTGCAGATCACGCCACAGCGCGACTGTCTCGATCGGGAGACGGCGCTGCGCATGTGGACGGAGAACGTCACCTGGTTCTCGAACGAGGAAGGCAAGAAGGGCCGCATCGAGGTCGGCCAGTTTGCCGACCTGGTCGTGCCGGACCGCGACTTCTTCGCGTGTTCCGAATCGGAGATCGCCGACACCGCGGCACTGCTCACCGTGGTGGGCGGCAAGGTGGTGTGGGCGGCCGGACGCTTCGCGGCGCTGGACGAGGGTCAGCCGCCGCCAGCGATGCCGGACTGGTCGCCGGTGCGGCGCTTCGGCGGATATGGTGCGTGGGGTGAGCGCGAGGGCGCCCCGCTGCAGGCCGCCATGAAGCGCAGTGCCGATTGCGGCTGCGCCCGCAACTGTGGCGTGCACGGGCACCAGCACGCCACGGCGTGGACAAGCAAGCTGCCCATTGCGGACCTCAAGGGCTTCTGGGGCGCACTGGGCTGCGCCTGCTGGGCGGTGTGACATGGCCAACGACGACAGACCAACCCGTCCCGGCTGGGCCACGTCGCCGGCCATCCGCTGGATCGCCCTGCTGGGTCTGGTGTCGGCCTACCTGCAGGGCGGCATCGACAAGCTCGTCAACGTTCCCGCGGCGGTCGGCGAGATGCAGCACTTCGGCCTCGAGCCGGCGCAGCCGCTGGCGATCGCCACGATCGCCTTCGAACTGCTGGCGTCGATCATGGTGCTCTCCGGCCTCTGGCGCTGGCTGGCGGCGCTCGCGCTCGCGGCGTTCACGCTGGCGGCCACCTTCATCGCGAACCGCTTCTGGCAGGCGACCGGCGTCGATCGCTTCGCGCTCGAGAACGGCTTCTTCGAGCACCTCGGGCTCGTCGGCGGCTTCCTGCTCGTGGCCTGGATGGACTTGCGGGAACGCGCCGCGCGTTGAAACCGCGATCCTGCCCCTGCATTCATCTCTCTCTCGGATCCCATCATGAACACCTTTGCTGAACTCCTCACGCCAGACAACGCCGCGCTGGTGCTGATCGACCATCAGGCCGGACTCGCCTTCGGCGTGCAGTCCATCGATCGGCAGGCCTTGCTGAACAACACCGTGGCTCTCCTGCGAACCGCGCTCGCGTTCGATCTTCCGATCGTGATCAGCACGTCCGCGACCAAGGTGTACAGCGGGCCGTTGCTGCCAGCGCTGCGCGAATGGCTGCCCGAGCACATGGTGTGGGAGCGGAAGAACATGAACGTCTGGGAGGACGACGCCGCGCTGCAGGCGATACGCGCGACGGGCCGCAAGAAGCTGATCTTCTCCGGCATGCTGACCGAAGCCTGCGTGACGTTCCCGGTCCTGTGCGCCCAGGCGGAGGGCTACGACACCTACGTGGTCGACGACGCTTGTGGTGGCGCGAGCAGTCTCGGCCACGCCGCCGCGATGCAGCGCATGAGCTCGGCCGGCGCGCGCATCACCAGCTGGCTGCAGGTCTTGCTCGAACTCCAGCGCGACTGGACGCGCCACGCGACCTACGACGCTGCTCGCAACGTGGTCGTCGCCAACGGTGGCGGATACGGCATCGGCCTGAACTACGTGAAGGACATGTCGTCGCACTGAACCGGCGTGAAGCGCCGTTGCTCGCCGGGATGCGCCGGCGCTGCGTTCAGACCTCGGCACTCTCCGGCATCAACACGGGAATCACACCGAGCAGCGGCGGCAACAGGAAGCAGCGGTTGCCGAACAGGTAGAACAGCCCGGCTCCCAACGCGCAACCCAGCGCGAAGCCGACGACGTTGGGCGTCATCTTCGCAAGTCGCGCACGCGCCGCCACTCGCGCCTCCGGTGCGACGCCGCGCAGCAGGTCGGCGATGTCGATCATCATCTGCGTGGTCGTGCCAGTCATCAGCGTCGTCGGCGGCGCAGTGGCCAGATGGATGCGCGAGGCGGCGTTCTGGATCGCCATCGCGGCGACGAGCACCATGCCGGTGGCAATGATCGCGCCTTCATCAGACGCCCTGAACGGCCCGAGCGCGATCGCCAGCGCCGCGCCGATCGAGAGCAGCACGAATTGCAGCGTCAGCATGGTGCGCAAGATGGGAAGCCCGAGACGCGGCAGCGTGAAAGCGAACATCCGCGTGACGATGATGACCACGCAGAACACAGGCAAGGCGAGCAACTTGGCCGCGGTGCCGGAAGTGCCGAACACGAGCGAGGCGCCGATCGTCACGAAGTTGCCCGTGACATGGGCCGTGAACAGGCCTTGCAGCGCCAGAAAGCCGGCGGTGTCGACCACCCCGGCGTTGAGGCTCATGATGGCGGGAACGGTGAATTTCAAGACGAAGTTCTCCTGGGATGCGCGGCGTGGTCGGGATGGGAATTCACCACATGGCCTTGAGCTCGATGCCCACGTAGTCGCTGTCGCGACCGCCGGCCTGGCGTAGCGCGTCGCCGGCCTGGTAACGAACAGCCTCGAGCGCGCCGGTGAGGTGGCGGTCGAATGCATAGTCGGCACGCCACTGGCCGTAGGCGCCGGTCCAGCGGGCGCCGTGGCCTGCGGTATTGGCCACGGCGAGGTTGGGCTGGATATAGATGCTGTCCGCTGTCGTCTGGCGCCAGAGCGCGGCGGCGGCCAGCATCAGCGTGAGGCCGGGCGTCGGATGGGTGGTCAGCGACGGCTTGACGTGCAGCAGGTTGGCGTCGCCGGTGTAGCCGGCCAGCGTGAAGTAGTAGCCGTTCGGGAACAGCGGGTTGAAGGTGCCGACGCGGCCGTCGCCAGCATGCGTGTCGCCTGAGGCCGCGTCAACCTGCAGGCCGAAGCGCGGGCGCCACGCAGTGGACGGCGCGGTGACGCCCATTCGTGCGCCGAGCGCCCAGGCCCGGATGCTCTTCGCGCCGACCTGGCCTGCCTGGCCCATTGCTTCCAGATCCCAGTCGACGTCGCTGGCATTGCCAGCGAAGCGTCCGTCGAGGATCTCGCGTCGCTCAGCGCCCGCGGCGTCGCCGTAGCGCGCATTGGCCCGTTGGAGAAGAGCCCAGTACGCGGAGAGCTCGTTCGCGCCGAGGACGTGCCGCTCGACGCGCACCGTGTCGAAGCGGACGTCGGTGTTCGAGCGGTCGTCGAACGCGTGGTCGTCGACGTACTGCACCGGCCGGCTGACGAATCCCAGGACGCGCCATTGCGGCGTCTCCCAGTCGGCCCACACCGCATCGAACGACTGGCGGACGTTGGGCCCGTCGCGCGACGAGACGAAACGCTGAAGGTCGAACGCGAAGTCCTGGCGTCCGATGCGCGCCTTGAGCGTGCCGGCGGGCAGCTTCGTGTCGTATTCGAGGAACGCCAGGCGCAGGTCGACGCGATCCTGGTCCACCGGCGTGACGGACTGCTTCCACCAGGCACGGTCATCTTCGACCTGAGTGAACAGCCGCAGCCCTTCTGCGAGATGCAGGTCGGCATGCAGTTGCAATCGTTCGAGCAGATAGGAGTCGACGTGATTGCCGCCGGTGCCGAATGCGACCGCGTCGTTCGATTCGAAGCGCTCGCGCAGCGTCGCGCCGAAGGACACGTAGCGCTGCGGATCTACATCGGACAGCGACAGATATTTCAGCTCGTCCAATGGCTCCGACCGCAATGCCGGATCGCCGAGCGCCGACCAGTCCTCCTGCCATCGGTTGGCCATCGGCGCGGGTCGCTGCTGCGCACGAGCAACGTCGGTCTGCTGCGCAAGGCAAGAGCTCGAACAGGCGATCGACACAGCAATGGCGATTTCGAACGCGCGTTTTCCATGTGCTGACAAAGTCGTCTCGACGCGGGTTCGCATGATCTGGCCCAAGACGCGTGCTCAGCGCGCGACCGGTACGCCCGCGGCGTGGACCTCGGCGATATAGCCCCCTGGAAACTCGACAATGGCGGCCGTCCCGTCTTCGGCAGCAAACGGCGCCACGAGCACCTGGACGCCGGCGGCCTTCGCCTTGTCCAGCGTCTGCGCGAGGTCGTGTACCGCGTAGCCGGTGGTCTCGCGACCGAAGGGCCACGGCAGATGGCCGTCGGTCACCAACACGAGCATGCGGCCGAACGGCGACTCGATGCGCACGCGGCGGTAGGTCTCGCCGGGCCGCCCGATCTCGGCGCCCGGTGCGTTCGCCACGTCCTGGGTCACGTGGCCGCGCGAGAACGTGGTGAAGCTGCGCACGAACGCCGCGACGCGGTCGGGCGAGACGTAGACGCGGTTGTCGGGCACGGTCTCGAATGCCGCGTAGGCGGGCTTCGTGGTGTGCCAGTAAAGCTGGAGATTCACGCCACCCGGCCATTGAACGACGGCGTCGCGACCGATGGGATCTGGAAACGCGGCGACCTGCACGGCGGCACCGGCCGCGCGCGCTTGTCGCAGCGCCTCGTCCAGGTCGGCGACGAGGTAGCCGTTGCGCTCCGAGCCGAAGGGGTACGGAATCGGCGTCTTGAAGCCGAATACCGAGACCGTTCCCACCGGCGTCTGTACCAGCTGCGAGGTGGTGCTGCTCGCTGTGGGCGTCACCGTGGCGACGACCTGCTTCGTACTTTGACCGCCGAACGTGTCGATCAGACTCTGCACGAACTTGTCGACGTCTTCCGGGGCGACGTAGACGTGCGTGGTGTCGTATTGCGCCGCGATGGCGACGGGGGCGCCGCTCACCGGGCGTGCTTGAGCAGGCGCCAGGGCGGCCAGCAGGAGTGCGGCGATCGCGAGCGGGGCAGCGTTCCGCCAGATGCGTCCAGGACGGGAGGTTCGAATAAGGTCGGTCATGGGCAGGTCGTTGAAGATGAAAGGCTTGTCCGATACGGACATCGTGATGTTCGCGGTGGGGCATCGGTGCGTCTTGTCGATTTGTCCGTTGTCGCGGGGCCAGCACGCCGCTGCCCCAAAGAGCGAGCGCGGGCGATAATCGAGTCGGTGTGCTCCCTTCGATTCGCGCCGGATCCATTGAACTCTTCTCCCGCTCCTGTCGTTCATGTCGTCGATGACGATGATTCGATGCGAGGCGCGATCGTCTCGTTGTTGCGTTCGGTCGGCATGGCCGTCGAGGCGTACGCCTGCGCGGAAGATTTCCTGGGGCGGCGCGCGACCCCCGCGCCGGGGTGTCTGCTCCTGGATGTCCGTCTTCCAGGCACCAGCGGGGTGGACTTGCAGGCGGAGCTGAATCGTCTCGGCGAAGACATGCCCATCGTCTTCATCACCGGTCACGGGACGATCCCGATGACGGTCCGTGCGATGCGTGCCGGAGCCGTCGAGTTCCTGACCAAGCCGTTCGCCGAGGCGGATCTGTTGGAGGCGGTGCAACGCGCGATCGAGCAGGACCTGGACGCGTGGCAGCAGCGCGAAGCCAAGCGGGCATTGCGAGCTTTGGGCGAGACGCTTTCGCCGCGCGAGCGCGAAGTGCTGGCCCTCGTGGTCGCAGGCCGCATGAACAAGGTCATCGCGGGCGAGCTGAACCTGAGTGAGATCACCGTCAAGGTGCACCGGCGCCACGTCATGGAAAAGCTGGGTGTGCGCACCCTGGCCGACCTGGTTCGCGTCGCGCAACAGCTGGGAATCGCCGATTCATAGCCGCGCACGGCTATACGAAGGTGTACTTGATCGTCGTGGCAGATGACCTATGCTGAGGCATGGTCAATAGAGCATTGGACAGCAGCGTCGACTGCGGGACGCCCGACAAGCCGGTGCTGTGCGTGGTAGACGACGACCGCTCGGTACGCGTTGCTCTCAGCGGCTTGCTGCGCGCAATCGGTTTCGACGTCAACACCTATGCGAGTGGCGCGGAATTCATGCTTTCCGGCGTCGCTCGGCAATGCCACGGATTGATCGCGGACATCCAGATGAAGGGAATGACCGGCTTCGAGTTGCAGCAGGCTCTCGAGGCTGCCAGCATCGCGCTTCCGATCGTCTTCATCTCGGGCCACGCCGACGAGGCCATGCGCGAGCGGGCACTCGCAGCCGGTGCGGTCGCGTTGCTGGCCAAGCCCTTCAGCGAGAGCGCCTTGCTCGATGCCGTGCGCGCCGCCCTGGCGCGAGGCGGTCCCTGAGAAACGTTTCCGGGGGGTTGAAGGCCAGGCTCATCGAATCGACGCCGGTTCGATCGCTCCCGCGATGGTCTGGTGTCTCCTGTCGACTATCGCGTTTCGCAACCGAGGTCAGGGTTGGTAGCGCAGAACGAACAGGGTTCATTCCAGGTTGGCGCCTGTGCGCGCTTCCATTCCTGTTCAACGCACCTTGTGCGCGAACAAGGCTGCGGAAGGCTCAATTGGCGCGGATCGGCGAACTCGCCGCAGCCGACTTCGACGAATACGCGAAGCTGCGACCGTCCGTGGTGACCAGTCCACGTTGCCGCGCCACCATGGCCGCCTGCGTGCGCGACTTCGCGTCGAGCTTGTCGAGGATCGCCCGGACATGGCACTTCACCGTCCCCAACGACAGGCCGAGGTGATTGGCGACCATCTTGTTGCTCCACCCCGCGACGACATACTGCAGCACTTCCACCTCTCGATTCGTCAGCGCCTGATGCAGCACCCCTTCCACCAGGCGAAGCGCGGCGGATTGCGCGATATAGCGCCGGCCGCTGTGAAGGGCCAGCACGCCGTCGATGATTTCCTCGAGGTGGCATCCGGTTGGCACGTATCCCAGGACGCCGTGCGTCATGGCCTGCTGAACATCGACCTCGCCGTTGCGGTCCGTGACGATCAGCACCCGCTGCACGAGGCCCTCTCGCGTCGATCGATTCGCCAGTTCCAGGCCACTCTCGTAGTCCGCGACAACCACGTCGGCGATCTCGGCAGAACCGGGAGGCACGTAGGAAGGCAAGTGTTCCGAATGCGGAGCGAAACGGCTGTCCTCGCGCAACGTGGCCAGCACGCCCAGCGCCAACAGAGGGTCGCGATGACGGATCGATACGATGATCGGAGCGACAGACATGGCTTTCGATGTAGAGAACACGGCTCTTTCCCATTGGGGTGGTGCGATGATGCGACGATAGGCGACCGTTCCGGACGTGACCATTGATCTTTGGTATATCGCGTGTGCACCTACGTGGGTCTGCCTCGGCAGCAGCGCACTGACGATGCGGGCGCGCGGCGCGGCGCGTTTGTCCCGCAAGACTGTCGTCAGCGGTCGGACGCAACCTTCGCCCCAGCCTGATGCTCATGTTCCTCAGACCATCATTCGAGTCCTTGCCAGCTTCGCCTCGCAACAACTTTGCACCCCATGAATCCGCGCCGCGACCCATCGACCTCATCCACCCCTGCCTTCGATCAAGCGTGGCTCGATCGATGCGTGAAGCAGGAGCTCTTCGAAAGCGAAGGCATCAGCATCCTGCGGCTGCACGACGCGCAGACGAGCAGCTTCTGGATCGCTCGAAGCGCTTCGATCGCCGATGCCCGGGCATGCGAACTCCTGCAACGTGAAGCCCGCTTGGCAACGGGCTTGTCCTGCGCCTGGGCGATGGTTCCATCGGCAGGCGTCTGGACGCCCAACCGGATGATGTGGGTCGCTCCGGCGACGGAGTCGACGCTGACGGCCAACCTGCTGCCGACGCCTGTGTCGATCGCGGCCTACCTGGACCTGGCCGTGTCCGCAGCGCAGTCGCTGTCCCATATGCACCACATGGGCCTGGTTCACGGGGACGTCCGGACGGCCAACCTGATCGTCGACGAGGGCCATCGCGCGCGACTGACGGGCTTCGGCTTCGCGACGGAGGCTGCGCCCAAGACAACGTCCGCCGGGACGTCCCTGCGAACGGGGGCCCCATCGCTGCCCTACCAATCCGCCGAACTGGGTCGCGCGGCGTCGGTCCGAGCCAGCCCGCAGAGCGACCTCTACGCGCTGGGAGTCGCGCTCTACGAGATTCTCACGGCCGAGCTCCCTTTGACGGGACATTCCGTTGCCGCCTGGCAGCATGCGCATGCGGCCATCGAGCCGCGCTCTCCCCGGCTTCTTCGAGACGACGCTCCCGAGCCGATCGCGAGCATCCTGCTGAAGCTGCTGGCGAAGGAGCCCCGGGCGCGCTACACGTCTGCGGAGTCGTTGCTTTCTGACCTGAGCCGCTGCAGACAGGCGTGGCGAGACGGCGAGGACGACGCCTTTGCCCTCGACGCGAGCGGCGCCCTGCCCGCTCAAGCGATGGCGACCCGGCTTGTGGGACGCGAGCGGGAAACGCAGGCACTCGCCGACGCGTTCGCGCGCGTGACCGCGAGCAGCGAACCCGAGCTCGTACTCCTCTCCGGCGCGGCAGGCGGCGGCAAGTCGATGCTGGCGCACTGGCTCATCGAACGAGCGCGTGCACAGGGCGCGCGCGCGGCTGAAGGCAAGAGCGATCAGCTGAAGCAGAGCATCCCGTTCGCGCCGGTCGCGCAACTGCTGCGAACGTTGACGGCCGAATTGCTTGGCGAGAGCGACGCCACCCTGGCATCCGTGCGCCAGCGCTGGCTCGAGGCCCTCAGCGGCCAGGGACAGGCCTTGGTCGAGCTTGTTCCCGAGATCGAGCATGTTCTTGGCCGTAGCGCGCCGCTCGCCGAAGTCTCTGCCTCGCAGGGGCGGGCACGCGTGGAAATCGCCGTGCTGAAGACGCTTGCCGCACTCGCCACGCCCGGATCGCCTCTGGTCGTCTTCGTCGATGACGTGCAGTGGGCGGACGATTTCACGGTCGGCTGGCTGCAGTCCTTCGTGGCGCAGGCGCCGCGAAGCGTATTGTTGATCGCAGCCTATCGCAGCGCACAACCTGAAGCGGCGAGCCGCGTCTTGGAGTCGCGGCACGCCAGCAGGTCCCAGACGGTCGCCGTCACCGAGTTGGCGGTGGACCCGTTCGGTCTAGCTGCGCTCGTCGACCTGGTGGCGGCCACGCTCGGAGAGGCAAGCACGCGGGTCCGTCCGCTGGCGCATGCCATCCTGAACAAGACCGCCGGCAATCCGTATTTTTCGAATCAGTTATTGCAGACGTGGATCGACGAGGGCGTGCTGTACCGCGATGCCCCGGGTTCCGCCTGGCAATGGGACGAGGCAGAGATCGCGCACAGCCGATACACGGACCGTGTGGTCGACCTGATGATCCGGCGCTTCTCGCGCTTCCCTCGTTCGTCGACCGCCTTGCTTCCGCAGTTGGCGTCTGTCGGACTGCGTTGTGATGACGCCCTGCTTGCGCGACTGGCGGGCCAGACGACGAGCCAGATCTCGAACTCCCTGCGCCCTTTCGTCGACGCCGGATTGCTGGTACGTGAGGCGGCCGGCCACGCCTTTCAGCACGACCGGGTGCTCGAATTCGCTTATTCGCAGATCGAACCCGAACAGCGAGGCGCCGCCCATGGGCGGGTCGCTAGCGCGATGATCGAGCTTTGGAAGGACAGTCTTCCCGAACATGCCTTCGAGATCTGCAACCAGATCGCACGCGCGGGAGACGCGTCGTCAGTCGAGGAATCCGCGTCATTCGTCGAAGTGCTGCTGGAGGCAGGAAGGCGCGCGAAGAGTGCGGCGGCCATCGCCCAGGCGCGCACCTACATGGAAACGGCCCTCGGACACATGGGGCCGGATTGGTGGACAACCCACTTCGAGCTTGCTTACGGCGTGCGACTGCTGCGCTGCGAATGCCTCCTGGCGCAGGCCGATCTCGAGGCGGCCGCGCTGGAGATCGAGTCCCTGCTCGGCCACCCGATGCCGCCGTTGGAGCGCGCGGCGGTCCATCGGCTCGAGGCGATATTGCACACGGTGCGCTCGGACTACGAGGGGGCGATCCAGGCGGCGTTGTCCGGACTCGATCTGCTCGGCGTCCATCTGCAGCGCCACCCTTCGCGCGCCGACCTCGAGGCAGCTCGCGGCGCCGTGGAATCGGCGTTGGGCACAAGGCCCATCGCAGCGCTCGGCACCTTGCCGGCAACGGGCAACCGTCGAGTCCAGGGCGCGATGAGCTTGCTGGCCACGCTGATCTCCTCGATGTTCGTCGACGACGGAATCAGCTTCCTGCACCTCGCCAAGATGGTGGAGCTGACGCTCGAACATGGGGCGACGATCGAGTCCCCGTACGGCCTGTCCTGGTTCGGGGTCTTCATCGCGAGCCTTTACCAGGAATGGCAGGCCGGCCTCGACCATGCCCTCGCGGCCATGGCGTTGATCGATCGCAACGGGTACGAACCGGCGCGCATCGCGACGCTTGTCGCCCTCGATCAAGTGGCCGTCTGGACGCGTCCGCTGGAAGATTCGCTCGCCTACGCGCAGCGTGCCGCGTCCATCGGACTGGCCTCCGGCGACATCGCCATGGCTTGCTATGCCTGCAACCACATCGTGTCCGACTTGTTGGTCATGGGCGAGTCGCTGGCGCTGGTGGCCGACGCGGTCGAGCGCGGCCTGGAGCAGACACGCGCGATCAACTACCTCGACATCGAACTGATCCTGGCCTCCCAGCAGCGCTTCATGCTGCTGCTCCAGCACGGGAGCGTCGGTCCGGCGGCGGGGCGCGCGGCCTTGTCCGAGGAGGAACGCGTGGCGCAGTCGAACTCGTTGCCGACGCGCTTCTGGATCTGGCTCTACGGCGGCATGGCGGCGGTCTACCTCGGCCAGTGGGCAAGGGCAATCGAGTTGTTGACGCGTGCGGAGACGTTGGCATGGTCGGCGCCAGCTCATATCAACGTGGCGGATTGCCATCTGTATCGAGCGATTGCCCATGCGCAGGCTGTGCACGACGGCAGCACCCGCGGGCATGCGCTGTCCCTGTTGCAGGAGCAACGGGATCGGTTCGGCGCATGGGCTGCGCTCAACCCCGGCACGTTCCAGAGCAAGCTGATGCTCATCGAGGCGCAACTCGCTGCACTGAGCGGCGATCCCTTGACGGGCATGACGCTCTACGAACGCTCGGCCAATGCCGCCGCAGCCGCGGGCTTCACGCACGAGCACGCCCTGGCGCACGAACTCGCCGCGAAGCTGTGTCGCGAGCATTCTCTCCTGACGTCCGCATCCCAGCATGCGCGCGTCGCCGGCGCGGGATACCGACGCTGGGGCGCCGATCACAAGGCCATGACGCTGATCGACCGCGATGTCGACCGCTCCCGGGCGCTCGAAGCCTATGCGCCGTCGAGCCAGGAGGCCGCGCGGCAGGTCGTGTGGGGGCTGGACATCCAGGCTGCCCAGGCGCTGTCTGGCGAAGGCGTCATGGAGCGGCTGATCGAGACATTGATGACCAACATCCTTGTCCATGCCGGCGCCAACTACGGGCTGCTGCTGCTGATGCGCGACGAGGGACCGACGATCGAGGCGTCCGGTCGTGTCGTCGGTGAAAAGATCACCGTCACGCAGTTGCGGGCAGAGCCGAGCGAACAGATGCTTCCGATGGCTGTTCTCAATAGCGTGGTTCGCACGCAGCAGGTGCTCGTGCTCGCGGACGCGTCCGCCGATGCGGCATCGATCCGTCATCCGCGCAGGGAGACCACCCGCCTTCGCTCGATCATCTGCCTGCCACTTCTGCGCGGGGGTGCATTGGTCGGCGCAATCTATCTCGAGAACAATCTTGCGCCTGGGATCTTCGACGAACGCCGCGTCGCGCAGCTGGAAACCACCGCGCCCCAGGTCGCCGTTGCGCTTGAAACGGCGCGCCTGTACGAGCAACTGATCGACGAGACGGGCCGCCGGGCCGATGCTGAACTCAGCCTGCGCACCGCTCGGGCCGAGCTGGTGGAGAAGTCCCACCTGACACTGCTTGCGAACCTCGCCGCGTCCATCGGACACGAGGTGAACCAGCCACTGGCGTCCATCGTGACCTCGGCTGACGCCAGCCTGCGCTGGCTCAAGCGGCCGGCGCCCGAACTCCTGGAGGTCGAGGCCGGCCTGCAGAGCATCCGGCAGGATGGACAACGCGCGGCGAAGATCATCCGTGCCCTGCGCTCGCTTGCCAAGCAGGCGCCCTCGGTGACGCGACCGGTGCGGATCGACACAGTGGTCGGAGAGGTGCTGTCGATGATGCGCGCGGACATCGATGGGCGCGGTGTTCGCCTGTCCGTCTCGCTGTCTGCTGACGTCTCGATCGACGCCGACCGGGTCCAACTGCAGCAGGTGATCCTGAACCTGTTGAACAACGCGCTCGACGCCATGGCGAACTCGGAGCCGATGCGCAAGGAACTGCGGGTCGTATCCGGCGTGCAGGATCGACAGGTGCTGGTGCGAGTGCTGGACCGCGGCCCTGGCATCGATCCGTCGAAGCTCGACCGGATATTCGATCCCTTCTTCACGACCAAGTCCGAAGGCCTCGGCATGGGCCTGGCGATCTGCCGCACCATCGTCGAGGCGCATGGAGGGGCCCTGCATGCATTGCAGCGCCAGGGCGGAGGAAGCGAGTTCGTACTGAGTCTCCCGGAGCGCAACCATGCTCCATAGCGATGGCTGTGCGTCACCGTCTCAAGGGCCTTGTCAGAGAGTCGCCGTCTACCTCTTTTTGGAGATGGGTCGCCCAGTGGCGATTGGCTAAAGTAGCGGCTTGACCGATCCTCAATCCCCTTGCGACCGCCTTCGTGCCGTGGCCGGCGCCCCGGGCCGACGACGTCGCGTGGGTGTTGCGTTTGCCGGACTGACCGCCGCAGCGGTGAGCGCGGCTGCGCCCCCTCCGCTGCCACCGCCCTTGGACGTCGAGCGTACGGTCTACACGCCGCGCGACGGCGCACCCGCCGGCATCACCGCGCTGGCACAGACCAGTGACGGCTTCCTGTGGGTCGGTACCTCCGCCGGGCTGTTCCGCTTCGACGGCGCGCGCTTCACACGCTACGTGCCGCCGGCCGGGCAGGCGTTGGAGGAGCAGGACATCACCGTGCTGCGGGCCACCGCAGACGTACTCTGGGCCGGCACCCGTTTTGGGCGTGTCTATCGCATCGAGCCTGCGCGCCTGCGTGTCTACGGACCCGCGGACGGGCTGGCTCCGCTTCGTACCATCGAGGGCCTTGACGTCGATGGCCAGGGTGTGGCCTGGGCAGCCTCCTCACAGGGAGTGCTCCGGCTCGCCGGCGATCACTGGACCGGCGTGCCCGGCCCGGACGGAAAGCCGCTGCGCGTCGCGGCGATCGACTCCCTGCTGGCGGGCCGCGACGGCCGCGTCTGGACGGTGACCGAGGACAGCCTGTTTGCGCTCGATCCGGGCGCACGCGCGTTCACCGCGCGAGCTCCGGTGCATTTTCCCGGCGGTCTGTTCGTCGGCCCACGTGGCGAACCCTGGGGAATCGACCAGCATGGAAGCTTCCCGCTGGCGTATCCGCAGGACTGCGTCACCCAGGCCGACATGGCACAAGTCTTCCCGGATCGTCGTGACTGGAGTGCCTTTTCCTTCTTCGACCGCGAGGGGCGCGCATGGGGCGACTCTGATGGCCAGCATTTCGTCGTCCCGTCGGATTGGGCGAGTGACCCCCGCGTACGAGCCGCGAAAAAAACGGTCACAGCGCAGGTGCCACGATCGGAAGAAGCGCCGCGACATGGCGGCCAGCCGGCGGTCGAGTCTTTTCTCGAAGACCGCGAAGGCAACGTCTGGGTCGGCCTGAGCGATCGTCTCCTGCGCTATCGCGCGACAAAATTCCACCGCGTCGAGGTCGGCGGCCAGCCGCTCGGCCCGGGAGGGCTGGCGACGACGGCGTCGGGGCGGCTGTGGGTCTTCGCGCGCAGCGAGATCGGCACCATCGAGGACGGCGCATTCGTACCGCGCCCATCGGCCTTGCTGGAGCACACCGGTCTGGTCAGCCTGGCCGAGACGCGCGATGATGGCCTGTACGTCGGCACCGCGGGCCACCTGTTCCGGAACGACGCTGCCGGCTGGGCCGAAGTCGCGCTACCGGCGTCCAACCGCCCCTTCGTCATTCAGTCCGTGACCGAGGACGTACGCGGCGACCTCTGGATCTCGCAAGCGCCTGGCGGCGTCTTCCGCCGGCACGACGGGGCGTGGCAGCGCAACGGCGGTATCGGGGGCTTGGTCGGTGGCGCGGCGCTGGTGCTCAAGGCCGACGCGGCGGGCAGCCGTGTCTGGATCGGCTATCCGAGTGGCGACGTCGCGATCGTGGAGGGCGAGCGTGCGCGGGTGCTCGGCGGACACGACGGCGCCGCGGTCGGCAGCGTGCTGGCGTTCCTGCCAACCACCGGCGGCGCCTGGGTCGGCGGCACCACAGGCCTGGCGCTGTTCGACGGCACACGGTTCCATCCGGTGGCGACAGTGCAGGGCGAACCGTTGAGCAGCGTCTCGGGCATCGTGCGCAGTGCCACGGGCGAGGTGTGGCTCAATACCGCGACGGGCGTTGTGCGCATTCCGGCCGATGAAGTGGCCCGATTCGTTGCTGATCCGACGCGCCGCCTGCAATCGGAGACGTTCGGCGTCCTCGCCGGCGTGGAGGGCGTGCCGCAGACATTGCGCCCGTTGCCCAGCGCGACGGCGGACGCCGACGGCAAGCTCTGGTTCGACACGTCCAACGGCCTCTTCTGGATCGACCCGCAACACATCGCGCGCAACCAGGTGGCCCCACAGGTCGCCGTCGTCGGCGTCGTGCACGACGGCCAGCGTCTGCCAGGCACCCCGCCTGGTACCGCGAAGCTGCCGGAACTCACGCGATCGCTGCAGTTCGACTACACCGCACCGGCGCTGGCCGTGCCTGAGCAGGTGAGGTTCAAATATCGTCTCGACGGCGTCGACGCCGACTGGCAGGACGCCGCGAGCCGCCGACAGGCCTTCTATACCAACCTGCGGCCCGGCCATTACGACTTCCGCGTGATGGCGAGCAACGAGGACGGCGTCTGGAGCGCGAACGCGGCAACAATCGGTGTCGACATCCCCGCCGCGTTTTGGCAGACGAACTGGTTCCGCTCGTGCTGGATCGCGTCGTTGGCGGCGCTCGCCTATCTGGTTCACGTGATGCGCACGCGCGTACTTGCGCAACGCGCCCGCATCCGCCTGCACGACCTCCTGCGCGAGCGCGAGCGTATCGCGCGCGAGCTGCACGACACCCTGCTGCAGGGCACCCAGGGGCTGGTGCTGAATTTTCAGGTCATCGCCGGCGAGATGGGTCGGGAAGACGACCGTCGCCGACGTATGGAGGCGCTGCTGGACGAGGCTGACAGCGTAATCGCGCAGGCGCGCGACCGCGTGTACGACCTGCGCGACCTGGACAACGAACAGGCCGACCTCCCGGCGGCACTCGCGGTCGTCGGCGCCGACCTCGCGGCGGGCACGAGCACCAGCTTCGAGGTGCGGACCAGTGCCGACCTGCCGCAGACAAGGCCGGATGTTCGCAGCGAGGTTTTCCTCGCCGTTCGCGAGGCCTTGCTCAACGCGTTCCAACATGCGAGCGCTCGGACGATCGTGCTCGAACTGCGCCGCCGCAGGCGAACGTTCGTGATACTGGTGCGCGACGACGGTCGCGGTATCGACCCGCTGCTGGTCAGTGCCGGTGGTCGCGAAGGTCACTGGGGACTTACTGGCATGCGCGAACGCGCCGAGCGCCTGGGCGGTCGGGTGGCTGTCGCCGGTGTTGCCGGCGGCGGCACCGAGGTGTGCATCGAGCTGCCCGGTCGTGTCGTGTTCGTGCCGCCAGCAAATCGCATGGCCGCGATTGGTGTTCGCGTTGCGCGTTGGCTGCGCCAGTTCGCTCGACGGCAGGGGAGGCGCGCGTGACGGGCGCCGCCGCGCGGATCCGCCTGCTCATTGCCGACGACCACGCGGTCGTGCGCGCTGGCATCGCCGGACTGATCGAGGCCGAGCCCGACATGACGGTCGTCGCGCAGGCCGAGGACGGCCGCAGCGCCGTCGAGGCCTGGCGCCTGCACCGCCCCGACGTCACGCTGATGGACCTGCAGATGGCGGGCTTCGACGGCATCGAGGCGATCGAGCGCATCCGGGCGATCTCGGCGGATGCACGCATCGTCGTGCTGACCACGTATTCGGGCGACGTGCAGGCCGTGCGCGCGCTGCGGGCAGGTGCCTGCGGCTACCTGCTGAAGACGATGATCCGCGCCGACATGATGCGGGCGATCCGCGCAGCGCATGCTGGCGAGGACTTCATTTCGCCCGCCTTGACCGCGGCCATCAGCGCGCATGCGGGCCGGCAGCCGCTGACGCCGCGCGAGATCGAGGTGCTGCGCATGGTGGCCAACAGCGGCCGCAACAAGCTGGTCGCCGTAGGCATGGGCCTGTCCGAGGGCACGGTGAAAGTGCACATGAAGAACATCCTGGCCAAGCTCGACGCGAGCGACCGCGTGCAGGCCGTGATGATCGCGCTGCGGCGCGGGATCATCGAACTCGATCCTTGAGGCAGGCGTCGTGTTCGACCAGGCGGCCCACTACCTACTTTTGTGTAATGCGCCTCGCGCGGGTTGTCACTAGGATCGAGACGTCTCCAACTCTCGCGCCGCCCCTCAAGGAGCTTCTTCCATGATGACCCCTCTCCCCGCGCACCAGGTCGTTCTGATCATGCACTCCGAGCCAATCATCGCGGTGGGACTGCAATACGCGCTTGCCAAGGCGGCGGGACTCGACGTTCGCGTCGTCCGTGGCGCTGTCGCCGATTCGACGGAGCGGGTGGTCGTCCTCTGCGACGACGGCTTGCTGTCGTCGGTGTTGCGCCAGTGTCCGGAGGCCGCGGTGGTCGTGCTGGCACGAACGCCGCGCGAGTTCGAGATCCAACACGCGCTCGAGCGCGGTGTGCTGGGCTATCTGGCGACCAGTTGCCACGTCGACGAGGTCGAGTACGCCGTCCGCGCGGCCGCCAGCGGCCGCCACTTCCTCTGCCGCGCCGCCGCCGAAGAGATGGCGAGCGCCTTCGGCAGCGAGGCGCTGACTCAGCGCGAGCACGACGTGCTCATGCATCTCGCTCGCGGCAGTTGCAACAAGACGATCGCCATCGAGCTCGACATCGCGCTCGGCACGGTGAAGGCACACGTGCGCTCCATTCTGGGCAAGCTGAAGGCAGCGACGCGCACGGAAGCGGCCAGCATCGCATCGGCGCGCGGTCTCGTGCGAAACGGCGACAGTGTGCTTGAACGGCGCGGCAGCGTGCGCGACGCGCAGGCCTGGTCCGCGAGCAGGGCGGCGCCTGCGGGGGCTCAAAGCGTCTTCTTCGCCACCAATCACGATGTGACGGCGTAGCGGCCACGACGCGTTTGATCCGAAGCATTGCCGGCGGCTGCCGTTCCGTCGCTGATCGTTCAGGCGGCGGCAGATGGCATGCACGTTCACCGGGCCCTCGCTGTCTTACACGATCGTTGTTGGCTACGACTTCGAGTTCTGCGGAAGTTCCTGCAGCTGATGCCGGAAAGCCACGGCCACAAGCGAACAACGGCGAACGCGGATGCCGCGTAAGCCGTTGATTTTATTGAGTTCGCGAAACAGCTGCGAACGGCTAAGAACAGGAAATTGGTGGAGCCGGGGGGAATTGAACCCCCGTCCGAAAGCCATCACCGGACAGTTCTACATGCGTAGTTCTCTGATTTGAGTCTCACGCCCCAGGTCGCGCAGGAACACGCTACCAGTGACGCCAGCTACTTGATCTCGCCTCCTGCCGAGTAGCCCGACAGGGTGCCAGCCAATGTGAATGACCTCTCAGCTCAGAATATTGCTATCCCTTGCCCGGCCCATCGGCCAACCGTTGAGAGGCTCACGGGTTTTAAGCCGCGAGAGCGTACGAAGAGTCGTTCGCAGTTACTTTGTTTCCAGTGGATTTACGAGCGAACTGGTGCTCGGCA